>Ga0111539_10005621_pt1 | contig 16216 bp, 21 predicted proteins | sample RhiMethybrSRZTD1_FD_79667 | JGI IMG/M metagenome (GOLD analysis project Ga0111539, IMG submission 79667) | Populus rhizosphere microbial communities from Tennessee, USA - Rhizosphere MetaG P. TD hybrid SRZTD1 (version 2) (version 2) | ecosystem: Host-associated > Plants > Roots > Rhizosphere >... | reverse complement strand
CGCGACCGTGAGGGAGCGGCTGAACATTCAAGCCAAAAATGCTTTAAGGACTATTAGCTGACCTTTGCGCTCCTTTGCGTCCTTCGCGGTCGAAATATGCTCGCTCAACTGAAAACTGCTGTAGGGCGCGAGAATACGGTGAACTATTCTCTCTCCGATCTGATGCAAGAGCACAACCGCGCGCAGATAGCGCACAAGCTCTTGAACTACGGGAGCGAGATCAACGCCTCCGTCACGAAAGACGTTTTCAAGAACCTGGTCAGCGGCGAAGCGATCATGGCGCGGCTCAAGTATGGAAATTCGTTTCTGATGGAGGACTACGCCAAGCTGTGTTTCAACTGCAACGAATTGCCGAAAGACATCGAACAGACAGAGGCTTACTTTCGCCGCCTTCTGATCGTTCCCTTTCGCGTGACAATTCCAGAAGCGGAGCAGGACAAAGATTTGGCTCAGAAGATCATCGACGGCGAACTGTCCGGCGTCTTTAACTGGGTGTTGGCGGGCCTGCGCCGATTGCTCAAAAACAAAAAGTTTACGGCCTCGAAGATCGCGGAAGAGGCGCTTAACGACTACAAGCGGGAATCCGACAGTGTTGCATGCTTCCTTGATGAATCGGAGCGTGAGTCAGAGGGACTGTTGAGGGATGTCTACCGCGATTACAAAACCTATTGCTCCGATTCAGGGGTTAAGGCGTTGGGCAAACAGAAATTCAGACGACGGCTTGAATTGCATGGGTTCGAGGTCGAGAAAATCAACCTGGGGATGAGAGTTTCACGCAAACAGGAGTAGCACGGAGAAAATGTTTTTTAAAAGTTCATTTCTTCACTTTTTCACTTTTCGAGACTGGGCAAAAGCGGGGCTTATCGCTGGTAACAGTAGTGCGGGCAGAACTTACAGGATTTTTGCGGATTTTCGGCGCTCCGTGAAAAAGTGAAAAAGTGAAAAAGTGAAAGCCTATAAAACATTCTCGCGCGAGCATGAAGGAGAGGAAATATGTCCAAACGGAAAGTTCAGAATAGAGCCGAAACCTTGAGGAGCTTCGGCCTCACGACGCTGCTCAAACTCGTCGCGCTCCAGGCCGATGCGGGCCACGACGGCGCTTACACGATCATCGCCCACCAGGGCCAGTTCAAGGCCGCATTCGGCCAGGGCGCGCCGTCTCAGGCCGAAACGCTCACCAGTCACGACTCGCTCAAAAGCGCGCTGGTTGCGCTGCTGGTCAAGTCGCCGACGTTCACCGACGCTTCTCCCGCGCGGCTGCGAGGCGCCGCTTTATGAACGCGAAGGCCAAAGGATCGAGGCGCGAACGGCAAACCATCGAGCTATTACAGGCGCAGGGCTATTCCTGCACGAAGAGCGGCGGAAGCCTGGGCGTCTTCGACGTGATCGCGGTCGGCGCTGATGATCTGCTGCTCGTGCAAGTGAAGAGCAACCGCTGGCCTTCATCGGCTGAGATGAGCGCCATTGCGAGTTTTGCCGCGCCGGCGAACTGTCGGCGGATCATTCACAGATGGCGCGATAGAGCGACGGCGCCGGATGTAAAGGAGATCGAATAATGAAAACCATGTTACTGATTTTGTTTTGTGTGTTGCCCGCGTCAGTGGTGGCGCAGGATAGGCTCTCCCCGCGTCCCGTCGAGCCGATTCGCGTCGCGCTGACGTTTGAAGAATCGGAGCGGCCCGGAGAGTTCGACGAACAGTTGCGCGTCGAGTTGAACAAGCTCCGGCGCGTTGCGTTCGCATCCGAGGCCGTGAACTTTGACGTCTACGTCACGGGCGGGCCGATTGTCGCCGGCTGCGTTTAGCCTCGCTAAGGCTTAGTCAGGGAGTGCGGCGCGGCGCGCCACTTAACCCAGTGATCGGGGAGCGCATAAACCCGGCGCTCTTCGATTCCGGTCATATGCTTCAATAGATTCGGCTGTGGTGGTAATTTACCACTTAACACTTTGCGAACCATGCCGCGATCCACGCCGGTCAAGCGGCAGAACTCACTCATACCGCCAGCTTGTTCTATCACCACGCGCAGAAACTCTCTAAACTCATCTTCAGTCAGGTATTGTTCGCTCATGGGGTAGATTTCTACCACATACGCTGCGGTTGCCGCCAAGCCGGATTAAACTACGTGGGAACTATTCAACGCGCAGGCTTAGAGTGAAGGGGGCCAGTTGCCCCATGGGAGAGTGGGGTGGTAGAGGATCATTCCGCTCTATCCCCTGGAAAAATTCCCACCTTCGAGTGGCCCGAGCGAGAACATCGAGGCAGTGATCGTTTCTCTCTACCCCCTGGAATTTCTCCACCGCGCATCCTGATGGCCGGCTTGTAAGCGGAACCGGGGCGTCCTTGAACGATCGGGGCAAGGGCCGGGGCGTGTGCGCCAATCGAAAAGCGCAATGGCGGGCGTTTAAACGCAAAAGTTCACTGGTCAAATATCAACCGATTGATAGTCGCCCGGCGAACGAAGCGCGAACGCCGGGCAATCGTTGCCATTAACCAGCGCTGGTTCTATAGTCCGCGTGTCATTGCCCCAATCACAACGGGGATTCCCATGGATAGATTCACTTTACCTAGCGTCACCTTCGCTTGCAGCGGGCCAGGCGCAGCGGCATTCATCGAGGCCAACAAGGTCGCCGCTTCCACATATGCGGCTTTCGGATTCATCCTCCTACTGGCAACCGTAGCCTTCTATTTCTTGCGGAAGAAAAAAGGTCTTCCCATCGTAATCTTCAGCATGGCAGTTCTGGCTGTAAATCCGGCTTGGTTTAGCAGCTCTATTGGTGGTGATTGTGGGATGTCGATGGTTTCGATGGCGAAGTACTCAACCGGCGCTCTAGGCGCGGGCTTCCTGCTCCAGTTGCTCTTATGGTTTGTGGGACGTCTCAATCAACGCGACGCATAACCCCTGGTGTCAGAGCGCAACTACCCGCTATCTCACCGACTCGCGCCAATCGAAGCCGTCAACACATATTTAGGAGGTTCAACATATGGAGTCACTACTGGAAATATACCCGCTCTTTGCTATTCTGCTAAACATGATATGGGTTATGACCGCACCCGTGGTGATATTTGCCCTGTTGCGGGCCATGAAGGCTCAAGAAAGAATAGCGCACTCTGTAGCGAGGATAGCGGATGCCACAGAGAGGATAGAGGAAATCATCAGGCGTGATAAGGAGCCGCGCGTGTGATAGGGCGCATTCAAGCGGAACCCCGGCGATTTTGAACGATAGGCGCGCGGTGAATACACAAGCCCCGTTGGGAAAAACGCGCTGTGGGTCGATTGTGCGCAAAAAACCTGATCTCGGTTATTTATGCCAGGGCCGGGAGTAATAGCTATCAGGCATTTGCAATCCGGCCGCTTGCCAGAGAGCCATGCCGTTTGATAGCCACTTGATGAATTGTTTGTACGACCAAACGGTGTAATTTGGAATCGGCATTTGTCTTAAGAGTTGCGCGAACCGGTCGTCTTCGGTTACGAAGATGTCGGTGGCGGCGCTTAGCACTACATGATGGTAATCTCGTGAATCGGAAGGTATTATTTTTTCACTGAATCGGCACTTCCTGTAGATGTAAGCAATACCATATCGAACGACTGTTCCGAGACATCGCAGGTTTAGCAATCCCTCAATCTGCGGCCCTGTGAGGTTCCGTAGTCCATACCTTGACGCGACGTCTTCGGCGAGGCCCTTTGCCAAAGTCTCCCATACCCAAACAACAGTCATCTTCTCTTTTTCTTTTTTCTCGAGTTGCTGGAATCCTTGCTCGAAGGTCTGTTGGATGTTATTCAAACTCCCGGAGAATTTTTTCTTATCGGCTTCTATCATAGGGAGCGTTTGCAACACCTGATTTGATTGCGCATGGCCCTTGGAAAACCAGATGTCCGGGGTGATTTTGTATGACGTGGTGAAAGGGATGAAATGCGTTTTGTTGATATAGGCCACGATCTCATCGCGCAACAGATCGGCGTGGTGTTTAATAAACACCTGCCAGTCCATAATCTCCGCATATGTTTGTTTTTCCAGCGCGAAAATTGTGGGCGATTTGCTGCGGTATATGGGCAGCGCCTCTTCAAGGACTGCAAAGCTGCCGGGGATCAGAATGAAGTCAAGTTTGATCGCTCTTTTGATCAGATCGTAGTCGGGGGCCTGGTCTTTAAGGTGTTTTTTGACAATGGCGTATATATTCGTGTCGAAGTAGATCCGTTTATGAGGCATGGCTTGACTCACCTTTCTAAGCTGCATAGCGTGGCGCTGAAAATAATATCGAAATTTGGCCTGGCTGAAAACATGTCCGAATAGAAAAAGCCGGGTCATCGCCCGGCTTGGTGGTTGTGGCAGGGCGGGGGAACCGCTCAGACGGCGTCGTATTCTTTCTTCCTGTCCAACACCTTTTGAATGTGCGCGGCGATTTCACTTAAGTGGTCAGGATCGTGTTCGATGATCCATTCAGTCAGCGCCGTCCCGTAGGCCACTTTATTGCCGTCATAGTCGAGCCTATGTTCAGTCAATTCGCCGAACAGATCATGGAGGACTTTCGCGCCGTGAGCGTAGGAATGCCACTCGACGTGTGACCGTTTGGGATCGCAATATTTAGCCTCATGCGCTTTGCTTTCAAGCCATTGATGCACTGTTTCTTCGGTGACTGGTTGTGAGCTTCCTGTATCTTTCTCGTTTATCAGGGCGGCAATGGCATTTGGGTGGAGCAGGTAGTTTTCGAACATTTTGCGAGGCGTTAGATATAAACGGCCCCCACTTTTACGCAGTAGTTCCGCCTTCTGCTGATCGGTCCGGCCTTCATCATCCAGTATAAAGCCGAGCGCGGGCGGCAAAAGGCTATTGCCGTGGCTGAGGCGCTCGTAAATCTCAAACACCGCGACAGCGTGCTTATGTTCCAGTTCTCCGGTACTTCGCAGCCCTCTGATTACGGTTCCAAGCAGAGGGCGTTGGAGGATCTTCTCGATAATTTTCGGAAAACAACTTTCCTCGGTTTGGCCTTCAACCCAAAGAATATCGTCCGCTCCAAACACGTCCGACAGGCGGGCCCCCACTTCAGCGAGGCAGGTTCTGAGCTGCTGGTTTTTTTTAAGATCAATTGGGGCCAACACGCTCTCACCTGCTTCGCGCTTCACTAACGTAATCGTGGCCGGTTCAGTGGCGGTGATAACAGCCGGCGAATGCGTTGCGATGATGTATTGGTGTTGAGAATGCTCCTCGCGTTTGAGTATATCGATCAATTTGCGGACCGCGCCTGGGTGCAAAAAGCTTTGTGGCTCATCAATGATGATCGTTTGAGGGGTGTCTGAAGTTATGATGACGTAGAGGATGGCAAGCACTTGACTTACTCCGGTTCCACATTCGTCCAACGGCATTGCGAGATCAATGCGTTCTTGACTGGGGTCTTCGGTCAGCACCACAACTTCTACGTTGTATCCGCCTATGTTCTTCACCACGATATGTGTCACGTCTGGCAGGACTTCCCGCACATAGTTATTGTACCGCTGGAATCTATATGTATTGGTTTGCAGGTTCTGTAGCACCTCGGCCAGATTCTCCGCGTTTGGTTTGAGCTCAGTTCCGATGCCGACGGGGCATCTTGCTATACGCATACGTTCGGCGCGAAAACAGTAAATTCGCGATTTAAGGCGCCACCCGACCGAAAGACCAGGATCGTAATTTTCATTGCCGCGTTGAATCGAATCAGCAAGTATTATCCGACCGTTTTGAAAGGTGCATTGAGCAAAATATCTTTGTTCCGGGCTTCCATGAGTCTCGCGCGTTTCATATGAGGGGAAGCTCGAAATGTCCAACGAACCTTCGCTTTTTGTTCTTAAGTTGATAGTGATGATTGATTGTGACAAGACCTTCTCAATGTAGCTCGTCATCGGCCCTCTAATATGATCGATCCTATCGCCACCCAACGATACGCTTAATGGAATTGGGAAGTAAAATGTGCCCAAGTTCTGAAGTATCTCGGTGAATTCACCGCGATCCAATCTGAAAGAAACGTCCGCGGAAGATGTAGGATTTATAGGCGAGTCTGGTTTAGGCGCAGTTTTAGAGCTGCGATGGGGCCTATGTGTGTATTGCCAGCTCAAAGCCTCCAGTAAGGCCGTTTTACCGGCGTTGTTTTTGCCGACAATGATGTTGAACCCCTGTTTCAACTCTAAAAGGGATGACTGGTTGAAACTCTTGTAGTTGTTGATGCGAACACTCGATATATACATAGCTGATTTTGGCGAACGCGGCGTATATCGCGCAAAGCGGTTTTAGTCCATGTCCATGTCCGGTACAACTCTAACCAGCCTATCCATCACATACTCGAACAGAACCTCTATCTTTGGCCCGAGATACTTAGGTGTAGATTGGTCAATTCTTCTTTGGGGAAGCATAAATGCCGCCTTTCTGTTTTTTTTTGCGAGAGCTGGCCGACTCTCGAAGACTATCACTGCTGGTCAGCTTTTGTGAACGGTCAAATATAAATCGTAGAGATATTCGGGATTACCATGTGGCGCCTTTCGCGCTTCGCTGAGATCCGGAGCTGGGACGCCAGAATTTAAATATATTTCGAGCAGGCGCTCTACATCCTGAGCAAGTTCTTGAGCGGCCTCGGCGCGCTGCGTGTCACCTTTGACCGCATAATCTGCCGCTCTACGATTGGCGTGATCCATTAAAAGAGCCAAGTATCTATCAACCGATTTCGACGCTACTGAAGTCCTGCCGGCGATAGTCGAAACGAAGACGGCCGTAAAAAATGCCACGATACCCGCCCACCAAGAATGAAAAAAGCCGATAATCGCGGCCAAGTATGGAGTCATAGATATGACGAAACAGAATGTGCTGGGCCAACCATCCGTGAGCGCGTCTTGTACACCTCGCGGATACGCTGACGCGGCCTCAGCAGGGATCATCGCCTTTCCAGCCCATAAGCCTGTCGCCTGAAGTCGGCTTGCGAATGGCTGATTCAATCCCACAATTACCGCAAATATCAATGCCGTCCAAAGAAGCATAGGTGTTACCTGGTGTCTAAACTTTCAATGAGGTGTGAAGGCAGAAGTAAAAAGGCCGTTCGGAGTTCTGGGCAATTCGGCTTCTTGCGCTCGCCATAATGGTCGACTGCGCGCAGCATTCTACGCCCGGCGCTTCGAGCTGTGAAGAGAAAAGCCGGGCGATCAACCCGGCTTTCGTATTTGCGCGGTTTTCCTGCTCAACCCATTGCATGGTCTATATGCCCAGTTATTCGTTGTAGTGCATACTCGCTCGTTAGTTCCCGATCCAGTCTTAAGTCGTGAACATAGTTAGGCTCTGTAGCAATCGTGATAGCTACAGTCCTCTTGATAAGATCATGAAATGCTGATGGATCGTCAGGCGTTAGTGACTTTATGGTTCTGAAATAGTCTAAATCAATATCGAGAACGTATGGGATGGATTTGATATCCTCGATCTTTGCAGAGGCGGCCATGCTGTTAGCTTTACTAACAAGTTGATCCAACATTACAGATTCAATCGACTGATCTAAATATTTTCTGCAGCAATCATCGTCATGTGTGTCTTTTTCGCATCCTATTTCACAATCTTCTCTTATTGTAAATATATGATTTGGTGGAACAGAGTATGTGAAAGGTGGCTTTGGCCGCTCGGCGAAAATGTTGAATTCGTGGTCGTCAAAATAAGTCTCTTCCTCTTTCGAATGAGTACTGCGCATTTGATTGATGCTAAAAGCAAAACTAAATATTCCAAGTCTTATGGCCGCATCAATCTGTTCGTCATTTCTCAGATCTGCGACTGCTTTTTGAATCGTATCGCCATCACGCCGATCAAACTCAGCAAGTCGTTGTTTCATAAGCGCAGCGACTTTTGATGCAAAATCATCGGTCCTATAGGTTCCATCTATCAAACTGCGGGCATACCCTTTAAATGCCGGACGGTCATCAGTGTGATGATCAAGCGTTATTAGGATCAGCTCTGATTGATGATTCGTTTTTATCTCGTCCCACGCCCTAAGAGCAACGTTGTGGGATTCGAAGATATATACTGGTTTACCTTTAATCTCTCTTTTTTCCATATTAAGTATTTTGACATGTTCGGTGTTCGCCATAACTTCAGGCTCTTGTTTGAACTGAAATCGGGCGCGTCGATTCTCGCTCAACCTGACTGATCATGGAATGGAAAAGCCGGGCGACGACCCGGCTTTCGTGTTTGCGCTGCAACGTCAATTCCCGCCGTGCTGCCAGCACCGTCCATTCGGACTGAGTGTCATCCGTTTGCATTGGTACCCGCGCTTTGTTGTGGCGCTGCATTGAACCGAGTACGAGCGGCGTGTTGTGCCAGCGCTGGAAGGCGACGCGCCGCTCCTGGTTGATGGCATAGGTGCCGGGGCGGTCTTTGGCTGCTCAGCGACCGGCGATTCTTTCCGGGCTCGCCAGTCCCATGGCGCGATCGGGCTAGCTTGGCTCCACAGGCCGAGGTTCTTTGCCTTTGCTTCCATCTCCGCCGACACGTAAAGAGCGCGTTGGACCTCCGGAACATCAGAATCGTATTGGTAGAAGTACCTTGCCAGGCCAACCCTGAGCTGTTCGAGTCCGACATCAATCGAGCCAAGTGTCACGGTACCGAGGATCCGGTCGTAATGGTCGGTCTTATCCCAAACTACTACGACCTGTTTGCCCAGGACCAAATCTGAAAGGCGTCGCTTTGATTCCTGACCGAACTCCTGATCGGACTCCGGCGCATCAATGCCGTTGAGCCTGATTTTGTGGTGAAGCGCGGAGACACGTATCGTGATGGTGTCGCCGTCAGTGACTGCGACGACTTCACCGGCTTTCATGCGTGCGAAAGTCGCGCCAGACGCAGAGAGGGTGAGAATCACGAAGAGTAAAAGGCGAAGGGCAGAGAATTTCATTGGGTGAGTTCCTTTCTGGGTGCAGCAGAGGCTGAATTTAGGCGGCGTCTGCCTGTCGTTATCCGGGCGCCGCTTGAGAAATCCAGTGAACAGAAAGAACAATGCTGAAAGACGGGGCGATGCTACGCTTGTGGGAGTGGAGGTGTCAATGTCCCAAGGTAATTTGGGGTGGCTAAAAGCCTGTTTTAAAAGCCGGTTAGTTCAACATGGAGTACCAATTTATTTCATTTTCAGTCAGACCTCAGACGGTAGAAATGAAGAGATCGACCGATACTTCTTCCGAGTATCGTAAAAAAAAATATCCATACCCAAAAAAATATCGACATGTTTCGGCTCTTTTTCGGAGTAGTAGGTGGAAGTACAAATGCTTTTGGCTGGATTTTTATATCGACGGCCTGAGCCCAGTTTGTCAATTGGGCTTTGATCACCGTTTCGGCTATCGAGCGCAACCTTAACGCCTTGGCGCGAGATGATTCTTCGCAGAGGCGCAAACGGAAACGGACAAAGTCGAGTTTACAAACAGAAATTCCAGAATCATTAAAATTCGGCAGGTTCGACGGCGTAATGCGTCTTCTATAGTAATGTAACCAAAAAACCAGGCGCCGACGCCCAAAGAATCGCCGCCTCAAGTCAAACTAGATTCCCCATAGGAGGTTTACATGAGACGCTATGTTTCATCACATTGGTTCATCGGCCTAATCCTTGCGCTCTCCGTGTTGCTCATCGGAGGCAACTTCGCGCTCAGATCATCTAAAGGCGCCAGACAGGATCAAGTCGCCACAATCGTCAACGAAACCGATTCCCTTAAAGTCGAGGATTTGAAGATCACAGACCCCCGGCCCGGCGAGAAGCAATACAATTTCAGCCTGCGAAACACTTCAAATAAAGAGGTCGTCGCCTGGGTGATCGAAACGCCAACGGTGACCCAGACTATGGGGGGCGTAATAGGCGGCCTGGGATTGGCTCCGGGCAAGACGCGCACAGCGGAAGTCTACGACACTTCGGCCAATCGGCCCGAGGGCAAAAAGATCGTTATAAAACTGGTGGTGTTCGATGACGGCAGTAGTGAAGGAGATTTTAAACTCCACAAAGAAGTCGCGGAAAGCCGCGAAGGGTCGCGCCTACAGACAGAGCGAATCAACGCCGTTATTGAAAAGGCGTTGCTTGATAGAAAGGCACACCCCAATCAAGGCGGCGAAAAGAGATGGCTGGAGAGCGTCACGGCCGCAATATCGGCATTGCCTGAAACCGCTCCGCCCGACCGCCCGATGATGGCGAGGGGCATGAATTCCCCGAAACAAATGGCCCTTTGGACAATCGCCCTTCTCGACGAATGGGAAGAGAAACGCCACCAAGCCCCCGAGCAGGCAGGCAAGATATTGAAGCAAAGCGATGTGCTTTCAGGGACCTTAAACCTGGAGGAAGGTCTATCTAAGATCGTCGGCGATAACAGACGGACCATCGCAAAGGGGGCCAAATGAAAAACAGAATAACGATCACGACTTTGTTTATCATCGTCTCGACATGCGCCGTTTGTCTGATCTTCGCCCCTTCAAAATCCCGCGAAGTCTCCGGCTATAGCCTTGCACAAACACAGTGCATACCTTCAACCTCGCCGAATCGGCAGGATGAGCAGATAAGACAACCGGAGCCGATCGGCCTGGACCTAACCCGCAGTTGCAAAAATTTCCTTATCCCCCCAGTTAATCCTGACTTCGCGTTGAGACTCACCAAAAAGACATTCACGGATGTTAGGTGGCCATTCAACCAAACCACCCCCGATACAGTCACCGCGGGTGAGGCTGACAACGGACGGTACGTAGTCACTGGCAACGCCGGTGAACCTACCGGCGTCGATTGCTGGCCGGTACATCAAACCCCAGAATCAATTGATCGTAAGTGGTCTCAAAAAGTGGTAAACCGGTTCGTTAAAGCTGAAAGTGGCTCATGCAACTGCGGCGTCTTCTTCCCCTTGGAATACAAGGCCACCCCTAAGCCTGGCGATTGCAGCCCGACGCCAACGCCAGAGCCGCCCCCGCCTCCGCCCCCACCGCCATGCTCCGAATGCTTAATGAAGTATGATTGCGAGTTAACCTGCGGCGGAGACACATGGTATTGCGAGCCGGCAGGCCGAATGTGCATGTTTGCCTCGCCGATCCTGATTGATATTGCCGGCGACGGATTTAGCATGACGAACGCTCATAACGGGGTTAAATTCGATATAGCCGGACGAGGCTCTAAAATCCAATTTTCGTGGACCGCCGCAGCATCTGACGACGCCTGGCTAGCCCTCGATCGCAACGGCAATGGGATTATGGATAGCGGGCAGGAATTGTTCGGCAATTTCACCCCGCAGCCAGAAAGCCGGGAGAAAAACGGATTTCTCGCGCTTGCCGAATACGACAAAGCGGCGCAGGGCGGTAATGGTGATGGTCAGATAGACAGTAGGGACGGCGTGTTTTCCTCGCTCCGTCTCTGGCAGGACACGAACCATAACGGCTATTGCGAACCGAGCGAGCTTCACACGCTCGATCAGCTCGGAGTGGCGACTTTAGAGTTGGCCTATAAGGAGTCGAAGCGGACGGACCAGTACGGAAACCGTTTCAAGTATCGGGCTAAGGTGAAGGACGCCCAAGGCGCTCAAGTTGGACGGTGGGCATGGGACGTCTATCTACAGGCTGAATAGACTCTCGTCGGCGATCACGACATAAAGCCGGGTTCGTCGCCCGGCTTTTCTATTTACACCCTCTCCAACTTCTCGTTAAACCACTTCCGGCACATCGCGCAGAACCATAGCAGCGGCTCGCGTTGCTGCAGATCCAGCGGCGCCGAGCAGGTAGGACAAATCCGGCTGCGCCAGTCGGCGATTAACAGATCCATCGGCGTTGGCGGTTTGGCGGGCTTGTTTGTTTCAGTCATAGCTTCCCTATTTTAAATCTGGAATCCGTTCGACCCCAGAAACCGCTCCAGCCGATCGCGGTAGGCGTCCCGCTGCATCGTCAAGGCGTCGTCCAGAATCTCCAGCTTCGCCTTAGCCGTGGCCTCCGTCTGCTGCGTCCCACTTACCGAACGCATCAGTCTAATCCAAACGGCATTCCCTCGAACATCAACCTTGAAACTGAGGCCGTGAAGATGAAATGCGATGTCGCGCAGACACTCTCTCAACAGCCGCAGGCCTTCAGGATTGAAAGACGCATGCGTCTGAGGTTGTGTCTGAGTTTGCCCGGAAGACACGGAAGACACGGAAGACGCATGCGTCTGAGCAAATGGGGCGACCGGAACCGGCGTTCGAGACCTGACGCCGGGGAAGATTGGCGCCGCTTGAACCGGCGAGTTCGACCTGGCAGACACATTGCGAATGAGAATCAACGTCAGGCATGCCAGCAATAACTCGCCGCAGTTGGCCAGCCGGATAGCCCAATCCCAGCGACCTAAGTACACTGCGAAACTCTCAGTGGGCTTCGTCGGCCGTTCGAGTTCGATTTGTGAAGTGGCCAGGGAAGGGGCGAGGGTGGAAGCCGGAGCGGAGCGGAGAACCCTGCCGCCGGCTTCAGACGTCTTTCGGTTCTGGTACGCGGTATCGTTGCGAAGCTTCTCGGCCTTCGTCGTCTCCCGCGCGATCGTCTGCGCAGCTTCGGCTATCTTGACGTTGGCGTCCTGGACCTGGCGCTGGTCTTCGTTGAACTTGGTAGCGGCAGCCTCATACTTCGCCTCAGCTTTAACCAATGTCCGGTGATGGCCGTAGATCCAAAGCAAGCCGGAGAAGTGAATCACGACGAACAGAAGCGCGATCGAGTCCACCACGCTGACGCTGCGCGCCAGTTGACGGTTGGAGCTGTCGGAGTAGTGCAGGGCGCCGACGCAGAGCCAGGCCACAAGCGCGCCGACAGACAGCATGATCGGACCGCTGAAGTTCTCGGCGTCGTCTCGGAATATCAGCCAGGTCAAAGCGGCGTTGACGACCGAGAGAAACGCGACCGCCAGAAACCAAAACTTCCACTTGCCATTCACGAACTGTTCGCCGTCCGGTTCTTGAAGCCAGGCGTTGACGCGCTGCGCGATTGTGCGTTTCATTGGCTTTCTCCTTTCAAAAGGGAACGGCCGAAGCGATAATTTGACCGCTACATCGGCCTATCGCTTCGGCGTAGGTTGATTTGATTGGGCGCTGTTTACGGCAGCGCCCTTTGCTATTTGCGGCAGCGCGCCTCCCGGCGCTCTTCAAGAAAAATGTCATCAAGCAGATAGTCAAGTTCTTGGAGTGTGGCGCGAAGATCGCGGCGCGCGCGGGCGTCGAGCTTGCGAATAGCTTCAGCGGCGCGAAGCTTGCTACTTTCGCCGCCGACTAACGCCCGGTTGAATATCTCGATTTGCGTTTCGATAATTTCCGTCTCTGTCATCTCGTTTTTTTTCTCTCCTGTCGGTTAGACAAGCCAGTTATCAACGCGGGTAACGTGGACGCGAGCGCCTGTGTGGTCGCTCTCGATGCTGTGGACGATGCGCGGGACGCGGACAGAGACGACGGAGGCCGTCTCCATCATCTCGACCAGGCGGATGGCTGCCAGGTGGTAACACTCACTGTGGCCGCTCAGGGCCGCTTTACAACCGCAATGCCCGTTCACGCGATAGCTGCCACGCGGCGAAGTAACAAGCGCGCCGTCGTGAAGCAACGTCACGATCAGCTCGCCGGATTGGAGGCCGGCGGCGGCGCGTTCGATAGCGCGCGTCCACTTGGCGGCGCCGGCGGCTTTCGCTTTGGCAGCTTCAACAACGGCGGCGAATTTGGCTTGATCGAGAGTCATAAGAAGCGTCCTTGAGTAATGTTCAACGTCGAGAAAATAATACTGTGCATATACACATACGTCAATGCGAATTTGCGTTGACGCATAATTTTTTATCGTGTAGGCTTTGTGGTATATGCAAGAACAAATGTTCACTATCACACTTACGGAAGCGCTTCAGGATCGAAACGTCACGATGTACGCGCTGGCGCGGGATACGCGCATACCGTACAGCACGCTTTTGCGAATGGAGCAAAAGAGAGGCGAGCAGGGCAGCATTGACCTATCTGTTTTATCGCGGATATGCACGGCGCTGGATTGCACGCCTAACGACTTGTTAAAACACGTGCCGGATGCGGACGATGAATTGGTGCGAATGCTGATGGCCGCACAAAGGAAGCCCAAGGGCAGGCCAAAGGGATCGAAGAAATCGAAGAAGGGAGGCGGCGCGAAATGATCGACCAAGCCAACACTCCCGACGCTCCCGGTAAACCGAAAAAGAAACCGGACCCCCGGCGCGTGGGCCAGCGCACGACGCTCATCCCAGGGAAGAAATACAAGCTGCGAGTCTTCCTGTGCTACGACGCCGCAGGCAAACGCCATGACCACTGCGAAACCTTCCACGGGAACGCAGGCCAGGCCGAAGACCGGCTACGCGAAATCCTGCGCAGGCATCGAGCCGGCGAAGCGATCCGCGCCAACGCCGATACGTTCGGGGCCTTTCTTGATGAATGGATCGAGGCGAAAAAGCTCAGCGTGGAAGAATCCACGATAGGCGCTTATCTGCGAATCGTCGATAACCATCTCCGTCCGGCGTTCGGAAAGAAGATGCTGGCCACGGTGACGGCGGACGACATCCAGCGTTTCTACAACGGTCTGAAGGTCAAGCGCGTCACGCTCTCGAACATACACATAGTTCTGGGCATGGTCTTCAAGCTCGCCGTGAAGCGAAAGAAACTGGCCGGCTCACCAATGGCCGGCGTCGAACTGCCTAAGAGGCAGGATGACACCGAATCCCAGTCAATGACGCCGGCGGAAGTCGCGCGCTTCCTGGAAGCGGCCGCCGGTTCGCGCTTCGTTCATCTCTTTCATCTCGCTTTTCACCTGGGCTTCAGACCGGGCGAATTGCTGGCGCTCAAGTGGTCCGACTTCGACGCCGACAACAAGACGGTGCGCGTCAATCGCAATATCGTTTTCCGGCGTCACGGCGATTGGTATCTAAAGGCGCCGAAGACCTCGCGAAGCAAAAGGGAACTGCCGTTGACGGATAACCTGATCGAGGCGCTGAAGGCGGAACGCCGCGCGCAACTGGAAGCGCGAATGAAGGCGGGGAAGTCGTGGAAGGATCACGGCTTCATCTTCGCCGATCGCTGCGGGGAGCCTTACCCGCCTAACGATCTGTGGCGCGAGTGCCGGCGCGTCCTGATTGCTGCCGGCGTCACGGGGAAGTTTTCGCCGAAGACCGGACGACACACCATGGCGTCTTTGCTGCTCGCAAAGGGCATCAACGTCAAAGCCGTGTCTGAACGGCTCGGGCATACGAAGATCACGACCACGCTCGCGGCATACGCTCACGTTTTACCCGGCGCTCAATCGGAAATCAGCACGGAAATTGAGAGGCTGTTGAGTGGTCAAAAATGATGTTTTGAGAAGGTTGGCGCGCTATTGGAACACTTTTGCGAGTCTCGTAGCTGGCTTAGTGGTGAAATGAAAAACGGTTAGCATCTATCCTGCCGAAAAGCTTCCATCTTTCTTCTTCCTCATTGAATTGTTTTATCCGTGCGGGAGCCGCGTAAAGGCTAATTTACCACAACCGCAAGGGCATTACCGCCTGTCAGGAGAATCTTTCAAACGGAGTCTTCGGCTCGCGGCGGCGCCCCGGCTCCGGGCGGCGCCCGGTCGGAAACCATCGCCAATCGCCCATTCCAAATTGCCAATTGAGTGGAATGGCAATTGCCATCGCTTTAAACCGGAACAATGACATCGAGGCATCGAGTGAAATTACAGCCTCGGAGGCGAGCGTTTAGAGTGCCGACTTTAGTCGGCAGAGCTTGGAATCCGAGCGCCGCCGACTAAAGTCGGCACTCTAAACGCTCGCCCCTCACGGCAGTAGATAAACTGAATGCGCCAACGCCGGCTGTTCCGATTTGACGACTGCTCGATGTTCTTTGCTGACTACGGACGGTGTGCGACAATCGGCGGCAGATGAATCACGCCATAGCTGTTGAATCCGAAATGAGAAAATCGCGAGGCCGTCTGAACGAACGGCTGGGCGTTTTGTTATTGCTGGTCGTCATGACGGCGATCGCGACGCTGCCGTTTTTCGCCATCGGCGAGGATCAGAAGGTCGGATGTTGCGGCGGCGAGATGCCCGTAACGCACGACTCGTGGATGCACCTCAATCAAATGCGCGCCTTCTATCGTGGGTTGGAATCGGGCAGGCTCTACCCGCGATGGGACGACGAGACGCATGGCGGTTACGGCGCGCCGACGCTGGCCTTCTACCCGCCCGGCGCTTATTACGTCACGTCGCTCTTTTATTTTCTG
>Ga0111539_10005617_pt1 | contig 16223 bp, 14 predicted proteins | sample RhiMethybrSRZTD1_FD_79667 | JGI IMG/M metagenome (GOLD analysis project Ga0111539, IMG submission 79667) | Populus rhizosphere microbial communities from Tennessee, USA - Rhizosphere MetaG P. TD hybrid SRZTD1 (version 2) (version 2) | ecosystem: Host-associated > Plants > Roots > Rhizosphere >... | reverse complement strand
AGAAGTGCGCCATACGCGCCCCAGGACAATACGGCGCCCGCCACAAAGATGATCCAGCCCATTCGTCTCTTCCTCGGGGTGTCGGTTATCGTCTGCATGAAATCTTCACTGCGCGAGAGCAGTATATAGTGGACGGACCGTGACCGATCGGACGTCATCCACGCTCGACAAGCAGACGGAAGTCGGGAGCTATTTCGTCGCCACGTACCCGCCGTTTTCCGCCTGGACCGACGCGGCGGTCGAGCGCGACGGCAAGGTGGCGCTCGAGACGCCTCCCGTGCCTGGTGTTCCGCTCGGGCTCTATCTGCACATCCCGTTCTGCCGGAAGCGGTGCCACTTCTGCTACTTCCGCGTCTATACCGACAAGAACGCGCAGGAAGTCAACGACTACCTGGATGTGCTCGCGCGCGAATGGGAACTGTGCGCGGCGAAGCCGGCGATCGCCGGACGTCCGCTGAACTTCGTCTATTTCGGCGGCGGCACACCATCGTTCCTCTCCACGAAGCAACTCGAAGGTCTCGTCGGACGCCTGTCGGCGTTGACGCCGTGGAAACAGGCCGAGGAAGTGACGTTCGAGTGCGAGCCCGGGACGCTCACCGAAACCAAGCTGTCGGCGATTCGCGGCATCGGCGTGACGCGGCTCAGTCTTGGCGTCGAGAACTTCGACGATGAGATCCTCGAGCTGAACGGCCGCGCCCATCGCTCGCCAGAGATCGGCCGCGCCTACGCGTTCGCGCGATCGCTGGACTTCCCGCAGATCAACATCGACTTGATTGCCGGCATGCTGGGGGAGACCGACGAGAACTGGCGGCGCTGCGTCGATCGCACGCTGGAGCTGTCGCCGGACAGCGTGACGATCTATCAGATGGAGCTGCCATACAACACGACGATCAGCGGCAATCTCCTGAAAGGGACCGGCCGGTTTGCACAGCCAGTCGCCGACTGGCCGACCAAGCGCCGCTGGGTGCGCGAAGGATTCGAGGCGCTCGAGGCCGCCGGCTACCACGTGCGCAGCGCGTACACCGCGGTGAAGAATCCCGAACGCACGCGTTTCATCTACACCGATCGGTTGTGGCAGGGCGCTGACATGGTCGGCCTCGGCGTTGCATCGTTCGGCCATATCAACGGCGTCCACGTGCAGAACTTCGACACCTGGGAGACCTACTCGGCCGCCGTCCGCCGCGACGAGATTCCGTTGAGTCGCGCCTATCGGCCGACCGACGAAGAGCGATTCATCCGCGAGTTCATCCTGCAGCTGAAGCTCGGATCGATCGCGCCTTCGTACTTCCGCGACAAGTATCGCGTGAACGTCCTCGAGCGATTCCGCGATCAGCTCGACGCCCTGAAGGCGGAAGGCTACGTGCAGACGATCACCGACCAGACCGTCGCGCTGACACGGGACGGCCTGTTGCGCGTGGACGGTCTGCTGACGCGCTTCTTCCTGCCGCAGCACACCGGCATCCGCTACACCTGATCGATGAGCGCACCGGGTTCCCCCGTCTCTGAATTCACGCTCCGGCGACGCGTCTACTTCTATGAGTGTGACGGTGCCGGCATCGTGCATTTCAGCAACTATTTCCGTTACATGGAGGAGGCTGAGCACGGCCTGTGGCGGGCGACCGGGCTCAGTATCGCGAACCGCACATCTGGCGTGGGCTTCCCTCGCGTTGCGGCCAGCTTCGAGTATCACCGGCCGCTGCGTTTCGAGGACGAAGTGGACATCACCGTCCGCATTGCGAGCATCTCGACGCGGAGCATGAAGTACATCTGCACGATCACGCGGGCCGGCGAACCCATTGCAACCGGATCGGCAGCCATCGTGTGTGTGGCGTATTCGGCGGACAAGTCGATGAAGGCCGTGCCGATTCCTCCCGAGATCGCGTCGAAGTTTGCGGTCGCGGCAGGTGCCGCCTCGTAGATGATCACCGCCGAGCGTCTCGATCGCGCCGCACTGGTTGCGGAACAGGGGCGGCGGCTGGCCGAGCTCCTCACCGCGATCTACGGACGCAACACGTTCTACACGCGGAAGCTCGATGAGGCCGGACTGCAGATCGATCGGCTCGAGTTTCCGCGCGATCTCGAGCGTCTGCCGCTGACGACGAAAGCGGAGCTGAACGCGGACCAGGCGGCGAATCCGCCGTGGGGCACCGCGCTGACCGAGCCGCTCGAGCGCTATACCCGCTACTGTCAGACCTCGTCTACGACCGGACGTCCGCTGCGCTGGATCGATACCAACGACAGCTGGCAGTTCCTGCTGGAGTGCTGGAAGGCGGTCTATCGCGGCGCACGTGTCGGTGTCGGCGATCGCGTGTTCTTCCCGTTCTCGTTTGGACCGTTCCTCGGGTTCTGGGCCGGCTTCGAGGCGGGACACCAAATGGGGTTGCACTGCATCCCCGGCGGCGGCATGTCGAGCCAGATCCGACTGGCGCTGATCGAATCAGTCGGCGCCACCGTGGTGTGCTGCACGCCGACCTATGCGCTGCGACTCGCGGAGATTGCCGAGCACGAGCGTCCGCTTCGGCCGTTGGCTGAGAGCACCGTGCGGATGCTGATTGTCGCCGGCGAGCCGGGCGGGAGCATCCCTCCGACGCGGGAGCGGATTGAGCGAAGTTGGGGAGCGCGCGTGATCGATCACCATGGGTTGACCGAGGCGGGACCCGTGAGTTTCGAGTGTTGGGAAGCGCCGGGGTTCCTGCACGTGAACGAAGGCGCGTTCATCGCCGAGGTCCTCGATCCGGTGACGAGCCGTCCGGTCGCTGACGGCGAACATGGCGAGCTCGTCGTCACGAATCTCGGACGGACAGCAAGTCCGGTCATCCGCTACCGCACCGGCGACATTGTCGTGCGACGGTTGACGTCGTGTCCGTGCGGGCGCACCTGGGCGAGGCTCGAAGGCGGCATCCTCAGCCGCGCCGACGACATGGTCAACATCAAGGGTGTGAACGTCTATCCCGTGGGGATCGAGACCGTCGTGCGTCGATTCGCCGAGGTCGTTGAATTCCGTTCGATTGTGTCGGCCGAACACGCCATGCGCTCGCTGAGGCTCGAGATCGAACTCGGTCCGCAGGCCGGCGACGGTGCAGCAATCGCCGCGCGTGTGGCGTATCAGCTTCGAGAGGCGCTCGGTCTGACGGTGCCAGTCAACGTCGTGCCCGGTGGTACGCTTCCCAGGTTTGAGATGAAGGCCAGTCGGTTTGTGGTGGAGTCGTAGCTGGTTGGTGGTTGGTGGTTGGTGGTAAGTGGTTGGTGGTCGTGGAGACATGAATACGAATCCAGATGTGGTTGTCATCGGCGGCGGACCTGCAGGATCGGCGGTCTCAACGCTGCTCGCGCAGCTGGGCGTGAACGTGCAGCTCTTCGAGCGCGAGCGCTTCCCGCGCTTCCATATCGGCGAATCGCTGATCCCGGAAACCTACTGGGTGCTCAAGCGGCTCAACATGCTGCCCAAGATGCAGCAGAGCCACTTCGTCAAGAAGTACAGCGTGCAGTTCGTGAACTCGGTCGGCAGGGAGTCGGCGCCGTTCTACTTCTGGGACAACAAGCCGCACGAGTGCTCGCAGACGTGGCAGGTCGTGCGCAGCGAGTTCGATCAGATGATGCTGAACAACGCGCGCGAGCACGGTGTGGACGTCCACGAAGGCGTCCGCGTCCATGACGTGCTGTTTGAAGGCGACCGCGCGACCGGCGTGCGCATCAAGGATGAAGACGGATCGTTCCGCGATGTGCCCGCGAAGGTCGTCGTCGATGCCAGCGGCCAGAACGGGTTGATCATGAACCGGCGCAACCTGCGCGTGTGGGATCCAATCCTCAACAAGGGCGCCATCTGGACCTATTGGGAAGGCGCCTATCGCGACTCCGGCCGTGATGAGGGCGCCACGCTGGTCATCCAGAACGGCAACAAGCAAGGCTGGTTCTGGTACATCCCGCAACACGACAACATCGTCAGCGTCGGCGTGGTCGCGCCGTTCGACTATCTGTTCAAAGGGCGTGGTCCGTACGCGCAAACCTACGACGAAGAAGTCGAGATGTGTCCAGGGGTGAAGGAGCGCGTATCGAAGGCGAAGCGCGTCACCGGATACTTCGCAACCAAGGACTACTCGTATCGCTCGACGCAGGTCGCCGGCGACGGCTGGGTGCTGGTCGGCGATGCATTCGGTTTCCTCGATCCGTTGTACTCCTCGGGTGTGTTGCTGGCGCTCAAGTCCGGCGAGCTCGCCGCCGATGCCATCGTCGAAGGGCTGAAGGCGTGCGATACATCGGCGAAACAGCTCGGCAAGTGGGGACCGATGTTCAATGAGGGCGTCGATCGCATGCGTCGCCTGGTCTGCGAGTACTACGGTGGCTTCAGCTTCGGCAACATGGTCCGCCAGTATCCGCACCTGCGCGGCACGCTCACCGATCTGCTGATTGGCGACTTGTTCCACAACGGCGTGGACAAGGTGTGGGGCCCGCTCGAGTCGATGTACGAGCCGGGCAAGCCGGTGATTCCGACATGGGACGCCGGCACGCGCGCCGATCAGACTACCGACAAGTCCAACATGCTGGTCCTCCCGGAGGGTCGCACCAGATAGCGTCGTAGAGCGCACGCTTCAGCGTGCGCGTCTCCGCGGAGGCTAAAGCCTCCGCTCTACGGTTAGCGCGATGTGAACGTGTCGCAGGATTCGAGGCGACCACTCTCCAGGCCACGGTTCAGCCACTCGACGCGCTGCGCCGACGACCCGTGTGTGAACGACTCGGGAACTACCCGTCCCTGTGATTGTTTTTGCAGCCGGTCGTCGCCAATCGCCGCGGCTGCGCGAAGGCCATCTTCGGCGTCGCCGGGCTCGACGAGGCCCTCGCGCGCGGCGTAGTGACCCCACACGCCCGCGTAGCAATCCGCCTGGAGCTCCTGTCGCACGGAGAGCGCGTTCCCGCTGGCGCGATCACCTTGTTCACGTGCGGCAGCGACGCGATCGGAGACGCCGGTCAGTGTTTGCACGTGATGCCCGACCTCGTGCGCGACGACATAGGCACGCGCAAAGTCGCCTGGTGCGCCGAAGCGCTGGGCGAGGTCCTGGAAGAACGACAGGTCGAGGTACACCTTGCGGTCGCGAGGGCAGTAGAACGGGCCCATCGCCGACTGACCCAGGCCGCACGCTGACTGCGTGGCGTCGCTGAAGAGAACCAGGACGGGCGTCTCGTACCGCGCGCTGTGTTCGTCGAAGACCTTCGTCCACACATCCTCAGTGCTCTTGAGCACCACGGAAATGAACTGCGCTTGCGGATCGTTGGCCGGCGCGCCGGTCGGTGCGACCTCTTCCGTTGGCGCCCCGCTGTTGACCAGGTCGATTGGGTTCTGACCTGTCAGCGCAGAGTAGAGAAGCAGAAGAACGATTCCGCCGATGCCCCCGCCAATGGGCATCGCCATGCGCATGCCGCGACGGTCCTCGATGTTGGCGCTGCCGGCCCGACCCTGCCATTTCATGCGCGTGCAGTGTTGCAGATTCCGCGCCACCGGCGGCTCTGCCTTGCTCTCGGGAGGAGGGATGAAGGATCCTGCGGTCGATGCAGCCGGATCTCCTCTGGCATCTGTTACTCGCGTTGGCGGCGGTCGTTCTCACCGGTCGAGTGCTGGGAAGCCTGTTCCGTTTCATTGGTCAGCCGCCGGTGATCGGCGAGGTGGTCGCCGGGATTCTGCTTGGGCCATCGCTCTTGGGTAGCATCTCACCCGCCGCCTACACATTTCTTCTGCCGGCGTCGGTCGCGCCAGGGCTCGGTCTCATCGCGCAGGTCGGTGTCGTGCTCTACATGTTCCTGGTCGGCGTCGAGCTCGACACCGAAGGCCTGAAGGGTCAGCTCCGCAGCACGGTCGGCATCGCGTTTACCAGCATCGCGGTGCCGTTCGTGCTCGGTGTGTGGCTGGCGACGAGGTTGTACGACGGGCTTTCGCCGGCCGGCGTGCCCTTCATGCACTTCATGCTGTTCCTCGGCGTGGCGATGTCGATCACCGCATTCCCGGTGCTGGCGCGGATCCTCGCCGATCAAGGGATCAGCAAAACGCCGCTCGGCCGGCTTGCCCTCAGCTGTGCCGCGATCGACGACGTGACCGCCTGGTGCCTGTTGGCATTCATCGTTGGCGTCGTCAACAGCACCGAGGGCAGCGCGGTTCTGCCGTCCATCCTGACGCTCGCCTTCATTGTTTTCATGTTCGTCGTGGTCAGGCCGATCGCGGTCAGGCTGTCGAAGCGATGGGAGGGCGAAGAGCCCGATCGGCAGGCCGTGGCGCTGGCACTCGTGGCGATGCTGTGCTCAGCCCTTGCCACGGAGGCGATCGGCGTGCATGCCATCTTTGGTGCCTTCCTTCTCGGGGCGGTCATTCCGCACGACAGCCGGCTCGCACGTGTGCTCGAGGAGCGCATCGAGTATCTCGTCACGATTCTGCTGCTGCCGGCGTTTTTCGCGTTCACCGGCATGCGGACTGAAGTCGGTCTGCTCTCGGGATCGAACGCGTGGCTCACCTGCGGGGCGATTATTCTCGTGGCGACGTTGGGCAAGTTCGGAGGCGCGCTCGTCGGCGCCCGGGTTGCGCGTCACGACTGGCAGACGTCGGCGAGTCTGGCGATCCTGATGAACACACGGGGTCTGATGGAGCTGATCGTGCTCAATGTTGGGCTCGATCTCGGCGTCATCTCCCCGACGCTCTTCACCATGCTCGTCATCATGGCGATCGTGACCACGATGGCCACCACTCCGGTGCTCAGGCTCGTGATGCCTCAGGCGTTGCTCCGGCGTGCTAGCATCTCGCCTCAGCCTTCAAGTTGATACAGGAGACCGTCATGCGAACACTCATCGCTCTTGGGGTCATCCTCGCCGCATCGGTGGCATCGGCGCAGACGCGCTCGGTCTACATCGAGGATCTGACGTGGCCGGAGATCCGCGACGCGCAAATGGCCGGCAAGACGTCGGCGGTCATCGTCGCCGGTGGCATCGAGCAGAACGGCCATCACATGGCGCTTGCCAAGCACAACGTCATCGCCCGATATGTCGGTGGTCAAATCGCTGAGCGTCTCGGCAACGCGCTCGTCTATCCCGTCGTGCCGTTCTCGATGGCAGGAGATCCGATCGAGAAGACGGGGCACATGCGGCTGCCTGGCACGATCAGCCTGCCGTCGGAAGTCTTTCTCGGCGTCATTCGCGGCGTTGCGTTGAGCGCAATCTCGGCCGGCTTCAAGAACGTCTACGTGCTGGGCGATCACGGCGGCGGACAGTCGGAGCTACGGCTGGCCGCTGAGACGCTCGATGCCGACTGGCGCGGCAAGGGCGTGCATGTCTACTACATCTCGAACACCGGCGCAGGCCAGAAGGTAAACGCGTATCTTGCCGAGCGCAAGATCGCGCCGGGTGGTCACGCCGGCGTGGCCGAGAGCGCGCAGGTGATGTTCCTGGATCAGCAGAAGTTCATGAGGAAGGACAAGTACGCGGTCGCCGCGGCAGGTCCCGAGAGTGCGACTGGAACCAACGGTGATCCGGCTCTGGCCACCGCTGAGATGGGCAAGGCGTTTCTCGACATCAAGGCCGCCGACGCCGTCGAGCAGATTCGCAAGGTAACAGCCACCAAATGATGCGTCTCCCGCTTCGGGCCGCAGCCGTAGCAGCTATCCTGGCGGCGGCTTCGTCCATTCTCGACGCGCAGGAATGGCCTCGCTTCCGCGGCAACAATGCCGGTGTTGCCGCCGACGACCCTGCGCTCCCGGACACGTGGTCGCAGACAGAGAACGTGGTGTGGACGCGATCCATCCCCGGCATTGGCTGGAGCTCGCCGGTTGTCTGGGGCGACCACGTCTTTGTCTCGACTGTCGTCAACACCGCGCAGCAGGAGCCGCCGAAGCCCGGATTCTATCTGGGTGACTGGCCGGCGTCGCCGGCGCCGCATCGATGGATGGTCTACGACATCGACTTCCGCACCGGCGCCGTGCGATGGGAGCGCGAGGTCAGCGGCACCCCGCCGGGCAAGGCGAAGCATCTGAAGAACAGCTACGCCTCGGAGACTGCCGTCACCGACGGCGAGCGCGTCTACTTCTACTTCGCGAACCACGGCCTCTTCGCGTTCGACTTCGCCGGAAAGCCCGTGTGGTCCACGCCGATCGGCCCGTTCAAGACCCGGAACAACTGGGGCACGGGCGCCTCGCCGGTCCTGCATCGGGACCGCATCTACATCGTCAACGACAACGACGAACAGTCGTTTATCGCAGCCTATGACACGCGAACCGGCAAGCAGATCTGGAAGGTCGATCGGAAAGAGGGCACGAACTGGTCGTCGCCGTTCGTGTGGGAGAACGACCAGCGTACGGAGATCGTGACGTCAGGATCGGATCGCGTTCGCTCCTACGATCTCTCGGGCAAGTTGCTGTGGGAGCTGTCCGGGATGTCCTCGATCAGTATTCCCACGCCGTTCTCGCGCTTCGGGTTGCTCTACCTCAGCTCGGGCTACGTCGCCGATCCCAAGCGGCCGGCCTACGCGATTCGGCCCGGCGCATCAGGCGACATTTCATTGATGCCGGGCGAGACGACGAATCAGTTCATCGTGTGGTCATCGCCGACCGGTGCGCCGTACAACCCGACGCCAGTCGTCTACGGCGACGTGTATTACACGCTGTTCGATCGCGGGTTCTTCACCAGTCACGATGCGCGCACGGGCAAGGAGCTCTACGGGCGCCAGCGCATCACGGCCGAGGCGAGCGGATTCACCTCGTCACCGTGGGCGTACAACGGCAAGATCTTCGCGATGAGCGAGGAAGGCGACACCTACGTCATCCAGGCCGGCCCTGAGTTCAAGGTGCTCGGCAAGAACTCGCTCAACGAGATGACGCTCGCGACGCCGGCGATTTCGCGCGGCAGTCTCATTGTGCGGACGGCGTCGAAGCTGTATCGCATATCGAAGGGAACACCGAAATGAAACGCAAAGGTTCGGCAGTCTGGAAGGGCGGTCTCAAGGACGGCAAGGGCACGGTGTCCACCGACAGCGGCGTCCTGTCCAACACGCAGTATTCATTCAGCACTCGGTTCGAGGATGGCAAAGGCACGAACCCCGAGGAGCTGATTGCCGCGGCGCATGCCGGGTGCTTCTCCATGGCATTGTCGGCGCAGTTGGGCAACGCGGGCATGACCGCCGAAAGCATCGCGACGACGGCCACTGTCAACCTGGAGAAGACAGACGCCGGTTTCACGATCACGGCCGTGCACCTCGACGTCAAAGCGAAGATTCCCGGCGCAGACAAAGCCGCATTCGACACCGCGGCGAATGAGGCGAAGGCCGGCTGTCCGGTGTCACGCGTGCTCAACGCGACCATTACCATGAGCGCTGCCCTCGAGGCCTGACTTGATGGCGATGTCCACCTTCGCGAAGCTCAATCTGAAGGACCAGACTGAGATCGTGGTGCTCAATGCTCCGGCCAGCTTCGAGCCGGAGCTGAAGACGTTGAAGGGCATCACGATTCGTCGCGACGCGAAGGGCGGCGACGTCGTCTTCTCGCTGGCGTTTGTCTTGACGCAGAAGGACGTCGATTCGCTTGGACCGCAAGTGGCGAAGAAGGCGAAGGGCGACGCCGTCGTCTGGTTTGCGTATCCGAAGGGCTCGTCAAAGAAGTACAAGAGCCAGATCAATCGCGACAACGGCTGGGCGGTGATGGGAAAGGCCGGATTCGAACCGGTGAGGATGGTCGCGATCGACGAGGACTGGTCGGCGGTGCGCTTCCGGCGTGTCGAGTTCATCAAGACGATGAACCGGCCGGAGGAGGTGCGGCTGACAAAGAAAAAGCGGTAGGGGCGACGCATGCGTCGCCCCTACGAACGTCTTGAGGTGCCGCTATGAAGATCATTGCGGTTGTGATCGTGACCCTCGTGCTCGGAACACCGCTGGCCGCGCAGTGGCTGACACACCAGACGCCCGGCATCCCTCGCACCGCTGACGGCAAGCCGAATCTGACAGCGCCGGCACCACGCACTCCCGACGGCAAGCCCGATCTGTCCGGCCTGTGGACGAAGTTCTCCCCGAAGTACGCCCGCAACGTCGCTGCGGATCTGAAGCCCGGCGAGATCCAACCATGGGCCCGCGCCGTCGTGGACGAGCGTCGCGAGAATCTCGGCAAGGACGGCATGCAGATCCGCTGTCTGCCGCTTGGACCTGCGTATCCCACGGCGGGCGATTCGACGGGGTCCGAGATGGTGCGTATCGTTCAGACCCCGCAGCTGATCCTGATGCTCAATCCCGATCTCACGTATCGCCAGATCTGGATGGACGGCCGCACGCTGGAGACGGATCCGAACGTGTCGTGGATGGGGTACTCGGTTGGACGCTGGGAGGGCGAGACCCTCGTCGTCGAGAGCTTCGGCTTCCATCCCGGCACCTGGCTCGATCGCGACGGCAACACGCACACGGACAAGCTGCGTCTCACGGAGCGGTACCGTCGTCCGAACTTCGGCAGCCTCGAGGTTGAAGTGACGTTCACCGATCCCGGGGCCTACACGCGGCCATGGACGGTGAAGGTCGGCGCGCAATTCGCCGCTGATACCGAGATGCTCGAGTGGGTGTGCAACGAGGGCGCTGGCCGCAGTCTCACACATTGGGTCGGCACTGCCGCCGATGACCGGAAGAATGAAGTTAAAGTCGATCCGCAGATCCTCTCGCGATACATCGGCACCTATGTCGAGCAGCCGCCGTTCTGGAGAGGCGTGCAGATCGTCGGGCAAGCCGTTCCATCTGGTCGCACCGTCGTGATCACCGTTGAGAACGGCAAACTGATTGGCAACATGGACGGCAGGGGCAATCAAGCGCTGATCGGCATGTCCGATAAAGAGTTCACGGGTCTCTACGGGCTGGGCGTCGAGTTCATTGACGGGGGCAAGGGCGGACTGTACGTGAAACACGTGTCCGGCAACTACCGGTTCGCGCGCCGGTAGAGCGCACGCTTTGGCGTGCGCGTGTCCGCGGAGGCTGAAGCCTCCGCTCTACGTCGAGTCGCGGACTATCCCAGCACGTACACGCGGCCGTCCTGCGATCCGATCACGAGACGACCTGCGGCAACGGCCGGAGACGCGGTGAGCGCGGAACCGGCATCAAACTCCCAGACCTTCTTGCCGCTCACCACATCGAGCACATACAGTCGTCCATCACTCGAGCCGACGTAGACACGGTCGCCGACGATGACCGGCGACGAATCCACTCGCGCACGCGTCGCAAACGTCCACGCCGCCTTCCCGGTCTTCACGTCAATCGCGTGGATCGACTTATCACGCCCGCCGAGGATGATGCGTCCCTTGGCCAGCGCCGCGGACGAGTAGAAGGGAAAGCGCCGATCCGGGTCCGCGTAGCGCCACAGCGGCCGGCGACGCTGAAGGTCGAACGCCAGGACTTCGTTGTTGAACGTGCCGAAGTAGGCGTGCGTCCCGTCGATCAGCGGCGATGCGCCGGTGTAGGCGCCGGAGTCGATGCGGTAGGCCTCTTTGCCGTCGGCGATGCGGATCGCCCGCAGCATCGAGTCGCAGCCGGCGATGAACGCCAATCCGTTCTGGACCGCTGGAGTGGCGTGCACCATCCCGTTGGTCATGACTTTCCATTTGAGCTTGCCGGACATCGGCTCGAAGGCATAGAGGCTGCCGTCGTACGAGCCGATGAGGACGGCACCGTCGGCGACGACGGGCGACGACTTGATCTCGGACGCTGTCCGGTACGTCCACAATCCCTTGCCATCGGCGACATTGACGGCGTGGACCAGGCCACCGAGGTCGCCGATGTAGACCGCGGATCCACTGACCGTCGGCGATGACTCGCCGATCAAGTTGCCGGTGGAGTACTTCCACCGCAGCTTGCCGGAGGCGAGATCGAGCGCAATCAGATCGCCGTTGCCGCCGCCGACGTACACGACGCCGTTGGCGATCGCCGCCGAGGAATCGATCAGGTCGCCGACGTCGTAGGTCCACAGCACCTTCAACGTGGCTGGAAGCGTGGTGGAGGAGTTGCCGGTCAGCCGTGGCGTGCCGCGGAACTGCCGCCACTCGTCAGCCGGCGCTGTCTCCGTCGGCGCCGGCGGACCGCCGGGCTGCGGCGCGGTCTGCCGCGCGATGATCTGTGGCCCGTCCAAAAGGACGGGCCCTACCGTGACAAGAACCAGGATCAGCGCGACGAGCCGGGGCATAGGGTCTACTTGGCGGCAATCGCGAAGAGCTGGCTCCGGTTGTTGATGAAGAGCACGCCGTTTGCCGGAACGATGGTCCCGTAGACGGCGCTGCCCATGTTCATCTCCGCGAGAACCTTTTTCTCCTTGCCATGCGCCAGGACGACGATGTCGCCGTCTTCGTCGCCGAGATAGACCTTGCCGTCGATCAGGAACGGGGACGCCCACACCGCAGCAAGCAGATCGTGCTGCCAGTATTCCTGTCCGGTCTTGGCGTCGAGACAGTGAAGGTAGCCGCTGAAATCCGAAACGTAGACCAGGCCGTCAGCGACTGCGGCGGTCGAGATCGAGCGGCGGATTTTGTCGAAATGCCAGATCTGGCCGGTCTTGGTGATGTCGCCGCGCTTGGTTGCGTCGATCGCGTACATGTGTCCGACGCCTTCACCGTGCTCGGGATCCTGGCCGTTCGCGATGTAGACGACGTTCTGATAGATGACGGGTGTGGCGATTAGCTCATTGCGAGTACGCGGCCAGACGGCATCCTTCGGGTTCGTGTCGAACTCCCACAGTTTCTTGCCGCTCTCCGCCTCGTAGCCACGCACCCAGCCGTCGCCCTGGGCTGAGACCACCTGCATCACACCGCCGATGGTGCCAACCGCCGGCGTGGACCACTGGCCGTGCAGGATGCGGTCCTCGACAGAGTTGTCTTCCCACACCAGCTTGCCGGTGTTCTTGTTGAGGGCGATCACCGACGGCGCCCGCGGCGAGGGAATGTGCACGTGGCTTTCGTCCTGGCCGTTCGAGGTGCTCAGGTAGATCAAGTCGCCCATGATCACCGGCGACGAGTTCGACATGTTGTGCGGGTAGGAGCCGACTTCTTCGATCATGTCGAAGGACCAGATCACGTCAGCGTCATTGGGCCCGGTCAGCTTCTCGTCTTTGAATGGACCGTCGTTCTCGTTGTCGCGGAACCCCTGGATGTCGAGGCAGAACACGACACCGCGATTGCTCACGTAAAAGAGGTGGTCGCCTTCGACGAGCGGCGAACTGGCGACACCCTGGAACGGCCAGTCATTGGCGCGTCCGGCTTCGAGCTTGGGATGAGTGTGTTGCCACAGGAACTGGCCGTCCGATTCGCGAAACGCCATGAGCACGCCGCGGTCGCCGCCCTGCTTGGGGTCGCGCGCCAGCTCGTTGTTCGTGCCGACAAACACCATCCCGCCGGCGACAACCGGATTGCCGTAGCTCTGCGATCCGAGATCGGCGACCCACTTGATGTTCTTCTTGGTCTTGACGTCCCACTCGGTGGGGACGTTCTTCATGCTCGAGACCTGATTGCGGTCTGGCGTGCCGCCCCACATCGGCCAGTTGCCGGTGCCCGGGTCTGACGCGGCGAGGTGCGCGGCCGCAACACCGAGAAGAGCGACGAGCACGAGGGCCGCGTAGGGCCGGTCCTTCTGGACCGGCCGAATTGTGTGGGTTTTCATCGTCAATTTTTGGTCAGAGAGAAGTTGTCGAGATACGCCCCGAACGGCGCGTTGATGAAGAGACCCGGCGCACCCTGCCGGTTGCCGATCGGATCCAGCTTCTCGATCGTCCATGCCGCGGGTTCGGGATCGGCGGCCGGCCACGCCTTGCCCTGTGCGCGCACCTGTCCATTCGGCAGGTTTTCGACGCGCAGCTTGAGCCGGTACCACCCATTGGGCTTCCACGCGAACGGCTTGGTCACGGTGCGTTGCGTTTCAGGCTCCCACGGCTCGATCTTCAGCTGCTGCGCGGTGCCGTAGAGCACCAGCGAGTAGCGCTGCACCGTGATGCCGACGTCGGACATCTGGCGGCGGCGCTCGTTCGAGCGAACATCGGCCTGGAAGGTGTAGTTCGACCAGTTGGGCGGGCCGATGAAGGTGCGTCCACGCTGGAAGATCGTGTCGAGCGGTTCCTTCTGCAGCACCTTCTGGCCATCGAGCGTCGCCACAACGAGCCGCCCGGGAACGGTATTGGCCCAGCCTGGAGGAATGGCACCATCGGCGTAGCCGTCGAAGTTTTCCGTCCAGGGCAGCGGATGCGCCACGCGTGCACGGGCTTCCCCGCTCAGACCAGCGGCAGTCGCAGTGATCACTCCGGCCTGCTGCACCGGCTTGTTCGCGATCGTGACGACGCCGTTCGCCACCGTTCCCTCGAGACCCTTGAGCGCCCAGGTTGCGCCCGTCTCTTCACGAATGAAGCGGCCCTGCGCGTCGAAGAGCTTCGCGTGGAGCGTGACTGACTGACCCGGGTCGAGATTCAATTCCGTGGGCGAGACCTGAAGATGGGTCGGAGGACCTGGTGTGCCTGCGGCCGGATCTTCGGTGGCGAATCCAGTCGGTGACGTCGCGCGTCGCGATCCGATCGCATAGATCGCGTCGCTCGACATGAAGAAGATGCGGCCGCGCGAGATCGCCGGGTTGCCAAGAATCTGCTCGGGCGTGCCTTCCGATCCGCAACAGCTGTTGGTGCTGTTCGCCAGCTCCACCTTGCTCAGAATCTCCGCCTTGTCTGCCGACGGCCTGACGATGAAGAAGACGCCGCCGTCGGTGCCCACATAAATCTTGCCGTCGGCGAGGACCGGCGAGGCCTTCTGCGCCGCGCCGAGCGCGATGTCCCACAACTGCTTGCCGGTGGTGGTGTCGAACGCGCGCAGCGTCGATCCGTTGTCCAGCTGATACAGACGATTGCCGTCCACGATCGGCGATGAGTAGCTGAACTCGATGCCCTTGGTCGCCCACTTCGTCGTCTTGAGGTCCCCGGACTGCGCGCCGTCGAGCGCCGCGATGAGACCGAGCTCGACACCCTCGAGGTTTTCATCGCCATGCGAGAGGAACACGGTGTTGCCGCTCACGGCGACGCCGGTATTGATCGCGCGCTTCGAGACGGGGAGGCTCCACACCTTCTCGCCGGTCTGCGCCTTGATCGCATGGACGCCGCCGTCGCCGAGCCCATCGATCAACAGGCGCATGCCGTTGATGGTGGCGATGATGGGTGGGGCATAGGCTGTGTCGTACGGACGGCCGCCCGGATTGGAGACGTAGATCACCTCTCCCGTCTTCTTGTTGAGACCGATGAAACGATGCGCGCGGCCAGCCGCCGATCCCCAGTTCGAGATCGCGGCGCTGACGATCACCAGATCGCCATCGATGACGGGCGACATCGTCCGGCCACCGTGTGTTGTGAAGGCGGCGTACTCCTCACCGAACGAGCGCTCCCACAGCGGCTTGCCCTCGGGGCTCAGCGCGATCACCTGCGCGCCGCCGCTCAGCGCGTAGATGTTGCCCGTCTCCGGATCGGCGGCGGGCGATGCCCAGGCGATGCGGTGCGCGGGGACGTCGCTCTGAAAGAGATTGAACTTGTACTCCCAGACCGTCTTGCCCGTGTCGGCGTCGAGCGCCAGGATGCGCTCCTGCAGCTGCGGGCCGCGGCCGACTGGTTGCTGGACGTAGACACGATTGCCCATGACGATCGGCGTCGATCGGCCGCCGCCCGGCACGCGCCACAGGAAGTTCTCGCCGTTCAGTTTCCAGGTACTGATCAGGCCCTTTTCGACGGAGATGCCGTCACGGTTGGGGCCGCGCAGCTCGGGCCAGTCGCCGGCGCGCACTTTGCGCGCGCTCTGGGCGGGAAGGGAGACGCATAGTCCAGCGACGACCGCCGCAACCAGACACGTTCTCTTCAGCATGAAGCTCCTCGACAAGTCATATCTCGATACGCCTGACTGGCTGATCAGTGCTTACGAAGCGGATTCCCGGCCAGTTTAGCGCGATCGGCAAGAACCGCGTGCATAATTGACGGTCATGACAATCGGCCGTCGCTGCCAGTCTCTCGCCATCATTTTCGCGTCGTTAATGTCCGTCCCCGGCCTGGCCCGGGCGCAGACCCCCGCGGCCACGTTCCAGCTGCCTCCACTGATCGTCACCGCTCAGAAGGAGGCGGCCCAGGCGCAGGAACTGCCGGTCAGCCTGAGCGGGTTCAGCCAGCAATCGATTCGCGACGCTGGCGCGACCGTGGTCAGCGATCTGTTCGCGCCCAACATCTATT
>Ga0111539_10005616_pt1 | contig 16223 bp, 12 predicted proteins | sample RhiMethybrSRZTD1_FD_79667 | JGI IMG/M metagenome (GOLD analysis project Ga0111539, IMG submission 79667) | Populus rhizosphere microbial communities from Tennessee, USA - Rhizosphere MetaG P. TD hybrid SRZTD1 (version 2) (version 2) | ecosystem: Host-associated > Plants > Roots > Rhizosphere >... | reverse complement strand
TTCCGGGTTCGGGCTTCCGGCTTCCGCAAGATCGAACGCTCAGTACTTCGCCAGCGCCAGCGCGGCGACGTACACCTCATCCTCGCTGGGAAGAAACGCCGCTTCGAGAGAGGGCGCATAGGGCACCGGCGTGTCGAGCGAGGCCACGATCCGGATGGGTGCATCGAGCCATTCGAAAGACGACTCCTGGATGAGGGCGGCGATCGATTCGCCGATGCTGCCGGTGCGCGTGTCTTCGTGCGCGATCAGCACGCGGCCCGTGCGCCGCGCGAGGGCCACGATGGCCGTTCGGTCCAGCGGCGAGAGCCAGCGCAGGTCCAGCACGCTCGCCTCGATGCCGTCAGCGGCGAGGCGCGCGGCGGCTCGCAGCGCCACGTGCACGTACGCCCCGTAGGAAATGATCGCGAGATGGTCGCCGGCGCGCCGGAGCGCGGCGCGTCCCACCGGCTGCGGCCGCGGCGCTCCTTCGGGAAGCACCTGCCGGATCCGAGGGTCGCGATAGAGCGCGATGTGCTCGAAGTACAGCACCGGATCGGGATCGGCGACCGCCGTGGCCAGCAGCGCGCGCGCATCGTGCGGAGTGGATGGGACGACGATCTTGAGTCCGGGCGTGCGGTAGAACCACGCCTCGGTGTTCTGCGAGTGGTACGGCCCCGCGTGCCGAAGGCCACCCCACGGCATCCTGATCACCATGGGCACATCGCCGCCCCATCGGTACCGGATCTTTGCCGCGTTGTTGACGAGCTGGTTGAAACCGGTCGCGACGAAGTCGTTGAACTGCATCTCGCCGATCGGGCGCAGACCCGCGAGCGCGGCGCCCACGCAGGCGCCGAGCACGGCGCCCTCCGCAAGCGTCGAGTTGAGGATGCGATCGCCAAACCGCTCCAGCAGAGGGCGCAGGAGCAGAAACGCGTTGCCGTACGCGCCGCCGACGTCTTCGCCGAAGACGAACGTCCGAGGATCGGCGGCCAGCACGTCGCCGACGCCGAGGGCAATCGCGTCGAGAAACGTCGCGCCGGCCTTGTCGAACGGCGGCGCGGATTCGATCTCGAGGGCCGGCAACGCGGCGGCGTCTGGAAACGGATCGTCGTGCGACGACGGATCGCGGCGCCGACGATCGACCGTGTCACCGGCAATGACGCCCGTCGTCACGTGCGCGGCGTCAGGCCACGGCGCCTCGATCACCGCACGCGCTTCGGCCTCGACCGCCGCCGTGGCTTCCTCCTGCCAGGCCGCCAGCGTGTCACGCTCGATCTGCCCGTCGGCTTCGAGCGTGCGCGCGTACGTCGCGATGGGATCGCGCGCGCTCCAGAAGCGATAGCGATCGGGATCCGCGTACCCCGCCGGTGACAGGGGCGCGTACTGCCAGGACGGCGGCGAGTCCTTGCCGAGATACAGCATGTCGTCGTGATGCGCGTGACCGCACATGCGCATCGAGACCAGCTCGATCAACGCGGGTCCCTGACCGGCACGTGCCCGCTCGGCCGCCCACGTGAAGGCCGCTGCGATCTCGTCGGGATCGGTGCCGTCGATCGTGATTCCAGGCACGCCGTACCCCGCGGCTTTGTCTGCAAACACGCGGACCGCGGACTGCTCAGGCACAGGCGTGGACAGGGCCGTCTGGTTGTTCTCGAGACAAAAGACGACCGGAAGGCGCCGCGCCGCGGCGAGGTTGATCGCTTCGTGCCACTCCCCCAGCGAGGCGCCACCCTCGCCGATGAACGACAGGGCCACGCGCTCGGCGCGCGTGCGCGCGAATGCCAGCGCCATGCCCGTCACCGTGAGCGTGCTGATGGCGAGCGGTGCCGACGCCGGCACAATGCCCCAGTCGAACTCGCCGATGTGCAGATCGCGCCCGTCCATCGGCGTCCCGGCCTTCCCCATCTGGGCGTTGAGCACCATGCGCACGGTGGCCGGATCCGATCGCATCCCGAGCGCCGCACCCAGATCGCGAATGATCGGCCCGACGACATCGCCGCACCAGCTGCCATCCTCGCCGCGAAACGCTTCGCCGCGGCGCAACCGGATCGTCGCGGCATAGATCGCTTCCTGGCCGAGCGATCGGAATCCCTTTCCCTGAAAGGGCGTGTCGCCGTAGCGGACTTCACTGCCGGCGAAGAACGTCTTTAGACGATTGTCCACCGCGCGCGTGAGGATCATGCCGCGCAGGATCTCGCGCCGCTCGTCCGGCGTGAGGCTCGCGCGAATGGCCGCGCGCTGCAGGAACCCGTCGCAGAGATCGATGACCGACTGGCGGGCCTGACCCAGTCGCTCGGCCAGCGAGACGCCCGGTGTGGTTTCGAGTGCGGATGCGCCCGATGGCATCGGCAGCGTCGCGCGCGCGAGCGCGGCGACGAGCCGCCGGCGCAGCGCGTCGATCTCACGCGGCGACTCGGTGCCGCGGACGCCGTTCTCGCGCCCGCCCACCGTGTCGAACGTGGATGCGACGATCGAAAGCGCGAAGGGCTCGCGCTCGCCGACGAAGGCGAGCAGCCGCTCACGAAGCGTGATGGCACGACTGACGGACGCGGCGCGTGCGGCCGCGGCACGCCGCGGCGCCCGGCCGCGCATCTTGCGGGCAGCGCGGCGGCGTGGCATCAGTCCACCGCGAGTTCGCCCGGCAGGATCGGCCGCGTGCGCGGCAGCCGCCCCCGCCGCGAGTAATCCGCGACCGCCGCGAGGATGCCGAGGAACACGAGCAACTTGATGATGTCGAACGTACGACCGGGCGGCAGGGCCTTCCACATGAACCAGAGCGCGGGCTGCGCGATGCAGACCGCCCACACCGATCCGTAGAAGTAGCGGCGTTCGTGCCCCTCACCCTGCGTGGATCGCTTCACGCGCGGCAGCCAGCCGAACACGCCGAGCAGCCAGATCGTCACCGCGATCGGCAGGTAGCCAACATCGTAAATGGCACGCGCGCGCCACGTGCCGTTGACGATCGCGTCGACGAGGCCGACGACGTTGAGCAGTGCGTAGCTCACGACCTCGCTCCACGCCAGCGTGTAGCAGACGCGGCGGTACAGCGGGTTCGGCCGATCCTCGTTGAAGCGCAGGATGTACGGTGCGGGCTCGACGCCGGGCAGCCGCCCGCGCCAACCCGCGATGCCCGTACCGACGATCACGATCGCCAGCCACAACAGCGTCCGCCGATCCGGACCGTGGGCGAACAAATCGAACGTCACCGGTCCGGGTGCAATGAAGAAGACCCAGATCCAGATCGGCCAGTGCGCCAGGCGGTAGCTGATCTTGTTCCGGGCCCGAAACGCGCGGTCGCTCGCGAGTTCAACGTACTCGGCGTGTCCGTGCTGTTGACGATACGACGGCGGAAGGAGCTGAGCCAAAACCCGACAATTGTAGCTATTTCCACTCGTGCTTCGGATATCGCGCCTGCAGGGGCCCGCGAATGTCGGGGTACACGCGCGTCCAGAAGCTCGCCAGATCCGCCGTGACCTGCACCGGCCGCCCGTTCGGCGCGAGCAGCTCGAACGTCACCGGCGTCTGCTTCGGCCCGAGCCGCGGCGTCTGAGTCAGACCGAAGACGTGTTGCAGCTTCGTTGCCGCCACTACACGCCCGTCGTCTCGATACTCGAGCCGCACGGTGCGCCCGGACGGCAGTTTGAGTTCCGCCGGTGCGTGCCGTTGCAGTGCGCGCCGCGACTCCGGATCCAGATGATGCGCGAGGTCCACGTCGTCGAGCCGCCGTAACCCGGCGCTTGCGGCCGCGACGAGATCGTCGAACGTCGCCGGTGCGCCGGCAAAGGCCAGCCGCGCGAGCAGTTGTGAGTCGGCCTCGCTCGGACCCCGGCGCCGGTACCCGTCGGCGACGAGGCGTGCTGCGACATCCAGGTCCACCTGCGCAGAGTGCCGGCCGAGCACGATCGCGTCATAGCGATCGACGCGCCACGCGCGGACGACGCCGGACGCTTCGTCGAGTTCATGCTCGATGCTGCGCGATGTCGCATCGATCCACTCGCGCTCGATGCCAGTCGCGATGCGAATCAGCGCCTCGGCGGCTGGTGCGCCGGGACGGTACGCGGCCCCTGCCGGACCGCCACCCGGCCCGCTGGCGGAAGTCACGTCCACGGCCACGACGAACTCCGCGCCGGCGACCCCACTCTCGCGTGACAGGCGCGCACCGGTGCCCGACGCCATGACGAAACGATCGCCGGCCGGCGCCCGGCGGCGCGCGACGCGATCGGGATAGCCCGCCATCACCGCGCGACGGAAGACGTCGTCATCGACGCGGTCCGGTGAGGGCGTGCCGAGAATTCTGGACGCGGCATCGCGGAGTTCGCCGGCCACCTTGATCACGTGGCCGGGCAGGTCGCGCGCGTGCTCGATGGCGGCGAGCAGATCGCAGGTCGTGGCGCGATGACGCGGCGGGAGGAAGTGACGCTCAGCGACGATCGCGCAGGCACGTGCCGCCATCGCCGATCCGCCGGCGGCGAGCAGCACGCGCCCGAGCCTCGGATGAATGGGCAGGGCGCGCAACTGCTCGCCGAGCGGGGTCAAACGCGCGCCCTCGTCGATCGCGCCGAGACGCCGCAGGAGATCGAGCGCGCCGTCGAGCCGATCGCGCGGCGGCGGATCGAACCAGGCGATCGCGCGGGGATCGCCGCCCCAGGCGATCACGTCCATCACGGGCGGCGCCAGATCCACCCGCGCGATTTCGGGCTCGCGATGCGCGCGCAGCCGATCGCGCGCGTCCCACAGACGGACGACGCGCCCGGCCTGTGTGCGTCCGGCGCGGCCGGCGCGCTGATCCGCCGAATCCTGCGCGATGCGCTCCGTCTCGAGGCTGTCGATCGCCCGCTCAGGATCGTAGCGCGCGACTTTGTGCAGGCCCGCGTCGACGACCACCGTCACGTCAGGTACCGTCAACGTCGTCTCGGCGAGATTCGTGGCGAGGACGATTCGCGGCGTCGTGGACGGCCGCACGGCCGCATCCTGCTCGTCGGCGTCGAGGCTGCCGTGCAGCGGCAGCACCGGCACCGAGCCGGCCAGCGCGCCGGCCAGACGTTCCGCCGTCCTCCGGATCTCGGCCGCGCCGGGCAGGAAACACAGCAGCGCGCCGGTCAGACGCGGAGCCTCGTCGGCGATCGCGCGCTCGGGCGCGACGCCAGCCGCGTAGTGGATGTCGAGCGGGTGCAGTCGGCCCGGCACGTCGATGACAGGACAGTCGTCGAGAAACGAGGCGACCCGCGCGCTCTCGATGGTCGCCGACATCACGACCAGCCGGAGATCGGCACGCGCGAGCCAGGCCTGCTTCGCGAGCGTCAGGCCGACATCGGCGTGAATGCTGCGCTCGTGGAACTCATCGATGACGATGGTGGTGACGTCGCTGAGGAGGGGATCCTGCTGCAGGCGCGCGGTCAGGACGCCTTCGGTTGCGACCAGCAGGCGCGTCTCGGCCGTGAAGCGTCGATCGAATCGCACGTGCCAGCCGACCTCGCGGCCCAGCGTCCACCCGCGCTCGTCGGCGATGCGACGCGCGATCGCGCGCGCCGCCACGCGCCGCGGCTGGAGCAGCAGCACGCGCCCATCGGCGCCGAGCGCCGGCGGCACCCGCGTGGTCTTGCCGGCACCCGGCGCGGCGGTGATGACCGCTGCCCGCCGCGCGCGCACGACCCGGACAATCTCGGGTAAGACCTCATCGATGGGCAGCCTGGGGGTCAGCCTGGGGGTCAGATCTTGGGATGACAGGTCAGTGCTCCTTTGGGACTCGTCTCAAACGTTGCAGAACGCGCGATCGACAGTCGCTTCCGCCCTTGCAGATTCCGTAACGACTTGAACCCGCGCGCACGTTTTGCCTGCAGTCGCCTCAGGTGCGATCGGGATTCCGTTTTGCACTGGACCGCGCCATGGCTCGCCCACTTCGTCTTCAGTTCGCGGATGCGACGTATCACGTCATGTCCAGAGGAAACGCGCAACAGCGCATCTTCATGGATGATCAGGATCGACATGACTTCTTGAAGATCATGTCGGCCGTCGGCGTTCGGCTGCGCTGGCGGATCCTGGCGTATTGCCTGATGGACAATCACTACCATCTCTGTCTCGAGACGCCGGAGCCGACACTCGCACGAGGCATGCGTGATCTCAACAGCACCTACGCTCAGTCATTCAATCGGCGGCATGAGCGTGTGGGGCACGTCCTTCAGGGGCGTTACCACGCCATTCTCGTGGAACGTTCGGCGCATTTGCTGCAGCTTATTCGGTATATCGTCCTCAATCCGGTCCGAGCGCGCTTGTGCGGAACGGCGGCGGCGTGGCGATGGAGCAGCCATCGCGCAATGGTTGGAACGGCGAACGCGCCGCCGGCGGTGGATGTCGTGCGGTCGCGCGGGTATTTCACCCAAGCCGGAGGCGAGCCGGTCGCCGCATACCGGCGCTTCATCGCAGAGGGGACGGTCGCAGACAAGAGTCCGACCACGTCCCACCCGCTGATCCTTGGCAGCGACTCGTTCGTGGTGACGGTTCTGGCGCGTGCTGCCGCTGGGGACCTGGAAGTTCCGCGAGCCCAGCGGGCGCGATCGCTGGCGCACTATGCGCGTGGGGCGCGCAGCCGCGATGAGGCGATTCGAAGGGTGCACGCCAGCGGCGCCTACTCGCTCAAGGCGATTGGCCGCCACTTCGGCCTGCACTACTCGACGATCAGCCACATCTGCCGGACGATTTGACGCGACGAGTGCCGTTGGGGTCAGATCTTGCGTTGACGTACGACTGGGTCGTACGTCAACGCAAGATCTGACCCCAACCCCAATGCTCATCAACGCGCTCCGCGGCGCGCTGGTCATGGCGCCCATGACCAAAGGATCGAACCTCCCCTACCGCCAGCTCTGCGTCGAACTGGGTGCGCGCGTGCTGGTGAGCGAGATGGTCGTCGCGCGCCGGCTCAAGCAGCGACGCAAGGGCGAGTTCGCGCTGCTGCGGCGCGCGCCGGGCGAGCCCTGCTTCGGCGTCCAGCTCGCCGGCAACCAGCCGGACGAGCTGGCCTGGGCCGCGGCGCTCGCCGAAGCGCGAAGCGCGGACTTCATCGATCTGAATCTCGGGTGTCCGATCGATCACTTCACGCGCAAGGGACTCGGCGCCGCGCTCGCCCGCCAGCCGAACCGCGTGCGGCGCATCGTCGAGGCGATGCGCCAGGCCGTGCGCGTCCCGGTCACCGTCAAGATCCGCCTCGGATGGAACGCCGACCATCGCAACTACCTCGACCTTGCGCGCGCGATCGTCGATGGCGGCGCCGCGGCGCTCACGGTTCATGGCCGGACGCGCGAAGCGCGGTACCGCCATCCCGCCGAGTGGGACGTGATCGCCGAGGTGGCCGCCGCCGTCCCGGTGCCGGTCGTCGGCAACGGCGACATCCTGTTTCCACACGAGTTTCACGATCGCCTGCGCGCGTCGGGCTGCGCGGCCGCGATGACCGCGCGCGGCGTGCTCATCCGGCCGTGGCTGTTCCGGGAAATCGACGGTGGCTACGAAGACCTCAGCGCCGACGCGCGGCTCGCCATCTATCGCCGCTACGTCGATCTCGCGGCCGCGCACTGGGGACGCGGCGCCGATCGCGCGACGCTCGACGATCACGGCCGGACGCGCGTCCGCGATTTCCTGCGCTGGCACGTCGGGTTCTGGGTGCGTGCGGCGCCTCGACGGGCCGACGGCACCTGGCCGTCGATGCAGCAGCGCGAATCCAGGGCCGAGCCACGATCGCCGCTCGAGGCCCTTCTGGCGCGGACCGACGACGGGGCGATCGACTACATCACCGACGAACTGCTGAACGGTGGTGACTGCTCGGCGCCTCCGGCCGTCGGAGCGTCCGCGCCGACCGTCGAACCGGAAACGGTCGAGGCCGGATGATGCTCGCGCTCTGTCTGTGGGTGCTGATCTCGATGCAGGCGCGGCCGGGGTCACCGCCACCCGCGTCCACGATCACCGTCGCCGCATCGAGCGTCCGCGGCACCGTCGTCAATGGCCAGACGTCGGCACCAGTGGCCGACGCGCGGGTCACGCTCGTCGAGCTTGCCCAGTCAGCGGTGACGGCGCCGGACGGGCGCTTCGAGTTCACGAACATCGCGCCGGGCCGCTACACGCTCAGCGTCTCGACGATCGGGTTCATCTTCGTGCGGCGGCGGATCGATCTCGCGGCCAACACCGTGGTCGATCTCTCGGTGCCGCTCGCCGAAGGCACGGGCACGTATCAGGAATCAGTGACCGTCAGCGCGTCGCCGCAGGTCACGCGCGATCCGGGGACGAGCACGGCGGAACTGGGATCCGCATCGCTGCAGGATCTGCGCGGTGTCGCGGCCGACGATCCGGTGCGCGCGATGCAGGCGTTGCCAGGCGCCGCCAGCGGCGACGACTTTCAGTCGCAGTTCTCCGTGCGCGGCTCGTCGTTTCGTGACGTCGGCATCGTCATCGACGGCACGAGCACGCCGCTGCTGTTCCACGCGGTGCGCGGCACGGACGACAGCGGATCGGTCGCCATGGTCAACACCGACATGCTGAGCCACGCGTCGCTGTCCGCCGGATCGCATCCGCAGCGGAACGGCGACTGGCTGGGCGCGACGCTCGAATTCGACACACGCGAGGGATCGCGCGACCGCCTCGGGTTCCGCGGATCCGCGAGCGGCACCAGCGCGTCAGTGGTCGTCGATGGCCCGGTGGGACCCGGGAAGCGCGGCTCGTGGATCGCGACGATTCGCAAGAGCTACGTCGACTGGCTGGTGCGCAAGATCGATCCACAGGTCGACAGCACGATCGGCTTTTCGGACACGCAGGGCAAGCTCGTGTACGACCTGACCAGCCGGCAGCAGCTGCAGTTCTTCGTCATTGCCGGCGACGCGACGTACCTCAGGACCTCGGCGACCGGATCGAACTCCGTGCAGCGCGCGACGTCGAAGAGCCTCCTCTCGTCGTTGTTCTGGCGGTACACGCGCGAACACCTGCTGTTCAGCCAGCGCGTGGCATTCGTGGCCAACAAGTTTCAGGTGCACGGCCCGGCCACCCAGGAACTGGGCAAGGGCAACGCGCGCGCGTGGGTGCTCCGATCGGACGTGGCGATGCCACTCAACCGCGCGTGGAGTCTCGAAGGTGGCCTCAAAGGCGAGTGGCAGCGCGACGGTCAGACGCTGCGGGACTTCGTCGTCACCGCCGGCAAGCTGCGATTGCGGTCGGAGCAAGGCGCGGCCGGCATTCGTGCCATCGGCGGGCTGTGGTCGAACGTTGCGTATCGCGGTACGGGCGGCAGCTTCGCCGCGGGCGTGCGTGTCGCGACCGACACCGACACCCAAACCGTGGTGGCACCGTGGCTGATGGCCGAGCGCCACGCGGGCGCGGTGACGTTCGTTGGCAGCCTCGGCCGCACGAACCAGTTTCCGACCATTTTCGAGCTGGCGCAGGGAACCACCGCCATCCGGCCTGAACACGCCAACGCCGCGGACGCCGGCCTGTCGATTTCGATCGGCGCTGGCATCACGGCACGGACGGTGTTCTTCCGTCGCCGCGAATCGAACGTCCTGCGACGCGTGCAGGAAGACAAGCTCGTTGACGGCAAGCGCGTCACGGCCGCGCCATTCCCGTTCTACCGATCGGATCTGGACGGGACGTCACATGGCGTCGACGTCGTGTTCGAGCGGCGGGCGTCGCGCGGGCCGACCGGCTGGGTCAGTTACACGTGGGCGCACACCCGGCACACGGACCAGGCGACGGGTGAAGTGTTCGACGGCGATTTCGACCAGCGCGACACGGTCAACATCTTCCTGCAGCAGCGTCTGTCGTACCGGATGAACGCGACCGTGAAGTTCCGCTACGGCAGCAACTTCCCCATCGTCGGCTACTTTGCGGGAACGCCGGAGGCGCTGAAGCTCGGCACCACGCGCAATGACGTGCGCCTGCCCGTCTATGCGCGGCTCGATCTCAAGGGCAGCCGCACGTTCACGTATCAGCGCAGCCGGCTGACGCTCTTCGTCGAGATCATGAATGTGCTCGGACGCCGCAACTACGGCCAGGGCGACGGCGTGATTCGCACCAACTTCGACGCCATCGGATACACCGAGCGACTCATCCCCTTTGTGCCGTCGGCCGGGGTGTTGATCGAGTTCTGAACCTGGGTTCGGCGGCCGTCTTCGCGTACGATTGACGCATGCGTGCCCTGATCATTGCCCTGTTGTTGCTGGCGCCACAGACCGGCGCGGCGTATCGCGCCGACGTCGAAGCGTTTCGCAAACAACGCGAAACGGAAATCAACGGACCCACGGGATGGGCGGCGCTCGTCGGCCTGCACTGGCTCACCGCCGGCACCTTCACGATTGGCCGCACGCCCGGCAGCCAGATCGCGCTGGCCGGCCCGTCTGCGCCCGCAACGCTCGGAAAGATCACCGTCACCGATCACGACGCCACGATCGCGCTGGCGCCAGGCGTGGCCGGCACGGTGAAGAACGCGCCGGTCACCAGCGTGACGCTGCAGCCGAACAGCGACATCGACACCGCGCTCGTCGTCGGAAAGACGTCGATGATCGTCATCCGCCGCGGCCAGCGGCTGGCCCTCCGCGTCTGGGACAGCGCGGCGCCGAACCGGACGAAGTACGCGCACCTGACGTGGATGGCGATCGATCCGAAGTGGCGCTTCAACGCGACGTTCATCCCGCATGCCAACCCGCCGAAGATGAAGATTCAGAATGTGCTGGGCGAAACCATCGAGATGACGAACCCTGGCGCCGTCGAGTTCGTGACCGGCGGCAAGACGATCCGACTCGAGGCGCTTCTCGAATCGGACGATGCGAAAGAGTTCTTCTTCATGTTCAAGGACGCGACGAGCAACAAGACGACGTACGGCGCGGGACGATATCTCTACACTCCGCTGCCGAAAGACGGGCACGTCGATCTGGATTTCAACAAGGCGGACAACCCGCCGTGCGCGTTCACCGACTTCGCCACCTGTCCGCTGCCGCCGCTCCCGAACCGGCTCACGATCGCCGTTCCGGCGGGGGAAACGTACGCGAAGCACTAGCGTCGAGTCACCCAACCGAACACTTCTCGTACGGATAGTCGATGCCGCGCGCCTGGCCGTTCGGCGTTCATCGTCTGCACCTCATTTAGACAAATCGGTCGTACCTTCAGAACCGGCCGTGCCCGTCGTACCGGGCCCCGGCAACTCGTATCCCAACTCCCGGCCGAGTCGTCCGTACGTAATTCCCGCGATGACGTCGTACGCCGCGTGCACGAACATCGCGACGTAGAGCGAGCCGCTGAGCCACACCAACGAGTGAAATGCCGTGGCAAAGAGCGCGATGAGGCCGGAGGATTTCCACCCCTGCGTCATGTGCGCCAGGCCGAATAGGATCGACGTCACCAGCATCGCGACGAACGCCGATTTCACGAGCGGTACGAGCAGTGCGATCTGCACGCCGCGCCAGGTGATCTCTTCGCTGATGCCGGCGAGCAGCGCGACGGCGATCCACCAGGCGCGCTCGGCGGCGTTTGCCGGCATGAAGAGATGCACGACGCGCTTGCGCTTGATCACCGCGCGCCGCCACATCGGCCGCATCGCGACCACGGCCACAACGAGCAGGGCCAGCGCCACCGGGATCGCGAGCGCCGTCTCTCTGGTCAGCGGCGGAAACAGATTGAGGCCGAGCCTCCAGGCGGTCATCAACGAGAACGCCGCGAACAGCAACAGCATCGCGGCGGTCGTCCTGAAGTGACGCATCCGGTCGAGCGGCGGCAGGTTGGGATTCGCCAGATGGCGGCTGCTCCTGAACGCGAGGTACGGAATCACCGCGCCAAAGACGACGAGGTGGTACCAGCCAACGGCGTTCAGCCTCCAGACGGAGTCAACGACCCAGCTGTGCACGGATCAGGCCGCCTCTCCACGACGTGCGCGCGCGTCCATTCGTCATCTACTTTACCTATGGCCATCTGCGTGGGCGGCATTTGCCCTATTGAGGCTTGTCCGATATCGTTTTGACTCGTGTCATCCCGCACATTGCCCGCGCAGCAACGCTTTGGCCAGACGTCGCGGCAGGATGCCTGGTGGCTTCAGTCGCTGATCGTCTTCCTCGGCTTCACCGCCTTCATCGTCTACTCGACCTGGGCGGGCTACTCGAACGCGAACTACGAATACGGCCCGTACCTCTCGCCGATGTACTCGCCGCTGCTCTTCGGACCATCAGCGCATTCGTGGTTCGGCGGACCAGCCCAGCCCGCGTGGTGGCCGAACTTCCTGCACTACTCCGCCGCCGTGCTGGTGCTGTGGGGCCCGGTCGGATTCCGGCTCACGTGTTACTACTACCGCGGCGCCTACTACAAGGCGTTCTGGGCTGATCCGGCCGGATGCGCCGTCGGCGAACCACGCAAGAAGTACCTCGGCGAGCGCTGGTTCCCCCTCGTCATTCAAAACATTCATCGCTACTTCTTCTATGTGGCGGCCGCGTTCATCGGAGTGCTCGCGTACGACGCGTGGCAGGCGATGTGGTTTCCCGCCGACGGATCGACCGTGCTCGTCGCGGGCGCACCGCGCGTGTTCGGCATCGGCGTCGGCACGATCATTCTCACGGCGAACGTCGTGTTTCTCGGTCTCTACACGTTCGGCTGTCACTCGTTTCGCCACCTCGTCGGCGGCGTGAGGAACGTGCTCTCCGGGCGGCCCGTGCAGAAGACGGCCTATCGCTGCGTGAGCTGTCTGAATCGCTGGCACATGAACTGGGCGTGGACGAGCCTGATCTGGGTCGGTTTCACCGACTTGTACGTGCGCATGTGCGCCATGGGCGTTTGGAGTGACTTTCGTCTGTTCTGATTGTTAATGAGGCAGTGGGGCAATGGGTGAATGGGGCAATGGGTGAATGGGGCAATGGCTGCAATGTGGCAATGCGTGCAATGAGGGAACGGGCTGATGACTACCCATTGCCCCATTCCGTCATTACCCCATTGCAGCCACTGCCCCATTGCCTCATTGCCCCATTGCCCCATTGCCCCATTGCCCCATTAACGAATGACAAGCAATGAGTGACTTCCCAACAGTCGAGCACGACGTACTGGTCATTGGCGCCGGCGGCGCCGGGCTGCGCGCCGCTATTGAGGCGTCGGCCAACGGATGCAAGACCGCCGTCGTGACGAAGTCGCTGCTCGGCAAGGCGCACACCGTCATGGCCGAGGGCGGCATGGCGGCGGCCATCGGCAACGTGGACGATCGCGACAACTGGACGGTCCACTTTGCAGACACGATGCGCGGCGGCCAGTACCTCAACAACTGGCGCATGGCCGAGCTGCACGCGAAAGAGTCGCCCGATCGTGTTCGCGAGCTGGAAGCGTGGGGCGCGGTCTTCGATCGGACGAAGGACGGCCGCATCCTGCAGCGAAACTTCGGTGGCCATCGCTACCCGCGCCTTGCGCACGTCGGCGATCGCACGGGCCTCGAGATGATCCGCACGCTGCAGGATCACGGCGTGCACCAGGGCCTCGACGTCTACATGGAGCACACGGTCATCTCGCTCCTCACGGACTCTGGCCGCGTGGTGGGCGCGTTCGGCTACGACCGCGAGCGCGGACGCTTTATTGTCTTCAAGGCGAAGGCCGTCGTGATGGCTACGGGCGGACTCGGCCGCGCGTTCAAGATCACGAGCAACAGCTGGGAGTACACCGGCGACGGGTACGTGCTCGCGTACGACGCCGGCGCCGCCCTGATGGACATGGAGTTCGTGCAGTTCCATCCCACCGGCATGGTGTGGCCGCCGAGTGTGCGCGGCATCCTCGTCACGGAGGGCGTACGCGGCGAAGGTGGCGTCCTGAAGAACAAGGACGGCCGCCGGTTCATGTTCGACGACATCCCGGACAACTACAAGAGCTCGACGGCCGACAATCCCGAGGAGGGCTGGCGCTACACGCAGGGCGACAAGTCCGCGCGGCGTCCGCCGGAGCTGCTGACGCGCGATCACGTCGCGCGCTGCATCATGCGCGAGGTCAAGGCCGGCCGCGGATCTCCGCACGGCGGCGTGTACCTCGACATCGCGTGGATCAAGGAAAAGCTGCCGAACGCGGCCGATCACATCAAGCGCAAGCTGCCGAGCATGTACCACCAGTTCAAGCAGCTCGCCGCGCTCGACATCACGACCACGCCGATGGAGATCGGGCCGACGACGCACTACACGATGGGCGGAATCAAGGTGGACGGCGACACGCAGATGTCCACAGTGCCCGGCCTGTTCGCCGCCAGTGAAGCGGCAGCCGGACTGCACGGTGCGAACCGCCTGGGAGGCAACTCGCTTTCAGATCTCGTCGTGTTCGGCAAGCGCGCGGGTGAGTACGCTGCGGCGTTCGCCAAGCAGCACGGCGCCGCGTCGATCGATCAGGCGCAGGTCGAGCGCGCGGCAAAGAGCGCGCTGGCGCCGTTCGACCGCGGCCCCGCCGGCGAGAATCCGTACGCGGTGCAGCACGACCTGCAGGACATGATGCAGTCGCTCGTCGGCATCGTCCGTCAGGAATCGGAGATGCGGCAGGCGCTGGACGGTCTGGCGAAGCTGCGCGAGCGCGCGTCCCGAGCCGGCATCGTCGGCAACCGCGAGTACAACACCGGGTGGCACACGGCCCTGGATCTACCGTTTCTGCTCACGGTGTCGGAGGCCATCACGCGCGCGGCGCTCGAGCGCAAAGAAAGCCGCGGCGCCCACTTCCGCGACGACTTCCCGCAGAAATCCAACGACTTCAGCACGTTCAACTTGGTGATTCAGAAGGGCGCAGGCGGCGAGATGCAGATCTCGCGCGTGCCCCTGACGCCGATCCCGGCCGAGCTCCAGCAGGTGATCGAGGAGAACAAGTGAACGAACGAGCGCCAGCGAGTGAGTCGGCGGAGCGGAGCGGGGCGTCGGGGTCCCCGCGAGCGACGCCGTTGGGGGTCCGCGGGGGCGAAGCCCCCCGGATGATCATCGAGGAGAATAAGTAATGGCGACGCAGACGTTCCGGATCTGGAGGGGCGAGCGCGGCGCCGGCGGCTTCCAGGAATACCGCACTGACGTGGACGAGGGCATGGTCGTCCTCGACGCCGTCCATTTGATTCAGGCGAAGCAGGCGCCCGACCTGGCGTGCCGCTGGAACTGCAAGGCCGGCAAGTGCGGATCGTGCTCGGCCGAAATCAACGGCCATCCGAAGCTGATGTGCATGACGCGGCTGAACTCACTGCCCGCGGGCGAGACGGTCACCGTCGAGCCGCTGCGCACGTTCCCGCACGTGAGGGACCTCGTCACGGACGTGTCGTGGAACTTCGAGGTCAAGAAGAAGATCAAGCCCTTCACGCCGCGCAAGCCCGACGCACCGGACGGCACGTGGCGCATGCAGCAGGAAGACATCGATCGAGTGCAGGAATTCCGCAAGTGCATCGAGTGCTACCTGTGCCAGGACGTCTGTCACGTGCTGCGCGATCACCACAAGCACGACGAGTTCATCGGGCCGCGCTTCCTCGTGCACGCCGCCGCGCTCGAGATGCACCCGCTCGACACGGTCGATCGCCGCGAGGAGCTGAAGGACGCCTTCGGCATCGGCTACTGCAACATCACGAAGTGCTGCACGAAGGTGTGCCCCGAGCACATCACGATCACCGACAACGCGATCATTCCGCTCAAGGAGCGTGTGGTCGATCGGTTCTACGATCCGATCACGAAGCTCCTGCGCATTTTCAAATAGACGGCCCGTCCTCGGCCGCGATTATTCGTGGCCCGGTTTTGAAATCGGGCCCGTTCAGATCGTCAGAAAATTGTCGTACTTAGGATTCGATGGCGCGCGATCCCGCGCGATCCTGAGTCCGGTCCCAGGCACGGATTTGGCTGCACCCCGGTCATGCTCTCTCGCTGGCTTTCGGTTCTCTGTCTCGCGGCCGGCCTCGCCACGGCGTGTGACATCCGTAACACGTCCACGATGAATCCGGCGTCGCCGACGCCGCCGTCGTCAAGCGGTAGCGGCTCGACGACCACGGCATTCGTCGGCGCCTGGTCCTCGATGGGCGCGCCGTCCGCCGTGTCGGCCAGCGTGACGTCGTGCGGTCAGTTCGAGTGGCGCGCCTCGTCGGCGAGCGCGACGCAAGTGACCGGATCGTTCACGGCCACGTGCGCCGGACCCGTCGGCGCGATTCCCGTCACCGGCACGGCGACTGGCAACGCGGCCACTCCGACGACCGTGTCGATCTCGGTCACCGCGACGGCCAACGTCCCTGGCGTGTCGGCGAACTGCTCCGTCGC
>Ga0111539_10005614_pt1 | contig 16226 bp, 14 predicted proteins | sample RhiMethybrSRZTD1_FD_79667 | JGI IMG/M metagenome (GOLD analysis project Ga0111539, IMG submission 79667) | Populus rhizosphere microbial communities from Tennessee, USA - Rhizosphere MetaG P. TD hybrid SRZTD1 (version 2) (version 2) | ecosystem: Host-associated > Plants > Roots > Rhizosphere >... | reverse complement strand
GCTGCCGCTCGTCGAGCTGGTCGCACTCCCACAGCAGCGCCAGTTCGGGCTCGACAAACGCGACACGCTGCCGCAGTACTGCCTCGACTGCGACGTGCGCTTCGCCTGCCACGGCGGCTGCCCCAAGGACCGCTTCATCACCACGCCGACGGGGGATCCGGGGCTCAACTATCTGTGCGCCGGCTTCAAAGACTTCTTCCACCACGTCGACCGGCCCATGCGGATCATGGGCCAACTGCTCGCGCAGGGCCGAGCGCCGTCGGAGATCGTCCGGTTGTACGCCGCCGAGGACGCCGAACGCGGCCGCAACGACCCCTGCACCTGCGGCTCCGGCCGCAAGTGGAAGCACTGCCACGGCGATCGGTAGGGAACAGGCACGGAGCCTTTTATGGCTCCGCTCGGAAATACTCTCGTCCCGAACGAGTCAACACGAGAACGTGGTGACCCTAGGCATCGGCGGATCTCGTAACGTGGAGCATTCAGCCTCGAGCTGTAGGAGAACCCGACGGACACATCACGCCACTCAGTGCTTGATGAGGAGAAACTCGACACGCTCGGCCGCTGGGGCGAAGGCCTGACGCACGACGGACGCGAAGAGGTCGCTGCGGCCGGCCGCGCCATCCTGATGCTCGTTGAAGAAATCGAGCGACTCCACGTGGACCTCTGGAATGCGAGACAGCTTTTTCGACAGGAGCAGCCGGCGAACACCGACGAGCAAGCTGGGCGGGCTGAGCCCACTTCGGCTGCGTACGCGCTCGTCGAGCGATTGAAGCAAGGCGCACGGCAGACCGAGGACTCTCGCGGTGACTAGCAGCTTGTCGGAGAGGCGATAGGCAGCAACGAGCCGGTCCAAGAGCTCGGAGCGGTCGCGCTTGGACGGCCTTTGAGCCCCTCTCTACCGTCGCGCGAAACCCATCGTCGAAGCCGGCAAAGAGGAAGCCGAACGATGAGCCGCGGCTCAATGTAACGCTCGCCACCGAACTCGCCAAGGATGCGGCGGTACAGGCCGGCGCGCCGCAGAACGACCGGGGCGTCCCCCCAGGTGTGCCGACAGCTTCATGAGTAACGTCTTCGGCGATGCATCTGATGGGCCCGACCCGAGCGACGGCGGATCGCGTCACCGCGCGGCTGGTGCTTGTGGGTGCGGATCCTCACGACGACGACGACATGCGTGCTCGAAAGGCGCTGCTGGTCCTGATCTCCGTCTTGATACTGCCGGTCGCGGCGTTGTGGGGGGCGCTGTATCTCGCGTTGGGATCGCCGGTCGGTGTGGTGCCGCTCGTGTACTTCGGCGTCCTGCTCGGAGCGATCGCCGTGTTTTCGCACACGCGGGACTTCTCGAGGCTGCTCCGGGTGGGCGAGGTCGACATCCTTCTCGCGCCGACGCTGTCGATGATCCCGCTCGGAGGATTCCTCGACTCGGGCGGCGTCGGCCTTTGGGGGATTCTCGCGCCACTCGGGGCGCTCGTGTTCAGCGAGGTCAGGTCTGCGGCACGCTGGTTCGTCGCATTCGTCGTCGTGTTCCTCGGATCGGGGATTGCGGGTGAGGTCATCGGACCAATCTGGTCGCCGCTGCCCCGCTGGTTCACCAGCACGATGCTGGCGCTCAACATCGTGGTCGGCGGCGCAATCGTGTTCACGCTGCTCGCGGTGTTCGCCGGCGAGCGCCGCGATGCGCTGGCAGCACTCCGGGTGGAGCAGGCGAAGGCCGAAAACCTCCTGCTCAACATCCTGCCCAGTTCGATCGCCGACAGGCTGAAGGCCCAGACCCAGCCGATCGCGGATCAGTTCGAGTCGGCCTCGATCCTGTTCGCCGACGTGGTCGACTTCACGCCCTGGTCGGAACGGCTTACGCCCGCCGAGGTAGTCGGCTACCTGGATCACCTGTTCAGCCACTTCGACGAGCTCGTTGAGCGGTACGGGCTCGAAAAGATCAAGACCATCGGCGACTGCTACATGGTCGCCGCCGGCGTTCCGACTCCACGCCCCGACCATGCTCGCGCGCTCGCGTTCATGGCGCTCGACATGCTCGAGGCGATGCGGACGGCGGACCAGGTCGCGCATCTCGGCCTCGAGCTCCGGGTCGGCATCAATTCGGGCCCGGTGGTGGCCGGCGTGATCGGGCGGAAACGCTTCCTGTACGACCTCTGGGGCGACGCGGTGAACACCGCCAGTCGCATGGAGTCCCACGGGACGCCCGGTCGGATCCAGATCACTCGCGCGACGTACGAGCTGCTCGCCGACGAGTTCGAGTTCGAGTCACGTGGGACGATCGCGGTCAAGGGGAAGGGCGAGATCGAGACGTGGCACCTCCTCTGTCCGCGGGGCGACCGGCCGTCGGTCGCGGCCGACGGGGCCCGTCAGGCCCGAACTCGGGCCCGCTGAGCGCTTTCCGCCGGTTACCCGGCCGGTGGAATGTTCTGGTTCCGGTGCAGCACGTTGTCCGGGTCGTAGCGGGACTTCAGGGCCTGGAGCCGCCTGAATGACTCTGGCCCGAAGGCGGCGCGCACCCGGTCCAGCGGTTCGTCCGCCTGCATGTAATTGGCGTACCCGCCGCTGACCGACCAGGGCTCGATCACCGCCGCCGTCTCGCGCGCCCAGGCGATGCTCTCCTCGTCGTGGGCGGGGTCGATCCAGCTCGCCATCACGCTGACGTTGAAGGCCGCGTCGCGATAACCGAGGGCGGCGCTCGCCGGGTCGACGTCCTTGGGCGCGCCGTGGAGCGACTCGATCAGGATCCCGCCGGGCGGGCGGCCGAGCGCGGGCATACGGCCGATCAGATCGTCGATCAGCTCGTCCGGCAGCTCGCCGACGAAATGGCCCTTCCAGTAGTTGCGGTCGACGCCGTAGCCCGGGTCGAAGATGCGCTGCTGTTCGAGGAAGCTTTGGCGGCGGACGCCGTCGTTGACGAGGCCCCGGACCGTGCGGAGCGGGTGGAGAGCCTCCGGGTTGTCCTCCTCGCCGGTGCAACAGGGGACGACGACGAGCTTCGGGGCGAGCGATTCGTCCGTGGCGAGCTGAGCCTGGATGCTGAGCTCGCGTGGGCCATCCGCGGCGAGATCGCGAAAGAGACGGAGCGCCTGGGCGATCCCCTCACCCTCGTACTCGAGGCGTCCGCCGACGACACGCTCGAGTGGGTGGAGCCGGAACTCGGCACGCGCGACGACGCCAAAGTTGCCGCCGCCTCCACGAAGCCCCCAGAGCAGCTCAGGGTTCTCATCCTCGCTCGCGCGGACGATCTCGCCGGCCGGGGTGACAAGCTCGGCGACGAGCAGGTTGTCGCAGGTAAGCCCGTACTGGGCGGTCAGGTGACCGATCCCTCCACCGAGGGCGAGACCCGCAACGCCGGTCGAGCCGACGACGCCCCCGGGCGTAACCAGGCCGTGCGCCTGAGCCGCCGTGTCGAAGTCGAGCCAGGTCGCACCGCCCTGGGAGATCGCCGTCTCCTTCTCGGGATCGACACGGACGTCCCGCATGCGCGAGAGGTCGATGACGAGGCCGCCGTGAACCGCACAGTGGCCGGCGGGGTTATGGCCTCCACCCCGCACTGCGATCTCGAGGCCGTGGGCCTGGCCGAATGCGAGCGCCGAAGCTATGTCGTCGACGTCGACGCAGCGCGCGATCACGGCCGGCCGCCGATCGATCAGCAGGTTGAAGCAGAGGCGCGCCCGCTCGTACTCGCGGTCGCCTTCAACGAGCACGTCCCCCCTCAGCGAATCACGGAACTCGTCCACAGTCTCAGGCATCGAAGGTGAAGACTCGATCATCGACCAGAAGTAATCGCGCCGCCGCCCCATTCGGACGGAGGATCGGTCAGCCGTTAGCGGTCACGTGGGTCGTGCTCGTTCGCGATCTCGGCGGCTTCGCCCCGCTTACGCACTATGTTGCAGTGGCGTGTCGTTCGACCAGGTATGCGGCCTCGTGCGCGCCGGGTTTCGACCAGCGTTAAGCCGTGAGAGGGGTTCGCGGCGTTACACGCGCTGGCAGCTCAACTGTTCCTCGCAACTCAGCAATCTCCAGCCGACTCGGCTACTAGGGGCGTGGAAGCGGGCGCACCTTGACCGAGGTGTCGGTACCGAGGATCGCCCCCTGATGGGAGCGCAACTCGACCAAGCAGAGGTAGTCCGGCATGTTGCCGTCATCTGTTGCCCATGCTTCAAGCACGCGTTGCGCATCTCTTTCAGTCTCGACCTCGGCGACGATTCTTCCGTTCCGGTCGTCGACTAGCAGAAGCGCCATCTCGAGCGCCTACCCGCTCAACACGATCTCACTCCTCACCGAGAAGGCGCACCACCGCGGTGTGTCTCTTCCAGTTCCTCGAAGCCCGGAACCCCGGGACGCGATCGCGGGCGTTGCCCTAGATCTGGGATAGCCGGCACCTGGCGCCGTGAACGACCGGCGATTCGGTCGACCATGTCGTCGGCGGCCGCGAGACCCGCCGCGATCTGGTCGTAGCCGGGCTGGCCCAGCACGACCCCGGTGATCGTCGTCCGCTTGCCATGGATCCGGCGGATGGCCCGGAAGGCGAAGCAGCCGCCGGCCGCTGCAGTCGAGCCGGTCTTGACGCCGACAAACCCGTTGTGCCCGACCAATGTGTTGGTGTTGTGCACGGTGCCGGCGACCGCCAGCGTCGCGCTTGGTGTGGCGACGATGCTTGCGAACACCGGCAGGCGCGTGGCCCGAACGACAATGCGCACCTGGTCGGCAGCAGTCGACACGGTCGAGCCGTCGTACCCGCTCGGGTCGGTGTAGCGAGTGTGGGCCATGCCCAGCGAGCGTGCGGTCGCATTCATCCGGGCGACAAACCGGTCCGTCGAGCCGCTGTCCCATCGCGCCAGAAGGGCGGCGACGTTGTTCGCCGACGGCAGCAGCAGCGCCTGCAGCGCCTGCAGTTCGGTCAATTGCTCTCCGGCGGCGATGGACACGACCGACTCCTGCTGTCCGCGCCGACGGTCGGTGTCGGCGACGTCGGCCTCGCTGAGCGTGATCGTCGGGCCGTCCTGGCCGGGTTGTAGCGGGTGGTCGCGGAGCACGAGATAGGCCGTCATCACCTTCGCGAGGCTGGCGATTCCAGCCGCGTGTTGGTTCGGGCCGGCTTGGATCTGCGACTTTCCTATCTGGACGGCGGCCCGGCCATATGCCGGCCACACCGTGCTGGGCAGCGCTTCGCCAAGCGCACCACGGTGGTGATCGCGAACGACGTCGGTGGACGATTCAACCGACGGGGACGAGAACGGCAGCAACCGGTACCCGACGGCCGCGAGCGCAGCGAAGACGATCAGTCCGGCGATGAAGGATGCGGGAATTCGGCCTGTTCTACGCGCCGTTTCGCGGTAAGTCATGCCGCCATTCAAGGCAGCGTCGTGTTGCCTGGACGTCTCCGGTTTTCGATATGCCGGCGATATGCGCCGGCTCGTAGCATGGGAGGGTGCGGGTGTTGATCGTTGAGGACGAGCCGTTGATGGCAGAAGCCATCCGGGATGGCCTACGTCTGGAAGCGATCGCGGCAGACATTGCAGGTGACGGCGACACCGCTCTGGAGCTGCTCGGCGTCAACGCCTACGACATCGCCGTCCTCGACCGAGACATCCCGGGGCCCTCCGGTGACGAGATCGCCGATCACATCGTCGCTTCCGGCAGCGGCACGCCGATCCTCATGCTCACCGCTGCCGACCGGCTCGACGACAAGGCCACAGGGTTCGAGCTCGGCGCCGACGACTACCTTACGAAGCCGTTCGAGCTCCGGGAGCTCGTGCTCCGTCTCAGAGCCCTCGACCGCAGGCGTGAACAGAACAGGCCACCCGTGCGAGAGATCGCAGGTCTACGGCTGGATCCGTTCCGCCGCGAGGTCTACCGGGACGGCCGCTACGTCGCGCTGACCCGAAAGCAGTTCGCAGTGCTCGAAGTCCTCGTCGCTGCCGAAGGCGGTGTCGTCAGCGCCGAAGAGCTTCTAGCGCGGGGGTGGGATGAGAACGCAGACCCGTTCACCAACGCCGTGCGCATCACCGTCTCGGGACTGCGCAAACGGCTCGGCGAGCCATGGATCATCGCCACCGCGGCCGGCGTCGGCTACCGCATCGACACAGGATCAGACATCGGACGTGACGGAGGAGAACTTGGATAGAGCCCCTGGGTTGAGCGTTCGGCTCAAGCTCACCCTCAGCTACGCCGGCTTCCTCATGCTCGCAGGTGCCGTGCTGCTCGCCGCCGGCTACTTCTCCCTTTCGCGTGGTGTGCACCCTGGTGTGATCTTCGTGGTGCGCAGCCACGCCGACCTCCTGCGCGATTTCGCTCCGATCGCGGCCATCGTGTTGGCGTTCCTGCTGGTGTTCGGTCTCGTAGGAGGGTGGATTCTCGCCGGCCGCATGCTCGCCCCCGTGGCCCGCATCACAGATGCGACACGCATGGCAGCGACCGGGTCACTCTCTCACCGGATCGAGTTGGAAGGCCGTCAGGACGAGTTCCACGAGCTCGCCGACAGCTTCGACACCATGCTCGCGCGACTCGAAGCACACATCGCCGAACAGCAGCGATTCGCAGCCAACGCCTCCCACGAGCTGCGCACGCCACTCGCAATCACGCAGACACTCCTCGACGTAGCCCGCAACAATCCGAACCGCGAACTCGGCGAGCTCGTCGACCGCCTCCACGCCGTCAACACCCGAGCGATCGACCTCACCGAAGCACTGCTCCTGCTCAGCCGCGCCGACCAACGATCCTTCACCCGAGAGCAGGTCGACCTGTCTCTGATCGCCGAAGAAGCCGCCGAAACGCTCCTCCCGCTCGCAGAAGAACGCGGCCTCACCATCGAAACCTCCGGCGACACGACTCCCACCATCGGCTCACAAGCGCTCCTGCTGCAGCTGAGTACGAACCTCCTGCACAACGCGATCGTCCACAACCTGCCCGAGCAGGGCGCCGTCTGGGTCACCACCAGCGTTCACCCCAAGACTGCGGTGCTCACCGTCGAGAACACCGGCGACAAGCTCGCCCCGCACTTGGCTGCCACGCTTGCCGAGCCATTTCTTCGCGGCACCAAACGCATCCGCGCCGACCACGCTGGTGTCGGCCTCGGCCTGGCGATCGTCAAGAGCGTCACCCAAGCACACGACGGAACCCTCACCCTCACCCCCCGGGCCGCCGGCGGGCTCCGCGTCACTGTGCAACTACCCGCCGCGCCGCGAACCGGCGTGGCCGCCTGAGGGAACATGCTTCAGTCTCGAGAGCGGGCGGCGATCGCGCCGCGGCCGCGCCTGCGCAGCACCCGCGTGACGGCGTCGGGGTATCGTCATTGACGGATGCCGAGCCGGAACCAGCAGATCATCGACGAGTTCCGAGCCAACGCCGGGCGCGTCGGCGGCCCGTTCGAGGGTCGGACGCTTCTACTTCTGCACCATCGGGGTGCAAGGACCGGCGCCGAGCGGGTCAACCCCGTCGCCTACCAGCGCCTCTCCGAGGACTCCGTCGCAGTATTCGGCTCGAAAGGCGGTGCCCCGACCAATCCCGACTGGTACCACAACGTCGTCGCGAACCCCGACGTGACGGTCGAGCTCGGCACCGACACGTTCCCCGCCAGAGCGCGCGTCGCCGAAGGGACGGAGCGGGAATCGATCTGGGAGCGGCAGAAGCGCGACTGGCCCGGTTTCGCGGAGTATGAGGAGAAGACCAAGGGGGCCCGAGAGATCCCCGTCGTGGTGCTCGACAGGACGCGGGCTTAGGTCCAGCCTCGCAAGCCGCTTTCGCAGCCGCGGGTTTTCCTGGAGCTTCGGGGCCTAGACCGATAGGGTCGGGTTGACTTTCAGCCGACCGACAGGAGTTCGGCATGGCGTCAATTTCCGAGCGGGAGAACCGAGAGATCGAGGCGGCCAACGCCTCCGGCAACACCCCCGTCGTCTTCATCCACGGCCTCTGGCTGCTGCCGAGCAGCTGGGCCAACTGGGCGGACTTCTTCGAGCAGGCCGGCTACGCGCCGCTGACGCCCGACTGGCCGGACGATCCCCAAACGGTTGAAGAGGCCCGGGCGAACCCGGACGCCCTCGCCAAGAAGACCTTGGGACAGGTCGCCGATCACACCACCGAGGTCATCCATGCCCTGGACAAGAAACCGGCGGTGATGGGGCACTCGACCGGGGGCTTGTTGGCGCAGATGCTCGCCGGCCGGGGCCTCTCGGCGGTCACGGTGGCGATCGACCCCGGCGTCTTCCGCGGCGTTCTGCCTCTGCCGGCTTCCGTGCTCAAAGGGGTCGGCCCGTTCCTGGTCGACCCGCGCACGCGCGGCCGCGCGATCACGCTCACGTTCGACCAGTTCAAGTACGGCTGGGCGAACGCGCTGGACGAGAAGGAGGCGACGGAGCTGTACGACACATACCACGTCGCCTGCTCCGGAATTGCTCTCGTACAGATGGGCAACGCAAACCTCAACCCGTGGACCGAGGCGAAGGTGAACACGGAGAGCCCCGACCGCGGTCCCCTGCTGATCATCGACGGCGAGAAGGACCACACGGTGCCGTGGGCGATCGCCAACGCCGCCTACAAGCGGCAGAGACGCAACCCCGCCGTGACGGAGATCGTGAAGATCCCGAACCGAGGCCACGCCCTCACGATCGACCACGGCTGGCGCGAGGTCGCCCAGACGGCGCTCGACTTCGTCAAGCGGTTCGCCTAAGCGACCTCCAGTCCTTTCAATCGTTCGGGCCGAAGCTGTACGGCCCATCCCAGGAACAGGCCGGGAAGGCCGGACAAGCGACCGTGATCGGTCCAGCGTGGAAATGCGAGAACTCGCCGGTCCCGCCCGAGAGCGTGACTGTTCCGGACAAGGTCGAGAGATTGAGCACGACATGTCCGAAAGCGTTGTTGTTGCCTGGCCCGTCGATAACGAGGTCGCTGTTCAGTGCGCCGAGAGCGGCCGCCGAGGCATAGAAGACCTTCGAGCCGGGCTTGATCGTGTTGATGCTCGACGACGTGATCGTGCAGAACTCGCCGGCGTGGCCCTGGTACTGCGAGCACTCCTTCGTCACGTGAAGGTCTCCGCTCCGCGGCGTGGCGGAGCCGCTGGTCGCCACGATTCCAGCGGCGGCGACGGCGAAGACGAGCGCCAATTTGCGGTTCATGACCGGTCTCCTTTCTCGATAGGTCCCTCCTGGCCGATGCCGATTTCATCGGTCGCGACGATCCGCGCGAACGGGACGCGGGCGATCTCGTTCGCGTCCCTGACGTCGTCCGCGGTCTCGGCCTCGAACCGGCAGAAACAGGCGTCGTCAGCGGGGACGTAGGTCGACCCCAGATGCGCTGCGGTTCGTCGTTGTCTCCGAAGCCGGCCGACCGCGGCTTCGATCCAGGCACGGTCGCGGCCCGGCAGGTAGCGCTCCACGAGGTAGGTCGGCATCGCTGCCCACGATCCCGCCGCAGCGGTTAGCTATCAACCGCACGAACTTGTGGATTTACGCCCGTGAAATTGTGGCGACGTGCGCCGCGAGCTCCGTCCGCGAACTCACGCCGAGCTTGCGGTAGATCTTTGAGAGGTTCCACGCGACCGTGTTCGCGCTGAGGCTGAGCTCTGCGGCAACCTCGCTGTTCCGCCGGCCCGCGACGACCAGCTCGACGATCCGCCGCTCGGTCTCCGACAGCTCGCCGTCCGATGCTGTGCGCCCGCCGATCCTCCGAAGCTCCGCACGCGCCTTCTCCGACCAGACGCGCGCGCCGAGCCGCTCGAAGATCCCGACGGCCTGTTCGAGAGTCTCGCGTGCGATGCGCTTGCGCTGCGCCCGGCGCTGAATCGTCCCAAGCGCGAGTAGCGTGCGAGCGAACTCGAAGGGGTTCACTCCTTGGGGTGGCTCGGGTGGAAGAGCCGCCGCCTCGAGCGAAGCAATCGCCAGCTCGTTTTCGCCCTGTTGGGCGAAGAGGAGACCGCGATTACGCATGACGAGTGGGCGAAGACCCGTGTCGCCATCCGCTGCGCGTCGATCGATCTGCGCGAGCAGCTGCTCGGCCCGGCGAAGATCGCCGGTTGCCAGCAGAGCCTCGATACCAGCCGAGCCTGCCAGCTGGGCGACGTACCCGTCGAGCTCCGCGATTGTGCGGAGAGGCGGCGCAGCCTGCTGCCAGCTCGCGACGGCGTCGTCATACGAAAGCTCAAGGACCGCGAGCGCAATCCTCAGGCGGACGGCGCCCCATCTAAACCTGCCCGCCTCAACGACCCGGAGCAGATCGGGGATCTCTCTGCGTGCCTTCTCGGTCTCGCCCCTGTAGGCGTCGACCTCGGCGAGGATCGACAGGCAAAGCGGCTCGAACACCTCGAGGCCGATCTGGCGCGTGAGTTGGATCGCCTCCTCGCACAGTCGTGAGGCCGTTTCCCAGTCGCCGGCCGTCATCTCCGTCTGCGCCCAGTGAAAGAGGCACCTGACCATGTCGGGATCGGCCCGCTCCCTGGCCTCGGCGGTCAACTCTTTCCAGAGGGCGCGCGACTCGTCGTGGCGGTCGGACCGGCCGAGCAGTAGCGCGAGCGTGACACGTGAAGGTGACAGGCGCATCGGCAAACCGGCGTGCCAGGTCCAAGTCGACCAGCGCGCGGCCGCGTAGCCGTCACCATCGAGGGTCTGCTCGAGCTCCAGCGCGCGGTCGAGGAGATCCTGCCGGATACCACCCGTGTGCGCGAATCTGTCTTGCGCCACCGCCGCAAGGGCGATTGCGAGCATGGCGGGGTCGGCCAGCCGCTCGGCCAGCGCAAGCCCGGCGTCGGCATAACGGGCGCCGGCTTGGTTGTCCCCTCCAAGCTGGGCCATCCAAGCAAGTTCGCATAGGAGGTTCACCTCCTGGCCGGGTTCGAGGCCGGGCTCCGCGAGAGCCTCGCTCAAGAGATTCATCGCTACGGGGAAGCCCTGCTTCATCCCGCGCGCGCCGGCGAGCTGGGTGAGTGCCTCGGCTCGGATTCGACCGGGCTGGGAGGAGCCGACCACTTCCTCGAGCAGGACTGCCGCCTTGTCCATGTCGCCTGCATACCGACAATGCTCGGCGGCGGTGATGCGCCGTCGGTTGACGGTCTCGACCTCATCCGTCGGAGTGAGCGCGACCGCGCGCTCGGCGAGCTCCGCCGCTGCCTGCGCGGCGCCGCGCGCACGCGCATGGGCCGCCGCAGCATCGAGCGCTGCTGCGATCTCTCCATCGGCACCGGTGGCGGCGATTGCGAGGTGGCGGGCGCGCTCTTCGAGATCGACATCCAGCCCGGCCAGCCGGCGGTGGAGCCGACGCCTTCTGTGCAACGGCATCGCGGCATAGCAGGCGGGGGCGAGAAGTGGATGGGTGAAGTGGATGCGGTCGCCGTCGAGCTCGACGACGCTGTGTTTTTCGGCCAGCTCGACGTCGTCGACAACTTCAGCCCCGAGCGGCTCGAGCAAGGTCACCGACGGAGCCGCGAGCGCCGCCACAGCTACGAGCGTCTCGCGGACACGCGTCGGGAGCGCGCCCAGCCGGTTCGTCACGAGCGTGTTCAAGGTCTCGGGAAGCGCGACCTCCGCGCTGTCCACGCGGACAGCGCCCCGCGTGATCGCGCGGCCGAGCTCGAGTGCAAAGAACGGATTGCCTCCAGAGATCTCGTGCACGCGCATCAGTTCCGGCCGTGCCAGGTTGAGGGCAAGCCGACCCCAGAGGAGCCGGTGGACCGCCCCGGCGGAAAGGGGCTCGACCCCGAGCCGCTGGAACGCCGCGAACGCCCGGTCGAGCCCGAGCGGCACCTCGACGGGCCGCCCACGCACGGTGGCGAGAACGCCGACCGGTTCGCCCTCCAGGCGCCGCAGCATGAACCGGAGGACTTCGGCCGAGCTCGGATCGACCCATTGCACGTCGTCGAGGGCGAGAAGAAGTGACGCCTCGCGAGTCTGCTCGCGTACGACGGAGAGAAGCGCGAGTCCGAGCAATCGCACCTCCGGGGGCGGGCCGTCCGGCTCCCCCATGAGCAGCGCGGCCTCGAGGGCGCGGCGTTGAACAGGCGTCAACCGTGGCAGCGCGTCCTCGACCGCCCACGCGAACAGATCGCCGACGGTTGCGAACGCGATTTGTGTCTCGGAATCGGCCGAGCGGGACGCCAGAACGCGGAAGCCGCGCTCGCGCGCGAGCCTGTTGCCCTCCTGCCAGAGCGCGGTCTTGCCGATGCCGGCATCGCCTTCGAGCAGCAAAGCCTGCCCGCCGGCGGGCAGGGCTTCGAAGAACCCGTCGAAGGCGAGCAGCTCCTCGCGCCTGCCGATGATCTCGACTGCCATCGCACCTGCCTCGCCGGACGGTCACGCCCGACCCCGCTTTCGCGTACCCCTTTATTTTGGACGCCTGCGGTTCGATGCAGCAACTCGGCGCGATCCCGTCTGGCGCTTGGCCAACGCCAGGCGCGGACACACATAAGACATCGGGCAGAGGCCAGGCCACTGCCCGATGTCCTTCTACCCGCGTGACGATTTGGCGGTCGGCGAGACAGTTCAGGCGATCGGCTGGAAGTAGTTGCGGGCGACATAGCGTCCGACCTTGCGTCCGAGGGCGGAGCCTTCCAGGTCCGAGTTGCGGAAATGGAAGCCGACGAGGACGCGAGCCCAGTCGACGTCCTTGACGACGTCGTGGAGGCGCTCATACGTGCGGACGCGGGCCGCGTCCGGCAGGACCGGCGCGCGACTGGTCAGCGTGAGCGAGACCTTGTCGGAGCCGAAGAAGGCGTCGAGCGCCTTGACGACCGCGGTGCTGTGGCACGCGTGCGCGGACGGGTATTCGGGGAAGTTCGGCGTTGCGCCGAGTGGCTGCCACGTCGAGTCGGCGACCGTGTTGGGGTTGCTGTCTGTGCCGGCCGCGGGGATCGCCTGGTAGGGGCGCCAGAACCAGTAGTGGTACTTGGCGTCGAAGCAGGCGATCATCGCGTCGCCGCCGGCGACGTGCGCCATTGCCAGCATCCGCGCGGTCTGCACGAGACCGAGGCCCTGGTCGTGCGCCAGCTCGAGCATCCCGTCGTTCCACTGACGGATGTCGTGGTCGGTCCAGAAGCGCGCCTCGTTCGTCTGGTCGGGAGTCCTCGTCGTGCTGACGACCCGGCCGAGTGCCTTGACCTGGTTGAAGTCGTCGGCGTACTCCCGGCTGGTCAGCGCGTTCGGACCATCGGGCCGAAACTGCGAGGCGCTCTGTAGAGCGAGCGGCCGCATCCCGGGCAGGCACAGCCCGAGCACGGCGCCCGTCGCGTTGGGCTGCCAAACCCCGGGCTCCGGCGCGGGCGGACCGAGGTCCTGGAGCGTCGTGCTGCATCCGCGGCCGTCGTTCTGGCGCAGCGCGAGCACCGCCTGCGCAACTTCCTCGCCAACGCCGATCCCGTTCTGCTTGGCGGCCTGCTCTGTCGCCATCCCGTCTGGGATGGCAGCCATGTAGGCGCTGTAATCGGTGTCGAGGATCGTCTGGTCGGCGCCGAGCTGTGGCTGCAGCCCGGTGAGGGTCTCGAAGGCCGCGGTAGCGATCGCTGCTTCCGGCGACGTGTTCTCCGGCGCATTCGGTGTGGTCGTGAACGGCCGGTAGCCGCCCTCGATCGTGACCGCCGCGTCGTAGATCGCGACGTGGACGATCCCCATGTACACCGCCGCCTCGCCGGGGAACTTGTTGCCGAAGTTCTCGGTGCCGAAGACCCCGCCCGGCCCGGCCGGGACGATCGCGCATCGGGCCTCCGTGCTCCAGAACGCGACCGGCGTCGTCGCCGCTGGGTGATTGGCCGCCGGCCTACACTGCACGGTCGGCCATGCTGCCCCCGCACTCGGCCCGGCGCCGACGAGGGCGACGGTAGCGAGAAGACCGATCAGAAGCGTGATGCGAAGTTTTTTCACTGCTCCTCCTTCACTGACGGGATCGCCTCGACCACACGCAGCGCCTCGAGCCCTGCCCGCTGCGCGGCCAGCGCCGCGTCGCGGCCGGACGGAGCGGCGAACGTGAAGAAGCAGATCTCGTCCTCGGGGACGTGGATGGATCCCTCGAAGCCGACGCGCGTCCCCTCACGCGTCATCTCCTCGGCGGCCGAGCCCGCCCGCCGCTCGCGTGCCCCGCGTTCACCTGCGGCGCCACGGGCAAGAAACGTCTCTACGAGGTAGCTCGGCACCCGACCGACGCTAGGCGGCCGAGCTCAGCTTGAAATCGTGAGTTCCCCTGAACTTTGCTCGTTCGGACGAAACGTTCGCGCAAGCTCGGCACGTGAGCGAATTCCGAGCTTCGCGTAGACGTGCGACAGGTGCGTCTCGACCGTCCGCTCGCCGAGGAAGAGCTCGGCCGCGACCTCCTTGTTCGTCCGGCCTTCTGAGACGAGCGCCGCGACACGCCGCTCGGCGGCCGTCAATCCCCGCTCGCGCGTACGCCCACCGATCCGGCCGAGCTCGGACCGTGCCTTCTCGGTCCACGTGGCTGCGCCGAGCTGCTCGAACCCTCGGAGCGCCTCTTCGATCGCGTCGCGGGCGGCGCGCTTCCGTCGCTCGCGCCTCCGGACGCCGCCGAGCGCGAGCAGCGCGCGGGCCCGTCCGAAGACGTCGCCGAGGGCCTCGTGCAGCGCGACGGCGTCCTCGAGAAGCACGGCCGCGGCGGCGATGTCCGCGCGCTTCGCGGCGACCAGGCCGCGGCAGCGCTTGACGTGGGCGAGCACGCGGTTTTGTCCGGACCGCAGGGCATCTCGCTCCCAAGCGTCGAGGATGCGGACGGCGTCGTCGCTGCGATCGAGCGCCAGCAGCACCTCGATCTGGTCGGCGAGCCACCAGCGGTGACCTGGAGCGCGCCAGCCCAGCCTCGTCGTCTCTGCCTCCGCTTCCGCGAACCACTTGGCAGCCTTGGCCAGATCGCCGCTCTGCAACTCGACGACGCCCATCGTCCCGAGATGCACGGGGGTGTGCAGCCCCATCTGCTCCTCTCCGAGCCGCAGTCCTCGCTCCGAGTGCGCCCGCGCGAGGGCGAGCTGACCTCGGTGAGCGGCGATCGCCGCGATCGGCACGTGATCCCAGGGCGCCTCGAGGCCGTACTGGATCGCGATCTCGTACGCCCTAGCCGCGTGGTCCGCGGCGAGTTCCCAACGGCCGGCCCACAGCTCGACGAACGACAGGGTCCTCAGGATCTGGGCCGCCGCCGGCTCGTCTCGCTCGATCGCCGCTCGATATTCCCGCTCGAGAAGCACACGGGCACCATCGACGTCTTCCACCTCGAACCCGTCGACGGGTACGGACAGCGCCTGCAGCCGTACGTCCCCGATGGCTCGGGCCAAGTCGTACGCACGTTGCGAATGTGACGCCGTATCGGGATCGCCCACCGCGCCGCCGAGGAACGCGAGCATGTTGAGCGCCTCGATGCGAAGCGCGTCGTCGTCGACCTCCTCGGCGAGCTCGAGCGCCGCGCGCGCGTGGGCAAGCGCTTCGACGAACCCCTTGATGAAGCGCGTCGCCCATGCGAGCTCACAGTGAATGCGCGCCTCCAGCGCAGGGCGCGATGTTGCTTCGCGCAGGGCTTCCTCGAGGAGCGCCGACGCCCGCTCGAGACCTTCGACCTCGGCGAGCACGCACAGGGCCTCGGCGCGAAGCGGCCCGATGTCGCTGTCCGCCACCAGGTCCCCGGCGATCGTCTTCGCGCGGGTCCACTCCCCGGCCGCACGCTGCGCGCTTGCCGCGGTCAGAGCGCGCCGGAGGTGTTCCGTGCGATCGCTCGGCGGGGTCAGCCGCAATGCCTGCTCGGCGAGCTCGGCCGCGACCGCGGCCGCGCCGCGATCGGCCGCCGTCACCGCGGCATCCTGCAGGACGGCCGCCACCTCCCCGTCGGGCGCGTCGGCCGCCAACGCGAGGTGCCGTGCGCGGGCAAGTGGTTCGTCAACGAGTTGAGCAAGCCTCAGGTGAAGGCTGTCGTCGTACACGGCGGACGCCAGAAGCGGGTGCGTGAAGCGGATCATCCCGCGCTCGCGTGCGATCACACTCGAGTCGAAGGCCGGCGCGAGCGCCTCCGGCATGATCCCGGCGCGCTCGAGCAGGGAGGCCGACGGCGTCCCTACCGCCGCGCTGAGCGCGAGCGCCGTGCGGGTCTCCGGAGGCAATCCGGACAGACGTCCTCGGATGAGCTCGTCCAACGCCTCGGGCACGGGCAACGGCTTTGTCGGGTCGACCTCCGCGTCGAGAGAGCGCGCGATCTCCAGCGCGTAGAACGGGTTGCCGCCCGACTGCTCGTGGATGCGCAGCAGAGTCTGACGCGCGAAG
>Ga0111539_10005612_pt1 | contig 16227 bp, 18 predicted proteins | sample RhiMethybrSRZTD1_FD_79667 | JGI IMG/M metagenome (GOLD analysis project Ga0111539, IMG submission 79667) | Populus rhizosphere microbial communities from Tennessee, USA - Rhizosphere MetaG P. TD hybrid SRZTD1 (version 2) (version 2) | ecosystem: Host-associated > Plants > Roots > Rhizosphere >... | reverse complement strand
GAGGATGTTCCCGAATCGCTCATTTCGACTGCCAAGCTCGACACGGGATGGCAGATCATCTGGTACAACCAGTACGAGTGTCCCTTTCTCCGGCCCGATGACCTCGGTGTCATTTCGAAGGACCAGGAAGTACTGATGTGCCTTGTCGAGGAGCACGTCATGGCGAGCTCCTCGGAACTGTGGCGGGGCGGCAAACGCCAATGGTGGATCTCACACGAAGGCGAGGACGGTCCAAAAGGGCTTGCGGCCGAAGGGGACCTGCCGGACTGCTTCGCGTCGATCAGGCGTGAAATGGAGGATGCTCAGCGCGCGGCAGGTGGGGACGCTGCTGGCGTTGACTACATCTTCGAAATCCCGCTGAGGGTCGCGCAAACGCTGGTGGGTTTCAAGCACGATGAGGTGACGCAGGAGCAATTCGTGGTGCTATCCCGATCTGTGCCGAAGAAGGGGCTCATCGGGAGACTATTCGGCGCATGACGATCGAGGTACGAGGATGACACGAGTACGAGTCGAGAGCTTTACCATCTCAGTAGACGGATACGGAGCGGGCCCGAATCAGGACATCACGAATCCGCTTGGTGCGGGCGGGACTGAGTTGCACCAGTGGGCATTCCCGACGCGCACATTCCAGCGGATCCTCTTTGGCGCCGACAGCGGCGCTACGGGGATCGATGACGACTTTGCCGCACGGGGCTTCAGGAACGTCGGTGCATGGATCCTCGGAAGGAATATGTTCGGACCGGTTCGCGGGCCCTGGCCGGACATGAACTGGAAAGGGTGGTGGGGGGACAACCCGCCATACCATGTTCCGGTCTTCGTCCTGACTCATCACGCGCGCCCGCCCATTGAGATGGACGGCAACCCCACGTTCCATTTCGTCACGGGCGGCATTCACGAAGCGCTGGATCGGGCGCGCAAGGCAGCCAACGGGATGGATGTGCGCATTGGCGGTGGGCCCCACACCATACAGCAGTACCTTCGTGCCGGGCTTGTTGACGAGCTGCATATCGCGATCGCGCCCGTCCTGCTGGGTGGAGGAGAGCGACTGTTCGAGGGGGTCGACTTGCGATCTGTGGGATACAGCTGCGTCGAGCACGTGCCCTCAGAGAAGGCAACCCATGTTGTGCTCCGACGCCAGAGGGCTTAAATGAGGACAGCCGGAGAATGACCGACAGCTACGCCCCCGCGAAGGCGGCGTATCGCGAGCTACGCGTTACGATCGGGCCCTGTGCCAAGGCAAACGGCTATCGGCGCTGGGCGGGAACCCAGGCGGGGTGGCAGAAGCCGATGGACGAGCAGCGGCTATTGTTCAAATTCGAAGGCGAGAGCTTCGTAAATCCCGACACCGGGAATTCGTACCATGGCCTCGTTCAGCTGGAGCCCTTGGGTGCCCATGGGTCCACGATTCTGCGCCAGTCGGATCTCTCACGCTGCCTCGTCCAGGCCGAGCTCGACCAGTTGGCGCAAATCCAGGGAGCGATCAACCGATGGCGACCGTCCCTGCCCTCGTACCTGAAGAAGAACGCCGCCGAGGACTCCATCCTCGGTCACAGCCTGCGCGAGCTGTACGAGCCGGCGCCGCACTACCGGGAAGGGCAGATGATCTCCTTCAGCTACTTTGGCCTTGAGGACGCGCGAGAGTTCGCTGCGTTCATTGCTGCTGTGCTCCCGCAAGCGCTCGAACGGTTCCTGCAGGGACACATCGCCCAGCCAGTGGACAATACGCCCCCTCACCTGCGGCCCAGGTGGCTCACCACTCTGGCGAAACCAGGCGACGGTTGATGAGTACGCGCGTGCCGTCGCGCCACCGACCGCTGCGCACGGCAAGGAGAGATAGAGTGGACGATGACCTCGAAGCGATGACGCGCGCGCAACTGAGCGCAGAAGCGCGGCGGCTACGCGCTGGGATCCGGAAGCATCGGGACAGCACCGGACACGCGCTCTGCTGGCATCACCCGGCTCTGTGGGGTCTCCTGCCCGAGAAGACAGACCCGCTGCCTACGGTGCCCACGTGGCCGGAGTTTCTGCGGGGGTGTCTGCGGTATCGCGAATCCCTGGATAGGGAATTGCCTGATGCGCCCCGCTCAGATGCGCCGGATCGGCCATAGTGGTTCAGCGACGAGCCGCGTATGCGGCGGGCCGCCCAACAATCAGCTTGAGCGGGCGGGAATGACTGCCCTGGTCGCGACCTACAACAGGTGACAGAGGAGAGATCGGCTCATGGGGCGCATCGTCAGTATTCACGAATACGACCTCAAGCCAGGAGTCAACGTCGGGCACTTCGAGCAAGCTATCCGCGACGCTGAAGCACGCGGTCTGCTACAGCTCCCCGGACTTGTGGCCCATCACTTTGTCAAAGGAGCCAAGGGTGTTCGTCGCGGCGCCTATGCCGCTCTGTGGATCTACGAGAGTCGCGAGGCGTGGGAACACCTCTGGGGCACTCCCGAGCATCCCCGACCCTCTCAGGAGTATCCGGATTCCTGGAGGGTCTGGGAGGAAGAAGTGCTCGCTCCCTTCTTGGGGGATCACCCGGATCGAATCAGACTCACAGCCTACGAAGAGTTGAAAGGGGCCGCCGATCAGAGTACCGGATGAAGGGGAAAGGATTCTATGACAGAGCCATCTACAGTCTCTCTGTGCGGTGCCGCGACGGTGTTCGTCGTGCAGGACGTGCTCCGAAGTGTGGAGCACTACCGCGATGTGCTCGGCTTTCGTACCGAGTTTACCTATGGCCAGCCTACGTTCTATGCCGGGGTTGAACGCGGCGCCGTGGTCATTCACCTGCAAGCGGCAAGTGAGACGAAGCGGCAGCCCGGCCAGGGTGCCGTCAACATCTTTGTCACCGATGTGGACGCGCTGTATCAAGAGTTGAAATCGCGAGGCGCCACAACGCTGAACGAGCCGAAGGACTACGCATACGGCATGCGGGACTTCGACATCAACGACCTTGACGGCAACCACCTGTGCTTCGGGATGGAGTCAAAACAGCAGCCACCAACGCAGTGAGACGACCTGCGGACGGTAGTCTGTTGAGTCCGATGTCGGGGATGGCGCTGTGAATCCTGACAGTGTCATGCGCGTGGCCCGGCCGACGGATCGCCTGGCCGCCATATCCGACATGTATGAGAAGGGACTCGGCGTTCGCGTGCTGGCCCAATTCAGAGATCACGAGGGCTTCGACGGGGTGATCCTGGGCCACCTGGGGCAGCCGCACCACATCGAGTTCACAACACGGCACGGTCACCGCGTGGGCAACGCGCCATCTGGGGAGCATCTGCTGGTCTTCTACATTCCGGATCAGGCCGAATGGCAGCGGAGCTGTGATCGCATGGTCGCGGCCGGGTTTCGCGGCGTGGCCTCGGACAACCCGTACTGGGATCGTCACGGCAGGACGTTCGAGGATCTCGATGGCTATCGCGTGGTACTCCAGAACGCAGCGTGGACCACTTAGAGAACCGTGGTTCGGGCCGTTCTCTTCGATGTCGACGGAGTTCTGGTGCACCCCTGGCGATTTCGCGCGACCCTCGCGCGTGATCACGGGATTACGCCTGACATGACGGCGGCATTCTTCCAAGGCCCCTTCATTCGGTGCGTCCAAGGGCAGGCTGACGTGCTCGAGGTGCTCCCGGCATTCCTGGCCTCGTGGGGCTGGCCCGGGTCGGCCACAGAGTTCGTTGCGAGGTGGCTGTCGGTCGAGAACGCCCCAGACGATGCGGTTTTCGGCGTTGTCGCGGACATTCGACGATCTGGCATCCCGTGTTTCGTCGCCTCGACCCAGGAGCGTCGCCGAGCGCAGTATCTTGCGACGGAGATGCGTTTCGACCAATTGTTTGATGGGCTTTTCTTCTCATGCGACCTTGGAGTCGAAAAGCCGAACGAAGGCTTTTTCAAGGCTATTGCTCATCGCCTCGGACGCTCGGGAACGGAGCTGCTGTTTATCGACGACGTGCGGGAAAACGTCGAGGGCGCCAGGGCGGCGGGCTGGTTCGCCGAGCAGTTCCAGAGCGCCGATGGCCTCCGAGCCGATGTGGTCCGATACACACGGCATGACTGACGACTGGTTTCTAGACAAGGCCTGGAACGCATCCAGGCGGTCAAAGAGGAGCATCAGGCATGAAGGTTCTCGTGAAGAGCGCGTGGGGTTCCGACGATCCGACCAAGTCAGCGTTCGCGTTCTTGCATGCGAACGCGCTGGCGGAGGCCGGTCACGACGCCCAGATCTTTCTGCTCGGCGAGACTGTCTCGCTGATGCGTGATCCGGTCGCGAATGCCATCGTGCCGGTGGGCTGGCCACCGCTGGCGGAGACCCTGCGCGCCACCGTGGGGCTCGGCATACCAATCCACGTCTGAGGGGCCTGTTCAAGGGCTCGTGGAGTCCTTGAGACAGATCTCGTGGGGAAGAAAGCTTCGTTTGCCAATCCGACGATCCTCGTCCAGCTCATCGAGTGGGCGGACAAGCTGCTCACCGAATGAGTGCCGGAGGCGGGGCCGTTCAGTTCTTTCGAATATCCATGCGCGTGATCAGGCCGTCCGCGATCGTGTAGAGATGCTCGACCACGCCGTCGGAGATGACGGCGCCGGCCGGGTTACGCACGACCTGATGGACCCGCACCACCGTGCGTCCAGCGGAGTCGGTGTCGAAGCCAACCGGCTCGACGCGCGGGTCGATCACCCCGAACTGGCGCGTCCAGTACGCCCGTACGTCGGCGCGGCCGAGCACGCGCCCGCCGTCCATGCCGTTGGCCCAGTCGACGTCGGGATGCAGCGTGGCAAGGACGCTCTCGATGTCGCGGGCGTTGAACGCCGCGTACACGCGCGTCAGCAGCGCGCGTACGTCGGGCTCGGTGCTGGTCAGCGGATCAGCGGCTCGCGCGGCGGCGCGCGCGCACGCCCTCGGCCAGCTCGTGGAGGACCGGCACCGTCGCGTCCCAGCCCAGGCACGCGTCGGTGATGCTCTGGCCGTAGACCAGGCGCGAGCGGTCGGTGAGGTTCTGGCGGCCGTCCACCAGGAAGCTCTCCATCATCATGCCGATGATGCCGCTCTCGCCCTGGGCGAGCTGGGCGGCGACCTCGCGCACGACCACCGGCTGGCGCCGATGGTCCTTCTCGCTGTTGCCGTGGCTCGCGTCGATCATCACCCGCGGCGGCACTCCGGCGTCCCGGAGCGCGGCCAGCGTCTTCTGCACGCTCATGGCGTCGTAGTTCGTGCCGGTAGCCCCGCCGCGCAGGATGACGTGGCAGTCCGAGTTGCCGCGCGTCGACACGATGCCGGCCAGCCCCTGCTCGGTGACGCCCAGGAAGCGGTGCGGGTGCGCGGCCGCCCGCAGGGCGTCGATCGCGATCTGCACCCCGCCGTCGGTGCCGTTCTTGAACCCGACCGGCATCGAGCAGGCGGAGGCCAGCTCGCGGTGGGTCTGGCTCTCGGTGGTGCGGGCCCCGATCGCCCCCCATGAGACGAGATCGGAGAGGAACTGCGGGGTGATCGGGTCGAGGAACTCGCAGCCGGCCGGCAGCCCCATCTCCGCCAGGTCCAGCAGCAGGCGGCGGCCCAGCCGCAGCCCTTCGTTGATCGAGAACGACCCGTCCAGATTGGGGTCGTTGATCAGGCCCTTCCAGCCCACCGTGGTCCGCGGCTTCTCGAAGTAGACGCGCATGACGATGCGGAGATCGGCGGCCAGCTCGTCCGCGAGCTTCCGTAGCCGGCGGGCGTAGTCCAGTCCGGCTTCGGGATCGTGGATGGAGCACGGGCCGATGATCACCACCAGCCGGTCGCTGGTGCCATCGAGGATCTCGACGATCTCCTCGCGGCCACGGGCAATCGTGAGCGCCGCCGTCTCGGTGACCGGCAGCTCCTCGAGCAGGATCGCCGGCGGCAGGAGCGGACGGATGCTCTCGACACGCAGGTCTCGGGTCCGGATCGGCATGAGCGGCGCCACCCCCTTGAGTTGAGGGTCCCCATTCTAACTCCGGCGGGTAGAATCCCGACATGCGGCCCAGCCTCGTGCGGCTGTCGCTCCCGGCCAACATCCTGGGCGCCTTCGTCACGTTCGCCTACTTCCGCTTCGTCGACCCCATGGTTATGGCCACGGGTCGGCGGCCGGATGTTCCTGAGATCGCCTTCTTCATCGTCGCGAGCGCCGTGCTGATCGTCGTCGGGCATCGGCTGGGGATCGCCTGGATGCGGCCGCTGTCCTCCGGGCCGACGCCATCGGCTCCGGTCACCGTTCCGATCCGCCGCCGTGCGCTGCAGGTGCCCTGGGCCATCGCCAGCCTCACGCTCGTCGGCTGGACCTTGGCCGGGCTGATCTGGGGGGTCTTCTGGCCCCTGTTCACCGGGACCTTCGAGCCGGCGCACGCCCTGCGCATGGCCTTCGGCATCAACATCGTGGCGGGCTTCGCGGCCACGGTCTTCGTCTTCTTCGCCGTCGAGCATCAGTGGCGCCGGCAGCTGCCGCAGTTCTTTCCCGACGGCGGGGTGACCGAGGTCCGCGGCGTCCCGCGGCTGCCGGTACGCGTGCGGCTGCTCGTGATCTCGCTGCTGCTCAGCGTGATCCCGGTCGCCGTGCTGGGCGTGCTCGCGTCGAACCGGGCGCGGGCGGCCCTGGACGCGGGCCCGGAGGCGGCCGACGCGATCGTCGCTAACATGCTGGTGAGCGTCGTGTTCCTCGCGGTGGTGGCGATCGTCGTGTCGATCGTCATCTCGCTCTACGTCTCCCGCAGCGTGGCCGAGCCGCTGGGGCGCCTGGCCACCGCGATGGCCGAGGTCGGGCGGGGGGATTTCACGGTCCGGTGCCCGGTGGTCTCGAACGACGAGATCGGCGCGGTCACCGAGGGCTTCAATCACATGGTGCGGGGGCTCGCCGAGCGCGAGTTCCTGCGCGAGACCTTCGGCAAGTACGTGAGCCAGGAGATCCGTGACGAGATCCTGGCCGGCCGCGTCGCGCTGGAAGGTCAGCTGCGCGACGCCACCATCCTGTTCGCCGACCTGCGCGACTTCACCCCGTGGGTCGAGGCCAGCGATCCGCGCGAGGTCGTGCGCGACCTCAACGCCTACTTCACCGAGATGGAGACCGCCATCCGGAACCACGGTGGCCTTGTGCTGCAATACATCGGCGACGAGATCGAGGCGGTGTTCGGCGCCCCGGTGAACCAGCCACGGCACCCCGAGCACGCGGTGCGCGCGGCGCAGGAGATGCGGGCGCGGCTCTCGGCCTGGAACGCCGCGCGGCAACGCATGGGCCGGCCGCCGTTACGCAACGGCATCGGCGTGCACACGGGCGTGGTGCTGGCCGGCAACATCGGCAGCGCCGATCGCCTGTCCTACGCGCTCGTCGGGGATCCCGTCAACGTCGCGTCGCGCATCCAGGGGCTCACCAAGGAGCTGGCCACCGACGTGCTCGTCAGTGGCACGACGCGTGCGCGCCTGAACGGTGAGTTGCCGCTGACTCCGCTTCCGTCGGTGCGGGTGAAGGGGCGGACGGCCGAGATCGAGGTCTACGCGCTCGGCTGAGAGCGAATCGCCAGCAGGGCGAGGCTGTTGGCGAAAGCCAGCGCCGGCGCCGTGGTGGTGAGCTTGGCGTCCAGCCGGCAGAGGGCCCGGTAGGCGGCGGCCAGGCCGCGCGGCGGGCGGGCGCCGTGCAGCACCGTGGATGGCAGCAGGTTGGTGACGCCGTGCAGACCCCAGGCGCGGACCGGCCTGAGCCCGGCGGCCGTCAGCATCCGGTCGAGTTCGCGCCGGCGGAACAGCCGGAGCAGTCCGTAGCCGGGGTAGGGGAGCCGGACGCCGTCGCGCGCGAAGACGGCGCGCCACGCGGCCCGCGCGCTGACGCCGTAGCCGAGCGGATCGCCGGCGACGGCACTGGCCAGCGCCCACGCGAGGTCGAGGCTCGGACGGTGCTCGCAGTCCAGGAGCAGCCGGCCGCCCGGGCGCAACACGCGTCCCAGCTCGGCGAGCGCACATGCGGGATCGTCGACGAAGGACAGCGTGCTGCCGCAGCAGACCACGGCGTCGAAGCAGGCGTCGACGAATGGCAGCGCCTCGACGCTTGCCTGCGCGAGGTGGGCGCGCGGCAGGCGCTGGCGGGCCACGGCGAGCAGCCCGGCCGAGAGGTCGATGCCGTGGGTTGTCCAGCCGAGGTCGGTGAGGATCGCCGACTGGAAGCCGGTGCCGCAGCCCGCATCGAGCGCGCGGGCCCCGGCCGGAGCCGGACCGAGCTCGGCGCGCAGGATCGTGTGCAGGCGCGCGTAGAAGTGCTCGTACCACGGCTCGAGATCGTCATATGTCGCCGCCATCGCATCGAAGAGATCGGCGACCGTCGAGGACATGGTTGGGAGTTTAGCGGCGAGGGAGGGCTTCGTGAACGACAAACGCACGGAGGCGTGGACCCCGCGGATCCCGATGAGCCCGCTGGTCAGTCCAGACGGCGGGGGCCGGCCCGGGGTCAGCGGGTTGCTCGATCGGATGCGCCACTCGGCATTCCAGGGCCGCAAGCTCGGGGAGGCCTTCGAGGTCTGGCAACGAATGATCGATGGCGACGGCCTCATCTGTCTGGGCGTGGCGGGTTCGCTGGCCAGCGCCGGCCTGGGCCCCCTGGTGGTCTGGCTCGTGGAGCGGGGCTACGTCGATCTGATCGCCTCGACCTCCGCCAATGTCACCGAGGACCTGCTCGAGCTGCGGGGGGCCCGCTTCTTCCAGGTGGATCCCGAGCACGTGGACGATGCCGAGCTATGGCGGCGCGGCTTCTATCGCTTCTACGACCACGTGGTGGGGGCAAGCGACTACGACGCGATGGAGGACTTCACGCGCGGCTTCTTCGAGACGCTGGCCAAGCGCTGGCCGGCGCCCGCGATCTCCGGCGCGCGCTTCATGCACGAGTTCGGCGGCTGGCTGGACGCGCAAGGTCTCGGCGGGTCGGTCGCCGCGACGTGCTTCCGCCACCGCACCCCGCTGTTCGTCCCGGCGGCGCCCGACGGCCCGCTGGCCGAGGGCTATCGCGCGGCGGGCGCCAAGGGGCCGGTGGTGGACTTCTTTGCCGACTATGAGATCGCGCTGCGGATCATGGGGCGCTACATGCCGCCGGGTCCGGGTACCTCGGCCATCTTCCTCGGCGGCGGCGTGCCGAAGGACTTCATCCAGATCACCGCGACGAGCGTCAAGACGATCCGCGGCGACACCGGACCCAGTCCTCATCTGGCCGCCATCCAGATCACGACCGACAACACCGTGTTCGGCGGCCTCGGGGGCGCCTCCGTGGCGAGCGAGTGCATCTCGTGGGGCAAGGAAGCGGTGGACGGCCTCAACGTCATGCTCTTCGCCGACGTCACGATCGCCCTGCCGATCCTCTGCCAGGGGCTGCTCGAACGCTACGGGCCCATGCACGAGCGTCGCGCGCGGACCGCGATCCGTTCGGATCTGGCGGCGCTGCTCGGAGACTAGCGCCGGGCTCGCGCGAAGCCCGAGAGGAGCCAGAGCGCGGTGCCGGCGGCGGCGCCGAAGGCCAGCGCTTCTCGCCAGCCGAACAGCACACGGATGTTCGCGCCCTCCACGCGCTGCGCGATGAGGACGCCGACGGCGGAGTCGGTCACCTTCGCCGAGCGGGCGACGAGCACGCCGGCCGCGGCCTGCTCCAGCTCGGCCTCGTCGCGGGCCAGCACTGCGGTCGCGGCGGAGGCCTTCAGCTCGACCTGGCCGGCCACGACGGCGACGGCGCCGCCTCCGGTCAGGCTCACCTTGTCGGCCCGCGTCAGCACGATGCCGCCCTGGGTCACCTCGACGGAGTCGGCCTCCAGACGAACCGCGCCACCCTGCCGGATCGAGACGTCCCGCGCCCGGACCGACCGTGCGCCACCCTGCTTGATCGTGACCCGGCCGGCGACCACGTCGCCCGCGTCGCCGTTCAGCTCGCCGTCACGCCGCTCGTCGCGTTCTTCTGACATCAGGACCTCCCTGGTACAGGTATCATCCGCGCATGCCCATCCAGCCCGCGGTACCAACCGTGAAGATCGACAACGACCGCGTGCGAGTGACCGAGTGGCGCTTCGCCCCGGGCGCCGCCACCGGCTTCCATCGCCATGAGTATGCCTACGTCGTCGTGCCGATGACGACCGGATCGCTGACCATCACGGCGCCCACCGGCACGACCACCGCGGCGCTCGTCACCGGGGAGCCGTACTTTCGCGAGGCCGGCGCCGAGCACGACGTCATCAATGCCAACGCCTACGAGTTCGTCTTCGTCGAGGTGGAGCTGAAGGACGCCTGAGCCGTGCGCCGCCGATGGCCGTGGCTCCTCGCGGCGGCCCTGCTGCTCGTGGCCGGCTTCGCCCTCGTCACCCGCTGCGCCGACGGCGGCGCCATGGGTGCACGCTATCGCACCTGCCAGTGCCGCGGAATCGAGTGGGTTCAGTACGACCGGACGGCCGCCGATGGTCCGCGCCGCACGCTGTGCCTGGGTCTGGTCAGCTCGACCGCCTGCCATCGCTCACGCGGCGGCGAGGTCGTGTCCTGTCACTAGCGCCCAGCGCATAACGTTTACTGCCCGATGCGGAACTCCACGCGCGGATCGCCCGCCGGCGCCGACGGGGCCGTGGCCACGGGCGATGCCGTTGCCGCGGGCGACGCCGCGGGCGCGGGCGCGGCCTCGTCCGCCTTCAGGCGCGTCTCGGGGATACCCTCGGCCTTGGTCAGCGCGTCACGGACCGCGGCGACTCGACGCGCGAGCAGATCACTGAGGCGCGCGGTCGGCAGCGCTTCGGCCTCCCGTAGACGCGTCAGCTGATCGTCGGGCGGTGGGAGCGGTTTCACGTCGGGGAACTTCTCGCGGAACTCGGCGGCGACCGCGGCGGGGAAGTCCTTCAGGCCCTTCTCGCGCTGCCGCTGCTGCAGCCGCGCGTTCAGCTCCTGTCCCTTGAGGCTCTCGACGTCGGCGGCCCCGGGATGTGGCGCCAGCGTGAGGCGGATGGCAGGAGCGCGGCGCATGAAGTCGGCGACCTTGGTGAGGTGCTGGTCCATGCCGTCGGCGACGGTGTCGGTACCGGGCTTGAAGGTGACCGGCTCGACGGCCAGCGACTCGACCTTGTCGTCGTTGCCCTTGAAGAGCCGGCCGATGGCCCGGAACGGCGCGGCCACGATGTTGACGACCACGTTCTTGACCACGGCCCAGATCGCGTCGCTGAAGTTCGCCTTGAAGTTGTCGAGCTCTCCGGACACCGGCAGGTTGATCTTGAGGGTGTTGTCGGCGTCGGTGATCAGCGCCACGATGAGGCCCAGCGGCAGGCCCACCCGCTTCTTCACCTCATCGTCCTCGCGCGAGGGCGCCACGTGGATGTTCTCCACCGCGATCTCGTCGGTGAGGTCGATCCGGTTGTTCTCGACCTTGACGTGGAACTTGAGCCCCAGCTTGCCCCGCTCGACTACCCAGGCCACCGCGCTGTCGGCGTAGGGGTTCACGCTGGCCAGGGTGAAGCCGCGCAGCTCGCCGTGGATGTCGGCGTACAGCTGGCCGAGCGGCGCCAGCTCGCCGTTGATGTCGAGCGCGGCGTCGCCGCCCACGATGGCCTGGCTCTTGAGCCTGGCCCGAGTGCCGGGCGTGCTCGACAGATTCTCCACGCGGATGGCCAGGCGAGAGATCGTCTCCGAGAATGCCGGCTTCACCGAGCGGTCGAGGAAGCGGATGTTGCCCTCTTCCAGGACGAAGGCGCCGACATCGAGCGGGAAGCCGACCGCGCCGCCCTTGGCCTGCGTCGAGGGCGGCACCGCCGCATCCACCTTCGGTGCCGGCTTGGTATCCTTCGCGGGCTTGGTCTCCTTCGCGGGCTCGGGCTCCGATGCAGCGCCGCCCTCGGGTTCGGGGACGAGCAGCTCGCGCAGGCGGATCTTGCCGTCGGCCGCGCGCTCGATCTGCGCCTCGGGCTTGCGCACCGTGACCGTCGCCACCTTGGCGTAGGTCGGCCACGCGAAATCGATGCCGGCCATCTCCATGCGCTCCACCTTCAGCGGCGTGGGGGAGCCGGCGACCGGATCACGCAGCTCCAGCTTGTCGATCCAGCTGGTGCCCTTGGACGTGGCGGTGAGCTTGCCGCCGGCCAGCGAGATGCGCGAGCGGTTGTCGCCGTTGAAGTTTCCGGCCAGCTGCGCCTTGATCGGGATGTACGGACGGTAGGGCTCGATCGATGCGCCCCGCATCGTCATCGCAAGGTCGGCGGTGATCGGCTCCAGCGTCACCGTCCCCTTGGTGTTGAACTTGCCGGCGCCGGGCAGGTTCACGGCCAGCACGACGTCGAAAGGCTTTGGGCCCGGCCAGGTGAACCCGGTGACCGTGGCCGAGAGATCCGAAAGCGTAAGCGTGTTGGCCGGCCAGACCGCCTCGTCCTTGAACGTGGCGCGCCCCTTGGTGAGGGCGACGCGCTCGACTGCCACATTCATGGCGATGGCGCGCTCGACAGCCACCTGGATCGGCCTCTGCTCCTCCGTCGGCGCCGTGGCCGAGGGGGTTGGCGTCGGTGGCGTGGCCGGCGGCTTTGCCGACGGCGCTGAACCCTTGGCCGACGGCGCTGAGCTCTTGCCTGAAGGCGCCGACGCTTTGCCCGATGGCTCGGACGCCTTGGCTGGCGGCGCGTCGGCGCCGCCGCCGGCCATCGCCAGCAGATCGATCTGCCCCTGCTTGTTGCGGACCATCGTGAGGTCGAGCCCCTCGAGCTCGACCGAGGCCAGGTTGATCGCGCCATCCAGCGGCGCCGTATCTTTCAGGCTGACGGCCAGACGCGGGAGCCGCACGAAATCAGCCGGCGCGTCGCGCTGCCGGACGAGGAGATCGACCAGCCGCACGTCACCGTTCAGCACCACCTTCGGCTTGCCCTCGGGCGTCCGCGAGGTGACCACGCCGAGATCGACCGTGAGGCGCCCCGCGGTCGGCTTCGCCGGGGCCGTGGCCGGCGCGTACGGAACGGACTGCGCGACGTCGAAACCGTCGAGCTTCACGCGCGCGGTGACCGCGCCCTTGGGCACGTCGACGGCGTCGGCGACGACCGACAGCGCCGTGCCGTTGATCTTGGCGCTCACGCTCAGTCGGCCCGGGCGCGCATCGGGCCGCGTCGTGATGAACGCCCCGTCGACCTCGAGCGCGTCCATACGCCAGGTGGCGGGCGGTGTCACGCTCTCGTCGCGCGCGACGATCGTGCCGCGGGTGAGAAGCACGCGCTCGATCGTGATGGTCTTGTCCGAGGGCTTTGCCTTGGGATCGGGAGGCGGGATCAGGTCGAGCAGGTCCGAGAAGTCGAATCGATCGATCGTGAAGCGGGTCGTATGCAGGGTCGGCGCGGTCAGGATGATCTCGCGGATCCGGATGTTGTTGCCGAGCAGCGAGTTGACCGCCACCCGCAGGTCGAAGCGCTCGAACTCGACCGCCGGCGCGTTCGAGCCCTTCTGCGACAGCCGCATGCGGGCGATCCCCATGCGGCCGGTGAAGATGTTGAGGTCGATGTCGGCGATCGAGACGGCGCGGCCCGTCATCTCCGCGAGGCGACTCTCGAGGACCCCGCGGAGGATCACCGGCACGAGGACCAGCAGCGCGACGATCAGCAGGGTCGCCGCGGAAATCGCTGCCGCAAACACCACGCGGCGACGCGTCACCATGAGGCTGCCATTCTACCCCGCCGCTACCCTCGAGAGGTCGCGTGGTATGGTCGGCGTCGAGGAGAGCATCATGAATACCGATCTTCTCTTCGACCTCGTCATTCGCTATGGCTTTCAGGTGCTGGGCGCGCTGGTCATCCTGGGAGTGGGGGCGATGATCGCCGGCTGGCTGGGGCGGGTCGCCGACCGGCGCTTGCAAGCTCGCGCCATGGAGCCGCCGCTGCGCATGCTCGCCGTCCGGGTCTTGCGCATGGTCGTCATGCTCTTCGCGGTGGTGGTCGCCCTCGACAAGTTCGGCTTCCAGATCGCGCCGCTGGTCGCCGGCATAGGGGGCGTGGGCCTCGGTATCGGTATCGCGCTGCAAGGGGTGATCGGCAACCTCGTGGCAGGACTCTCGATCATCTTGACCAAGCCATTCCGGGTCGGGGAATTCATTCAGGTCGTCGGCGTCCAGGGGGAAGTGAGCGCGATCGAGCTATTCTCCACGACGCTGCGTCACTCCGACCGGTCCCGCATCGTCATTCCCAACGGCAAGCTGGTCGGTGAGATCCTCCACAACTTCGGCACCATGCGTCAGCTCAACCTGTGGGTGACCGTGCCGCACGGCACCGACATCTCGGCCGCGCTCGCGACCCTCGACGACATCGTGCGGCGCAACCCACGCGTGCTGAAGGAGCCCTCGCCGGAGATCGGCGTGGGCCAGGTCCTCGACGGCGGCGTCAAGCTCGCCATCGCGCCCTGGGTGCAGGTGCTGGACGTCGGCCCGGCCGACAGCGAGCTGTACCTGGCGCTGCTCGAGCAGTTCGCCACGCGCAGCATCCCCTTGGGAACCGCGCCGACCGACGTGCGGCTGCTGAACGGCGCACGGACCGCGTGAGCCCCGGGCGCGGTTGGCGGCGGCCGCCCGACTGAGCGATGCCGGGCCAGGACGTCGGCCCCGCCCTCGTCGAGTTTCTCCGCGAGCTACTCGGTGTGCGCGAGCTCGGCCTCGCCGAGCCGGCGACGCCGCTCAGCGGCGGCTTCGACACGTCGATCTACGCCATCCGGCTGCGTGACGCCCCGGCGCTCTTCGCCGGCCCGCTCGTGCTGCGGATCATGGCGCCGCACGGCGACCCGGGTCCCCGTGTCCTGCGTGAGCGCGCCATTCAGAATGCGGTGGCCAGCCAGGGCTATCCGGCGCCAGAAGTGCTGGCCGCGACGACCGACCCCGTTCCGCTCGGCGCGCCTTTCTTGTTGATGGAGCGGCTCCCCGGGCGAGTGCTGGTCGATGCGCAGCGGGTGGGCATGGCCGGTGTCCTCGTCGACGCGCAGCTGCGCTTGCACGCACTGAAGGCGGGGCCGTTGTTCGCAGCGCTCGACCAGGAACCCGGCTCGGGCGGTCACGCCGCGGTCGAGTTCGAAAGTTATCTCCGGTCGCTCGAGTACCGCGTGGCCCGCGCCAAGCTCGATGGACTGAAGCTGGTGCTGAGCTGGCTGCGGGGCCACCGGCCGTCGCCCGGCCCGCCCGTGATCTGCCATGGCGACTTCCATCCCCGCAATCTTCTGGTGGCCGCCGGCCGGCTGACCGGGGTCGTCGACTGGCCGAACACGATCGTGGCCGACGCGGAGTTCGACGTGGCATCGACGCTCAACATCCTGCGATTCGTTCCCGCGGACCTGGCCGCTCCGTCGAAGGCGACGCGTGCGCTCGCGGCGGTGGCCCGGCCGATCCTGGTCGCCCGATATCTGCGGGGCTACCGGCGCCGCCGTCGTCTCGACCCGGATCGACTCGCCTACTACGAGGTTGCGACGGCCATGCGCTCGCTGGTCCAGACCAGTGAGGCGCGCGTCGGGCGCGGCCGTGCGCTGGGCGCGCTCGAGCGGTCGGACTATGCGACGCGGCTGGCGGCCCGTGCCCAGCAGCTCACCGGAGTCGCCGTGGCCCTGCCCGTCGCGGGGGCCGAGCCGTGATAGAACTCTTGCCATGACGTGGCGCATCGGCGTGGACATCGGCGGCACGTTCACCGACGTCGTGCTCGCCGACGAGGCGACCGGCGCCGTGGACGTCATCAAGGTGCCGACGACTCCGCGGGATTTCGCCGAGGGCGTGGTGGCCGGCCTGCGTACGGCGACGACCACGCACCGGGTGGCCGCCGGTGACGTCGGCTGGCTTGCGCATGCGACTACCGTGGTGACCAACGCGCTGCTGCAAGGGCGCGGTGCCCGGGTCGCCCTGATCACCACGCACGGCTGTCGCGACGTGCTCGAGCTGCGACGCTCGGCCCGCGCGAGCCTCTACGATCTCTTCCAGGACGCCCCGGCCGTGCTGGTGCCGCGTCACCTGCGACTGGAAGTCCACGAGCGCGTCGACGCCCAGGGGCGCGTGGTGGAGGAGCTCCACCCCGAGGACGTCGGCGCGGCGGTGGAATTCATCCAGCGGCATCGGATCGACGCCATTGCCGTCTGCCTGCTGTTCTCGTTCCTCAACGACGCCCACGAGCGGGCGATCGGGCGGACGCTGCGTGCAGCGTTCCCCGACGTGCCGGTCTTCCTGTCGAGCGAGGTGTTGCCGGAGATCCGCGAGTTCGAGCGCACCAGCACCACCGCGGTGTGCGCGT
>Ga0111539_10005610_pt1 | contig 16231 bp, 11 predicted proteins | sample RhiMethybrSRZTD1_FD_79667 | JGI IMG/M metagenome (GOLD analysis project Ga0111539, IMG submission 79667) | Populus rhizosphere microbial communities from Tennessee, USA - Rhizosphere MetaG P. TD hybrid SRZTD1 (version 2) (version 2) | ecosystem: Host-associated > Plants > Roots > Rhizosphere >... | reverse complement strand
GACCGGATCGCGGTGCTCAGCCACGGCACCGTGCGCCAGGTCGGGCACCCGGTGGAGGTCTACGACGACCCGGCCGACACGTTCGTGGCGACGTTCATCGGCTCGCCGCCCATGAACCTGGTGCCGCACGACGGGATGCTGGTGGGCTTCCGTCCCGAGCACCTGCTCCCGGCCGGAGCGATGCCCGGCTCCACCGGCGGCGGGTTCCGCGAGGTGGACCTCGCCGTCGACCGCATCGAGTACCTGTCCGGCGACCGGCACCTGTACGGCACCGTGACGACGCTCGGCGAGCCGACCCGGGTGGTGGCGCGGCTGCCCGCCACCGTCGGCGCGCCGATCAGCGCGGGGGAAACCTACCAGTTCGCCGTCGCGCAGCAACGGCTGCGCTTCTTCGACGCCGACACCGGGCTGCGCCGCGAGCCCGCGAAGGTCTGAGCCATGGCAGACGTGGCTGAACGGACGCACGAACCCGGCACGCCCACCGCACGCCGCAAGGCCGGGCACCGGCCGCAGCGAAGACTCGCCGACCGCGACAACGCGCTGGCCTGGATCTTCCTCATGCCCTCGGTGGTCTACATCGTGGCGCTGGTCGCGATCCCGTTCTTCCTCGCGGTCGGCTTCGCGCTGTCCGACGTGACCTCGGGCGACCCGTCGTTCGACTTCGTCGGGTTCCGCAACTTCGAGGCGATCTTCCACGACCCGGTGTTCTGGCGCTCGCTGCGCAACACGTTCGTGTTCACGGCGGTCTCGATGGTGCTGATCGTCGTGCTCGGCAAGGTGCTGGCGAACATTCTGATCGCGGACTTCCGCGGCAAGTGGTTCGTGCGGTTCCTCGTCCTGCTGCCGTGGACCACCCCGGCGACGCTGTCCGCCATCTCCTGGCTGTGGATGCTCGACTCGATCTACTCGCCGGTCGACTGGGTGTTCCGCAAGATCGGCATTCTCGACGACCTGATCGTGATCTTCTCGGACCGGCAGAACCCCGGACCGGGGGAGAACATGTACTGGCTGGGCGAGCCCGGTCTGGCGATGGCCTCGGTGATCATCGTGCACGTCTGGCGACTCACCCCGCTGGCCGCCGTGATCATGATGGCCGGCCTGGTCGCCATCCCGAAGGACCTCGAGGAGGCGGCCCGCGTCGACGGCGCCGGCTACTGGCGCCGGATGTTCGAGGTGACGATCCCGATGACGATGCCGGTGATCGCGGTGGCCGCGCTGTTCGGCGCGATCTTCACGTTCACCGACATGGCGGTGGTGGACGTGCTCACCAACGGCGGCCCGAACAACGCGACCCAGGTGCTCACCAGCTGGGCGTTCTTCCGCGGCATCGACGGCGGCGACGTGGGCCAGGGCGCGGCGATCGCGCTGTTCCTGTTCCCGCTGCTGCTGGCCGCGGCGATCGCCGTGCTGCGGGCGGTGCGCCGGATGGAGCTGCGATGACCGCCCCCATGATCGCGTTGATCTTGCAGTTGTGGTGCCAGTTTTCGTCGTGTTCCGGCCTGGTTTGTCACCCACCACAACTGCAAGATCGACGCGATCTTGAGGGGAGCGGGCGGTGAGTGCGGCGGGGGCGGCGGCGGCGGAGAGCGCGGCGGCGCGGTCCCGGCGGACGGCCGCGCTGCGGCGCAAGTACGCGCGGCGGCACGTGGCCGGGCGGATCGGCGTCTACGTCGCCGCGATCCTCGCGGCGCTGTTCTGCGCGGCGCCGTTCCTGTGGAGCCTGATCACCTCGTTCAAGCAGAACCGCGACCTGTACAACCCGAACAACAACCCGTTCCTGTACAACCGGCCGGCGACGCCCGACCACATGCTCTACCTGTTCAAGAACACGGCGTTCCTGACGTTCGTGTGGAACACGTTGTGGGTGGGCGTGCTCGTCGTCGCGATCACGCTGCTGCTCGGCGTGCCGGCGGCGTACGCACTGGCCCGGCTCGACCGGCCGTGGGCGTCCTGGTTCGGCATCTCGATCTTCCTGGTGTACCTGGTGCCGCCGACGCTGCTGTTCCTCTCCCTGTCGCGGATGGTGGTGGCGCTCGGGCTGCAGGACTCCACCTGGTCGCTCGTGCTGGTGTACCCGACGATCACGATCCCGGTGTCGGTCTGGCTGCTCATCGGGTTCATGAAGGCGGTGCCGAAGGACGTCGAGGAGCAGGCGATGGTCGACGGGTACAGCCGCGTCGGCGCGTTCTGGCGGGCGGTGGTGCCGCTTGCCTTTCCGGGGATCGTCGCCGTGGTGGTGTTCGCGTTCACGCTGACGGCCAGCGAGTTCATCTACGCGCTCTCGTTCGTCTCGCCGACGCACGAGAAGGTGGTGAGCACCGGGGTGCCGACCGAGCTGATCCGGGGCGACGTGTTCTTCTGGCAGTCGCTGCAGGCGGCCACCGTGCTGGTGGCGGTGCCGATCGCCCTGGTGTTCAACATCTTCCTGGACCGCTTCATCGCCGGCTTCACCCAGGGAGCCGTCAAGGGCTGATTTGTCCTTTTACGAATGCCGGTCGCCGCTCGAAGGCGACCGGCATTCGCGACCGTGGCACGAAGTCATGATTACCCGTGACCTGCGCACCGGCAGCATTTGGTGCAACCAAGGAGGCAGGTCATGGGTACGAAGGCACGCACGGCACGCACGCTGATGGCGACGGTCGCTCTGGTTGGTGGGCTCGCCGCGCTCAGCGCGTGCGGCGGTCCGGCCTCCTGGCACGGCGCCGGCGACACCGCGGGCAGCGGTGGCGGCACCGGCAAGGAGGCGGCGGTCGCGATCTCGGCCCCGGCCAACGGCGCGACTGACGTGCCGACCTCCACGGAGATCACCCTGACGGCCGCGAAGGCCGGCTCGACGGTCACCATCACCGACGCGAGCGGCGCCGAGGTTGCCGGCTCGATGCGTCCGGACGGCCAGACCTGGCTGCCGGCGACGCAGCTCAAGTACGGCACCCAGTACACCGCCACGGTGAGCGGCGAGGGCGCCAACGAGGCGAGCAAGATCAGCTTCACCACGATGGCCAAGCCCGGCAAGACGACCAACGTCACGATCGCCATGGCGGACGGCAAGACCTACGGCGTGGCGATGCCGGTCGTGGTCCGGTTCGGCCGCGAGGTGGCGAAGGACCAGCGGGCCAACGTCGAGAAGCGGCTCTTCGTGACCAGCGACCCGCCGCAGGTCGGTGCGTGGTCCTGGTTCAGCAACGACGAGGTGCACTTCCGGCCCAAGGAGTACTGGCAGACCGGCACCAAGATCTCGGTGCGGCTGGCGACCGGCGGTCTGCCGATGGGCAACAGCTCGTACGGCAACAAGGACGTCACCGTCAACGCCACGATCGGCCGCAAGCTGGTGCTGGAGACCGACGACGCGACCCACCAGATGACCGTCACCCAGGACGGCCAGGTGCTGAAGACCATCCCGGTGAGCCTGGGCAAGTCGAGCACCCCGTCGTCCAGCGGCAACATGGTGATCATGGACAAGAACAAGTCCGAGGTCTTCAAGGGCGACGCGAGCGACCCGTACGTGGAGACCGTCTACTACGTCCAGCGGGTCACGACCGGCGGCCAGTACATCCACGCCGCCCCGTGGTCGGAGGGTGACCAGGGCAAGCGCAACGTCTCGCACGGCTGCACCAACGTCTCGCAGCAGAACGCGATCTGGCTGTACGACCTGACCCTGATCGGCGACCCGTACACGGTCAAGGGCACGCCCCGCAAGCTCCGCGAGGGCGACGGCTGGACCGACTGGGACAAGACCTGGGACGAGTACGTGAAGGGCAGCGCCCTGCCGGCCCCGGCCGACGCCGCCCCGAGCGCCGCCCCGTCGGCCTCGGCTCCCACCAACTAGCAATTCGCGATCTTGGACGCCTGCTACTGCTCCAGCAGTAGCAGGCGTCCAAGATCGCGTTTGGGTGCGGAAGACGGCAGCACAATGGGGTGGCGCGGTGCGCCCCCGTGACGCCCGCGCCACCCCTCCCCGTGCCTCCCCGAGCAGGAGGTGCGCTACCGGGTGATCCAGGTGGTGAGCACGTCGATCGTCTCGTCGACCCGGACCCGCAACCGGAACGGCTCCTGTGGGACATCACGGATGGTGAAGCACCCCAGTTCATCCGCCGTCACCGAGGCGGTGACGCCGGCCGCGGTCTGCACGTCGATCCGGGCCGGCGCGGTCGGCACCACCTGGCCGAGCAGGCCGCTGTCGGTGAGCTCAAGCTCGATCGTGACGTGCGCCGAGGCGAACGTCAGCGCCCGCAGGTCGGCGGTCTGGGTGCGGGTGAGCGCCGGTTCCCGTTCGGAGTCGTAGACGAGCGCGGCCAGCTCGGCGTCGATGCTCCGCCAGGTGAACGCGGCCTTGCCGGCGGCGACGAAGTCCGGCGGGACCTCACCCTCCGTCCGCAGGGCCTCGTCGAGGAACGCGAGCAACTCGTCGTCGTCGTCCCAGCGGATGTCGGCTATCGAAGTCACGCTCGCCTCGCTTCCCGGCCCGGCCCGTCGGCTTCGATCAGGGCGGCGAGCGCCGGGCAGCGCCGCAACTCGGCCAGGCAGCGCTCGCGGCTCGGGCCGATCGAGCCGATCTTCATGCCCAGCGTGGCGCTGATGTCCCGGTACGCCGGCCGTGGTTCCTGGAACAGCTGGGAGAGCAGCTCCTGGCAGCGCGGCCGCAGCTCGCGGAACGCGACCCGCAGCGCGACCTGCCGCTGCGCGCGTTCCAACTCCTGATCGATCTCGGCGAACCCGCCCTCCGCGAAGCCCTCCGGCTCGGCCAGGTGCTCGGCGTGCTCCCGGGAGCGGCTGGTGCGCAGCACCCGCAGGCACTCGTTGCGGGTGGTCGTCGCGATCCAGCCGGGCAGCGCCGCCGGGTCGCGGATGTCGGCGAGGTGCTCGACGAGCTTGAGCCAGACGCTCTGGCCCACGTCGTCGATGTCCAGCCGGCTCAGGTCGTGCCGCCGGCAGACCGCCCAGACCAGCGGCGCGTACCGCTCCACGATGGCGTTCCATGCGTGCTGGTCGCCGTCGCGCGCGGCGACGACCAGCGTCACGACCGTCGGGTCATCGGGCATCTGACCTCCTGGTGCTCAGTGGGCTAGGCGGATCGCGTCGCTGCCGCCGGCGGCCGCGAGGTCCTGGCGCAGGTCGCGCAGGGCCCTGTGCGGGTCACCCCCGTTGCGGGCGGTCATTCGGGCGAGCCGGCCCGTCACCGTGCCGGCCGCGAACGACGTGCCCGACCAGCGGGCCCATCCGTCGGGAAACTCGGTGTTCACGATGCCCTTGTCGCGCGTGTGGACGGAGACCGGGCCGCGCAGGTACGGGCCGACCACGTTCTCGCCGGGCGCCAGGAACGCCGTCCAGCGCACCTGCGGGCTGAACGAGGCGAGCTCCGGCGGCTGCTTGTCGTTGTCGGCGCCGACGGCCTCGACCATCGCCAGCGCGGCCGGCCAGACCGAGGCCCGCTGGTCGACCGGCGAGTCCGGGCCGTTGAGCTTCGGGTCGCCGTGGTTGCCGGCCGCCGCGACGATCACCATCTCCGGCGTGAGCAGTTCGACGGCGCGGCTCAGGATCAGCGGCGCGACGCCGTCGGCCGTGTGGCAGCCCAGCGACAGGTTCAGGATCTTCACGCCGGAGTCGCGGAACGCCACCATCTGCAGGGCGGTGTCCCACGCCGTCGCAGCGGCGTTGTCGTTGTCGAGCACCGAGCGCACCATCAGGCGCGCCTCCGGCGCCTCGGCCAGGATCCGGCCGGCGACGAACGTCGCGTGGCCGGCCCAGTGCGGGAACGGGCCGGCTTCGGGCAGGGTCGCGCCGTCGGCCGCGAGGTAGCGCCCGGCCAGCGACGGGTGCGGGAAGATCTTCGTGTCGAGCAGGCCCACCAGGCAGCTGTTCTCGGCCGGCCGGCCGGCGCGCTCGGCCGGCGGCGGGACCGGGACGGGGTAGAGCACCCCACCACCGCTGACGTGCGGCAGCCCGATCACACTACGCACGTGCCGGTTCTTGCCCATCTCGAAGACCCAACCGGCGTTCGCCTGGGCGGTGCGGAACCGGATGTAGTAGAGCAGCAGGTCGAGCGGGGACGCCTGGTCGGCGGGCCGCGGGAACACCGCGCGCCACGGCTCCGAGCCGGGCGAGCCGGCCAGCCGGTCGGCCTCCGCCCGAAGCGTGGGCGCCGCCTCGTCGAGCCCGTGCACGCTGATGCGGCTCAGATCCAGCTCCCGGCTGCGGGCCCGGACCTCGTGGTCCAGGCTCACGTCGGCCAGCCGGGCCACGACCTCGTTCTCGTACGGACGATCCACCACCAGTTCGTCAGGTACCGAGGTCGCCCCGTGACCCGGATTGCCACCCGTCGACATGTCGTGGTCCTCTCTGCAGAAGCCATCGCGGTAAACTCCACACCTACGGAGCGGGTTGGAGTGTCGTTGATACGACGAACCTCGGTGAAGTTGTATCCGGCGGTCCATTCATGAGTTCAGCGCTAGTAGATCAGGCGCGCGAGGCGCTGCGATCGGCGGACTCCGATCCTCGGCTCGCGATCGATCGGGCCACCGGAGTCCTCGTCCGCGCCAAGGTCATCCGTGACTTCGCCGCCGCCTGCGTCGCCGAGCGCGCGCTCGGCCTCGCCGCGATCCACGGCCGCGATCTCGATGTGGCGATGCGCCACCTGCGCTCGGCCATCCGCTACGGCGAGCGGTCCGCCGCGCCTGAGCTCGTCGCCCAGGCCCGCATGACGCTGGCGTTCGCGATGGGCTCCCGCGGCTGGTCGGGCCGCGCCCTGCGCGAGATCGACCTCGCACTCTCCGACCTGCGCGGCACCGACCGGGCGCGGGGGCTGGCCCAGCGCGGCGCGATCACGCTCCAGATGGGCCGGTACGACGCCGCGCTCGCCGACTACAACGCCGCGCTGCCGGTGCTGCGCCGGGCCGACGACCGCATGTGGGTGTGGCGCGTGCTCAACAACCGCGGCGTGCTGCACGGTCGCCGGTTCGAACTGTCCAGCGCCGTCGCCGACCTCCGCGAGGCGGTGCGGCTCAGCGACGAGCTCGAACTGGGCACGTCGGGCGCCTTCACCGTGCAGAACCTCGGGTGGATCAACACGCTGGCCGGGGACCTGCCACAGGCGCTGCGCAACCTCGACGAGGCCGAGCAGCGGCTGCGCGGCCTCGGCGCGCAGCTCGGCCAGGTGCTGCGGGACCGCACCGAGCTGCTGCTGTCGATGTACCTCGCGGCGGAGGCACGGGCGGCGGCCGATAGCGCGGTCGCGGAGCTGGGCCGCGAGCGCCGGCTCAACGCGGTGCCGGAGGTTCGGTTGTTGCACAGCCGGGCCGCGCTGCTGGACGGCGACCCGGCGACGGCCCTGACCCAGGCGCGCGCCGCCGTGCGCGAGTTCGTCCGGCAGGACCGGACCGAGTGGTCCGCCGTCGCCCGGTTCGCGGTGCTGGCCGCCCGGCTGCGGGGGCCGCACCGGACGCGCGTCGGCCTGCGCGACGCCGAGCGGGTCGCCGAGTTGCTGGACGAGACGCCGTTCGTGGCCTCGGCCGCCGAGGCCCGCGTGCAGGCCGCCCAGCTCGCGCTCGAACGGGGTCAGGTGTCCGTCGCCCGCGGCCACCTGACGCGCGTCGACGCGGCGCGGCGGCGCGGCCCGGCCGCGTTGCGGGCGCGGGCGTGGTACGCGACGGCGCTGCTGCGGCTGTCCGGCGGCAACAGCCGGGGCGCGGTGCGGGCGGTGCGCACCGGGCTGCGCATCGTCGACGAGCACCGGGCCACCCTCGGCGCCACCGACGTGCTCGCGCACACCGCGGCGCAGCGCACCGAGCTGGCCCAGCTCGGCCTGCGGGTCGCCGTCGACGCCGGGTCGGCGCGGGCCGTGTTCGAGTGGGCCGAGCGGGGGCGGGCCAGCCTGTTCCTGATCCGGCCGGTGCGCCCGCCGGACGACCCGGTGCTCGGCGCCGCCCTGGCGGAGCTGCGGCTGGCGGTCAGCGAGGCGGCGGAGCTGCGCGGCAGCGGCCGCAATCCGGCCCGGGTGCTGGCGCGGCAGATCGCGCTGGAGCGGCAGATCCGCAACTACTGCCGGCGCCAACCCGGCCAGGCGGAGCTGTCCGACCCGACGCCGTTCGACGCGCTCGTCGCCCGGCTCGGTGACGCCGCCCTGCTGGAGTTCGCCGAGCTCGGTGGCGAGCTGTACGCGGTCTCGCTGGTCGCCTGGCAGGCCCGGCTGCACCACCTCGGCCCCGCCGCGCCGGTGTACGAGCTGCTCGACCGGGTGCCGTTCGCCCTGCACCGGCTGGCCCGGCACCGCGGAAGCGCCGCCGGCCGGTCGGCCGCCGTCGCCCTGCTCCGCGACGCGGCCGCGCGGCTTGACGCGCGCCTGCTGCATCCCGTCGCGCGCCGGCTCGGGGACGCGCCCCTGGTGCTCGTGCCGACCGGGCGGCTGCAGTCGCTGCCGTGGTCGATCCTGCCGACGTGCGCCGGGCGCCCGGTGACCGTCGCGCCGTCGGCGACATCGTGGTACCTGGCCCGCACCCGCACCTACCCGCCGACCGGAAACGTCGCGGTGGTCGCCGGTCCGCAGCTGCCGGGTGCGCGCAGCGAGGCGGAGACCGTCGCCGCGATCTACGCGACCGCGCCGCTGGTGGGCGGCTCGGCGACCGCCGAGGCGACCGCCGCCGCGCTGACCAAGGCCGACCTGGCGCACCTGGCGATGCACGGCCGCCTGTCGGCCGACAACCCGCTGTTCTCGTCGCTGCAACTCGCCGACGGCCCGCTCATGGTCTACGACCTGGAGCAGCTACCCCGGGTGCCGCCGACGGTGGTGCTGGCCGCGTGCGACAGCGGGCGGCACGTCGTCTACGCCGGCGACGAGCTGCTCGGGCTGGCGGCGACGTTCCTGGCCAAGGGCGCCCAGCAGCTCGTCGCACCGGTGGTGCCGGTGCCCGACGCGGCGACCGCGCCGCTGATGGTCGCCTTCCACCAGCGGCTCGCGGCCGGGCAGGCGCCGGCGAGCGCGCTGGCCGCCGCCCAGCGGGAGGTGGGGGAGGGCGGCGGCGCCGCCGAGCTCGCGGCAGCCGCCGGGTTCGTCTGCGTCGGGGCGGGCCTGCCCGTCCAGGCCGCGCCGCCCTGATGCGCGATCCTGGATTCCCGTCGTCGCCCTGGCGGCGACGCGCATCCAAGATCGGCGCCGGGGCCGGTCAGCTAGCCGCCGGTCGGCAGGGGGTAGCGCAGCCGGACCCGGGTTCCCGTCGGGCCGGAGTCGATCGTGACCGACGAGCAGATCTGGCGGGTCAGCCACAGTCCCCAGCCGCCGACCTGCCCCGGCCGCGGCCCGGTCGGCGCGCGCCGGGGTGCCGGGATGCCGTGGCCCCGATCGGCGACCTCGACGACCAGGTCGTCGGCGTCGCGCCACATCGACAGGTGCCCGCGGTCGCCGCCGTGGCGCACCGCGTTTGTCACCACCTCGGTGACGGCGAGCGTGAAGTTGTACAGGGCGAGGTCGGCGAGGCCGTGCCCGGCGCCCTGGGTCAGCACCGCGTCGCGCGTCTCGTCCAGGGTGTCGCGGTCGAAGTCGCGGGACAGCAGGGGAGCGGCGACGGGGCCCGGCACCGGATCGGGCGGCCCGGCCACCGGGTAGGCGAGCAGGACGCATGCGTCGTCGCCGGGGTCGACCGCCGGCAGCCGGGCGAGCAGGGCGGGCAGCGCGGCGCCGGCCCGGCCGGTGGCCGGGCTCGAAGGAAGCTCGGAAGGCGGGCCCGTGGGCAGGCCGGACAGGGCGCGGGCGAGCCCCCGCACCCGGTCGTCGTCGGCCGCGGGCGACCCCAGCAGCCCGTCGGTATAGAGGACCACCGCGTCGCCGGGGCCGAACGGGGTGGTCGCCACCTCGTAGCGGGCGGCAGGGTCGGACCCGAGCACCATGCCGGCCGGGCGGGGGAGCCGCACCGGGCGGCCGCGCCGGCGCAGCACCGGACCCGGATGACCCGCCTGGGCCCAGGTGAGCTGCGCCCCGACGGGGTCCCAGCACGCCAGCAGCGCGCTGGCCGTGCGGTCTTCGCCGCCGTCGAGCAGGATCCGGTTGAGCCCGGCGGCGAGGTTCGCCGGGTCGGCGGTCTGCGCCGACAGCGCGGCCAGCCAGGCGCACAGGTTGACCATCGCCGCGGCCGCCGCGAGCCCGTGCCCGGCGACGTCGCCGACGGCGAGCAGCACCCGTCCGTCGGCGAGCACGGCAGTGTGGAACCAGTCGCCGCCGGCCCTCGGCACCTGCGCGGCCGGCAGGTAGCGGCGCTCCACCCGCAGCCCCGCGAGCGTCACCGGCGGCGGCTGCGCCGGCACCACGAGCGCCTGCAGCCGCGCGGTCATCCGGTCGACCGCCGGCTCGTCGAGGCCGTCCGGCGCGGGCCGCCAGCGGCAGGGCGACGGGCCGGGGTCGGTGACGTCGCGGACGACGCCGCGCACCCCGACCAGCCGGCCGTCGGGGTCGTGCACGGGCTCGGCCACCGCGCGCAGGTGCCGCAGCCGCCCGCGGATGCGCACGGGGCAGGTGACGTCGACCGTGCGTCCGTGCTCCACCAGCCAGCCGGCCGCACGGGCGCCGGCGGCGACGTCGGACGGGCGGACCAGCGCCGGCAGGTCGGCCAGTTGCAGCGGCCCGGCCGCCGGGTCGCGGCCGAGGACCCGGTACAGCTGCGGCGACCAGGTCAGCGCGCCGGAACGGGCGTCCCACTCGTAGGCGCCGGCGTCAGCGGGCGCCGGGTCAACCGGCATCGCGGCGGGCGCCGGGTCAACCGGCATCGCGGCGGGCGCCGGTTCAACCGGCATCGTGCCCGCACCGCAGCCGGCGGGCCGCCGCCCGCAGCCCGAACACCTGGGCGAGGCCCGCGAAGTCCAGGCGCGCGAACACCAGCTCGTTGCCGCGCTCCACGAGGCAGCCGCCGCCGTTGCGGTCGGCGTCGCGGCGGACGGCCAGCAACATGCCCAGGCCGCTGGAGTCGAGGAAGGTGACCTCGCTCAGGTCGATGAGGACGAGGGCGGGCCGGGCCCGGCGCACCGCGTCGCTGATCGATCTCCGTAGGGCGTCGACGTTGGTGAACCCGAGCTCACCGCGCAAGGCAACGCGGAGGGTGCCATCGGCGCGCGTCGACAGGCGAACCGGTTCGTCCACGTCTCCCCCTGTGGCCGAGTCCCGCTGTCACAGTCGCACCGTCATCGTAGGCGCCGCCGGCCCGGCGCGCATTCGGACCGTCACCCTCCCGTTGACACCCGCATCGCCGCGGTTCTATGGTGCTGGGCACTCCAACTTACCCGGTTAAGTCGCCGACCCCCTGCCCCGGAGGACGCGCTCGATGGTGTCGTTCCGACCCCTGGCCGACTGGACCCTCACGGTTGCCGCCGACCACCCGGGCGGGTCGCCGGCGGAGGCCGCCGCGCTGCCGCCCACCCCCCTTCCCGCCGCGGTGCCCGGGTGCGTGCACACCGACCTCCTCGCGGCGGGACTGATCCCCGACCCGTACCTCGACGACAACGAGGAGCGGCTGCACTGGATCGGGCACACCGACTGGCTCTACGAGTGCGCGTTCGACTGGGACGACGCCGGCGGCCAGCGGGTCGACCTCGTCTGTGCCGGCCTGGACACCGTCGCCACGCTGACGCTGAACGGCGCCGAGATCGGCACGACGGCGAACATGCACCGGTCGTACCGGTTCGACGTGCGCCACCTGCTGCGTCCCGGCCGCAACCACCTCGCCGTGCGGTTCGCCTCGGCGCACCGCTACGCCGAGGCGGTCCGCGACGCGGTCGGCGCCCGGCCGCAGTCGGGCAACGCGTACCCGTTCCCGTACGTGCGCAAGATGGCCTGCAACTTCGGCTGGGACTGGGGGCCGACCGCGGTCACCGCCGGCATCTGGCAGCCGATCGGCCTCGAGACCTGGTCGGTGGCGCGGCTGGCCGAGGTCCGTCCGGAGGTCACGGTCCGCGGCGGTCCGGGTGATCGGACCGGACGGGTGACGGCGCGGGTCCGCGTCGAAAGGTCCGGTCTCGACGGCGACCGGCCGCTGACCGTGCGGGTCGCGGTGGCCGGGCGCACGGCGGACGCCGCGATCCCCGCGGGTGCCAGCGAGGCGACGGTCGAGGTCGACGTGCCCGGCGTCGAGTTGTGGTGGCCGCGCGGGCTGGGCGGGCAGGCGCGCTACGACCTGACCGTGGATCTCGACGGGCTCGACAGCTGGACGCGCCGCATCGGGTTCCGCACGGTCGAGGTCGACACCGCGCCGGACGCCGACGGCCGCCCGTTCACGCTGGTCGTCAACGGGACGCCGGTGTTCGTGCGGGGCTGCAACTGGATCCCGGACGACGTGTTCGTCACCCGGGTCACCCGCGGGCGCTACGCGCAGCGGCTGGGGCAGGCCGTCGACGCCGGCGTGAACCTGCTCCGGGTCTGGGGCGGCGGTCGCTACGAGAGCGCCGACTTCTACGACCTCGCCGACGAGTTCGGCCTGATGGTCGGGCAGGACTTCCTGTTCGCGTGCGCCAGCTACCCGGAGGAGGAGCCGCTCGCGTCGGAGGTGGCCGCCGAGGCCCGCGAGCAGGTGGCCCGGCTGATGCCGCACCCGAGCCTGGTCTGGTGGGTCGGCAACAACGAGAACATCTGGGGCTTCCACGACTGGAACTGGCAGGAGCCGCTGGCTGGGCGCACCTGGGGCGAGGGCTACTACCTGGACGTGCTGCCGCGCATCGTCGCCGAGGTCGACCCGACCCGCCCGTACTGGCCGGGCAGCCCTTACTCCGGTGATCTGGCGGTGCACCCGAACGACCCGGCGCACGGGACCACGCACATCTGGGACGTCTGGAACACCGACGACTACCTGAAGTACCGCGCCTACCGGCCGCGGTTCGTCGCCGAGTTCGGCTTCCAGGGTCCGCCGGTGTTCGCGACGCTGCGGCGCGCCGTCGCCGACGATCCGCTCGCGCCCGACTCGCCCGGCGTCCTGCACCACCAGAAGGCCGCCGACGGCAACGGCAAGCTGGCCCGCGGCCTCGCCGGGCACTTCCCCGAGCCGCGCACGTTCGACGACTGGCACTGGGCGACCCAGCTCAACCAGGCCCGCGCGGTGACGCTGGGTATCGAGCACTTCCGCTCGTTGCGGCCGCTGTGCATGGGCGCGATCGTGTGGCAGCTCAACGACTGCTGGCCGGTGACCTCGTGGGCCGCCGTCGACGGCGACGGCCGGCGCAAGCCGCTCTGGTACGCGCTGCGGCGCGCGTTCGCCGAGCATCTGGTGACGATCCAGCCGCGCGACGAGGGCCTCGCGGTCGTCGCGGTCAACGACGGGGCGACGCCCTGGCGGGCCCGCTTCGAGGTGGTCCGCGCCAGGTTCGACGGCGCGCCGCTGGCCAGGCACCCGGTGGAGGTCGACCTGCCGGCCGGGTCGGCGTGCACCGTCGCGCTGCCGCCCGGGGTGGCCACGCCCGCCGATCCCGCGGCGGAACTGCTCGTCGCCGACGTCGACGGCGGGCGCGCCACGTGGTTCTTCGCCGCCGACCGCGACCTTGCCTACCCGCGGCCGGAATACGACGTGTCGGTCACCGGCGACGTTGCCGGCGCCCGCGTCGAGGTGACCGCGCGCACGCTCGTGCGCGATCTGGCGCTGTTCCCGGACCGGCTCGATCCGGCCGCCACGGTGGACGACGCTCTGGTCACCTTGCTGCCCGGGGAAACGGCCGCGTTCGTGATCGGGACATCCGGCCCGCTCGACCCGGGCACAATGGCCCGCCCGCCGGTGCTGCGTTCGGCCAATGATCTCAGTAAGGATCCCACCTGACGAGAGAGCGCTCTCTTCGTGACCGTACCGTGCTTGACACTTAAACGGTTCAGTGCTGTGATCCGTAGCACGCCCGGCGTACGAGCGTCCCCATCCGTGTGTCGTCGGGCGGCCGAACGCGACGTTTCCGCCACCCGCTCCTCCGCCACCGCCCCTCGCACCTCTGGAGACGACATGTCAGACGTGAACGGCACCTCACGGCGTCATTTCCTCGCCGGCGCAGCCCTCGTGGGCGGTGCCGTCGTGGGCGCCAGTGCGCTTGCCGCCTGCGGCGACGACAGCGGCGACAAGCTGACCGAACGTCAGCAGACGCTGTTCATCGCCGGCTTCCAATGGGGCCCGCCGCCCAACTTCAACCCGACCAGCCCCACGGCCGCCTGGCCCACCGCCGCCGACCAGATGCAGCTGATCTACGAGACCCTGTTCCAGTTCGACATCCTCGACGGCAGCCTCAAGCCCGGGCTGGCCGCGTCGATGAGCACGCCCGACCCGATGACGATGGTGGTCAAGCTGCAGCCCGACGCCAAGTGGCAGGACGGCAAGCCGGTCTCCGCCGACGACGTCGTCTACACCTTCGACCTGGGCAAGCGCATCACCACGCTGTACTACTCGCCGGCCTGGGAGTACCTCGCGAGCGTCGAGAAGACCGACGACAAGACGGTCACCTTCAAGCTGAGCCCGGAGCGCGCGAACCCGGGCATGACCAAGACGAACCTCTGCCAGACCTACATCCTTCCCAGCCACCTGTGGAAGGACATCGAGTCGCAGAACCCGAAGATCGCCGAATTCACCAACGACAAGCCGGTCGGCTCCGGGCCCTACAAGCTCGACAGCTCCAACGCCCAGCAGTTGGTCTTCACCCGGTACGACGAGTACTGGGGCAAGGGGGTGCGCGGCAAGCTGGCGGTTCCGAAGAAGATCGTGCACCCGATCTTCAAGGACAACGCGGCCGGCAACCTCGCGTTCGAGCGCAACGAGGTCGACATCATGCAGCAGTTCACCCCCGCGATCTGGAAGATGTGGGAGGAGAAGAAGCTGCCCGTCGGCACCTGGTTCGACAAGGAGCCGTACTACATCCCCGGCAGCACGCCGATGCTGACCCTCAACACCACCAAGCCCGGTCTGAACAACCCCAAGGTCCGGCGGGCGCTGGCTTACGCGATCGACTACGCCCGCATCGCCGAGACCGCGATGTCCCGGTACTCGATCCCGGCCAAGGCCAGCCTGATCCTGCCCACCGACGCCGAGAAGCAGTACCTCGACGAGGCGGCGATGAACGCCTCCGGCTGGAAGTTCGACCCCGCCAAGGCGGCGCAGATCCTGGAGCAGGAACTGGGTGCGAAGAAGGGTGCCGACGGCATCTACACCCTCGGCGACGGTACCCGCCTGGGCCCGTGGAAGGTGCAGACGCCCAACGGATGGTCGGACTGGCAGGCCGCCATCAACATCGTGGCCGAGAGCGCCAAGGCGGCCGGGTTCGACATCAAGCCCGACTTCCCGGAGGCCAACACCCTCACGCCGGCCGTCCAGAACGGCAACTACGAGCTGGCCTGCTGGTACATCGGCGCCTCCACCACGCCCAGCACGCCATGGGCGCGCTACCGCGACGTGCTCGACATCCGCGGCACCAACCCGGTCGGCCAGTCCTCGTTCTACAACTACGGCCGGTTCACCGACGCCCGGGTCGCACCGTTGCTGGACAAGGCGGCCAACACCACCGGGGCCGACCAGGTCTCTGCGATCAAGCAGCTCGACGAGATCTACCGCGAGACGGTGCCGATGATCGTGCTGATGTACCGCCCGCTGGACTTCTACGAGTTCAACCAGCAGACCTGGAAGGGCTTCCCGACGTCCAAGGACCCCACCGCGCCGCCCACCTTCCGGGGTGCCGGCATCCAGTGGCTGTACGAGATCGGCCCCAAGTAGGCAGGACAGCGGACCGCGGCGAGCATAGCGAGGCGATGCGATGAGTTTGACCCGCTACCTGCTCCGCAAGACGCTCTGGTTCCTCGGCGCGTTCGTCGCCGCGGTCATGCTGAACTTCATCCTGCCCCGCCTCATCCCGGGCAACCCGGTCGACTCGATCGTGTCGACGCTGGGCCGGGGTGGGGCGGAGGGCGAGGCGCTGCGCCGGGTCTACGAGGCGTACAACGCCGAGTTCGGCCTCGACAAGCCCATCTGGGAGCAGTTCCTGCTGTACCTGAAGAACCTCGCGCACGGTGACTTCGGCGTCTCGTTCACGCTCTACCCGGCGCCGGTGAGCGAGCTCATCGGCGACGCGCTGCCGTGGACGATCGCGCTGCAACTGCCCGCGATCCTCATCGGCTGGATCCTCGGCAACACGCTCGGCGCGGTGGCCGGCTACAAGGGCGGCAACACCGACCGGGGCGCGTTCCTCGGCTCGCTGTTCATCTCGAGCATGCCGTACTACTGCCTGGCGATCCTGCTGCTGTACG
>Ga0111539_10005609_pt1 | contig 16231 bp, 15 predicted proteins | sample RhiMethybrSRZTD1_FD_79667 | JGI IMG/M metagenome (GOLD analysis project Ga0111539, IMG submission 79667) | Populus rhizosphere microbial communities from Tennessee, USA - Rhizosphere MetaG P. TD hybrid SRZTD1 (version 2) (version 2) | ecosystem: Host-associated > Plants > Roots > Rhizosphere >... | reverse complement strand
GCAGACGACGTGACGCTGAGACTTCGCACGCAATCGATGATGGGGCCGTTGCGTGCCGCCGTGCGCAAGGCGCACGACATGGGCTTCACGATCGCAGCCTCGACCGATGGCAGCTATGCCGAGGACGACATCGGCCGCATCCGCGTGCAGCACGATATCGCGCTCCTGCGCCAGTACGGCGGCCTGTCCGCGCTCGAGTCCATCACCGCGGCGACGCTGAATGGGGCCCGCGTGATCGGCATCGAGTCCCGCACGGGCACGATCAAAGTGGGGCTCGAGGCCGACCTCGTGGCTTTCGACGGCGACCCGCTCGTGGACGCGGCGACGCTCTTCGATCCGCGTCTCGTCGTCACGAATGGCGTGATCGCGGTGGAGGGAGTCGGGCTGTAGTCGGCGGGCCGCTCAGCTTGTCCGACTGACCGCGAAGCGCGCGAGCTCGGCGAGAGCATCGCGGAATTTCGAGGCAGGCACCTCCTCGAGCGCCTCGCGCGCACGCGCAGCTTGCTCCTCGGCGAGCTTCGCCGTGTACTCGAGCCCACCGGAGCTCGCGACGAGGGCGAGAATGGGACCCTGGTCCTCCGCGCCTCCGTTCTCGATCGCGGCACGGATCATCGCGGCCGCGCCCGCGTCGCCGTGCTTCAGCGCATGGATGAGCGGCAGCGTCGGCTTGCCCTCCGCGAGGTCGTCGCCGATGTTCTTGCCGAGCGATTCCGAGTCGCCTCGGTAGTCGAGCGCGTCGTCAATAAGCTGAAAGGCAATGCCAAGGTGCTTCCCGTAGCGCGCGAGTGCGGCCTCTACTTTTGCGGGCGCCCGCGCAACGATCGCGGCGATCTGCGCGCCGGCCTCGAACAGACGGGCGGTCTTCCGGTAGATGACGTCCATGTAACGGTTTTCGGTCGTGTCCGGGTCGCCCGAGTTCATGAGCTGCATGACCTCGCCCGCGGCGATCGTATTCGTCGCATCCGCCATGACGCGGGTGACGGGCGCGGAGTCGAGTTCCGCCATCATCTGGAAGGCGCGCGAGTATAGGAAGTCGCCGACCAGGACCGAGGCCGGGTTGCCGTAGGCGTGGTTGGCGGTTTCGCGACCGCGGCGGCGGGAGGAGTCGTCCACGACGTCGTCATGCAGGAGCGTCGCGGTATGGATGAACTCGATCAGCGCCGCGGCTTTTACGTGGGACGGGTCCCTGGCGCCGGCCGCGCGGGCAACGAGCACGACAAGGAGGGGCCGCAGGCGCTTGCCGCCGCTACCGACGATGTAGTCCCCCACCTGGTTGACCAGGGCGACGTCGCTCGCCAGCTGGCGGCGGATCTCGGCGTCTACCGCAGCCAGGTCGTCGGCGACGAGGGTCCGTATGTCTTTGAGTTGCATGGAATCCCGGCATCCCAGCGGGTCTTGGACATCCTAGCGGCAATCGGCTTTCAGAGAAAAGCACGGTCGGCCCTGCCGGTTTGACCCCGGGGGGTCCCGTCACTACAATTGCCGGCTCTTTTCGGAGTCCAGGCAATCATGTACGCCGTCATTGCCACCGGGGGCAAGCAGTACCGGGTGAGCGAGGGCACCGTCGTGCGGGTCGAGAAACTCGACGCCGACGCGGGCGCCACCATCGAGTTCAACCAGGTCCTCCTGATCGGCGAGGGCGCGGACGTCTCCATCGGCGCGCCGTATGTCACGGGTGCGCGCGTCACCGCGACCGTGCAGGCGCACGGCAAGGCCGACAAGGTCGGCATCACGAAATTCCGCCGCCGCAAGCATTACCTGCGGCAGAAAGGTCACCGCCAGCCGTACACCGAGGTCAGGGTGACCGGCATCACGGCGGCCTGACGAGGAAGGCAACATGGCACACAAGAAAGCAGGCGGCAGTACCAAGAACGGCCGCGAGTCCCAATCGAAGCGGCTCGGCGTGAAGAAGTTCGGCGGCGAGCGGGTGCTCGCCGGCAATATCCTCGTGCGCCAGCGCGGCACGCCGTATCGCGCGGGCGACAACGTGGGTGTCGGCACGGATCACACGCTGTTCGCACTCAAGACTGGCCGCGTGCAGTTCAAGAAGAAGGGTGCCGAAAGGCGCACCTTCGTGAGCGTACTCCCGGAGTAAGACAGGGCCGCGCAATTCGAAGGAAAACCCCGGCGCGTCCGGGGTTTTTCGTTTAGGCGGCAGGCAGCCATGAAATTCGTCGACGAAGCGATCGTGAAGGTGCGCGCGGGCCACGGCGGCCGCGGCGCGATCGGCTTTCGCCGCGAGAAGTTCGTGCCTTTCGGCGGGCCGGACGGCGGCGATGGCGGCGACGGCGGGAGCGTGTGGCTGCGCGCCCAGCAGGGCTTCAACACGCTCGTGGATTACCGCGTCGAGCGCACCTTTCGCGCGCAGAACGGCCAACCGGGCGGCGGCCAGGATTGCACGGGCAAGAGCGGCGACGACCTCTTCGTGCCGATGCCGGTCGGCACAGTCGTCATCGACGAGGATACCGACGAGGTGCTCGGCGATCTTTCGACCGCAGGGCAGACGCTCCTCGTTGCGAAAGGCGGCAAAGGCGGCTGGGGAAACCAGCGCTTCAAGAGTTCGACCAACCGCACACCGCGCCAGAGCGGGCCGGGCCTGCCTGGCGAGACGCGGAGCCTGCGCGTCGAGCTGCGCCTGCTTGCCGACGTCGGACTATTGGGCCTGCCTAACGCTGGCAAATCGACGCTGATCCGCGCGGTTTCCGCGGCTCGGCCTAAGGTCGCCGACTACCCGTTCACGACCCTGCATCCGCACCTGGGCGTGGTCGCGGTCGGCCCGCTCAAGAGCTTCGTGATGGCGGATATCCCGGGGCTCATCGAGGGCGCGGCCGACGGGGCGGGGCTCGGCCTCCGTTTCCTCAAGCATCTGCAGCGCACGCGGATCCTGCTGCACCTCGTCGACATCGCGCCGCCGGATCCGGACGCGGATCCGGTCGAGGGCGCGCGCGCGATCGTGAAGGAGCTGAAGAAGTTCAGCCCGGAGCTCGCGAAGAAGAAGCGCTGGCTGGTGCTCAATAAGAGCGACCTCGTCGATCCGGCGGAACGCAAGAAGCGTTGCGCCGACATCGTGAGGCGGTTGCGCTTCAAGAGACCGGTGTTTCAGATCTCCGGCGCCACGGGCGAGGGCACGAAGGAGCTGTGCCGCGCGATCATGCGGGAGTTGGAACGCTGAAGGGGCGCGTCCCCTTCAGCGCCTTACTTGGCTGCGAGCGCCTTGACCTGGGCGGCGAGCCGGCTCTTGTGCCGGGCGGCCTTGTTGCGGTGAATGATGCCCTTGCGCGCCATCGCGTCGATCACGGGCGCGGCGGCCTTGAGGGCGGCAGTGGCCTCGGCCTTGTTGCCGGCCTGAATCGCCACGACGACCTTGCGCACGGCGCTCCTCACCTTGGAACGATGGGCGACATTCCGCCCGCGGCGTTCGATCGCTTCGCGGGCCCGCTTTTCAGCTGACTTGGTGTTGGCCATAAGGGCGCGCATTGTCCGGATGCGGGCCGGGAATGTCAACGCGGTATAGTGCCGCCCGCATGTCGCATGGATTCCTGCGAAATACCACGATTGTCGGCCTTCTGACCCTCCTTTCCCGGATCTCCGGCGTGATCCGGGACATGGTCTACCTGATCACTTTCGGCGCGGGTCCGCTGATGGACGCCTTCCTGATCGCGTTCAAGATCCCGAACTTCATGCGCCGGCTGACCGCCGAAGGCGCATTCTCCCAGGCCTTCGTTCCGGTCGTCTCCGAATACAAGGTGCAGCGGACCCACGAGGAGGTCCGCGAGCTGATCTCGGGCGTGACCGGAGTCTTCGGCCTCATCCTCTTCGCGATCACGCTCGTCGGCGTGGTCGCGGCGCCGGTCATCGTCTACCTGTTCGCCCCGGGCTTCCACGACGAGAGCCGCTTCGCGCTCACGGTCGAGATGTTCCGCTTCACGTTCCCGTACATGTTCTTCATCTCGCTGGTCGCGCTCGGCAGCGGGGTGCTGAACAGCTACAACCGTTTCGCGGTGCCCGCACTCAACCAGACGCTGCTGAACGTCGTGATGATCATCTCGGCGGGGCTCGTCGCGCCGTACTTCGCGAATCGCGCGCTCGTGCTCGCGATCGGCGTCTTCGTCGCAGGTGCCGTACAGCTCGTCGCGCAGTTCCCGGCGCTGCACCGGCTCGGGCTCCTGCCGCGTCCGCGCTTCGACCGCACGCACGATGGCGTGCGGCGGATCGCGCGCCTGATGTTGCCGGGGATCTTCGGCTCCTCGGTCGCGCAGGTCTCACTCCTGCTCGACTCGATCATCGCGTCCTTCTTCGTCGTGGGGAGCGTGACCTGGCTCTACAGCGCGGACCGCCTCGTCGAGTTCCCGATGGGCGTGTTCTCGATCGCGCTCGCGACGGTGATCCTGCCCGGCCTGGCGTCGCACCACTCGGAAAACGACCAGGCGAAGTTCAATGCAACGCTCGATTGGGCGCTCCGCCTCACGCTGACCGTCATCGTGCCGGCGGCGATAGGCCTGCTGATGCTGTCGGGCCCCCTCATCGCGACTTTCTTTGGCTATGGAGCATTCACGCATCGCGACGTCCTGATGTGCGGCTATGCGCTCATGGCCTATTCCTTCGGCCTCGTCGGCTTCTCGATGGTGAAGGTGCTCGCTCCGGGCTATTACGCGCGCCAGGACACGAAGACGCCGGTCAAGGTCGGCCTCATCGCGCTCGGCATCAACATGGGGTTCAACCTGACGGTCGTGGTGCCGGCGCTTCTGCTCGGGTTCCCGATCCCGCACATCCTGCTCGCGATCTCGACGGGGCTCTCCGCGCTCATCAATTCGACGCTCCTCTATCGCGGCCTGCGGCGCGAAGGCATCTTCCAGCCGACGCCGGCCTGGCGAAAGCTGCTGCCCCGGATTGCGCTCGCAAGCGTCGCCATGGCCGCGTTCCTGTGGTGGATCTCGGGCGACTGGGAAGCCTGGTCCGGCTGGTCCGCGACGCGCCGGGTCGTTTGGCTGGGCATCGCCGTCGGCGGCGGCGGCGCGGTGTACTTCGGCGCGCTGGCTCTCGCCGGCCTGCGCCCGCGGGACCTGAAGCATCTATAATTGCGGGGCAAGAATTCCCGAGCCGGCAGGGCCATGCTGATTCGACGTGGTTTCAATCCCTGCACGGACGCGGACCCCGGGCGCGCCGTCGCGATCGGCAATTTCGACGGGCTGCACCTCGGGCACCAGGCGATCCTGGCGGACCTGCGGGCGCGCGGCCGCGAGTCGCGGCTGCCGACGGCCGTGCTGTGCTTCGAGCCGCAGCCCAAGGAGTTCTTCGCGCCCGGGTCGGCGCCGGCGCGGCTCATGCGCCTGCGCGACAAGGCGGAAGGCATTGGGCAAGCGGGTATCGATGAGCTTCGCGTGCTGCGCTTCGACGCAGCACTCGCGGGGCTCGAGGCGGATGCATTCATAGAGCGCGTGCTCGTCGGCGCGCTGAGGGCGAGACAGGTGGTGATTGGCCAGGGCTTCCGGTTCGGGCGCGGCCGCGGCGGAGACATTGCGGCGCTCTGCCGTACGGGTGACGCAAGGGGATTCGCGGTGACCGCGTTGCCGGCGTTGCAGGTTGGCGGCAGTCCCGTCAGCTCGACGCGCGTGCGCGAGGCGATCGCGGCCGGGCGCCTGGACGAGGCGAGGGAGCTTCTCGGGCGTGACTATCGCATCAGCGGGCGCGTAGTCGCGGGCCGAGAGCTCGGCCGTACGCTCGGCTTTCGCACGGCCAACATCCGCCTGCACCGGCGCGTGTCACCGGTCGCCGGCATCTTCGCGGTGCGTGCCTCGGGCGCCGGGCTCGACCGACATCCCGGCGTCGCCTCGGTCGGGACGCGACCGACCGTCGGGGGGAAGGAATGGCTCCTCGAGGTGCACCTCTTCGACTTCAACCGCGAGCTGTACCGTGAGCGCCTCGACGTCGATTTCATCGCGCGCCTGCGCGACGAAGTGCGCTTCCCGGATCTCGCATCGATGACCGCCCAGATGCACGAAGACGCGCGCATTGCGCGCAAGCTGCTCGCCGCCTGAGGGATCGCGTGGACTACAAGCAGACGATCAACCTGCCGAATACCGACTTCCCGATGAAGGCGGACCTCGCGCGCCGCGAGCCGGAGACGGTCGCGCGCTGGCTCTCCGACGACATTTATATGGAGCTGCGCCGGCGCGCCGCCGGCCGGCGCAAGTTCGTGCTGGTGGACGGTCCGCCCTACGCGAACGGGGTCATCCATCTCGGCCACGCGATCAACAAGGTGCTGAAGGACGTCATCGTCAAGTCGCGCACGCTCGACGGCTACGACTCGCCCTACGTACCGGGCTGGGACTGCCACGGCCTGCCGATCGAGCAACAGGTCGAGAAGAAGCACGGGCGCGTCGGCCAGAAGCTCGACGCCGACGCCTTCCGCAAGGCCTGCCGCGAGTTCGCGGCGAGCCAGGTGGACATCCAGCGCGCGGAATTCCAGCGACTCGGCGTGATGGGCGACTGGAACAATCCTTACCTCACCATGGCATCGCGCTTCGAGGCGGAGCAGTTGCGCGCCTTTGCGGCGATCATCCGCCGCGGCCACCTTGTGCGCGGCTTCAAGCCGGTGCACTGGTGCCTCGACTGTCGCTCCTCGCTTGCGGAGGCGGAGGTCGAGTACGAGGACCGGGACTCGCCGTCGGTGGACGTGCGCTATCCCATCGTCGATTCGCTGGACGCGGCGCGGCGCTTCCACCTGACGAGCGACGCGCTCGCCGGCGCCGCGGTCGCGATCTGGACGACGACGCCTTGGACGCTGCCCGCGAGCCAGGCCGTCTGCCTGCACCCGCTGTACGACTACGTGCTCGCCGAGTTCGACCGGCCAGCGGGCACAGACCGACTCGTCATCGCGGAGGCGCTGGTCGAGCCGTTCGCAAAGCGCATCGGCGCGACTGCGCACCGCATTGTCGCCAAGGCGGGCGGCAAGGCGCTCGAGGGACTGCGACTCGAGCACCCGTTCTACGACCGCGAAATGCCGGTGATCCTCGGCGAGCACGTGACGCTCGACGCGGGTACCGGCGCCGTGCATACCGCCCCCGGCCACGGCGCGGACGACTACGAGATGGGCCGCCGCTACAACCTGCCGATCGACAATCCGGTGGGCAACGACGGCCGCTTCGTGCCGGGCACGCTGCTCTTCGAAGGGCTCGGCGTGTTCGAGGCGAATCCGAAGATCATCGAGACGGTGAAGGAGGCCGGGCGCCTCATTCACCACGAGTCCTACCGCCACAGCTATCCGCACTGCTGGCGCCACAAGTCGCCCGTGATCTTCCGCGCGACCCCGCAGTGGTTCCTCAGCATGGAGAAGGCGGGACTGCGTCGCGATGCGCTCTCCGGCATCAAGACCGTGGAGTGGATTCCGTCCTGGGGGGAGCAGCGCATCACGAGCATGATCGAGACGCGGCCCGACTGGTGCATCTCGCGCCAGCGAACCTGGGGCGTCCCGCTCGCGCTATTCCTGCACAAGGAGACCGGCGAGCCGCATCCCCAGACGCCGGAGCTGCTCGAGCAGGTCGCTGACCTCGTCGCCGAGGGCGGCATCGAGGCCTGGTTTGCGCTCAATCCGCGCCACCTGCTGGGCGACGAGGCGCTCGTCTATGAAAAGAGCCCGGACGTCATGGACGTCTGGTTCGACTCCGGCTCCGTGCACCACGTTCTACCGGCGACACGTCCCGGCCTGATCCCGTTTCCTGCGGATATCTATCTCGAAGGCTCCGACCAGCATCGGGGCTGGTTTCATTCGTCACTGCTGCTCTCGGTTGCGGGTCACAGCATCGCGCCTTACCGCCAGGTGCTCACGCACGGATTTTTCGTGGACGAGAAAGGCCGGAAAATGTCGAAGTCGGTCGGAAATGTCGTCGCGCCGCAAAGGGTCATGCAATCGCTCGGCGCAGACGTGCTGCGGCTGTGGGTGGCCGCAACCGACTACAGCGGTGAAATGAGCGTATCCGAAGAGATCCTGAAGCGCATGTCGGAGAGCTACCGGCGCATGCGTAACACGGTCCGCTTCCTGCTCGGCAACCTCTCGGGCTTCGACCCGGCGACGGATACGCTGCCGGTCGCGGAGCTCGTGGACCTCGACCGCTGGGCGCTCGCGCGCGCCGCGAGCCTCCAGGAAGAAGTCGTCGAGGCCTACCGCAAGTACGAGTTCCACCTCATCTACCAGAAAGTGCACAACTTCTGCGTGGTAGAGCTTGGGGCATTCTGGCTCGACATCCTGAAGGACCGGCTCTACACGACACCGGCGAAAGGCGCCGCGCGCCGCTCAGCGCAGACGGCGATGTACCACATCGCCGAGGCGATGGTGCGCTGGCTCGCGCCCATCCTCTCGTTCACTGCGGAAGAAATCTGGAAGTTCCTGCCGGGTGAGCGCGACGCGTCCGTATTCTTCTCGACGTGGTGGAAGCTGCCGGCCGTCGCGAAGGACAGTCGCGTGGACTGGGACGCCGTCATCGCGCTCAAGAATGACGTCTCGCGCGAGCTGGAACGGCTTCGTGCGGCGGGCGAGCTCGGCGCACCGCTCGAGGCCGCGGTGGACGTCTACCTCGACCAGGCGCAGCATCTTCACATGGCTGCCCTCGGCGACGAGCTGCGCTTCGTGCTGATCACCTCGCAGGCCCGGATACGGCCGGCCAAGGAGCGGCCCACGAACGCCGTCGCCGCGGAGTCCGTGGCGAAGGAGGGCGCCTGGATCTCGGTTGCCGTGGAGGACTCGCCCAAGTGTGCGCGCTGCTGGCATCGCCGGAAAGACGTCGGCAGTGACCCGAAGCACCCGGAGATCTGCGCGCGCTGCGTCGGCAACCTCGAGGGTCCGGGCGAATCGAGGCGCTACGCATGACGCGGCAGTTCGTGCACGAGAAGACGGCACTCATCTGGGTCTGGCTCTCGGCCATCGTCGTCGTGCTCGACCAGTTCACCAAGTGGTTCGTCGTGGATCGCTTCGAGCTCTACGAGATACTGCAGTTCGGGCCGTTCCTCGACCTCACGCGCCTGCACAACGAGGGCGCAGCCTTCGGGCTGCTCGCCGGGGCGGGCGGCTGGCAGCGCTGGTTCTTTCTCGCGCTCGCGGGCGGTATTGCGCTCGCGATCCTGTGGTGGCTGCGCTCGCTCCCTGCGCGCGGGCACTACTGGCTCTCGATCGGCCTCGCGCTGATCCTCGGCGGCGCGGTCGGCAACGCCTGGGACCGCTTCGCCGACGGCCACGTCGTCGACTACCTGCACTTCCATTGGGGCGAGCACTACTTCCCGGCCTTCAACGTGGCCGACATCGGCATCACGACCGGTGCGATCATGCTCATCATCGACGCGCTCCTGCACAGCCACAGGAGCAAGGCGGCGCAGACGTGAAGGTCCTCCTCGCGAATCCGCGGGGGTTCTGTGCGGGCGTCGACCGCGCCATCGACATCGTTGAGCGGGCGATTGAGCTCTTCGGCGCGCCGATCTACGTGCGCCACGAGGTCGTGCACAACAAGTTCGTGGTGGATCGCCTCCGCAGTCTCGGTGCCGTATTCGTGGACGAGCTCGACCAGGTGCCCGACGGTGCGACGGTCATTTTCAGCGCGCACGGGGTGCCGAGCAGAGTCGAGCAGGAAGCCGAGCGGCGCGGGCTCGCCGTGTTCGACGCGACCTGCCCGCTCGTCACGAAAGTGCACATGGAGGTCGGCAAGTACGCGCGCGAGGGCCGCGACGTGATCCTGGTCGGCCACGCGGGCCACCCGGAGGTCGAGGGCACGATGGGGCGGTTCGATGAGAGCCTGGGTGGCCACATCCACCTCGTCGAGACCGTCGCCGATGTGCAGAAGATCTCGGTGGGGGATCCGGCAAAGCTCGCGGTCGTCACGCAGACGACGCTCTCCGTGGACGACACCGCGAAAGTGATGACGGCACTCCGCGAGCGCTTTCCCTCGCTCGCGACGCCGCGCAAGGAAGACATCTGCTACGCAACGCAGAACCGCCAGGACGCGGTGAAGCAGCTTGTCGCCCAATGCGACGTCATTGTCGTCGTCGGCTCACAGATGAGCTCGAACTCGAATCGCCTGCGGGAGATTGCGACGACACGCGGGATTCCCGGCTATCTCGTGGACGGCGCGGAAGACCTCCAGCGGGAATGGTTCGAGGGCAAGCGCGCGGTCGGCGTGACAGCGGGCGCGTCTGCGCCGGAGTCGCTCGTCAAGAATGTCGTCGAACGGCTGCGCGAGTGGGGCGGACGCGAGGCGGTGGAAGTCGTCGGGCGCGAAGAGCGTGTCGTGTTCGGCCTGCCGCAGGCGCTCCGAACCACCGCAAAACCCGAAAGCGCCAGTCACTAAGATCCGCTACCAGCAACGGCCGGCGCTGTCTGCTCCACGCGTGTCGGTCGCTGAGCGTCGTCCGCTTTCATCGATTGTGAGTGTGCGGCAAAGCGGGTCGGCACCGTTGTCGATCCCGGTCGCAACGATCCGGTAATTCACGGCGTCCGCCAATTCGATCGTCAGCGCGTAGTGGCCGCCAGGCGTGCGCGACGCCACCGGCAATCCGGGCGGCTCGTCGCCTGCCGCGGCGTCGAGGCGATCGCCATAATGACCGTTCGCGAGGTAGAACTTCTCCTGCTCCGTGGCTGCGATGAGCAAGGCCTGAACGGCTTGCACGCGATGGCTGCGGCGCACATGGCCGCGGTAGGAAGACGCCGCGATCATAGTCGTGATCGCGACGACCACGAGCACAATCATCACCTCGATCAGGGTGAAGCCGGCGGTGGTACGAGCTTGCGCCATGATGTCCTCACCGGATCGCCGGAATAGCCGGGGTCGAAGGTCTCGCCGCCGACGAATCCGAATGGCCGCGGCTTGCAGCCATCGCAAGCTTCTTCCCAACGTCCCGGGAATCCGAACTTCAGCTCGACGGGAAGACCGGCGGCCTCATTCTCGATGTCATCGTCTTCCTCTGATTCCACAGCGAATTCGAGCGGAAGTGCCGTGCGGACATCGAGCGCATACCTTCGCGTCGCCGCACGTGGCGGCCCACATGGTGTGGAATCATCGGCGGCCAGCGGCTGGTAAGTCTGAAACCTGAGTGCGTGGTCGAACGTGACCGTGGGTCCGACGACTTTCTCTCCAGCGCCGTACGCGGCCAACCGGACGTACCAGCCGGCGGATCCTGGCGGCATGCCGCCGGGGTTGTCCGTCGCGTCGTAGAGATCTGACGCTGTGACCTCGCGGGGTGCGGCGGAATCCGGACGATCGAAGACCACGTAAACTCGGTCCCCGATGGTTTCATCGCGCGGGCGAGTGAGCCAGCCCGACCCCGCCGATATTGCGAGCCGCGGCTCAGCCCCCTGGCGTACCAGGGCGGCATCCGGTGTCGCGAAGAACCGTTGCGTGCCCCCACCAAGTTGCGCCAGACGATGCCCGGTCGCGAGTTCGCTCGCGGGACGCGCGTTTGCAAAGTCGAGCCGCCACAGCGAACCGGCGACGTCGAGAAGGTACGCTCGGTCGAGATAACCGTCGCCGTCGAGGTCGAGCGCGCGCGGCGCGGAAGCGAGGCTCGAAAGGCCGGCCAGCGTATAGGCGGTTCCGCTGTTTCCTGCTGACCACAGCTCGCGGCCGGAGGCGGCGTCGACGACGTGCAGAACGGCGCCATGGCCGCCGCCCGTTGCGCCCTGCGCGTCGAAGCGAGGGTCATAGCCGCCGGCGACCAGCACGACCCAATCACCGGCACTCTGCCCGGATCCCGCGATGGCGAGGCGCGTGACCACCGGATCGGCGCGGCTTTCGACGACTGCGTCGGGCAGCGTGAATGACCAGACGAGCCGTGGGTCGAGTGGCGAGGCGATGTCGAGTGCATAGTAGCGATTGCCGCCGCGGCCGCTCCCGAACAGCAGCCATAAGTGCTCACCGGACGACGCCGAGATGCGACCGTCGCCGTCGGTATCGTGGCGATGCACCACGAGCGAGCCATCGAGGCCGTGGGTGGGAGCTGTCGTTTCGGCATCACGCGAGAGTTCCGGGATCCGTGGAAGAAAGCCCTGCGGCATCCAGGCCCAGAGTTCGATGCCGCTGCTCGCGTCCAGCGCGTGCAGCAATCCGTCCTGGGTGTCGGCGAAGGCAATCACACGACCCGCATCGGGATACTCGACCACGACTGGAGCATGGAGGCCGGGATCTCCCAGCGTTGACTGCGCAGCCGGCCACGCCAGCATATCGTCCGGCGATTCCGGGTCGCCAGGCCCGAGTCCGACCATCGCTCGATTGATTCTCGCGTTTCCCGGCACAAGGCGATTGGCAGGATCGAGAATCCTCGCGCTCGCGATATCGGTGTATAGGCCACGCGCATCCGGAGACGGCAAGCGTCCATTGGCGCCGCCAGCAAGCAAGTCGGAATCTGGTACTTCACTCCAGAGATTTCGGCTCCCCGGCAACGGCAGGCCGCTCGTAGGGTCGATGGCGGGTTCGCCTGCGCGATCGACGACTAGCGGTGGCTCGAGCGGCCCAATCGGTGCATGCAAGCGGTAGCGGAAGAGATTGCCGGGCCAGCGCGCGCGATTGCGCGGGGCTGTGAGCCCCAGGATGACACCGGCGTCGTCGTCGACTCTTCCGTGCGTCGCGGTCAAGGCTGCGGCGGAGAGCTGCGGTCCTGCCGCGACCGCTGCATCGCGTTGAAAGGCCTGGGCGACGAGATTGGCGTAGCCCAGTGGGTCTGCGGGTGACGCGACGTCGCCGTTCGATGCCAATGCCGTTGGCAGCGGCACGATCCATGACGCCGGTGAAGATTGGCGACCCGCGACGTCATCGCGCAGGTCCGCCGCGCCAATCCAGCTGCCGAGAGTTGCCAGGCAGTCACCGTCGCAACCGCCTGTTTCTTCCACGAAGTGCGCGAGTGAGCCTGCGGCAACTGAAGCCTGTTCGTCGGCAGTCGCAACGCCCGCGGACAGGACAGCAACGGATACTGGGCGGCAGGCGTGCTCGAAGGGCGAGTGGTATGCGTTGCCGGCTTCACGTGCGGCCGGATCCGCGCGCGTATCAAGACCAAATTGCGGTATCCCACCCTGTAACCAGACAGCCGTTTCCACGAGTGTCTCCGCGAGCGGTGCGGGGCCTTCCGGTGTGGTCGTAGCAAGCGCACGCAGATCCGCGGACACGACATGATTCGACGCCGGCGCGCGCGCAACATAACCGCCGCCTCCGTCGTCGTCCACGCGCATGAGCGCGACATCGAGATCGTCCGTAGCATCGAGTGCCTTCGCGAGAAGGCCAGCGGTGAGATCCGCGATGGTGTGCTCCGCAGTCGGCGCTGCGACCTGCAGAAAGTTGAGGTAATTGCCCGCATAGAAGATGAAAGCGTCAGCAAATGGCGGCCGGTCCCAGTCGATCTCGCGGTCTTCGGAATTTGTCCACGGCGTTCCGGTGCCGTTGCTCGCGAACCAGGTGCCCGGGGTGGTGCCATGTCGGCCGCGATCGGCGCGGCACTCGACAGCTTCGGCACGATCTTCACGCAGAGTGCCCCAATACCCGCCTTCTGCGCTCGCGCGCCACTGTGCGGCGCGAGATGCGATATAGAAGCCGTAGGACGACAGCGCTGCTCTTGCACCAATGCACTGCAAGCCAGAATCCGACCGGGGGGGCGCCAGGTCGAAGCCAGCCTGCCGGCCGCAATCCGGTGCCGGGCCCGGCCCGCGACGAAAATAGACCTTGGTCGAGTTGCAGCGCGAGGACACCGGCACGGCTGCGCCGTAGTCGCGAGTCGAATCATAGGATTCTCGCGCAGGCAGCATCTGCAATGTGGCCTCCGATCGATCCAGCACGATCGCGAGGAGCGGACGCGTGCCGGCCGGCAGCGCCGCGCGCCGGAGCCAGGCTTCATCCGTGTCCGCGCGCGCGATCAACGCAGCGCACGCCACGGCGACCGCCGCGACGATGCGAAATGCAGCATCCGGCTGCGCGAGATTCACGAAGCGGGCACCACGAGATAGAAGCCCTGCTCGAGCCGGACACGGGCTCCGCGGCCCGAAGTGCCGTCGGCTGTGATGAAGAAGTGTCGCGACGTGAACGTGTCCGTGTTTTCGCCGATGCTGAATCCTTCCGGCAGTGCGCTGGCGCCCACCGCTTCGTCGGTTTCCGTGTGCCAGCCGGCGCGTGCGGTCAAATCGTCCGGAAGCACTGCGCCATCCGCTGTTCCACCCTCACGGGCTGCCGCTGCATCGAGCAGTGCCGCGACGATTCCTGACTCGGCCGCTTCGAGAGCGTTCTGTGCCATCTGCTGGTGACCCGCTAGGGAGAGCGCCGTCATCGCGGCCGCTGCGGCAGCGAGTGCGAGTGCACCGAGCCCCGAGAGCAGAACGAGGACGACGACGAGTGCAGAGCCGCGCGAATTCATGATCACGGCGCGACTCCGACGTTTCGCAGCTCGATAACCCGCGACACTCGCTTGCGTCGCACAAAACCCGGCTGGTCGCGCTCCGGGATGTCGCTTTGGGCTTCGAGCTCGAGGCGGATGGCGCGCGGCATGCCGCCAAGCACAGGCTCGCCGGGATTGATCCAGCGATCGACCGCCGCGTCGGCATCGACCGGGTCGTCGAGTCCAATCGAGACCTGCAGGTCGCCGATGCCGCTCACCAATTCCTCGTCCTGGAAGGCGGGCCTCGTGCCGCCGACGAGGCGCTTGCGCCGCAGTGACGGCCATCCGCGCCGGCCAGTGGAGTCGCGGCTCACGTAGTAGACGCCGACCTCGAGGTCGTGCCATCGCGCGCCGCTGCCGAGCGTCGCGACGCCGTTCGCGACCAGGGTAGCAGTGCGCAGGTTCGTCTCGAGCTGAAGGCGGCCGGCCTGCGCACGGCCAGTTTCCGGCGCTGCATGCCGTACGACCAGTGTGTCGGCGAGCGGCATTGCGCGTCCGTCCGGCGACGCGCGGCATGCAAGCGGAACGCCTGGCGCTGCAGCGTAAGTCGCATCCGCCGCGCTGATCGGCACTCCGAGGTCGTGGGCGAGGGATGCTCCGCAGGTGCCGGAGACCGCGAGCTCCGGCCGTTCCGCGCTCCCGAGCGCCGACGAGCCGGCTACGGAGGTCGCTGGCGGAGCGAGGCCGAGGTAGCCTGCCAGCCTCACCTCGTCGACGAGGAGGCCGAATGCCGCATCCAGCGACTCTTCGAGCTGCGCCAGCGATTCGCTGCTGCGATACGCGGCACGCGCGCGTGTCACAAATGCTGTTGCGCCGGCAACGACCACCAGTACCAGGAGCATCGCGACAAGTACCTCAACCAGCGTCAATCCTTCGCTCCTCGTCATGTCGTTACCGGCAGCACGACTCGTTGCATGCCGACACCGGCGACGGGCCACTCGATGCGGATGACGTAGCGCGGCGGGGGAGTCTCGTCTAAATCCACCCGGGCATCGCTGCCGGCGGGCAGTGCACTTTCGACCGCGGTTTCCCAGTCGCGCAACGCAACCTCATTGCCTTCAATCGAGGCCGTGGGGTCGCGGTCGAGCGCGCGCAGCTCGTCGGCGAGCGAAGCCGCGAAGCGGAGAGCGGTGCGACGGCTGCCGGACTCGCGTTCGTACTGGATACTCTGGCCGAGCACGATCCCCGCGCCCGCGATTCCGGCCAACAGGAGGGCGAGTGCGACCAGCGCCTCGATCAGTGTGAAGCCGAATGCCGTTCCATGGTTCAGCACGAGAGCGCCTTGTCCGAGGCGTCGCGACTACTTGAGCGCGGGCGACCGCTGCGGCTGACGATCACTGAGCGCGCGCCGCGGGCACCGCGCCGGTCGCACAAGGTCAAGGTCGCCGGCGTCGCGAACCCGGAGCCGGCCTCGAAACTCAGCGTCGCACGGTTGGAATGAACACGCGGGGCGCCGCTTCCACCGGAGAAAGGTATAACCTGGCGAAAGTATTCGCCCTCGTCGACGAGGAGGAGACCTGGCGTCCAGTCCAGCCGTCCGGAGCACGAACGCTCGTCATCGCTGCCACAGAGCCGGATCAATAGGCTCCGCGTCGTGGAGAGTTGTCGTGCGAGATTGACCGCATGCGTCGCGGTTGCAACAGCGGCAGACATCCTTGACTCGAGAAGGAGGCTGGAAAAGACCGGGACGGCCGCGACCGCGAGAATAGACGCAATGCCGAGTATTGCGAGCAGCTCAGCCATCGTATGGCCGGCGGAATTGGCGCTTTGAGTCATTCGGCGAGGCTAACTGCCCATTGCTCCGCGCGCCCCGCGCAAATCCGCGTCGATTGAG
>Ga0111539_10005608_pt1 | contig 16232 bp, 10 predicted proteins | sample RhiMethybrSRZTD1_FD_79667 | JGI IMG/M metagenome (GOLD analysis project Ga0111539, IMG submission 79667) | Populus rhizosphere microbial communities from Tennessee, USA - Rhizosphere MetaG P. TD hybrid SRZTD1 (version 2) (version 2) | ecosystem: Host-associated > Plants > Roots > Rhizosphere >... | reverse complement strand
TTTCCTGACGAACTCTATCAAGCTCCGCGGAGTTGGGTAGAGCGCGCGTATCCGAACCTCATCCATTACAACCGGCTCCCCGAAGGCGGGCACTTCGCTGCGTGGGAACAGCCGAAACTCTTGTCTGAAGAGATCCGTGCTGGATTCAAATCGTTGCGGTAGGTTTCACTTTCGAATATTCAGTTCTACCTGGGCCGTGGTCCAACCGCGGCTCGGGTAGGCGGCGGGGTTGAGGTTACGCATCGCCGGTTTCGAGTCGCTGAGCGCGTCAAGCAGGAGATCCAATCCCGATGGCTGACGCGAATGATCTTTCGAGACGCTGATTCGACCATCAAGAGGCGGCAGTTCCAGCCAGCGAAAGTGCGGTGTGCTCAAACTCGCGAAGACTTTCAGGATATCTCGACCCGCGGGATAACCGTCCGGCAGATACGCGTGAAGTGGCACCACCTCCTCGCAGCCTTTCTCTAGTTCGATAAACCACGACGGCGGAATCGGATGGACCTGACTGATGCCCCAGTCTGGTTGCAGATCGAGGACGACTACGTTGAGCAAACCGTCCGACAGGTTCTTAATCTTCAGAAATGTCCAGGTACCGACCTTAACCGTTGGCGTTTTGTTACCCGCGGGAAAGCGACGGGGAGCCGGTTTGTCGCCGAGCTCAAAGTCTTTCTGGTAACCAACCCACTCCACCTCGAGCTTCCGCGCCAGCGGCGATGTTGTGTCGTGATTATCGAGTTCCTGAATCGCGTGATACTTCGTGAGGTGCTCGAGCCGGTTCACCACGGTAGCGCTTGCAGCTTTGTCGGGCGCAACATTCGTCGTCAGCTTTTGTCCCGCGGCATCGCGGATTTCGAATTCTCCGCGTTTACTCACGGTCACCTGATAATCGGCAGCCTTGCGGCCTTTGATCACTCTCAACCACGGGCTACCTTCAATCGGCGTCTCCATCGTCTTCAGCGCTATCTGATCTTTTTCCGTTTCGCTTAGCAGTCTGACTCCCTTGACCATCCCAATCGAACCGGGATTAATCAACACGGCCTGGTCACCCTGTTTGACGACGGCGCCATTCGCACTCGTCAGGTTGGCCCACGAATCAGTCGCGCCAAGAGTCTCGATCGTGGCTACGCCCAAATCCTTTTGCTCTTTTTCAGTTAACGACCGAATGGCGAACTGTGAGCCTCGCCGCACGCCCTGCGCCTGACCGGCATTCAACAACAGACGCTTCTTCGGGATGTCGACCGCCATCACGACGGCGCGATATGAAGCCGGAACGTGATTTACACCGAAGACGATGCGGTTACCGTCGCCCTCGAGATGCGGCGTCTGCGTCGCGAAGTGACTATGCACCTTGGCGACAATGCGATCATGTAGTTGCTTGTATGTGAGGTTTAGACCGAGTTCGCCGAGGGAATTCAAAAACCAGTATGTGAGAGCGCCATTACTCTCAACTCCGTCGAACGCATACTCATAAGCCAACTCGGATGGTCCACACGCGGACAGCACGATTGCGCCTTCGGATGCAGGCACCCATGGCGCCGCACTCAATCCGCGCGCCGTGTCTCCCTTTGCGCTAATCCAGGCTTCGGCTAATTCTTCACGCGGAGCTACAAGACTCTCCGTCGGCCGCTTCGCCGTGTCGACTGTGCCTAATCCACGAACCTTAACGTCTGAGCCACGCGTCATGCCTGCTGAATGACACGAATCGAGAACCATCGTCACGATGAGTTTCTTGTCAGCCATTGCGCGCAACAGCTTCGCCATTTCGATGTCGCGCAGATATCGCGCTTCGGAATTGCCGATGTTGGTGGGAACAAGAGATTCGTCGAGGCCGTTGGATTTGAGTTTGGGAAAAAGACTTTTACATATCCCGCCGTGGCCCGAGTAGTGAATGTAGACCTGATCGCCGGCCTTCGCCTTCCGCGTCAATGTCTTGAACCCCGCGACCATGTTTTCATAAGTTGGCCACAACTTGGGCGGCTCCGCGGGCTCTGGTAAGCCATTGTCGCTGGCGGTCAATTTGATGATGCTCGTCGCGGGCACGCGAAGAGTCGTGAGCAGGAATTCTTCGACGTGATTAATGTCGCGAACGCATCCCGAGAGGTCTCGATAATACGAACCGTCGGGTAGTTCGTTGTCGAGATACTTGTCGATTCCAATCAACAGTGCGTAGTAATTCGACGCGGCTTTTGATTTTTGAGGCATGTCCGTCCCAGCCCTCTCTTCGGGGTCTTTCGATCCTTATGAGAATGGTCGGGAAACATTACCGCCGGACAGAAGGTTCGTGAGTTTTTACTGAGGTGCCGATTGCTCGAAGGTAGAGACGTACGAACCGAGATCGTCGACGCGTCCGTCGGCCGTCGTTCCTTTGAGCGCCAGACGATATTCTCCGGGAGTAAGCGCGTCGGCAGGAACGCGCACGATCAGCATCTTGCGATTCCCGGAGTTAACTGGCTGACGATGGCTGAGCGTGAACAGTGTCGAATCGGGTTCTCGGATAAGAGTAACCTCGTAGCTGAGATACGCGGCGGAATCCACGGGCAGGCGGAGTTGGACAACGTTGGTCTGTCGCGGAACAGTAACCGGTTCTTCCACAACGTTCTCACCAGGTTGAGATCTGAACCTGAGGTCGGGAAGCTCGACCCGGAAATCAGACTGCGTCTCGGAGCTTTCTCCGCCAACATTGAGCGCCGCGACAGTTCTATCGAGTGAGCTCGCACGCCTGATCCAAACACCAATCCCAACCGCGAGGATCAGGGTCGCAGCAATAGCCAACCCCCAGCCGGATCGAAAGAAGGTCTTCTTCGCCGCTTCAGAATACTGCTTCAGAGCGGTCGTTGTTTCGAGGCGGCGTCTCTGGTCCGGACTCACCAGCAGCCGATTGGCAAACCTCTCCGCTTCGTCAGGTGGAAGAATCTTAAAGACGTAGTCCTCCAGCAGCTCCTCCTCCGCCATCTGCACGTCGGCGAGGAATGCCGGGTCGGTAAAGATTCTTTCCTCAATCACTTGACGTTCATCATCGGAGAGCTGCCCTAACAGGTAGCCGCGAATCCGCTTTTGATCGTCGTCATGCTCGTTCATTCCGATGCCGCTCATTCGTAATTCCGCTGTTTATGACTTTGGCGACAATTCATTGCACTCCGCCACTTGTCCAAGGCATTTTTCCATACATTTGAACAGGCTTGCTCGGATTCTAAATACCCTCACTCGTAGCGCTTGCAGGTCTACGCCGATTCTTTCCGCAATTTTGCGGCGGAAGTCGATCTTGGCACGTTTTTCCTCCTGATAGTAATCCATGATGAGTTTGCGGCTCTCTGCCGAAAGCTCCTGGACGCAGTGTTCCAGACACTCGAGCCTTCGCTCGAGTTCTTTAGCAGTGTCACCCTCCGGGGTCGTGGCCGGCACACGGAACTCGATAACCTGCGAGTCGCCTCGGAGTGCGTCCTGCCGGTGACGCTCTTTCAGCATCATTTTTGCGACGCCGTAGAAATAGAGGGCTGGATCACCAGAGTAGCCTTCCATGACCTCCGATACTTTTTTGGTGACCCTGTCGATCGTCTCATCCGCAAGATCCTCGGCATCCCAACACCGGTTGTAGACAAAGAGTTTCACCAGGCTCTGACGAATATGTTCGTACTTGGCCCCGGCCGCTTCATCAGTTGGACCAAGCCAGCTCAACAAGATCTTGAAGTTTTCGTCTGGCTGATTTGGGTGTTTGTGCATTCGAAGACTTCGCTAGCCGCTGGTGACTCTGGTTGCTCTGCGTCGTCTCAGCCGTCGCGCAAGATAAACCCCGACGACGACAACCATTAACGATCCAGCGACCGCAGTGACCCTGGTTACAGAGACAGAGGTCGAAGAACGATTCGCATCGTACTTGATCGTTCCGACATATTCACCCTGGATGACAAACGCGGCCCAGTAAAACGGATGCCGCCACCTGGGATGTTTCCACATCTTTTCCTTCGCCGACTTGAGTGCGGCTGGTGGTGACATACGCTCGTTGAGCATTGCGCTGTAGAACTGCCGCATCAGCTCCGTCGTGGCGTTGTCATCCACTCTCCACAAGCTCGCAACCGTGCTTCGCGCGCCTGCATACATGAACGCTCGCGTCAAACCGATAAACCCTTCGCCTCTGACGTTCTTTCCGAGTCCGCTGCTGCACGCGCTGAGCACGACCAGTTGGGCCGACAGTTTCAGCTTGTAGATGTCGTGAAGTTGAAAGAATCCGTCTTCCGGAGCGCCCTGCTCGTTTACCATCGACAAAACAATGCCCGACAGCTCCGGATGTTCGCTGTTTACAATGCCATGAGTTGCGAAGTGAAGAATTTGAAAACGAGACATCTCGTGGTCCATGAGCTGCGATCGACTGGCATCGAATCCACTCGCTACGACTCCCTGGCCATCGGGCACAAACCGCATGATCGCTTCGCCCTCAACCCTCGTCGACGGCAAACGCGGAATCGTCGAGCGGTCTGACGGCGACATATCGCGCGCGCTAAACCCGGCCGGAATAAACTGTGAATTCTCGTCGGGGCTTGCAGTTGCGGCCGCACGCGCTTGTTTTGAAACGCGAGGATCGGTGTCCGCAAAAACCGGATCGGCAAACACTGCCAACAATCGATCCGCGGCAACGGATTGCGGCTTCTCCTGTCGCAACGAATACAGCGTCGCAGCGGATGGCAAATTGATGATCTCGTGCTCGACGATCAGCGGAGTTGGGTCCGCTGCATTTGCAGTGTTTGGATCGGGTAGCGCCGCGAACGGAATGTATTGCAGCGCGCCATCCGTAACGATCAGCAAGCGCTTGCCGGAAATGTCATTTGCTACCGGGCCAAGCAGCGTCTTGCTCAACGCGGCGGCTTGCGGCCAGTATGCTGCATCGGCGTCGGCTACTCTTTTCTCGTAGGCACGCGAATCCTCTTGCGGCCGTGGTTGCCGCGCCGTGATCAGCTCGTAGAGGTCTTGTGCCGTCTTCTCCAGATCGTCGCGCTTGGGAAGCTCGTGGACCTGTAACGAAGTTTTACTCAACAGCCACAAATAACTCTTCTCTGCTCCGAGAAAGAACTCCAGCAACACCGTTTGATCGTCCAAAAGCTTTGTTTGAATTTCTCTCGTTGCAGGCAATTCCGGTTGGGTCAACTCCGCGTAACGCGGACTTTGCGCCCGAATTTGTGCTTCCACTTCGGAGTAGTCGTTCTTTAACCGGCGGACCTCTCGTTCGACTTCGCGCGCTTCGCTCTCGGTTCGTTTGTAGTTCTTCAAACGCAAATAGTACTTCGCGCTGACACTCAACTCGCGCTGCAACGCACGTTCGCGCGAGAGCAATTCTTCCGGTACACCGGCCCTGATATCCACCTTGGCCTCAGTCAGGATCTCGCGCAGCGAACGCGCCCGCGTACTCTCGCTCGCTTCGAACGCGGCAGTAACGAGCGACTGATCCGGATTATGTTTGTGCTGTTGCAGCAAAAGATCGATGTAGAGTGCGTAGTAGTCCTGCATCAACGCGAAATAGGAATAACGAAGTTCGTAGCGCGCGAGACTCGAGCGTAAAGATTCAATGATCTTCATTGCCTCTCGTATTTCGGCAAGCGCGTCGGGCAGAGCGCCGAGCATTCTCTCGACGCGCGCGATGTTGTATCGCGTAGCAGCTTCACCAGCGCGATTATCGCCGGCCCGGTTTAGAGACAGGGCGCTAAGAAAGTAACTCTTGGCCACGGATGCCTGCTGTAACGACTGATGGATCAGGCCGATGCCGTTCAACGTTTGCGCCTGACCGCGTCGATCGCCGATCTCGCGATACAAACGCAAAACATCCGTCAGCATGCTCAAGGCCTCGGAGTGGCGGCCCTGGTCGTTGAAGATCGAGGCGACGTCTTTCTGAGAGTAAGCCTGCAAGCGACGATTGCGGATCTCGCGAAAGATCGAAATGCTTCGGTTGTAACGCTCCAGCGCTGTCGGCATGTCTTTCATGGCCCGGTAGACGCGGCCGACGTAAGCTTCCGTAAGCGCTTCATACTCGCGGTTCTTTACACCCTGATATAGCCGCACCGCTTGTTCGTAGTCATCGAGCGCGGTTTTCAGATCATTCGACTCTTCATAAACGCGGGCGAGACCATTGAGCGCGGCAGCCTGTCCTTGCCGGTCGCCGATCTGTTGCAGCACTCGCATCGCTTCGCTGTGCGCGTTGAGCGCCTGTTGACGTTCGCCAAAGAACGAGTGAATCCCACCAAGAGCCGTACGGCTTAATGCTTCACCTCGACGGTCGTCGGTGACCTGCCATAACGGAACAGATCTTTCGTAGTGTTCCCTGGCCGCCTCCATGTCGCCTTTGTCGTAAAAGGTGTAGCCGATATTTAACTCCGCGAGCGCCTGGCCGCGGCGATCGCCGGCAGCGCTCCACAAAGCGAGCGCTTTGTCGAAGAAGTCCATCGCTTTCTTTAGATCGGCTAGCGAGTAGTGGGCTTCGCCGAGATTGTTCAAGGTGGTGGCACGCAGGCGACGGGACGTGTTTGTATCGTCGCGGTCGGGCAGGGTTTTTTCCAGATCGAGGGCCTTGTTGAAGTAAGGAATGGCTTGAGAATACTCGCTCAAGTAGATATGAACGTAGCCAATATCGTTCAGCGCCTGGATCTGACGAACGCGATCGCCGTGAGTGCTGCCGTTCTTGCGAGCACGCTCGAAATATTCGATCGCGGAGTCGTATTCACTGAGCATGAAGTAGACTTCGCCGATACTTTGCAGCGCGAGCGTTGCCTCTGAGTGGCGGCCGCTGCTGCGCCACGCATCAAACGCTTCCGCATATCGATCAATGGACGATCGTAGGTCTTTTTCATTCCACTGGCTGCGCAGACGTTCGGCTTCGCGAAAAGCGGCATCGCCTTTCACTACGATCAAATCGTCGCTTGATGCGGGTCGCGAAACGTCGACCATCAACTTGCATTGCGTGCCGATGCTCTGTTTTTCGAATGGGGTGATTGTCAGCGAGTAAGGTCCGGTGCCGGGGGTTATGAATCTCAGGACGAGGTCCTCGTATCTGCCGGTGCGCGTATCGATGATTTTCTGTCCTTGAACATCGGCCAGACTCACCAGCAATATCGGATCTCCGTCACGATGTACCCGCAGCTCAACGTATTCGTTTGGTCGCAAATCCAGACGGCGGGTCTCGCCTTTCTCGCTGACAACCACGCTTCCGAGTTCGAGGCCACCTTCGGCAGACGTCTTCTCAAAACCAGCAAAGAGATTGACGAGAAGAAGACTCGTCAGGAGCAGGCGTCGCAAGGAGGTATGGGAGAGTGCGAAGCTCAAGCGGTTGAGGACCATTCTTTCAGCTGTGAACTAGCCCGACAAAAACCGTCGGTCCCGGGAAACTCGATGAAGTGTGACGGTTGAGACTCTTGGGCGATTGACTGGGGTTATCCCTGGTTCCGCATCACGGAAGTCGACTAGTTAACATGATCACGACCAATATTTCAACGATTTGCGGGAGTGGAGAATTGGCTTGCAGAGGAAACAGAGGAATGTAGAGCAGAGAATGAAGGTGGGCGACGATACTCGGCCGCCCTCGCCCTTCCGTTTGCGCGCCGGAATTACTTCTTTCGTCGAATGGCGCCTTTACCCGAGTTGTCACCACCACCGCGTGGTTTGCCCTTTGAGGCCCCCTTGCCCGAGTTGTCACCACCGCCTCGCGGCTTAGCTTTGGCGGTTTTCTTCTTTGTAGTTTTCGTGGCCATGAATCGCCTCCTTTTGTGTCCCAAGCTGTGTAAGACTTTTGTTGGTCTTCAGAATGGATGAAGCAATCGACCAAAACATTACCTTGGAGGCGTTGAGTTTGAACTCTGCCGCGACGAAGAGCAAGTGGAACCAGGCTCAGCCGCTCTGTTGGATAATTACCGCCGGGCGTTGCTCTATGCGAGGTGCGACGTCTATCGCGTTTGTGAAGAGCACGGGGATTGCCCAGTATGGCGCGGCGTGATGTGTGATCGCCTTGCGAGCTTCGGTCATGCAGTACTCGATCGATCGTTCCTCGACGAGCGTCTCGTAAAAAACTTCGGCGAACCTCGCGGCGACGGAGTCCATGACAACACTGGACATTGCAATCACCGCCGGAATGCCGACGACGAGACTAGCTTCGGCAGTCGCACGCGATCTCTCCGTAGCCGATGGCAACGCCGTCTCACAAGAGTTAAGAAACAACAGCCGCACGCTGGTGTCAGTCAGAAAGTGACCGAACGTCATTGAATCAACTCTGTCGCTTCGTCCGCTTTCGTCTTCGAGTTCCAGATAACCATGCTGACCATCGAACACGCCGTGACCTATGAAGTGCACGATGTCGTAGTTTGCCCGGCTGAGTTTGTACTGTAACGACTGGCGAGTTGCATGGGCCAACACATCGCACGACCCGAGCCGGCCAGACTCTACGAATCGCGACAAACTTCGCGTGATCGAAGCCACTTCCGTTTCCAGGTGCGGCAGCTTCGGCGCGTTCGATGGACTTGCGGTGACAACCAGCACATTCGGTAACGCTCGTGTGTCGAACACACGCGCCGGACGATGATGCGATAGACAACGCACGATCGGCGTCGTGACTGTCAAAGCGAGGTAGGTAAATCCATCGTGCAGTATTTCCCAGGGAACGCCGGCGAGCTCTGGGGATCTGACGTCGAGACGCAGCCGCAGACCGCCGCCCGCATCGATGCTCGCCAACGATGATTCCCAGACACACAGAATCTCACGATCGAAGAGCGCTTTGTAGAGACGTGAACCTAAGCTCAACGTGGCCTGATTAGTCACACTGTGGCGGGTCAGGGCCTCGCGCCACCGTCGAATCTCTTCGAACGGCAAATCGAGCGCCGCGGGATCGGTGCGTCGCAGCCTTGGCGCGTGCAAAACCTCCGCGAAAAAGCCGCCCTCACGATCTCCCGAAAGCTTTAATTCAAACTGCTCGTACGGCATACGCTGAGCCTCTCCAACGGTGATGCCGCGAGCGCCAAAACATTACTGTTCCTGACGAAAATCGCCGACCGGTAATACTTTTCCCGCTCCCACATAAGCATTGAAACGACCAGTCGAGGGACTGCAAACTCAATGCCCTACGAATCTCACTGTCCAAATTGCAATGCTGAATTGGCGGACAAACAAGAATGCCCTAATTGCAGCCCACCCCCGGAACCATTGCGTAACGTGACGCAATTACCTGCTGCCCCGGCACCTCCGTCTTCGCCCTCAAACAATCCCGGCGAGAAGCAACCCGTTGGTCCTGAAGCTCCATTACCCAAAGTCTCTCCCGGTGGCGCTCCACCCGATCCGGGTCTCTCATTCTTTTCACAGGAGATGCGCGACCTTGGGGGTCTGGCCCAGAAGATCATCCAGCAAAAGACGGATAAAAACCGCGGCGGAAAAAACAGAGCAGCAGGAAGAGATTACTCGGAAAAACGCAAAACGAAGATCGGACAAGTTCACCAGCACTTCTACGAAAACCGCGAACGTCGCGGCGACGCCACGACAGTCTCGCTGATGGACCTCACGGTCAAGCTGCCCGAACGCGAAACGCAAATTCCCGGCAGAGCTTCGTACGATCTCGATCCGCACCTCGGAAAACTGATCGAGAAGCATGTCATTTTCATGGGTTGTGTCGACGAACCGGTCGCCTTCGGCGCAGCGTATGCGCTACTTGACGGACTCAAAATCGGCAGCGAACAACGACTCTTACTTAGCTTCGCGCGCAATGCTGAAAAGTCGAACGCTGTCATTCAATTATTCACTCAGCTCTCGAGCGACGATCGGCGCGGGCGTACCGCGATCGTTATCGACGGTTTCAGCGTCGAGGCGCGTACGTTTCTGGACTGGCTTCAGGCGAAGACCTATGTTGGCTTTTCCGAGGTTCGGAGTCATCTGCACGACCAAGGCTTTTTTCTGCTCTGCCTCGTCGGCCCTGAGCACCTGAAAAAGCCTTACGGCACCGAAACATTCGCGACCTGGCCCGTGCCTTTTCTGCAGCCGCTGCTCAAGCATAAGTTCCCGTCGCAGGCCGACTCGCTGGCGGAACAGATCCTCCTGCAGCAGCAGTCAGGCAAGTGGAAACAAACCGACACCGAATTCTGCAGCGAGATTCGCGCATTCCTCGAAAACGATCTGCCGCAAATCGTCAACGAGCGCCGCAACACTCCGATCATCTTTACCCCGCCCGTCACTGATTCGTCGGTCCCCCCGGAACCGCTGTTCAAAGGTGGCCGGTCCATCGAAGACACGCTGCTCTACGCAGCCACTTATTTCTCAGACTTACCTCCGCACGAATTCGATCAACTAGTCGACTGGCTGCTGGCCGATAGAACCACAACCGTAACCGTCAAGTCGCAACACCACAATCCTGATGGGACCATTCAGATCATCGAGACCGAGGTCCAGAAGCCGCTCAGAGATTTCTGGAATGCAGATCCTGACAGCTATCTCACCAGTTGCGAGATAGAAGCTACGACTGGACCAAACCTCCCCACTTCGATCCGATTCGCTAACGAAGCGAGAAGAGAGGAGCTGAAGGTACATCTGGAACGGCACCACAGCATGTACCTGCTGCGACAGTTCCGCATTCTGGAGAGCAATAAGTTTCTTACCTCCGCCCCGAACATCAGCGACCGGGCCATGTCGCTTAGTCTCGACATGGCAACGGCCTATCCCGGTTCGTTTGGCAAAGAATGGTTGCTCAAGATCATCGTCGATGCTCGCAATGGCTCGAAGTTATCGCCCAACACTGACCCTGCGCCCGTAAATTTAGGCAAGAACAAGGCGCTGGAACGGATCGCGCTTTTTGTCAGGCTGATGTTTGAACGACCTCAGTTGGAAGAAGTCGTGAGCGGTTTGCTGAAGGACCTGATGAGCCTGAGTCACCACGAGACCGTGCTTTACCTGATCCGCGGCCTGCAATTCGCACCTGGTTTTGACGAGTTCTTTTGGATCAAGAGACTTCTTGACGAGGGTGAGACATCAATCAAAGATGGCGCCTATTATCACCTCTACTCCTACATCCAGAAGATCGGAATCTACCCGCTGCTTTCAAAGCTGGAGCCGTGGCTACCGACAGACGAAAGGTCGCTCTACGACTACTCGCCATCGTGCATCTACAGCCTGCGCCTGCTTGTCGAATATTGCTCAGAATTGTCTGAGACATTTCAGCAAGAGGAAACACCGACGCGCCATCCCCTCTTCACATTCGCCGACGAAACGGTTGCGCGTGAGAATTGCCGGCGGTTGATCGATTGGCTCTTTCACCCTGGAATGCGTTCAGTGTTTGCCGAGCTCGATTCGCTCTTCGACGAAGAGAGGCCGGAAGCCCGGGTCCTGCCTTTCATCTGCGAGCTAGTGTTTGAGTGGATGTTTGTGTTACGCGACCAGGAAACCTCGCTTCAAGAGAATTCTGACGGGATCGAGCAGTTCGTCAGCATCAGGCGAACACAGGATTTGCTCATCGAGAGTCTCGCCGTCAACACCGCGCCAAATCAGCGAGCGCAGATTCTGCTCCATTGGGAACGCTTGCGAGATTTCATGGGATTCGTCGTGAATCTGAGTGATGCATCCGTGGGTTGGCCCACCGCCCTCACCCCAGAAGAGAAGCGGACAATGCTCGCCACTCGACGACTCATAAAGGATCTAATCAAGCGCTTGCGCACCGCAATCAGGGCCGCGAAACAGCGCAACGGAAAAGTACTCACGACAGATTGAAGCCGCAAAAGAAAGACGTCTATGGAGGTCGACATGGAAACAGTTCGAGCGCTGGATAAGATCATTCGTCACGTGCAAGACCGCCCGAAGGTTCTATCCACATCCGAGAAGTTCGTAATGATCGATTGCAAAACCAGGAAGGCCACTGCTGCAAGACCGTGGTTCGGCGAAGTGAAATCGTATCTCGTGGTGAATAAAAACTCCGGCACTCGTCCGGTTGAACATAAAGTTCCAACGATCCCAGTCCATGAGATCCAAAACAATCGTTTCGTAGGGTTGAACTTCACCTGCTGGGTCAGTTGTCCGGAAGAAGGAATGGAAGAAAAAGTTGCCGAGGCTCTCTTCGACAAGGAACTGACTGTGTCGGACAAGTTTGATCAGCTAATCGAACGGTGGACGCTGGATTTTGCCGAAGCCGATCCCACCGACTTCATCTATCGCTACTTCGAAAAGAAGAAAGAGTTGTGCGACACGATTGTCGGGCTCGCGTTTGCACAGATTGGTTTGAAGCTACAGGTCCGGCTCGAACTCGAAGAGGAAGAAACGTCATTCAATGTGCTTGAGATTACCACAGATTCGTTTCACGTTCGGGTGAAGGATTATCACGAGCCGCAGGACCTGAGGATAACGTGCCAGCTCGAGATCGAACCATCCACGAAAATCTATGCAAACGTGTACCGGAAACGCGCTCCCCAGTTGAAAGACGCGCTTGTGCGTCAGGCGAAATTGTTCTTTGAGCGGAACATCACGCTCGAGCAGTTTTACGATGATCTGAACCACCGCGATATCGTCGACCCGTTGAAGAAACTGCTGAACGAGCGTCTGCGGCAGGAAGGCCGTTTGCTTGGCTTCTTCCATCTCGAAAGCACTGCTTCGGATTCTGCTCCCAAAGAGTTTGAGTTGGAGTTGGATGTAAGCGTTAAGGTCCAGGAATTCCCAAAACGAATCACGATCAAGAACCATGCACGCATGACGCGCATCGACGTCGCAATCTACAGAAGCAAGGAATCGCCGAAGCTTAGTGAATGGTTGACTGAAAAACTGAATCAGATCATTCCTGACACACTGTTCTATGAAAAATATATCGACCTGCTGAGCGCGTTTCGTCGTCCGGACAACGACGACGATGACGACGGCAAAAATCTGAAGAAGCAGATCCGGGACCGGTTACGCGAAGACGCACTAAAGATTGGTTATGACCTCAAGTATCTGACGACGATTGCCGATGTGGAGCCTCTGCGGTGGCTGGAGCCGTTCTCCATAGTTGTCGGTGGACGCTTCGAGAGCAAGATTTCCAACTTTTTCGTCGAAGTCAGCATTCCGGTCACCTTGCGTCTTGTCACGCTGGAAGACGACCACATCCGAAATCTGATAAATCGTCAGGAAGACATACCCGAGCTCATGCGCGCTAAAGCGCACGACGTCACGAGTCAATTCCTTCATACGATAGATCCGGAGCGCTTCTTCACAACCTTTTCATTTGCCAATGCCGACAAATACGAAGGCGCGAAGGCGATTGAAGATGACCTCATTTCGTTAATCACGGACGCGCTAACAAATTCATTCGCGTGCGATGTTATCAACGTTGTGCCCAAGATGGTCGACACGGAACCGATCATTCGTTGGCGAGAGCTGCAGGAGAAAGTCTGCGATTTTAGTTTTGACGTAACGCCGCTTAGAGGTGGTGAACCGGTACCTTTCAAGGGCAAATTCCAGGTCCAAAGCATCGCCGAAAACGGTTGGTACACATTTCAGACTCGGAAATTTACGATCGACGACCTCAGGAAATATCTTGAAGACGACCTCCGCGCCAAACTAAAGACAATCTCGAAAAACGAACTTCTGATCAAAGGTATGACCCACCTTAAAGATCTTCACGACGCATTTAACAACATCGCCGTCAAAGGCATAGAAGAAGTTTACGGCGTCATTATTCACCTCAGCATGATCGACCGCGAGTTCACTCGAGTTGAAGCGGCGATCAATCACGAGCTCCGGGAGCGCGACATCGCCGCGATCGATGGGGCCCGGGTTCGCCGGATCGCAGCCAGCAGCGCAGATTTGTTTGCTGCGGAAAAGAAACAAGAAGAGATCCAGAGGCTGATTCAGGATCGGCTGGATCTGGGCGCTGACGCACCCGAAGACGAGATCGAGGAGCTGGAAAACAGGATCAAGACTGAACGAGACAAGCTCACTCCGGATTACATTTCTACAATCGCGTCAGTCGAACAGTTGCTTAGTCCGGAACTGGCCGGGGAGGATCGACTGCTCGACGTTTCAAAATACCGGCTGCTCAAAGAAAGCAACAACGGCGAGCAGAACGGACGGGAGCACGACGATGAGTGAGGCGTCACAGCTCCCGCTTTCGAGCGCGATTTCCGTGGCGGGGTTGTCGCCTGCTCGAGTGTTATTGCGCAGCTCGTTCTGGCGGGCGCAGGGTTGGTTCCTGCTGGTGTGCTTTGCCGGAGCGCTGTCGTTCATTCTGCTCGCCCCTTACACCTACGAGAACGTCAAGGACTTTGTGCTGCTGACGATCATGATCCACGCGCTTGCTGTCTGGGGCGCTTACCTCACGATCAGATCGATCGCCGTACTCTACGTCGAAACGGCGATCTTGAACGTAATCGACACTCGTGCTCTCAACTTACTAAGATCAGTCAAAGCAAAACAGATCGCACCCGTTGATCTCGATTCGCTCGAAGCGCGGGTTTTGCCTGACAACACGAGCAAGCCAGTCCCGGCGATGATCAGGTTGTTCCAGCACATCTGCAAAGAAGCACGCGATCGTAAGTTTGAGTCGAGCGTGAACGTTCTCGATCCTTACCGTGAAGAGCCTCTCGAAGATTTGTTCAAGTTACAGAACCTGCAAAAGATCGCATTGTGGCTCGGCATCCTCGGGACTTTCATCGGCTTGATGCTGGCGATCCAGGCCGGAAACATCAGCGGCGTGCCGACGATGGGAGACTTTGCCAGGATCGTGCAGTCGATGTTCAAGGATCTCTACATTTCGTTCAGCGCCAGCCTCGCAGGACTCGAAGTGGCCGTAGTGCTCGGCTTCTTTCTGTTGCTGCTGCGCAAGAAACAGCAGTTGTACTTCGAGCGGATGGAGAGTGCCGTCACCACGATGCTCTCGTTAGCGCGGAACTCAATAAACCCTGACGACTTCCTGTCGGAGTTCAGTCAGGTCTCGATGGCGATGACTCAACTCACCAACAGCGTGTCGGCACAAACGACCGTGCTCTCGAATCGACTCGATGCGCTTCAGAAACAGATCATCACTCAAAACGAGCAGATCGCGAGTGGACTCCAGTCGTTAATGAGCACCGGCAAGGAATTCGATCGCTTTCTTAGCACCATGACTGACAGTCAGCGCCAGTTCATCGAGGACGTGCGAAGTGTTTACGACACGGTGTCTCTCAAGCGCATGGGCACGACACTTCAGGGGACGATTGATAAAGCCGGACACCACATCGCGGAAACAATCAAACCAAACGTCAACCTCATCTCCGATCGCCTCGCGAGTTTCAATCGTTTGGTAGCCGATCTGAACGAAACACTTGCAAAGCGGTCCACGTCGTTTTCGGAAGATCTCGACAAGCTGGGTAAGGAAGTGAAGCAGCAGACTTCCGCCAATCAAGCCGGCTTCGAATCGTTCAAACGCCAAATGTCTACTGAACTGTCGCGGAAACCCGCGATCGGCAAAGTCGAAGTGCAGGAGCTACGCCAAAGCATCTCCACGCTCGATCAAAATGTTCAGCGACTGAGGTCTCAGATCTCGACGCCTTCAGCTCGCTTCATGGACAAGCTTCGACGTCTCGGTCGAAAGTTGATCGAGGGATGGTCGTGACTACAGGACTACAAGTATGGCTCGTCTGAAAGAGTTCTTAGTAGAAGACAGCAATCAATACGGACCCGGCACCGATCTGATGGTCTCGTTGATGGCGCTGTTTCTCGTGATCACGTTCACCAACGGTTTTCTTTACCGGCAGGCAGAGGCAGAGGCTGGTAAGGACCACTTCCGTTTGGCCCACAACTCTTTCGACGCCGGCGATTTTAAACCGCGGCCGTTCAGAGCATTCGTAGACGAACGCGCGGCGATGGAGCGAATCCGCGCGATCGCTCGCGAATATGAATCATTGAAAACGCAGTACCCATACATCTTCGTCATTGGTCACGCGAGCGAACTCGACGTGCCCAATCCGGACGATCCGTCGCCACCCGCGCGTTGGGAACGCAACTGGAATTGGGCGGGAGAGCGTGCGGCGATGGTCTCGCGATTTCTACAGCTACAGTTGAAGCCGCAAGATCGCGACAAACTGGTCGTCGTGAGCACCGGAGAATTCGACAAACGCGAGCTCGGTTCCAACCTTCAGGCGAATGCCTGGGTGCAAGTGGTCTTCGGCTCGGATTGGAAACCACGATCCGCCGCACCCGCACAGTCTAACCCTCAGCCACTCCCGCCCGGGCCTTAACCTCACTTAATAAAACCGTGACCTTACCAACACACATTTTCGCTG
>Ga0111539_10005606_pt1 | contig 16233 bp, 16 predicted proteins | sample RhiMethybrSRZTD1_FD_79667 | JGI IMG/M metagenome (GOLD analysis project Ga0111539, IMG submission 79667) | Populus rhizosphere microbial communities from Tennessee, USA - Rhizosphere MetaG P. TD hybrid SRZTD1 (version 2) (version 2) | ecosystem: Host-associated > Plants > Roots > Rhizosphere >... | reverse complement strand
TCGAGCGCGTCGGCAACTTCGTGGTGAGAAAGGCCGTCAACAACAACCATATTAAATACTGTTCTGTAAGCAGGAGGCAATTGCTTGACCATCGAAACCAATTCCTTATATAAAAGAGCCTGGTCGGGTGAAAGGGTTTTGTCGGCTGTTTCCCAGAGGTGTTCCGGAATTCCTCCGATTTCTACCAGCATACTGCTTCTTCTTAATTCATCTATTGCCACATTGATCATGATCTTTTTCATCCATCCCATGAACCTCTGTTCAAGATGCTCGTAATCATCTGTAACGAACCTGTCTATATGCCTGAATAATTTTACAAATCCATCGTTAACCGCGTCTACAGCCCTTTCGTACCTGTACACATAACGGAATACGATCTTCAGGGCATACCCGTAGTATCGCTCATACAACAATTTCTGTGAAGCGCTATTGTTTTTTGAACAGGCCTCAATAATTTCCCGAAGGTTATCCAACGCTCAGTATTTGATCCTTATAAATTACTCAATTATTCCTGAATTCTTTGACAAGTGTATACGGGCAACATTTAGAGGAGGTTGCGTATAAGTTAAAGGTCAAAAGTCAAAAGTTAAAAGTGAAATGAATAATCAACTCCTGGTCTTCAAACTTTTAACTTTTAACTTATCACTTTTAACTTTTTAACTCTCTACATCCTCTCGGGCACCCTGATTCCCAGCAATCCCATGGAAGAGGATATAATATTCGCTGTAAACTGCGCGAGTTGCAGACGAAGCTCTTTTTTCTCTTGCGTTTCCGCAGTAAGCACCTTCAACTCTGTAAGGAATGAATTAAACGACTGCGAAAGTTTGAATGCATAGTTGGCGATCACTGAAGGATTCATCTCTTCAGCGGCCTGGCTGATAATCACTGGATATTTTTCAAGATCTATTACCAATTGTTTTTCTACAGGCAATAAGCTGTTGCCCCTGTTTCCAAAAGTCGGTTTTTCTCTTCTTAATATCGATTTTGTTCTTGCATAAGTATACTGAATGAATGGTCCTGTGAAACCGTGAAAATCGATTGACTCTTCAGGATTGAACACCATCCTTTTTTTAGGATCAACTCTTAACAGGAAAAATTTAAGTGCTCCCAAACCTATTGTGGTATAAAGCTGTTTCAATTCTTCATTAGTAAAATCTTTCACTTTGCCCAGCTCCAGGGTATGTCTTGCAGAAATCGATTCCATCTCATCAATAATATCGTCGGCATCAACAACAGTCCCTTCCCTCGTTTTCATTCGGCCGGACGGAAGCTCAACCATGCCATAGCTCAGGTGATGAATTCCATCTGCGCCCTCAATACCCAGTTTCTGCGCAATTAATTTTAAAACTTTAAAATGATAGTCCTGTTCATTGCCCACCACATAAATACTTGTCTCTGCGCCAAATTCTTTATGCTTCAATTCGACCAGCGCAATATCCTGGGTGATATATACAGCTGTTCCATCTTTACGCTGAACGATCTTTTCATCGAGACCATCTGCTGTAAGATCGATCCAAACGCTTCCATCTTCTTTTTTGTAAAAGATACCTTTCTTCAACCCTTCTTCCACCATCTCTTTTCCTAACAGGTAAACATTGCTTTCATAGTATGTTTTATCAAAATCACTGCCTATTCTCCTATAAGTCTGTTCAAAGCCGCTATATACCCATTCATTCATTTTTTTCCATAAGTGGATCACTTCTTCATTTCCTGCCTCCCAATCTACCAGCATCTGTTGCGCGGCTTTCATAATAGGTGCTTCCTTCTCTGCTTCTTCTTCCTTCATTCCGTTTCCTGTTAGCTCCAAAATCTGTTTCTTATGTTCAGCACCGAACCTTACGTAATAATCCCCCACAAGGTGATCTCCCTTAACACCTTTGGATTCAGGAGTTTCACCATTCCCGAATTCTTTCCAGGCGATCATGCTTTTACTGATGTGGATTCCCCTGTCGTTTGCAATGGCTGTTTTCTTTACATCATACCCATTGGCTTTAAAGATCTCAGCAATACTCCAACCCAGGAAATTGTTACGAAGGTGACCGAGATGTAAAGGCTTGTTGGTATTGGGAGAGGAGTACTCCACTACTACTTTTTTACCTGTGTCGGGCAGTTTGCCATAATCGGCATTAGCAAAATTCAGTGTAAGGAATTGCAGCCAGTGATCATCTGCCACAGAAAGATTCAGAAAGCCTTTGATCACATTGAATCCTGAAAAAAGATAAGCATGCCTGGCTGTAAGAAGTTCGCCGAGTTCTTTACCAATCTGCTCAGGTGATTTTTTAAGTTGTTTAATGAGCCCGAATAGTAATACAGTATAATCACCTTCAAACTCAGGCTTGGTTTCATTAACCTGGATCCCTCCGGGATTAAGTTCAATGCCATACAAATTCATTATCTCTTCAGCAACAGATTCCTGTATGAGGAAAACAATTCCCATAGCTTTTTTTGAGACGGCAAAAGTAACACAATGCGATTAATGAAAAAGCCACGCAGTTTATGCGTAGCTTCTTACAGGTTGAGGGGGTAATAGAAAACAAATATGTATTAAATACACTGATAAATAGCAGGCTTAGGCTTTTATTGACTAAAATCATTGAAGTCATTTACTAAATTTGCGCCCATGCTGAAAGGTTGGATAATCACAATAATTGATTTTTTCTACCCTCCCTTCCGAAAACTGATGCCGATCCAAACTTTCAGGTATGCGGCTTGTGGCGGGGGCAATACGCTGCTGGATATCTTTCTCTTCTTTATCTCCTATAATTTTATTCTACAAAAACAGGTGGTGTTTACGCCTGCAGGTCCCATAAGCCCACATATAGCGGCATTTCTTATATCGTTTGCCATTTCATTCCCTACCGGATATCTCCTGAACAGGCACATCGTTTTCCCAGGTTCTATTCTCAGGGGAAGAGTTCAGCTATTCAGGTACTTTCTGTTGGTAGTGCTTTGCGTGTTCCTGAACTATATTTTCATCAAGCTTTTCGTAGAACATCTGCATATTTATCCAACCGTTTCAAAGATTCTGACCACCATTATAGTCGTGTCATTCAGCTACCTGACACAAAAGAATTTCACATTCAAAACAGAGAACGGCGTTTCCTGAAGCTGACATTTTTACATTTATTTCCATGCGGCATAATCATTGATAATCATCATAGAATATTAAAAAGATCATCATGGGAAAAATAATTGGAATCGACCTTGGAACCACAAATAGCTGTGTTGCTGTACTTGAAGGAAATGAACCTGTGGTAATTCCAAACGAAGAAGGACGTCGCACTACACCTTCGGTAGTCGCGTTTCTTAAAAATGGAGAAAGAAAAGTAGGTGATCCCGCTAAAAGGCAGGCTATCACCAACCCTCAGAACACCATATCATCTGTAAAGCGCTTCATGGGACGCCGCTTTGATGAAGTGACAGAAGAAATGTCTCATATCAGCTATAAGGTTGTTAAGGGTGACAATAATACCGTACGTATTGACATAGACGGCCGTCCTTACACTCCCCAGGAAATTTCGGCGATGATCCTTCAGAAAATGAAGAAAACCGCAGAAGACTACCTGGGCCAGGAGGTAAAGGAAGCTGTGATAACCGTTCCGGCCTATTTTAACGATGCACAGCGCCAGGCAACAAAAGAAGCGGGTGAAATTGCCGGCCTAACAGTTCGCCGCATTGTGAACGAACCTACAGCTGCTGCACTAGCGTATGGACTTGATAAGAAAGCCCATGACATGAAGATCGCTGTGTTTGACCTTGGTGGAGGTACATTCGATATTTCAATCCTGGAGCTCGGCGAAGGGGTTTTCGAAGTGAAGAGTACTAACGGTGACACACACCTCGGCGGGGATGACTTCGATAAGGTGATCATGGACTGGCTTGCCAATGAATTTAAAGCCGACGAATCAGTTGACCTGCGCAAAGACCCGATGGCTTTGCAACGTTTGAAGGAAGCTGCTGAAAAAGCAAAGATCGAATTGTCATCTTCAAGCGAAACGGAGATCAACCTGCCATATATAACAGCAGTTGACGGTGTGCCTAAGCACCTGGTAAAAAAACTTACCCGCGCTAAATTCGAACAGCTGGCAGATTCATTATTTGAAAGATGTCTCAAACCATGCGAACAGGCACTGAAAGATGCAGGCCTGAAAGCACAGGATATAAATGAAGTGATACTTGTAGGCGGTAGCACACGTATTCCTAAAGTACAGGAGATCGTTGAAAAATTCTTCGCCCGCAAGCCAAGCAAGGGTGTTAACCCGGATGAAGTTGTTGCAGTTGGTGCAGCTATTCAGGGTGCGGTGCTTACTGGTGAAGTAAAAGATGTGCTGCTCCTCGATGTTACACCGCTATCACTGGGTATTGAAACAATGGGCGGTGTAATGACAAGGCTTATCGATTCAAATACTACAATTCCTACCAGGAAATCAGAAGTATTCTCAACAGCCAGCGATAACCAACCCGGGGTCCAGATCCATGTTCTGCAGGGAGAAAGACCCATGGCACCACAGAATAAAAGTCTTGGTATGTTCAACCTCGATGGCATTCCGCCTGCTCCACGAGGTGTTCCCCAGGTCGAAGTAATTTTCGATATCGATGCTAACGGCATTCTGCATGTAACGGCAAAAGATAAAGGAACCGGAAAAGAACAAAAGATCAGGATCGAAGCAGGCAGCGGATTAACTAAAGATGAAATTGAAAAGATGAAAGCTGAGGCGAAAGCCAATGAATCAACTGACCGTGAAGCCAGGGAAAAAGTTGAAAAGATCAACCAGGCAGATAGTCTGATATTCCAGACTGAAAAGCAACTGAAAGAATTTGGGGACAAGATTCCTGCCGATAAGAAAGCTCCGATAGAAAGTGCGCTTGGCAAGCTCAGGGAAGCTCATAAATCCCAGGATATAGCCGGTATTGACGCTGCATTGGCAGAAATGAATACAGCGTGGACAGCCGCCTCCGAAGAGATCTACAAAGCACAGCAGGCAGAAGGCACCCAACCTGGAACCGGCCCTGATGGCGGCCCGCAACAACAGCAACCCAATAATGGTGGTGGCAGTGAAAATGTAACTGACGCCGAATATGAAGAAGTGAAATAATATAAGAGGTTATATACTCATAAAACCCTGTCCTTTAAGAGACGGGGTTTTTTATTGGCATGAATTTTATGTACATTTTAACAAAATTCGCATATGGCTCAAACCTACTTTTCAAAACACATGATGAGATTTTCATTGCTGGCTTTCGCGCTGGTGATCTTTAATTTCTCTTCTTCAGCCCTAACGATACCCTCAACCGAACCCGTTCCACCAAAAAGTGAAAAAACTGTTGCTGCTCCATTTTCAGGCATGACTGTTCAGGATTTCCTGGCTTTAACACCCAAAAAATACAAAGAGCTCACCGGAGAAAAACTTTCTCTGACACAGAAAATTTCACTCAAGCTGGCACAGAAAAAAATCAGGAAGGCTGTAAAAAATAATGAAAGCGTTGACTCTGCGGACATGGCGGCTGCAGTGGATAGTTCCGATTTTAATATCGGAGGCTTTGTACTCGGATTGTTGTTACCAGTGGTCGGCGTGTTGATCGCATACCTGATTGGAGATACTACTGTGATCAAGTGGGCATGGATAGGCTTTGGCGTATTCATGGTAATATTCCTGCTTGCAGTATTGATTTAATTGTGTATCACCAGTTGTACTGTTTCGGGCGACTGCTGCCTTAACCTGATGCGTTTACCTTTGGAAAGTTCCTGCAGCAGGTCTTCTCGGTAATGCCTGATGGTTAACATCGATAGATTTTTTTCGACCTGTACATCAAATAACGCGGAAGCGGACAAGGCGAGTTTTTCGATCTTGTCCGCTTTGTCGTCTATACAAATATCTATCCTTACCGCTCCTGTTTGAAGAAGGTTTGCCTGTATATGCAGCTCAGCAAGCAGGTTATATAATTGTGACAATGGCTTCTCACCCGCAAATGAATAGTCTTTCGTGTGAAAATGCACAAGAGCCTGGTTTTGTTTTATCACAATGATGGGTGGCAGTTGTTGGATGGGGTTATCATCGATAACAGTTCCCGGAAGATTTTTATCGAGGAAACATTTTACATACAACGGAATATTCTTGTTCTGCAATGGTTTGATGGTTTTGGGATGAATGACCTGCGCACCATAATAAGCCATTTCAATCACTTCATTATAATTCAGGTGATTGATGAAAACAGCCTCGGGAAAATGCCGTGGGTCTGCATTCATAACTCCTTCAACATCTTTCCAGATTGAAAGGCCTGATCCATTGAGAAGGTTGGCAAATACAGCGGCAGTATAATCACTCCCTTCGCGTCCCAGCGTTGTGCTTTCGTTTTCATCGGTGGAGCCAATGAACCCTTGTGTAACGATGATGTCAACCGTATTGAAAAAAGGTAACATTTCATCAGCAATTTTTGTCCCTGCATAATTGAAATCTATTGCAGCGTCGCGGAAATTGTCGTCAGTCCGCAGGATGTCTCTTACATCTATCCATTTATTGGGGATGCCGGTTTCACTAAAGCATGCACTCATGATGCAAGTAGACAGCAATTCACCGGTGCAAACTATCTGGTCGTAATAATAATCGTAATCCCTTACCGGTTTATCGTGGAGCAGCCATTCCACTTCAGTGAAAATGTCTACGAGCCGTGGATAAGTGTCATTAAATGATTTGACCAGTAATTGCTTTGCCGTACCGAGGTGCTGTTCCTTAATCAATTCAAAGAGGCCAAGAGCTTCTTTATTATTGCCTGAATAAAATGCTTCCACTACTTTTTCCAGGGCATTGGTGGTTTTGCCCATGGCGGAGATCACTACCAGTATTTTTTCGCCGGGGTAGCCTTTAAGTATATCAATAACCATACTGATCCTTTCAATGTTGCTGACGCTGGCGCCGCCGAATTTGAATACTTTCATCGCTGGTTTTACATTGGGAAAACCTGAAAATTAATTAATCGCTTACATTTGTCGCCATTTTAATTGTTCATTGTAATATAATACTGCTTGCCTCATGATCAACGTAAACCGTAATGTTCTTACCCTCGATGAATTTACCATACAGCAGTTAAGGATGTTTCCGATGGCCACGGGTGAGTTGAGCGGACTGCTTCGCGATATGGGACTTGCCGCAAAAAGAGTGAATGTGGAAGTAAATAAGGCCGGACTTGTAGATATTCTGGGTGATGCCGGGGCAGTTAATATTCAGGGCGAAGATGTGAAAAAGCTGGATGTGTTTGCTAATAACCAGTTCATGGGAGCTCTTCGCCACGGGATCAGCTGCGCAGGCATCGGCAGTGAGGAAATGGAAGATTTTATTGCATTTGACGATGATGTGAGTAAACAGTCGAAATATGTTTGCCTTTTCGATCCGCTTGATGGAAGTGGAAATATAGACGTTAATGTTTCGATCGGTACTATTTTCAGTGTGTACAGACGCGTAACACCTATAGGTTCAATTGCAGAAAAATTCGATTTTCTGCAACAGGGAATCAAACAGGTAGCTGCTGGGTATATTGTGTACGGCTCATCTACCATGCTTGTCTATGCAACAAGAAGAGGAGTGAATGGATTTACGCTCGATCCCTCAATAGGGGAGTTTTGTCTTAGTCATCCTGATATGAAGTGCCCTGTCAATGGTAAAATATATTCCCTCAACTATGGCAATCTTTACCAGTATTCTGATGGCGTAAGAAAATATGCAGAAGAATGCCAGCGTAAAAATGAATCTAACGGTGGACCGTATACGCAGCGGTATATCGGGAGTATGGTTTCGGATGTTCACCGCAACCTTATTAAAGGTGGTATATTTATGTATCCGGGCACGGCTGAAAGGCCTCAGGGCAAGCTGAGGCTTATGTATGAATGTAATCCGTTTGCTTTTATAATTGAAGTGGCAGGAGGTAAAGCAACAGATGGTAAACAGCGGATACTGGATGTGAAACCGGAGTCATTGCATCAACGTACTCCTCTGTTTATCGGGAGCAAGGCAATGATGGAAGAACTGGAAATTTCGTTGAGTAATATCTAAGTTAATATTCACAGGAGTTAATTTTTTTATGAATGATATGATGATAAGTATTAAAAACCTGGTTAAAAACTACGGCAGTTTCGCTGCCGTTAAAGGAATTTCATTTGATGTTCAGCGGGGTGAGATATTTGGTTTGCTCGGACAAAACGGCGCGGGAAAATCAACGACCCTTGAGATCATTGAAACCTTAAGGGAGAAAACTTCAGGTGAGGTTATCGTTAACGGTTTCAATCTTGATAAAGATCCCGACCAGATAAAAAAGATCATCGGGGTCCAGTTGCAAACCTCGGGCTTCTATCCGAATCTTCGCCTTGTTGAGTTGATTGGACTTTTCGCGGGATTGTATAACCGTAAAGTAAATCCGATGGACTTGTTGAAACTGGTAAACCTCGAGGAAAAATATAAAAATAAATTCAAGGAGCTTAGCGGCGGCCAGAAGCAAAGGTTTTCTATTGCCACCACACTGATCAATGATCCGGTTATCGTTTTTCTTGATGAGCCTACTACCGGCCTCGATCCACAGGCCAGGAGAAATTTATGGCAACTTATCAGAGACATCAGGGATAAGGGCACCACTGTGATACTGACCACGCATTACATGGATGAAGCAGAAGCCCTCTGCGACCGTGTTGCGATTATGGATACAGGCAATATCATTGCACTCGATACACCCGACAGGTTAATAGACAAACTTGTGGCAACAGGATTTGAGCGGCCGAAGGAAGTGAAGAAGGCGAATCTTGAAGACGTTTTCATTTATCTGACCGGGCATGAATTCACACAATAACATCATAACTATTTTATATGAGCGATGAAGTCTCAGATCCGCGTTATCCAATCGGTAAATATCAGCCACAATCATTTTCACATAAGCAACTTGCTGATTGGCTGAACGACATTAAATTTTTACCCATTTCCCTTGAGCAATCTATTCTTAACCTGGATGCACACCAGCTAGATTCTCCATACCGGGAAGGAGGATGGAAGATCAGGCAGCTTATTCACCATGTCGGAGACAGTCATATGAACGCATACATACGCTTTAAGCTGGCATTGACAGAAGAGCTGCCTGTCATTAAACCATATGAAGAAAAATTATGGGCAGAATTGAATGATTCATCACTTCCCGTAAATATTTCTCTAACACTTCTTCATGCCTTGCATGCACGCTGGTATGAGGCGATCAAGGATCTTAAAAAGGAAGAATGGGAAACAAAAAAAGTATTTCATCCTGAACATAAGAAAGAACTTACGCTCTGGTATTTGCTGGGTATGTATTCATGGCATGGAAGGCACCATACAGCTCATGTACGGAACGCCAGATTCTAAGTTAAAAGTGAAAAGTGAAAAGTGACCCTCTAAATCTTAAACTTTTACCTCTTAACTTTTAACTTATAACTTTTCACTTTTAACTTGTTTCATGAACTGGAAAATTCTCTCTTCAGAATACCTGTATAAAGAAACCTGGTTTACAATAAGAAAAGATATTTGCCAAACTCCCGGGGGCAAAATTGTAAATCCATATTATGTTTATGAATTTCCAACCTGGGTGTCGGCATTGGCGGTAACCGAAAATAATAAGGTTGTGATGGTTAAGCAATACCGTCACGGCATACAGGAAACGATCATTGAAGTTCCCGGAGGATGTGTGGATGCTACCGATAAGGATTATCAGACTGCCATTGCGAGAGAGCTACTTGAAGAAACCGGATATGAATTCAGTGATTATTCTTACTTGGGTAAAATATCACCAAACCCATCAACGAATAATAACTGGATGCATATGTTCCTCGCTACAGGGGGTAAAAAAGTATCTGAACAAAAACTCGATCACAATGAAGAAATTGAAGTAGAGCTTTTAGAGATCGAAGAGTTGAAATCATTGATTGAACAAAATGAGATCAAACAGGCGCTCCATGTGTCCACGATCATGTATGGACTGGCAAAACTTCACCCACAACAAATACACTTCCGCACACCAAAATAAGGTCCTCACCTGAAGCCTTACCTAATGCGGTTTTCAGCGCAATATTCACATCAGGATAAGCTTCACCATGTAATCCTGTTGCTGTTGCTTTTTCAAAAAGAATATTTTCAGGAAGAGCCCTGGGGATCTGTGCCCTTGTAAAATAATATTCCGCTTCTTTAGGCAACAATGCAAGCATTTTATCTATTTCTTTATCCTTCACCATACCTATGATAATATGGAGCTGCCGGAAATCTGACAATTCAACCTGGTTAACTAGCTGCCTGATGCCGTCTTCATTATGTGCTACATCAAGGATCACCTGCGGATGCTGATGAATAACATCCCAGCGGCCATGCAAACCGGTAAGCTTTTTTACCTGTTTTAATGCTTTAGCAACTTTTTCCTGCGGAAGATCAAATCTTTTTAACCTTAACTGGTGAAGGGTTTCTGAAACTGTCACAAGATTTTTCAACTGGTAATACCCCGCAAGGTCGAGCTGGTACGAAACTCTGCTCTGGTCGTGGCTGTTCACAATGTCTGTGACCAGGTAACCATTTTTGTGCGTCCAGTCGGAGGCATAATATCTTTTATCCGCGAATACGATTGGAGCGTGAAGTGCTGCTGCCATTGACAAAAAGACTTCATCAGTTGTATCCGCTGATTCCCCTATGATTGCAGTAACCTGTTTTTTGATAATACCTGCTTTTTCAGCTGCTATAAGTTCCAGTGTGTCGCCCAGGATATTCATATGATCCATCCCGATATTGGTGATCACCGACAATTCCGGAAGTATAACATTGGTACTGTCAAGACGGCCACCGAGTCCCGTCTCTATAACGGCGATATCTATGCGCTCACTAACAAAGTATTCAAATGCCATACCTACTGTAAGTTCAAAGAACGATGGATTGATTTCTTCTATCAATGGTTTTATCCTTTCAGTGAATGCAATCACAAATTCTTTGCTGATCATTTCACCATTTATCCTGATCCTTTCCCTGAAATCTTTAAGGTGAGGGGAAGTGTACAAACCTGTTTTATATCCGCATTCCTGTAAAACAGCTGCGATCATATGACTGCATGAACCTTTTCCGTTTGTTCCGGCAATATGTATCGATTTGAATTTTTGCTGAGGATCTCCAAGCCAGCCGCAGATTTTTAATGTATTAACCAGATCTGATTTTATTGCAGCCGCACCCATTCTGCTGAACATGGGTAATCTGCTGAAAAGATAATCGATTGTTTCAGTATACGTCATCCTTGTCAAAAAAAATGGAAATTAACTCTTCAGTCTGAAATTGAATTGCAGTGTGCCTGCAGATTCATCACTGCCGCTGTTGAACTTTACCTGTCGCGCTTTTTTAAGAGCGATGGCCTTAAGACTGGGATCAGATGTAGTTGAACCTTTTGGTTGGTACTCAGCAGAAATAACATTTCCTGCGGCATCCACTCTTATATCTACAGCAACTTTTGCATTCTCATTAAAATCGTCTTCAAAAGAAGGTGTACGCATGATTCTTCTTCCCGAAAGTCCTTTTATCATTGACACACCAGAACTCCCTGTACCTCCACCACCTTTATAGTTGTCTGATTCAGGATTACCTCCGGGTGCTCCTTGGTCACCATGACCACCTGCTATTCCCTCGTTTCCACCTTTTTTATAATTGTCGGCTTCATTTCCACCTGTTCCTGTTCCATTCACGCCTTTGAATACTGCTTTCGGTTTTGGAGGCACAGGAGCAGGAGGATCATTTGCTGGCTGTGGATTTCTAACAGGCGTTGATTTTACAATTTCTTTTTCAGGAACCTTCGTAGCATTCGGTTTTACTACAGGGGGTTTTTTTATCACCGGTGCATCTTCATCCTTGTCGTCTGTTTCAAAATCTTTTACATTTTCAACGGGAGTATTCGCCACTTTTGGTGGAGTATATGCCTGCTGGTCGGCAGGTGAGGGTTTACCAGGCAGGAATGGCTGATCTTCGCCGAGGCCCTGTTCACTGTTGCCAAGATTAACTTCAATGCCCTCATCCTCAGGAGGAGGAGGAATAGAGGCAAGGGTCCACCTGAAAACAAACAACAGTATAAGCAGCAACACGCAAACGATCAGTGTGTACACCGATGCCCGTATGTTTTTTTCTGCTTCGAAATTGTCGGCGGTCATCATGATGTCTAAGTTAGGATAATAGTTAAAAAGTCAAAACTTAAAGTCAAAAGGTAAAAGTTAAAAAATCATATTGAATATCTTTTCACTTTTAAGATTTTACTTTTCACTTAATAATGCGCGAAATCCATCTCAAAATTACCCTTTATCCTTTCAATCGGAGGATTAAAATAGCCATATTTCAGGTCAGGGAATTCCTCTCGTATCAGTTCCATCAGTTGTTTTACTCCCATTATTTCACCCGTTTCATGAATTCCGATCTTACCAAGGTACCAATCGGGATCAATGTTAAAATTTCTCCATTGAATCATCCGCAACCCTGTTTCGCTGATCAGTTTTCTCAATGCTTCATATTCTTCAACACTGTCTGTCATGCCGGGAAAAACAAAATAATTGATGCTTGTCCACCCTCCGGAATCCTTTACAACTTTTAAACTTTCAACAATATCTTCAAATACATAATTGTTCGGTCTGTAATAACTTTCGTAAACATATTTACGGGCAGAGTTTGTGCTGACCCTTATTGAATTCAACCCGGCTTCACACAATGCTCTTACGGCTGCAGGTTTCGAACCATTGGTATTGATATTGATGCTGCCCTTATCAGTATGCTTGCGCATTTCAATAATAGATTCACGAATGGTTTCCCACATCAGTAAAGGTTCTCCTTCGCAACCCTGGCCAAAGCTCACGATCGGGAAAGGTGCGGTCTCAAGATGAGGAACTGTAAATTCTACAATCTCTTCAGCTGTAGGTTTGAACGTAAGTCTGTCCTGTGTGGAAACGATACTTTCTTCTTCAGGTTGGAATGAAATACATCCAACACAATTTGCATTGCAGGCAGGTGAAGAAGGCACCGGGCATTCCCACCTTCCTGAAAAATAATTACGGGCAGCAGGACAATGATAAGTAAGACAACATTTTTCTGAGAGATGTTTCAATAGCCTGTTGTGCGGGTATGCCCGGATAATATTTTTTACACCTTCGTTTATATTTTCATTGTCATATCCTGCACTTTCCTGCCTTATATCCTGTTCTATCCTTACTGCAGGAACATAAAATTTTTCATTGTACCAGCCTGCCGCGGTATAACAGAATAGCGGTAGAGTAGGTGCATCGGAATTTGATTCATATGCTGCGAGGAATAAACCTGTATGTGCGGGGGGAATGAAAGCAGCTACAGCCCAACCTTTTTCACAAAGCTTCATTTCTCCGGTATGAACGTCGATGCCTATACCTTTTCTTCCCGGCAATTCGTACAGTGAACCTCCTTCGGGTAATTCTATCCATTCGCCAACCGGGATTTCTAATGCATCCCATCCAGCGCGTCCGGTTGCATACAGTGTTTTGTCTTCGAAAATATTTCCTTTTCCGTCTGAGTATAGTAAATATGGGCTGTTGGTAATCAAAGTTGTTTTTTATTTATCATTTTCGAGAATCGAGAATCGACAAAACGAGATTTGAATCGAGAGACGAGAAACTTAAATTATTTATTCCCGTTTGTCGATTCTCGTTTCTCGTTTGCAGTCTGTCTCCTCCGCACCCACTCATTAAATTCCGCATCACTCGCTTCACTCTCACCTGTATCAATTTCTTTCTGCAACAGTTTATTATTCTTAAAATCTATCGTGAGCCATCCATCTCTCAATACTACATTATCGATCTCTCTCCAACTGATCCTTTTTTTAAAAAGATTATTGATCATAATATGATCTTCTGCAAATCCTATTTCAGATGCCCGCTTTGCCTGGTATTCCAGCAAAGCAAGAAATGCAAAAGCAATGACCAGCCATTCAAAGTACGGCATCTTCGTCCATACCAGCCCTGCGATCAATAATGCCTTGCTGTAATAAATTTCCCGGTCAGTTCTGTAATACAAATAAGCATTCCATAAAAGCAAACCCGCGATAAAAATTATCCCTGCCAGGTAGGGAAGGATGATCATGTTCCTGAAAAACATTTCCCTTGCAAATAAAACGGCCGATCCGGTCGTCAGCAAAAATCCGAATATGTTGACATACCGTGATGTTTCATTTTTCAGAACGATGATATATGGATAATTTCTGCTTTCCGCCACACTATCAGGTATTGGCTGATGCAAGCAGGTTACAAAGTTTAAGCAACACACGGGCGCCTACATTTGAATCCCAGTCATTTTCACCAGTGCCTACTTCAACAAGGTCGAATCCAAGAAGCTGACGTCCGCTTTCAAGCATTTTTCTCAGTAAGTAATACACTGCTTCCGTTTCAAATCCACCATGAACAGGAGTACCGCTACTCGGACATAGCTTGGGATCGAGGCCATCGATGTCGAAGCTTAAAAATATTTTTTGAGGAAGCTGGTTAATGATATCCTCCGCGATGTGCTTCCAGTTTCCGCCTTCAAATTGCTTTCGTTTGATGTCTTTGTCAAAAAAGGTTACCACCCGGTTGTTGCTTGCTTTTACATAATCCCATTCCGATTCACTGTAGTCCCGCACACCAACCTGAACCAGTTTATTTATCTGCGGAATTTCTTCAAGGGCATTATACATGATGCTGGCATGGCTATAATCAAAATCTTCGTAGCATTTCCTCAGGTCGCAGTGGGCATCTATCTGCAATATTCCAAAATCACCGTGCTTTTCAGCTATAGCTTTGAAATAACCCAGGGATATGCTGTGGTCACCTCCCAGCAACGCCACAAGCTTGTTCCTGTTCATTAATCCTTTTGTTTGTTCATACACCCATTCATTCAGGAATGCGCCGCCTTCATTAATATCCTTCAGTGATTTGCACATGAAAGAATTTTTTTTAAGGTCCTCGCCCCTCGAAATGTATGCTATATACAATTCCGCTTCTTTGCGCAGGTAATCACTCTTCATCAGGATCTTTTTATCTGCCGGCCGCATATAAAAACCCTTTTTCCAGGTATCGGGATAATCGAGGTCGAAAATGTCGACCTGCATACTTGCCTTCTGGATATGTTCAGAGGCTCTTGCCGTTCCGGCATTGTAACTAACCGTAACTTCCCACGGCACAGGAAGGATCACCAACCTGGCATCTTCTTCAGTTGTCGGAAACCCGTAAATGTTGTTCGACGGATTGCTGGCGGCGTTTGGATCGAAGTCTTTGAAATCTATCATTCTGTAACTTTCAGAAATATTTAAAAACTATGCAAGGTAGTAACAAAAATCCTACCCGCCTGTTATCTAATAGATCAAAGACGATTGTTTTTAGAGTAACTTTGCATGCGAACGATAAATTATGAAGAAGATACATATTGTGATGCTTGTCGCGATCGCAGCTATAATAGCGGTGTTGATCAGTATGATGGGCGATCTTTCAACGTATGAAACGATAGCTTCTGCCCGCCAGAAACAGGGCAAGGCAGTTACTATTATCGCCAGGCTCGATAAATCAATGGCCAACCCCATCCAGTACGACCCGGTACGCAATGCCAATTTCACCACTTTTCATGTTGTAGATTCACTCGGAAACAGGGCGAAAGTAGAATACCATTTCGAAAAGCCTTTTGACATGGAAAAAAGCGAAAGGATCGTGTTGAAAGGTACCATGAAAGGAGATGTTTTTGAAATCACAAGAAAAGATGGCATCCTGATCAAATGTCCTTCAAAATATAAAGATGATCCAAAGGCGGCGCAAAACAATCTGAGCCGTAACTAACGCTACAACTCTCAACTTTTACGGATGAATTATATTGGTGAACATCTTTTGCCGGGGCAACTGGGACATTTTTTGTTAGTACTGTCACTCGTAACATCACTGGTTGCAACATATGCTTATTTCCGATCCACAAATGCTGTTGTTACAGATGACCAGAACAGCTGGAAGAAACTTGCGAGAACTGCTTTTATTATAGACGCTGTTTCAGTATTTACCGTTTTCGGCATCATCTACTATATTATCTCCAAACATTATTTTGAGTACCATTATGCCTGGAACCACTCAGATAAATCGCTGAATGCAGGTTACCTGATCAGCAGCATCTGGGAAGGGCAGGAGGGCAGCTTTCTCCTCTGGACCATCTGGCACGGAGTGCTTGGACTGATACT
>Ga0111539_10005605_pt1 | contig 16234 bp, 17 predicted proteins | sample RhiMethybrSRZTD1_FD_79667 | JGI IMG/M metagenome (GOLD analysis project Ga0111539, IMG submission 79667) | Populus rhizosphere microbial communities from Tennessee, USA - Rhizosphere MetaG P. TD hybrid SRZTD1 (version 2) (version 2) | ecosystem: Host-associated > Plants > Roots > Rhizosphere >... | reverse complement strand
TTACTTCAGCAACTTCGAAACCTCGAGCACCTGCTCGGGCCTCGCTCGCACCCAGTAGTTCTCAGTTACATTGATCCAGCGCACCGTGCCCGTTGAATCGAGCAGGAACTCCGCCGGACGCGCGATGTCGTGACCATTCTCACCTGCACCCGCATGCACCAGATCGTAACGCCGAATCACTTCTACATTCTGATCTGAAAGCAACGGAAAGGTATAACCAGCCTTTTGCGCCAGATTGCGCGAGACGTCAGGAGCATCAACACTGATCGCGACCGGACGTATTCCCACTTCGTATAGCTTGTCCAAACTCTTTTCGATACCCCGCAACTCGGAGTTACACAGGGGTCACCAGTAACCTCTGTAAAAGATCAGCAACACGCCTCTTGGCGATTTGCCGTTGATCGGCGCAGTCGTCAGCTCGTTGAGCGAGACCTGTTTGCCGGAAGTATCAGGAAGAGTAAAGTCCGGTGCTCGCTGGCCGACTTGCGGTGCACCTTTCGATGCCGGCAACATGCGGCCGCCAACGAAGTATGCAAAAGCAAACAAGCCAATCACGAGGACGCTAAATGTTGTTACGAGCACGCTGATGATCTTCGAGCGCGTTGGATGCGGGCGATCCGAAGCGAAGCCCCTTCGCAACCCCATCCAGAGCAACACTCCTGCAAGCACGAACAATACGAGGTTAGCCCACGGAAAATCGCGTGTAACCGGAAACCACACGAAGACAAAGAAAAAACTCATGAAGGCAGCGATGGTGAGCAGTAAGCCCGCCCAGAGCGGCCAGTTGATGCGTCGTACATTCATGTTAATCCTGAAAAATCCTGTTCATCCCGGTCCACAGTTCTACCGATAAAACGGTCTCAACTTAGTCCTTCCATACGCTACAAACGCGCACAAAAGACAGATCACCACATTCCCAATCGCCGGCCCGATACCAGCACTCATCGCCGTTACGACGACTGCGCCGATCATGATAATCGTTAATCCGATAGCAGCTAGCACCGTCAGATATTGCTTAATCCGCAAAAGTCCCGGAAGAACCAATCCGAGCGCGCCAAGTATTTCACACACGCCGATAAAATGGATAAACCACCCCGGAAAGAGAATCTGATTTGGCGGTCCCATCCTTCTCATATCCTCGATCGTGTAATAGAACTTGGTGCCGCCCGCAAACAGGAATAGTAACGCCAACAGTATTTGAATAATCCAAAGTAAGATGTTCATGTTCAGTATCCTTCTGGAATTAAGATCGGTTAGTACTTCGCAAAGGAATCAGTGCCCGCAAGCGCATGTCGTGTAAGTAAAGCCCCAGCCAAAGCAGCACTCCAAAGATGATTGGGAAAACAATCGGGAATAACCCTTCATTAGCTCGCACGTGCGTCGACACCGCGCCGCCAAGATAACCAGTCAACAAGATCGCGCCGAGCACCGACGTTGTCGGAATCAAATAAAGAATCGTGCAGACAATTAAAACGATGCCGATCGGAACGATGAGACTTTCGGAGTATCCGAGCTTCGTGGTTGCATCCACTACCACCGCCGGCTTCACCAGCTTCATCGCACCATCAACCAGAAGAAAGAGTGCCGGCAACCCGCTCACGATTCGTCCAATCCAGAGATTTTTCTTCGAAACAGAAGTTTGCAATCCAGTTTGCTCCATCGCTCCTCCAATCATTACTGCGGCAATCCGCCAATCTCCAATACCGGACGAACCTCAACCGTTCCGTACTTCGCACCCGGAATGCGTTCAGCGATACTCATCGCTTCATCCAGATCGCGGGCCTCAACGAGATAGTAACCTCCGAGTTGTTCACGAGTTTCAGCGAATGGTCCATCGGTGACCAGCCGTTTGCCGTTCCGCACGCGAATGCTGGTGGCGGTCGACACCGGATGCAAGGGACCCGCACCCAGGTATTTTCCTGAAGAGCTCAGATCCTGTGCGAGTTGTGCCGATTCGACGTAGCAATGCTCTCGCTCGCTGTCGCTCATGGCGTCTTCGGCGAGATAAACCAGTAACATGTATTTCATAAGTTTCCTGCCTCCACTGCTAAATCGAACGGCGAGTTCCTGAATCGACACCTCAACGGGAATTTTTCTATTATCAAACGTGCTTTCAAACGCTAACGTCGCCGTCGACGCAGTTTACAGATCCGACTGGGGCCGGATTGTTGCAACTCTCATACGTCAGTTTGGCGATTTCGAACTTGCCGAAGACGTTGCGCAGGACGCATTCACTGCCGCCATCCACCAGTGGCCAACTGACGGTATCCCTGAATCGCCACGTGCATGGATCATCCAGACCGCAAAGCACAAAGCCATCGATCGGGTGCGCCGTCAGGCTCGTCTTCAGGAAAAAATCGCCGCCGAGCCTGACTTCGCTTCGGAACCAATCGTCGAAGGTCCAAAGCTCGACTTTGATGAGATTCCCGACGATCGTCTCCGTCTGATCTTCACCTGCTGCCACCCGGCTTTGTCTCTGGAAGCGCAGGTCGCACTAACGCTGCGAACGTTAGGCGGTCTTCAGACCGATGAAATCGCGCGCTCATTCCTGGTTCCCACCGCCACTATGGCCCAGCGACTCGTGCGCGCGAAACGAAAAATACGCGACGCAGGAATTCCTTTCAGTGTTCCAGACACGACGGAAATGCCGGCGCGCCTGGACGGAGTGCTGACCGCAATCTATCTCATCTTCACCGAAGGCTATGCGCCCACGCGTGGCGAGCCGCTGGTGCGAGCCGATCTTTGTGCGGAAGCGATTCGTCTCGGCCGTCTTCTCAGAACGTTGCTCGCGCCAAAGCCACCTTCTGAAGCGGTGGCACTCGTTGCACTCATGTTGTTACACGACTCACGACGCGAGGCTCGACTGGATGAAGACGGCGATCTGGTCACACTCGAAGAGCAAGACCGCTCGCTTTGGCACAGACCACAAATTGACGAGGCTCTCGTTTTAGTTGAGGAGGCACTCGCCGGCGAGCCTGGTCCATTCACATTAGAGGCTGCTATTGCCGCCGAACACTGTAAGGCTGCTCGAGCCGAAGACACGAACTGGGAAGAAATCGTCAAGCTATACGATCTACTCGCCGAACTGATGCCTTCTCCGATCGTGTCGTTAAATCGCGCCGTGGCAGTCGCCATGGCTCGTGGCCCGCAACCGGCACTTGAATTAATCGACGAGCTCGCCACGTCGGGCGAGCTCGATGAATACCACTTGTTACACGCGGCCCGTGCTGACATGCTTCGGCGGCTCGGATCAAATGATGAAGCCGCAGCGAGTTATGAAACTGCTTTACGATTGGTGACCAACGACAGCGAGCGCCGCTTCCTCGAACGTCGCCACAATGAGGTTTTGCCACAAAAAGGCACAAAAAGCACATAAAGTAAAATCATCATTACTGCGTGAATTTCTTTGCGCGCTTCGGAGCCCACCTTATGTGCTTTTAGTGCCTTTTTGTGGCTACTCTTCTTTGTGGCTAAGCTCCGTGGCCGCCGGCGGCCATCGCCTGGAGACGCTTGTCAATTTCTTCGGGTGAAACATCTTCCTTGTGCGTCGCGATCGTCCACACGTGACCGAAGGGATCCGTTAGTGTGCCGGAACGATCGCCGTAGAACTGGTCCTGCAAAGGCTTCGTCTCGGTCCCGCCCGCAGCAATTGCCTGCGGATAGATTGTGTCCACGTCGTCAACGTAGATCATCAGGCTTACCGGCGTGCCACCGAGTGCTTTTACTCCCTTGAACTGCTCGGACGCATCGGCCAGCATGAACGGCGAATCGCCGATCTTCATTTCGGCATGGCCAATCTTTCCTCCGTGATCCATGCGAAATAGTTCGACTGCGCCGAACGCCTTTTTGTAATACTCCATCGCCTCTGCCGCACCATCAATAACCAGGTAGGGCGTTAAAGAGTGATATCCTTCCGGAATCGGTTTCACATCTGCCATCTGTATTCCCCTTTCGCTAGTTAAGAATTGTTTCTTACAACCATGAGCGTCATATCGTCTGTGAGCGGCCGTGGAGCGGCGAAATCCTGCACTGCGCCCAGTACTGAAAACAATACTGCCTCCGCCGAGCCGCCCTGGGCACGGCGTAACTCGGTTTGGAGTCGCATATTGCCAAACTCCTGCTCCGCTTCGTTGAATGACTCAAGAATACCATCAGAGCAGGCTAATAGTAGATCGCCGCGCCGTAAATGGACGGTGCCGCAGTCAAATGATGCTTCGGGCACTGCGCCGAGAACCGGTCCACCGTCGGAGAGTAATTCGAGTTGCCCGTTTTTACGTAACAACAACGCCGGTGGATGTCCCGCACTACTGTAATCCAGTCGCTCCGTATCCGAATCCAATCGCGCGACAAACAAACTGCTCAACGGCTCTATGCCTGCAAAGCGCGCAATGTCGCGATTGACACCGGCGACAATCGTTTTTGGATCGCTGCTCTTCGCTGTGTGTGTGCGAATCAGTCCCACAAGATGCGTGACCCACATCCCAGCGGCGAGGCCTTTGCCACCAATATCACCAAGTGCAAGGATGAGACCATCACTCGTCTGCTCGACACTAAAGAAGTCTCCCGGCAGATGACGAACCGCAAAGATCTCACTCGCCACATCGAACGCGCCGTGTCGCACCAGACTCGGGGCACACAATCGCCGGTGCACCTGCGCCGCTTCGAAGATCGCAGTGTTCAGCTCAGCGTAATCCTGTTGCAGCTTCTCAAGGCGCTGTTCGAGTGCGCTGGATGGCGATGCAACTGGGGCCAGGGGAGACAATTCGATATCGAATGCTGGGAGAGTCATAACAAGACCTCATCCGACAAACTTATAGCCACTTCCGTGAACGGTAAGAATAAAACGAGGTTCTTCGGGATTTGGTTCGAGCTTTTGTCTTAAGTGAACAATATGCGTATCGACGGTACGAGTGGTCGGATAATTTTCATATCCCCAAACAGCATCGAGCAGTCGATCTCGACTGAGGGTCTCAACAGGATGCGCGATGAAATACGCCAGCAGAGCAAACTCTTTCGCTGAGAGATCGATCACGTTTCCGGCGCGGCGCACTTCGTTGCTGCGAATGTTGACTTCAACGTCGCTGAATTTATAAACCTCCGACAACGGCACCGGTGATGAAGCTCGCCTTAATACAGCCTTAACACGGGCCATCAGCTCGCGAACTGAAAACGGTTTCGTGACGTAATCATCTGCCCCCAACTCGAGTCCGACAACCTTGTCGATCTCCTGGCCACGCGCAGTCAGCATGATGATCGGAACTGACGGTCGTTTCGCCTTCAACTGTTTGCAAACGTCGAGGCCACTCATCCGCGGCATCATCACATCCAGCACTACCAGATCCGGATTGTCTGACAATGCTCGATCGAGCCCGCTCACACCGTCCTCAGCGCTGATCACTTCGTAACCTTCGTACTCGAAGTTATCCCGCAGCCCCGCAACCATCGCCGGCTCGTCTTCAACAATTAGAATTTTGCTTTTCATAAAGCCTCGATATTCTTAGCCACAAAAAGGCACAAAGCTCACATGTATAAAAATGATTTTGTGTCTGTTGTGCTTCTTTGTGGCCATTATGATGTTTGCTGTGCCAGGGGCAACCACACAGTGAACTTGCTGCCGCGTCCGGGGGTGCTTTCAACTTCAACGTCGCCGCCGTGAGCTTGCGTTATGTGACGGACCAGCGACAGCCCGAGCCCACTGCCCTTCGTGGTATGCACAAGCGGATCGCACGTGCGATAAAACTTCTCGAAAATTCTTGTTTGCTCGTTTCGGTCGATACCGATACCTCGATCGCTGACTTCCAGTTTGAGCACACTCTGATCGCGATAGAGCCTGACGGCCAGGAACTTTTCACTGTCAGAATACTTGAGCGCATTGTTAACGAGGTTAACAAGCGCGCGCGCGATCGCTTCACGATCGACTTTCACCGCCGGAATTCCCGGGTCGATCTGTTCCTCGAGCGCAAATCCCTGCTGCTCGATCTGGTAACGATATGAATCGAGCGTGTTGCGCACGAGCTCGGCGATGTCAGTTTCTCTGAAGTCGTATTCCTTACGACCTGCTTCAATGCGAGAGAAATCGAGAATGTTGTTGATTAGAGCACTGAGCCGTTCACTCTCTTTGCGAATGATGCTGTAGTACTCGTTCTTCTTTTCCTGCGTCGTAATGCGACCAAGCTCGAGCGTTTCGGCATAAAGCCGAATGAGAGCGAGCGGTGTTCTCAACTCGTGTGAAACGTTAGAGACAAAATCAGACTTCAAACGCGCCAGCGCGACTTGCTTGTTAACACTTCGATACGTCAAAACTAATCCACCAATCATCAAAACTGACAACACACCGAGAATCAAAAAACTCTGCCACACCCACCTCTGCCCGATTGCCTGTGCCGTTGTGCCCTGAAACTTGATTCCCACTGCGAGACCATGAAACGGGTTATCGAGGTTGAGCGACACCTCAGGTTTGCCGCCATTCCATGCTGCCGACGTTGCGAACGGCCGGTCGGGCTCCGCTCGGAAGGCATCCGCGGGAAAAACCACCATGGCCAGGCGCTGTTCCTTATGCTCTTTTAATCCCTGAGAAGTTAACTCGTAAAACGTTTGGCCCTCTTTGTGTCCGGGATCGTCATTAAGATTTGGCGAAGTGAACTCTTCCAGCACTTGCGGGAAAAATTTCTGCTGCAAATACTTTTGATCGAAGCTCACGCCTCCCAAAACTGTGCGATCCTTGGCGATTTGAGGAAATGTGAAGAGCGCGGTCGAGTTGTACATTGAAGAGCCGTTTGGCCCTTCAACTTCTCCGCTATACCACATGATGGGCTTGGGCTTCTTGCACAATTGGTCCACCATGGATCGGCCGTCAAGCTCCAACCAACCGCCATACATCCTGGTCAGATTAGCGAGCTCTTTTTCGTCTTTGTGCTCGCGTTGCTGCTGAATTATGACTCCCTTTTTAGCCTCAAATATAAACGCGTGTGAGAACCACGGACTTTTATCAAGAATCAGTTCGAGCTTTCGGCGCTTCTCATCATCCGAGTCAGAATCCAATGGAAACTCATCTTTAGCCTGTTCCGTCATTTCGTAGGCTTTGCTGCTCATCTTCTTCGCGGAATTCGAAAGCACGTACTGAAAGTCGCGATGAATCAGCGCTTCGACTTTCTTGTCTCGCTGGATCGATTTAACGTGCTGAAAGTTAACGAAGATGAGGGTTAAGGCAGGCAGAACGACGGCCAAACCGAGCGTCAGGACGAGACGAAAACGAGCATTTGCTTCTCTTCTCGACTTCATTGTGTGGCAGAGAATACGCCCGGCGGCGCCGGGCTGTGTCAAGCTCACGTAAAAATTTGTTAAGAATTGTAAAGTCCGTCCACAGATTACACAGATTTAACGTCGGCCGTCGAACTCGGTTATATTAGCGCGTCCCCAATTTACCCATGGAGTCAGTACCCATGAAACATTTGACGATGCAGGAACTGGAAGCAGCGCTGGAACACCTGCGAGAGGCGCCTAAAGACGACGGCGTTTTGCAACTGATCGTGTGCCGGCCCGACGTCGATCAGCGAGAAGAAATGCACCAGGCCGAGTTGGATCCGGTTAAGGGATTGGTTGGAGACAATTGGATTGTCCGCCCCAGCAGCAAGACACCGGACGGATCTCCGCATCCGGAGATGCAGATCAACATCATGAATGTTCGTGTGACTGCCCTCGTCGCTCAGGAACGAGAGCGTTGGTCACTCGCCGGCGATCAATTGTATATCGACATGGATCTGAGCAAGGAGAACCTGCCGGCTGGATCACGTATCCAGGTTGGCTCAGCGGTGCTTGAAGTTAGTCCGCTGCCACACACCGGCTGTGCCAAATTCGTTTCGCGTTTTGGCGTGGACGCCATGAAGTTTGTGAATTCCGAGGTCGGCAAAGAACTCTGCTTGCGGGGTATCAACGCCAAAGTGGTCCAGGCCGGAACGGTCAAGGTGGGCCACAAAGTGAAAAAGATGTAGCCACGAAAAGGCACAAAAAGCACAAAGAGTAGGATTTCTTTTTTTGTGCTTTATGTGCCTTTTTGTGGCTGGTTATGCGGCTTGTTGCCGCGAGTGGCGACCTTCAGCAAATTGCTCGATCATCTTCTTATTGAACGCGGGTATATCGGCAGGCTTCCGACTGGTTATTAAGCCGTTATCTACCACCACATCTCGATCGACCCAACGCGCGCCCGCATTTATCAGATCGCGTTTCAACGAAGGCCATGAAGTAATCGTTTTTCCTTTAACTACTTCCGAATCGATCAGCGTCCACGGTGCATGACAAATTGCTGCGACCGGCTTACCTGTTGCAAAGAATCCGTCCACGAACTCCACCGCTCTAATCATCATTCGCAATTGGTCGGGATTTCTCACCCCACCCGGCAATAAGAGCGCGTCATAATCATCAGAACGTGCCCGACTCAACGGCATATCAACCTTAAATGTGTCTGCCTTTTCGTCGTGATTCCAGCCCTGAACTTCGTTTTCCGCGGGGGACACAATTTCGGTTATCGCACCTGCGTCTTCCAGCGCTTTTTTCGGGTCGGTCAGCTCCACCTGCTCAAAGCCATCGGCCACCAGAATGGCCACCTTCTTCCCCTCCAGTTTCTTCTCCATGAGGCTTCCTCCTTGTTCTCAAAATCCGCCTAACCTGTTGTTAGGCAACAAAGATGCCGCTATGTATTGCAGCGTACGTTGGGAAAGTGAGGGCTGAAATCGAATAAAAACGTAATGAAGCCCGACAGGACTGTCCGAAAAAGAACCTATGTTATCGGCGTTAAACTACTTTCTGTTTCCAGCGGCCGCGGCGGAAGACTAGGCCACTCACCACCGCGAGAGTTGAAAAAGCAATGGTCATCGCAATGAAAACGCCGCGGGGTCCCCATCCCAGCGCCACGCCCAGAACGTACGCAAGCGGAATCTCCCACAACCAGAACACAAACAGGTTAATGATGGTCGGAGTCCAGGTATCGCCGGCGCCATTGAACGACTGGCCGAGCACCATGCCATAGGCATAAAACAGAAACCCGCAGGCGACGATCCGCAGGCAATCAACACCGTATTTAGCGACATCGGGAATATCCGTGAACAGCCAGATAATCTGCGGAGCAAAGAGAATAAAGAGCAGTCCAACAATCCCGAGAAAGATCATGTTGTAGAAACCGGCTTTCCAAACAGCACGCTCGGCGCGCTCCGGATTCTTGGCGCCTAATGCCTGGCCCACCATCGTCGCTGCTGCGTTCGACATCCCCCACGACGGCAACAGTGCAAAGAGAATCACGCGAATGCCGCAGGTATAACCCGCAACAGCGTCACTACCGAAACTGGAGATGATGCGCACAAGTCCGATCCAACTCGCCATGCCGATGAAAACCTGAAACGTTCCGGTAGCTGACAAGCGAATCAAACGACCAATGATCGACGGCTCGATACGAAGGTGACGTCGCTCAATATTGAATCGGCCGCCGTCGCGAACAAGTTTGCTGAGTGCGAAGAGTGCGCCGGTTCCTCGTCCAATGTTGGTAGCGATGGCGGCGCCAACTATGCCGAGCTTTGGAAATGGTCCGAGTCCAAAGATCAGGCATGGGCCAAGCAGGATGTTGATCCAGTTGGCCAGCCACAACGTGCGCATCGCGATCGCGGCGTCGCCTGCACCACGAAAGATGGCGTTGATCATGAAGAGCATCACGACGGTGACGTTTCCTGCCAACATCACTCGCGTGAATGGAGCACCGTGCTCAATAACCCACGGTGAACCACCCATCAAAGCAAGCAGCTTTGGTGCGAGTGGAGCACCGATGGCGCCGATCACCGTTGAAAGGATCAATGCCAGCGCGATTGCCTGCACCGCCGCACGTGCCGCACCTTCCGGATTCTGTTCTCCGATACGGCGGGCGATCATTGCCATCGCACCAATGCTCAATCCGATCGCGAGCGCGTAAATGAGCGTTAGTAAGGATTCAGTGAGACCGACAGTCGCGATGGCTTCCTTGCCGAGGTGCGATACCCAGAAAATATCGACCACTGCAAAAACGCTTTCCATGATCATTTCGAGGACCATGGGTATCGCGAGCAGCAGAATTGCACGTCCAATCGGTCCGGTGGTGTAGTTGCGATGCGAGCCACGGATCGATTCTTTAACGGCAGACCACAGGCTTTGTGAGTCTTCCTGAGGAACCGCAACTGTTTCGGACATGTTTAGACCTCGAGCCACAGATCGTTGGCTCCGTGGCTAACTACCTGCCATAGTCATCCTGAAGACGAACGATGTCGTCTTCACCGAGATAAGTTCCACGCTGCACTTCTATAAATACTAAATCGGTGTCGCCTGGGTTCTCGACACGATGGGCCGTTCCGATGGGAATGTCGATCGCCTCTCCGGCGTTAACAGTGACTTCTTTTCCATCGAGAGTCACTTTGGCAGTGCCTTCTACCACGAACCAGTGCTCAGCTCTTTGGGCGTGTTTCTGATAGCTGAGTCGTTGTCCCGGCAAGACTTCAATCCGCTTGACCTTGAAATTCCGATCTTCCTCCAGGACTGTGTAAGTTCCCCAGGGCCGGCGATCAAATTCCCGCATATTCGCGTTCCTCCTCGAATGGTGGAACGTACCTTAGCGCATAAAAAAACACAAAGGTTCTGAACGAACCTTTGTGCTCTTTTGTTGCCTCGCCTTTATACTCTTTTAGGAGTTGGCTTTCAAGGTCAAATAAATTACCGCGTTCCGTCTCTTCACCAGAACCAGTGCCGGCTTCGCACCGGACCGTTGAATCGCAGCGCTAAACTCAGCCACGGTTTTTACAGGCTGCCGATTCACTTCCTGAATCAGATCGCCCTGCCGTATGCCCGCATCGGCGGCACTGCCAGCCGGATCCAGTCGCGTAACCAGCAAGCCCTGGTCGTCGGCATCGAGTCCAAAGCGCTGGGCCGACTCGGCGCTGAGCGGCTGAACTGTCATGCCGAACTTACCACTGCCGGCAGCATTAGGGTTATTCGTGCTCTCATCTTCGCTGTCCGGCGTGGGCCGGTCAGGAAGCTCAGCCAGCGCAACCTCGAAGTTCTGATCGCGACCATTACGAAGGGCCGTAACTTCCACGTTCGATCCCGGAGGCAAGCTGGCAACGATATTTCGTAGCTTGTTGTTGTCAGTAACCGACTGCTTGTTAACGGCAGTGATCACGTCACCGCGCTTGAGACCCGCCTTATCAGCCGGACCACCATTGCTAACTGAAGTAACGATCGCTCCTCGCGCCGATGGCAAGTTCAGGCTCTGCGCCAGATCCGCATCAACCGACTGGATCGTTACACCAAGCATTCCGCGCCGCACCTTGCCAGTCTTCATTAATTGATCCATCACGGCCCTGGCCATATTCGACGGAATCGCGAAACCGATACCGATGTTGCCGCCCGACGGCGAAAGAATCTGGGAGTTGATCCCGATCAGCTCACCGCTGGTGTTCACGAGAGCACCACCGGAATTACCGCGGTTAATCGCGGCGTCAGTCTGCAGAAAGTCTTCGAAACTGCCGTCACTCAAACCCGTTGCACGACCCTTCGCACTGACGATGCCCGAAGTGACGGTTTGACCGATGCCGAGAGGATTGCCGACCGCCAGCACAGGGTCGCCGACGCGAACCTTGTCCGAATCTCCCAGCGAGAGTGTCGGCAGGTCTTTCGCATCGATCTTCAACACGGCAAGATCGCTCGGGGGATCCGAACCCACCAGTTTTGCGGTGAAAGTACGGTTGTCAGGTAGCTCGACTTTGATTTCGAGAGCACCATCGACCACGTGATGGTTGGTCAGAATGTACCCCTCAGAATTGACGATGACTCCGGAACCGACGCCCTGAACTTTCTGCGGAGCCTGTTGCTGGGGCATCCGATCGCCAAAGAACTCTCGGAACGTCGGGTCGTCCGTGAAAGGAAACTGTTGTGCCGATCGTGCGCGTTCGGTTGAACGAATTGTCACGACCGCGGGTGAAACCCGGCTAACAAGGTCGGCATAAGAAGTCTGCACACCCGCCGCAGTGACAACCGGCGGCGCCGGCGCTGGCTGGGAAGAAGTCAGACCCATCAATTTGTTCTGTCCACTGCACGAGGCAAATGAAAAAACCACCAGGACTAAACTTAGAATCATGTTTGCGCGCGAAAGCGCTCCTCTATTAATCTTCACTTCTCTCATTCCTAAATCTCTCCACTTGTGAATGCAATAAATACAAACTTATGATTCAGCTAAACACGATTCCGTTTACTCACTCCTTTATACGCCCACAGCGCGCCAGGCCTTTGCCGGATTTTGTGCTTTTTTGTGCACCTTTGCGGTGTTAAATGGTGTGATATACTGCGCCCGTTAAAACGCCTGTTAATCCTTTGTATCTGTTGTTCAAAAAGAATGCCGACAGTCCCTTAATCAACCTGTACGCCGTTCGCCCCCGGTTTTTCCAACCAAAACACGGCAATCTGAGGTAAAGCTCTGGTGCATGGGATAGATTCCAACGGCCACGAGGAAAATTCCGTTCTAATCGTCAATGACGAGCCGGACCAACTCACCCTGATGGGTAATCTGTTGCGGAAGGCTGGTTATGCGGTGCTTACCGCCGAAGACGGGGTCGAAGGTCTGACTCTCGCCAGACGAGAACGACCGGATCTCGTGATCAGCGATGTGTCCATGCCCCGCATGAACGGCCTGGCGTTCTGCCGCGAAATTCGCGCCGACCTGGAACTGAAAACCGTTCCGATTCTGCTTGTAACAGCACTTCAGAAAGACACCGAAAGCGCAGTGGCAGGTCTGAACGCCGGCGCTGACGACTATCTCGAATTCCCTTTTGATTCGGCTCGCCTCGTCGCAAAAGTCTCGCGTCTGCTCGAGCGTTCGCGTCTGGAAGCCAGCTATCGAGACCTCGTCGAACACGCCACGGATATGATCTTCACACAGGATCTGGCAGGCAAACTGACGAGCATGAACCTCGCCGGGCAGACGTTTCTGGGTCGCAAGACCGAAGACATAATCGGCAATTCATTCTTTGCTGTGTTTGGGGTCATCCCGGAAAGCAATGGTTTTGGCGGTAGCCTTGAACGCCCACAGGAGGCAGGTGAGTTCCGGCACCAGTTTGTGGCGCGTTCGGCCGGCGGCGAGGACCGCTGGCTGGATCTCATTGTTTCGCCGATCAAGGACAAGCTCAACGAGACAATCGGTTTTCGTGGACTTGCGCGCGACATCACCGAGCGAAAACGCTTTGAAGAAGCGTTGCGCGATTCCGAGGAACGCTACCGGCTGCTGTTTGAATCGACGCCACAACCAATCTGGGTCTACAACGAAGAGACGCTCGCATTTCTCGCCGTCAACGAAGCTGCAACTCGGAGCTACGGCTACTCCCGTGACGAGTTTCTATCAATGACGATCAATGATATTCGTGCCAGCGAGGATATTCCCACGCTGATTATCAAGAACGATCCAAATGATCTTGTTATCTCGAGTCCCTGGCGTCATAGCACCCGAACGGGAGCAACGCTCTATGTCGAGATGAGCTCACATCCGGTCGTTTTTGACGGCAAGAACAGCAAGCTGGTTATCGTCAACGACGTCACTGAACGCAAGCTTCTCGACGAGAAGCAGCAGCGGCTGCACGCATCGCTGCAGCAGTCTGCAATGGAATGGCGGCAGACGTTCAATGCCATCGATTTTCCGGTGCTCATTGTCGATCTGGCCGGAACAATCAAGCGATCAAACCAGGCCGCCGAGCAGATCGTCGGTATCAGCGCGGAACAGATTCTCGGAAAAACCGTGAGCCAGCTCGGTGAACACCAGCCCTGGAAAAAGGCCATCGAGTTGATCGAAAACATTCGGGAAAATCCGGCGCCAGCGGCGGAAGAAGTTAAATGCGAAGCGACCGGAAAGACCTGGGCCATCACTCTGTATCACGTCAACGAATTCGGCTCGGCCGGGGAGCGAGCAATCCTGATCGCGCAGGACATTACGAAGCGAGCCGAGCTCGAAGCGTCACTGCGACAAAGTGAGATGATGTCGCTGCTCGGGTCGCTCGTGGCGGGCGTTGCGCACGAAGTCAGGAATCCTCTCTTCGGCATTTCGTCAATTCTTGACGCGTTTGAAACGAGATTCAGTGACCGGACGGAGTATCTGCGCTATACAAATGTGCTCCGCGATGAGATCGGACGTCTCACGCTGCTGATGGAAGAGTTGTTAGAGTATGGCAAACCGTTCCGCGGCGAACTGTACCTCGTCTCGATGGAAGAGATGGTTGCCCGATCGGTGCGCGCCTGCATGCCCGCGGCTGATGTGGCCCACGTAAACCTGGAAAGCAGAGTTGAAGACTCTCTACCGAAGATCCGGATCGATCGTCGCAGGCTTTCAAAAGTTTTCGTAAATCTGATCGAGAACGCGATTCAGCATTCACCGCAGAACAGTACTGTCGCCATCGAAGCGCACCGCCTCAATGACGGAAATCACGAGTGGGTCCAGTGTGCAATCAGGGACAGTGGGGCTGGAATTCTCCCCGAAGATATGCCAAAGATCTTCGAACCATTCTTCTCGAAGCGACGAGGTGGCACCGGGCTTGGTCTGGCAATCGCCCAACGAATCATGCAGGAACACGGCGGAAAATTGGTTGCCGGCAACAATCCGGAAGGCGGAGCCTGTATGATCGCGAGATTCCCAATACCAGTTGAGGGAGACGCCTAATGTCAAGGAATAAGGTATTGGTCGTTGACGATGAATCCGGCGTGAGATTTGGTATCCGCGACTTCCTTGAGCAACACGGATACGAGATCGAAGAAGCGGAAAGCTGTCAGGACGCCCAGAACCTCTTTCGCACTTCAAGACCCGACATCGTCATCGCCGACTACATGATGCCGGACGGCACTGCCCTCGATCTGTTACCAAAATTGCGGGAGATTGACGCCGGAATTCCTTTGCTGGTCCTGACGGCTCATGGCTCAATCGATCTCGCCGTCAGAGCGATAAAGGAAGGCGCCGAACAGTTTTTGACCAAGCCACTCGAACTGCCGACGCTCCTCGTCATCCTGCAAAGATTGCTTCAGAAACAGCGCAACTATCACAAGCAACTGGCCAGTAAGTCGCGGCAAGTTCGCCAGGCGATCGATCCCTTTATCGGAACCAGTGCGGCCATTCGCGCGCTCGCGGAGCAGGCGCGGAAGATTCTTTCAACTGAAAGCCCCATTCTGATTCTGGGTGAAACCGGAACCGGAAAAGGCGTGCTCGCGAGGTGGCTACACGAGAACAGCCCGCGAGCCGACGAAGCTTTCGTCGATCTCAATTGCGCTGGTCTCACCAGAGAACTGCTCGAGACCGAACTCTTCGGTCACGAAAAGGGCGCCTTCACAAGTGCGACTTCTTCCAAGCAAGGTCTCTTTGAAGTGGCTCATCGCGGCACGATCTTTCTCGACGAAGTCGGTGACGTGGACCTTCAAATCCAACCGAAGTTGCTGAAAGTGTTGGAAGAGAAACGATTCAGACGACTGGGCGACGTTCGAGATCGTCAGGTCGATGTACGACTTATTGCAGCCACTCACCAGGATATCGGACAGCTCGTCCGTGAGAAGCGTTTTCGCGACGACCTCTATTTTCGCATCAGCACGATCCCTCTTTCGTTTCCATCGCTGCGCGACCGGATCGAAGACATTCCAACGTTGGCCCAGTACCTGCTGGATAAGGTATCAGCCGACCTGGGCCGTGGCGAATTGAGATTGGACCAGGGTTGCGTTCAGGCGCTTCAGGCTTATTCATGGCCAGGCAATATTCGCGAACTGCGTAACGTTATCGAACGAGCAGTTCTGCTTAGTGATCAAAAACACATCACACTAAACGATCTTCACTTCGATGGTCATGCACAGATTGGCGCACCTTTTCTCGACTCGCGTCTCACTCTCGTAGAGCTCGAAAAACAACACATCGAGCGAGTACTGCAGGAGGAGAAGGGTCGGGTTGAAAAGGCAGCCAAGCGTCTCGGCATTCCGAGAAGCTCGCTTTATCAAAAGATCAAGAAGCATCAGATCCCCGTGTCCAAAGTCTAGACTCCACGTCTAAATCCCAGACAATCTCTCCCTGGTCCAATTCCCAACCTCAAAAATTTCGAATCTTTTGCCCTATTAGCACTTTCTAATGGTCACGGCGCAGATTTTGCTACTGGAAAGCGCCAAGTGCCAGCATACGTATGTTCTCGGGTAATTCTCCGAGTGATTTGGC
>Ga0111539_10005603_pt1 | contig 16241 bp, 16 predicted proteins | sample RhiMethybrSRZTD1_FD_79667 | JGI IMG/M metagenome (GOLD analysis project Ga0111539, IMG submission 79667) | Populus rhizosphere microbial communities from Tennessee, USA - Rhizosphere MetaG P. TD hybrid SRZTD1 (version 2) (version 2) | ecosystem: Host-associated > Plants > Roots > Rhizosphere >... | reverse complement strand
TCACTTCGCCAGCGACGCTCGTCACGTCCGCCGCTGCCGCAATTCACCGATGCTCATCGCACTCGACCGCGGAGAGTGGTGGCATTCGCCGACCGATCGCCACGTCAACGCGCGCTGCACAGCAGCGGCACGGTCATCCTCCGCAGCGCTCGGGCGCATCGACCATCGGACGCGGCAGGTGGACATCGTCCTCCCTGCGGGCCGCGAGGGCGCGCTTGCGGAACGGATCCTCAGACGCGCCGCGTCAGTCGACGTTCGCGGCTAGCCGGGCGCCCTCGACGAGCGACTCCAGCTTGCCGTAGGCGGCGTCCCGCGCCAGGTACTTCATGCCGCAATCGGGCGCCGCGATCAGGCGCTCGGGACCGGCATGCGGGAACGCGCGCCGGATCCGCTCGGCGACCAGCTCCGGCGTCTCGACCTCGTTGGTCGACAGGTCGAGGACGCCGAGGATGATGGTCTTCTCCGGCAGCGAGTCGAGCACGTCGAGCTCGAGGCCCGACTGGCCGGTCTCGATGCTGATCTGGTTCGCCTCCGTGGCCGCGAGCTCGGGCAGGAACGAGTAGCCGCTGGGGCGATCGTGGATGATCGCGGCGTAGCCGAAGCAGATGTGCACGGCAAGCGTTCCGGGTAGGCCGTCGGTCGCGTGCTTGAGCACGTCGAGCCCGTACTCGCGCGCCGCCTCGGGCCGCGCCTGCATGTACGGCTCGTCGACCTGCACGACGTCCGCGCCTGCCTCGTAGAGATCGAGGATCTCGCCGCGCACCGCCTCGGCGTACGCCATCCCGAGCTTGTCGGGTGCGCCGTAGTAGTCGTCCTGCGCCTGCTGGGACATCGTGAACGGCCCGGGCACCGTGATCTTGGTCGTGCGGCTCGTGTGCGCCTTCAGGAACTGCAGGTCGCGCACCTGGACCGCGTGCCGGCGGGCGACCGGCCCGACCACGCGCGGCACCGGGTTGGGGTGGCCCGAGCGGTCGAGCGCCGTCCCGGGGTTGTCGATGTCGACGCCCTCGAGCGCGGTCGCGAACCGGTTCGAGTAGCTCTCCCGGCGCATCTCGCCGTCGGTGACGATGTCCAGCCCCGCGCGCTCCTGGTCCGCGATCGCGACACGCGTCGCGTCGTCCTGCGCCTCCTCCAGGTACGCCGGGTCGATCCGCCACAGCTCCAGCGCCCGCACGCGCGGCGGGAAGCGGTCACGCAAGCGGTCGCGGTCGATCAGCCAGTTCGGCTGCGCGTAGGAGCCGACCAGGCTCGTCGGGATCACGGCGCGAGTGTCCCACAGGGCGGAGCGCGACGCCCGCCGCCGGCACCCCATTTCCAGTCAAACCCAGTCGGCTTTCGCAGGTTTGTAGGCTATGCACCCATGACGTACGTGATCACGGGCAGCTGCATCAAGGACGACTCCTGCGTCGAGGTCTGCCCCGTCGACTGCATCCATCCGAAGCCGGGAGCGCGCGACTTCGAGAGCACGGAGCAGCTGTACATCGATCCCGAGGTGTGCATCGACTGCGACGCGTGCGTCGAGGCCTGCCCGGTCGACGCGATCTACCCCGAGTTCGAGCTGCCCGAGAAGTTCGCGTACGCGCTCGACCTGAACGCCGAGTTCTTCGCGCAGACCGGCAGCACCGTCGAGCGCACCGCCGCGTGATGGCGCCGCGGGTCGCGATCGTGGGCGCGGGGCCGGCCGGGGCGTTCACGGCCGCCGCGCTCCTGCGTGCCTGCGGCGACGTCCAGATCGACCTGATCGAGCGGCTCCCCACGCCGTGGGGGCTGCTGCGCGGCGGCGTCGCGCCCGACCATCAGGAGATCAAGCGGCTCGACGACACGTTCGAGAGCCAGACCTTCAAGCGCGGGTGCCGCTTCCTCGGCAACGTCGAGGTCGGCACCGACCTCTCCCACGGCGACCTCATGCGCCACTACACGGCCGTGATCTACGCCACGGGCGCGCAGACCGACAAGTCGCTCGGCATCCCCGGCGAGGAGCTACCCGGCAGCCGTCCCGCCACCGAGTTCGTCGCCTGGTACAACGGCCATCCCGACTACCGTGACCGCACGTTCGACCTGTCCGTCAAGCGGGCGGTGGTGATCGGCAACGGCAACGTCGCCGCCGACGTCACGCGCGTGCTCACGCGCGATCCCGCGGTCTTGGCGCAGACCGACATCGCCGACCACGCGCTCGCGGCGCTGCACGAGAGCCAGATCGAGGAGGTCGTCGTGCTCGGCCGCCGCGGCCCCGCGCAGGCGGCGTTCACCAGCGCCGAGCTGCGCGAGCTCGGCAACCTCGAGGGCGTCGACCTGCATGTCGACCCGTTCGAGCTCGACTCCGTGTCGGCGCAGTGGCTCGACGAGGAGGGCACGTTCACCGCCCGCAAGAACGTGCAGCTGCTGCGCGAGTTCGCCGGCCGTGAGCCGCGCGGCGAGCGTCGCCGGATCGTGCTGCGCTTCCTGCGCTCGCCGGTGGCGATCCGCGGCGACGGCCGCGTCGCGGCGATCGACGTCCAGCGCAACGAGATCGTGCGAGCGGATGACGGCACGATCCGCGCCCGCGCGGCCGACGATGCCGTCGAGACGATCGAGTGCGGGCTTGTCCTGCGGTCGGTCGGCTATCGCGCCGTGCCGCTGCCCGACGTGCCGTTCGACGAGCGCGCCTACGTGCTGCCCAACGACCGCGGCCGCGTGCTCGGCGCCGACGGCGAGCCGGTCCCGGGCGTCTACACCGTCGGCTGGATCAAGCGCGGGCCGACCGGGATCCTCGGCACCAACAAGCGCGACGCGCAGGAGACGGTGGAGCGTGTCGCCGAGGACCTGGCCGCGCTGCCGGCGCCGCCCGACGAGGGCGGGATCGACGCCCGGCTGCCCGCCGGCGTCGTGACCGCGGACGGCTGGCACGCGATCGACGCGCACGAGCGCGAGCGCGGCCGCGCCGCGGACCGCCCGCGCATCAAGCTCACGTCTCGCGAACAGCTCCTGGGCGCCGTCCCCACGCCATGATCCTGGCGGGGCCGTAGAACCAGCGGGCGGGCTCTTCGAGCATCGCCCTGCCGAGATCGAGCGCGTCCTGGTCATCGGCGTCCGGGCGCGCCTGGAGCCAGGTGAGGTTCCACATCTGCGCCGTCGCGGATCCGCCGCGGAACAGCTGCGTGTCGACCTCGGCGTCGACATCCAGCAGCCCGAGACGTGTGAGCCGCCGCGGGAGGTCGCGCGCCCACGTCGGGTCGACGCCGGCGCGGTCGGTCACGGTCAGGAACGCGTCCCACGCGTCCCGGTACGGCCCCGCCTCGAGCGCCCGCACGGGGTAGATGTCGTCCTCCTCGACCAGCAGCAGGCCGCCCGGCCGGAGCGCGCCCGCGAGCTTGCGCAGCACCGCGTCGCGCCCAGGCACGTGCAGGAGCAGCAGCCGCGTGTGCACGAGATCGAACTCGGCGGTCGGCAGCTCGTCTTCCTCCACGTTCATCTCGTGGATCTCGAGGCCGGGCGCGTCGAGCTCCTCGATCAGCCGCGTGTCGACGTCGACGGCGATCACGCTGCCGCTCGGGCCGACCCGCTCGGCGAGCCAGCACGCGAACGAGCCGCCGCCCGCTCCCACTTCGAGGCAGTCCCAGCCGGGTCCGATGCCCAGCGCCTCGGCACGGCGGAGGCTCGTGGGGTCGTGCGCGGCCTCGAGCAGCTCGACGCGGCGGCGGGCGAGCTCCCAAGCGTTGGGGAATGCGTATGCGGTCATGACGCAGTCCTAGGCGCGACCGCGCGGCGCGCCAAGACCCCGAACCGGTGCACATCCGCCCATCCCCGGTTCCGGGGATGTCATGTAGCGTGTACGCGCCTTGCTCGGGGGCGTCGATCTTGTCCGCTTCACCCAGTCGCTGTCGTCAGCGACGAGCTTGGAGCAGCTCGAGCGCGCCTTCCTCGCCGGGTTCGGGCAGCTGCTCGACGCCCAGATCTACGGCTACAACCTGTTCGACCCGATCACGGGCACGCTCGTGTGGTTCGCGCGGGCGAACGTGAGCGACACGTTCGTCGCCCGCTACTCGCACGAGGCCCGCGAACTCGATCCGCTGCGGGCACGCGCGTTCGGCGAGGGGAAGGTCGCCTACAACCGGACGATGATGTCCGCGGAGGAGTGGGCCGAGTCGGTCGTGTACCGCCGCGCTTACCGGCTGCACGGGATCGAGCACGTCGTCGAGGTGCCGCTGACGATGTGGGGCAAGGTCTGCGGCAACCTGCACTTCGGCAGCACCGACCGCGACTACGGCCCGGAGGACATCGCACTGGCCGAGGCGCTCGGCGCGGTGATCGCCGGCACGGTCGAGCGGCTCGACGCGCGGCGCAGCCTCGAGCGTGAGCGCGACCACGCGCTGGCCGCGCTCGAGCTGACCGGCACGCCGGTCGTCATCACCGATCCGAACGCCACCGAGCCGCGCCTCAACGACGCGGCGAAGAAGCTGGTGGCCGAGGTCGTCGACGGCGACGCGCGGCTGTACGAGCTGCTCGCGCGCCCGGCGAGCCATGACGGCTTCTCGCGCCGTATCGAGGTCGAGCTCGCGAGTGGCGAGCACGCGACGATCCATGGTCACTCGAACCCGGTGCCGTATGACGAGGGCGGCCTCGTCGCGGTGCTCGAGCTCGAGCGCGAGCATCCGGGGCTCGCGCCCGGGCCGCTGGCGGCGCTCACCCCGCGCGAGCAGCAGGTCGCGGTGCTGGTCGTCGACGGCCTCGCCGACCGCGAGATCGCCGAGCGGCTGTGCCTCAGCCACCACACGGTGACGCAGTACGTCAAGCGCATCTACCGCAAGATCCAGGTCGACTCGCGCGTCGGTCTCACGCGCGTCCTGCTGACGTCGCGACAGCGCTAGCCGTCGCGCAGCGCCACGATCCCGCCGAAGACGCCGAGGTAGGCGGTGCCGTCCGGGCCGAGCGCGAGGCCGGCGTAGTTGTTGTTGAAGCCCAGGCCGCTGCCGGCGTAGACCTTCCAGGCGGTCCTGCCGGTCCGGGCGTCGATCGCGGTCCAGAAGTACGGCTGGTCGATCGCGGGCGCGGGGTCGCGCGTGTAGGTGTAGATGAGGCCGGTGCGCGTGGAGAGCTTGGGCACCACGGACGGCGCCCGCTCGGTCTGGTTCGTCCAGACCTTCCGGCAGCCGCGGCGGCGGACGTCGATGCGCGCGAAGCCGGGCTGCGTGAGCGCACCCGACCGCGGGCCGAACGGGTCTTGGTAGCCGTAGTTGTTCTCCACGAACAGCGAGCGGCCGGCGGTGATCAGCGAGTTCTCGGTCGCGCTCGCGCCCCGGCCGAACACCGGCACCGCGCAGACCACGCGGCGGCGGCCGTGCAACCGCGTGGCAGCGCGGTAGACGACGACGTTCATCGGGTCCGCGTTGTCGGTTATCGCGACGTACCCGCCGCGCATCAGCGTGGGGGTCGTCCCCGAGCCGGCGTCGGCCTGGCCGGGCTTGACGATGCCGGAGTTGCGGTAGCGGACCTTCCAGTCGATCCGCGGGCGCCCGCGGCGGGCACTGAACCGGTACATGCGGCGGCTGGAGACGATGTACACGCCGCGACGGCCGACCGCGAACGAGTTCTGGACGTCCTCGCCGAGGCGCTTGACGTGGATTGCCCGCGTGCGCGGGTTGAGGATCCCCACCTTGCCGCCCTTCTTGGACACGAACCAGATGCGGCCCTTGAAGTCCGGCAGCGCCGAGCTGATCCGCTCGTCGCCGGCGAGCACGCTGGTCAGGTCGTAGTCGCCGACCTTGGTGATCGAGCGGCCGTCGGCGCTGATCGCCAGGACGAAGATGTGCTGCGTCTTGGTCGCGCTCCAGACCTGGTTGTGGCGATCGATGAAGAAGTAGCCGCCGCCGGCGAAGTTCTGGTAGCGCGGCGTGCCGGGCGGGTCGGGCGCGAACGGCAGGTCGTAGCTGGCGAGCACGTCGAGCGTCGCCGGGTCGATCACCCGCGCCTGCGGCGCCGCCAGCGTGGGGCACACGCTCACGAGGTAGCCGCCCGAGTGGAAGGTGAGCGAGCCGCACACGCCGGGCGGCATCGAGGCTGACGTCGCGACCGGCGCGCGGCCCAGCGGCCCGCGCCGCCGGTAGGCGTCGGTCATCCACGTGTCGTTGTGGATGTTGCTGCTCGGGTCGCGCGCGAGGAACGGGTTCTGCGGCGCCTTGGTCGCCGGGAACCGCTGCGGCGTGGCGGGCGCGCCGTGGTAGTGCGGCAGCGTCGTGCCGAGCGGGTTCGGGATCGGCACGGCGAGGGCGGCGGCGGCGAGCAGCGGCGCGAGCATCTGCGGACCGTACCGATGAGTTCCCGGGGCCGGCGTCGTTTCACCACACGAAAACGAGCTCCCCAGGAGGACACCATGTCTACGGTCTACACCGGCGCCAGCATGTCGCTCGACGGCTACATCGCCGGCCCCAGCGAGACGGGCTTCGAGCATCTGTTCCAGTGGTACGGCGACGGCGACGTCGCGGTGCCGACGGGCGACCCGAACATGACGCTGCGGATGTCGCAGGTCAGCGCCGACCACTGGCGGACCACGCTCGAGCTCACCGGCGCGCTGGTCGTCGGGCGCAAGCTGTTCGACGCGATGGGCGGCTGGGGCGGGAAGCACCCGGCCGACAAGCCGATCGTCGTGCTGACCCACCGCGAGGCTCCCGAGGGCTGGGACGACAAGCCCTTCACGTTCGTCACCGGGGGCATCGAGCGCGCGATCGCTGTCGCCTCCGAGCTCGCCGGCGGCAAGGGCGTCGGGCTCAACGGCGGCACGATCGCGAGCCAGGCGCTCGACGCGGGGCTGCTGGACGAGATCTGGGTCGACCTCGTGCCGGTGCTGCTCGGCGGCGGCACGCCGTTCTTCTCCGCGCTCGGGAGCGTCCCGGTCGCGCTCGAGGGACCGCTGAAGGTCACCGAGGGGACCAGCGTCACCCACATGCGCTACCGCGTTCGCCGCTAGGGGCGTATGGTTGAAAACGTTCTATGGACGACGACCGCGTGCAGGAATCCGAGAGCCCCAAGCGGGATGACCGGGAGGCCCTCGAGGAGATCCGCCGGCTGTTCGCGCGCTATCGCCGGATCGCGCGCCACGGCATGGTGACCGAGCGCGACGAGCCGGCCGAAGAGCGCGACACGGCGACGCTCGCCGGCCGCTGACCGCGTGCTGCTCCGCCGCGCCGGCGACGGGGTGATCGCGATCGGGCAGCCCGCTCACGCCTGGGTTTCCGGGCAGCTCGCCCGTGCCTGGGGCAACACGCGCTTCGGCACCGTCGAGCCCTACGAGGACGTCTGCCTGGCCGCCGAGCAGCACGACGCCGGCATGGCGGCGTGGGAGGTCCGTCCGACGTTCAACGAGCGGACGGGCCTTCCGCGGTCGTTCATGGAGCTCAGCCTCGACGAGCACCTGGAAATCTGGTGGAGCGCGGCGCCGCTGGTGGCGGCGCAGAGCCCGTACGCCGCGATCCTCGTCTCGATGCACGGAACCGCGTTGTACGAGCGGCGCGACCTCGCCCGCCTGTCGGCCGAGGACGCCGACCGCGTCCGGGCGTTCCTGGCCGGCCAGCGCGAGCTGCAGGAGCAGCTGCTCGCCGCGCTCGGCGCCGATCCGCAGGTTGTCCGCCGCAACCAGCGCCTGGTCTGGACGTGGGACTCGCTGTCGCTTGCCCTGCTGCTCGACTGGCCGCCGTTCGAGCTCGAGGGCGTGCCGGCCGCCGACGGCGAGATCGACGTCGCCGTGCGCGACGGGACGCTCGACCCGTGGCCGTTCGCCGCGCCCGCGCTCACCGTCCGCTGCGAGGGCCGGCGGCTCGCCGGTCCGTACGCGGACCAAGAGGAGATGCGCGCGGCGCTCGCCGCCGCGCCGTGGGAGACCGTCGTGATCAGCGTGCGCGATACTCGCCCGCAATGAGGCACATCGCGCTCGCACCCGCTCTCGCTGCCGTGGCGGTCCTCGCCGGCTGCGGCGAGGAGACGATCGACACCGACGATCTCGAGACCAAGCTCCGCACCCAGCTCGCGCCGCAGGGCGGCGCCAAGCCGGACGAGATCTCGATCGACTGCCCGGACGACCAGAAGGTCGAGAAGGGCCACAAGTTCAGCTGCACGCTGACCGCGCCCGACGGGTCGACCGCCCGCGTCGACGTCACGCTCACCAACGACAAGGGCGGGTTCGAGGCGATCGTGCCCAAGGACCAGTTCGAGAACTAGGCCGGGCCGATCGCGCGATCGGCCCGGCCTCGGTTCCTACCTCTAGTGCTTGACGATCCGTCCCTGCACCACCGGGGCGACCGGTGAGTGCGCGGTGATGTACTCGATCATCACGTCGAGCAGCGCGTCGCCGGGCTGCTGGACGTTGGTGCCCTGCGAGAACATCGTGTAGCCGTCGCCACCGGTCAACATGAAGTCGTTGGTGACGAAGCGGACGGTGTCGGCGGGCCCGACCGGCGTGAGCGTCCCGGTCGGGCCGTTCGGCGCCTTCCAGATCCCCTCGACGACCGCCGCCGACGGGTTCGGGCCGGCGCAGTGGTAGTCCACCTTCAGCCCTGCGATCTGCGGGAACCGGCCCGTGTTGATGCTCGAGTTGCAGACCGCGCTGAACCCGTTGGTGAACGCCTGATTGAGCAGGTCGCCGGTGAGCGTGAGGATCACGGTCCGGTTGCCGAACGGCAGGACCGAGAACGCCTCGCCCCAGGTGATCTGACCCGGCTGCTCGCCGGCGGTCGGCGGCGTGACCAGGAGGTCCTGCCGCAGCCCGCCGGAGTTCGTGATCGCGGCGTCGACACCGGGGTACTTCTCGCGCATCGCGTCCGCGACGAGGTTGCCCATCGCCGACTCGGCGTCGCGCGCGGGAGCGCGCCGGATGTCGATCGACTGCGTGCCGATCACCTTGTTGCGCAGCACCGCCGTGTCGGCGTTCGCCTTGTCGACGATCGCCTGCACGTCCGGCCGCGCGGCGACGCCGATGTTCTTGGCGACGCGGGTCTGCGTGCCGGCCCACCAGACGTCGCTGCCGCGCATCAGCAGCTGCGCAGTCGAGTAGCTGCCGCCCGCGTTGACGCCCTCGACCACGGGGATGTGGCCCTGGACGTAGTTCGCGATGCGGTGGGTGTGCCCGGCGATGACGAGGTCGATCGTGGTGTTCTGCAGCTTGTCCACGATCGGCGTGATCGCGCCCTGCCACGGCGCCGACGGCTGGCCGTCGATCGCGTTGGCGCCGAGTGTGGCGCCCTCGTGGATGACGACGATCTGCACGTCGACGTCCTGCTTCTCCAGCCGCTCGGACTCCTGCTTGATCCGATCGCCCTCGTCGAGGAACGCGAGGCCCTCGGTGGCGCCCGCCTTGACGAGCTCGGGCGTGGTCTTGACGGTCGCGCCGATCACGCCGACCTTGACGCCGTTGATCTTGAACACGTGCGAGGGCTTGTTCCAGTCGGGGTAGTCCCCGGTGTCCTCCTCGACGATGTTCGCCGAGAGGAACGGGAAGTCGGCCCGCGCCTCGTGCTGCAGGATCCGCTCGACGCCGAAGTCGAACTCGTGGTTGCCGAAGCTCGTGGCGTCGAGCCCCCACGCGTTCTCCACGTCGATCGTCGGTGCATCGTCGAGCAGCGCCGAGTTCGGCGGCGATGCTCCGACGTTGTCGCCCGCGGCCAGCAGCAGTGCCCGGCCGGGGAGCTGGTCCGCCTCCTCGTCGAACATCGTCGCGAGCTGCGACGCGCCGCCGACCGTCACGTTGAGACCGTCACTCAGCGTCGTCGTCTGCTCGAGCTGACCGTGGAAGTCGTTCAGCCCGATGATCGACAGGGCCTTGATGTCAGGCCCCTGCTTGAGGACGTCGCGCCGCACGATGCCCTGGCTCTGCTGCGGCGCCGGGATGTCGAGCAGGAACGCGATCGTCGGGGCGATGTCGATGCTCCGCACGTCGCGCTTCCGGCCGCCCTCGATCTCCGGGCCCTTGGCCAGGAACGTGGCGCGCATGTTCGTGTTGCTGTCGAGGTCCTGAACGTCCGGCACGTACCCGTGCTGGCCGAAGAACTGCGACCTCGCGACCAGCGTGCCCGGCGTCTCGGCGTCGAACTGGTACGGCGGGAACGAGAACGCGACCACGTCACCGGTACGGGTCGGGTGCGCCATGTCCGCGGTGCTGTCGTCGCCGTTCGGGATGTAACGCGCCTGCGCCTTCGTGAAGACGCGGTCGATCATGTCCCAGCCCTCGGGGTTGCCGTCGCCGGTCCAGTCGTTCTGGTCCTCGAGCGCTTCGTACGCCGCCTTGATCTTGGCGACGGTGGCCGCCTCCTCGGTCGCGGGGATCTGCTGGAGCCCGCCGCCCGCCGGGTCGCGCCCGGCGAGGTTGAGGTAGATCTGCAGGGCGCCGCCGGCCCAGCATGCCTTTGCCTTGCCGATCGTCTCACCGACCGCCGTGCGGCAGTTGGACGTCTGCGGCCGTGACAGCAGGCCGAGGTCGACGAGCGGCTTGCTCCCGTCGATCGCCAGGAACTGCGGCGCGAAGCCGTGGTCGGACGACACGAACGTGTCGAGGCCGGGCTCGTGCATGTGCTCCTGGGCGAGACGCATCGTCGCGTCCGAGCCCTCGTAGGCCTCGCGGATGAACGCCTCGCGCTGCTTCACGCGATTGTCGGGCGTGCCGTTGACCTCGACGTCGTCGTACGCCGGGTTCTTGGCGCCGTTCGGCAGCTTCTTGGTCACGAGCCCGAGGAACTGGTGCTGGATCTCGTCGGTGCCCGGATAGCCGACCAGCGCGAGATCCGGCTTGTACGTGTCGAGCACGTACTTGATCAGCGGGTGGTAGGAGGTCTCCCAGTACTGCTGCTGCTGGACGTAGGTCTCCTCGCTGACGATGCCGGCCTCGAGGACGGCGAAGTCGCCGGCCTGTGAGGACGGGAAGCGCTCCGCGACGAAGTCCTCGAACGAGCCGGTGAAGCCGGGCTCGCCCTGCCAGTTCGGCCATGTCGCGATGGCGCGCGTGACCGAGGTATGGAACAGGCGGACCTGTGACAGGTCGCTGCTGAGGCGCTCGACCTTGATCAGCATCGCGCCGGTCTTGCCGTTGAGCGCGCCGGTCTCCTGGATCGTCACCTTGACGTCGCCGAGCTCGCCTTCCTTGAGGTCGGCGACCTTGTCGGCGCCGCCGTCCTTGGAGCGCGAGAACAGCACGCGGTCGTAGTTGGTCTTGCCGTCGTTCTTGGAGTCGTAGATGTACGCGTTGAGGCCGTACTTGTCGGTGCCGGCCAAGGTGTCCTTGACCGCCATGTGCATCTCCATGGCCGGCGCGTTGTCCTGCGACGCCGGCACGTTGGTCCAGCCTGCGGCCGCCACCGGGGCCTGCTGGTCGTACTGGACGCCGAACGCCGTGATGTTCGCCGGGATGTCCGACGGCGACACGTAGTTCGTCGTCACGCCGCGGACCGAGCGGAAGTTGCGGAAGTCGAGCGTCGGACCCTGGATCGAGCCGCTACGGCCACCGGCCCACTCGATCTGGGCGACCTTCTTGCCGCCGCGCTCGGCGGCCTGGGCGATCGTCTCCGCCTGCAGGACGTTGACCGCGCCGAAGGCTGCGGTCGAGTTCGCGAACGTGCCCCCGTTGATGTGGAACGTGTTGTTCGTCGACCCGTGGACGCCCGGCCAGGCTCCGGTCGCGAGCGTGAACCAGCCGGCGCCGGTGTTCGGCGGCGCCTGCGTCAGCAGGCCGTTGTTGGACGCGAACGCGCCCTGCTTCAACATCCACTCGAAACCGGGAACCACGCCCTGCTTCGCGTACTTCGCGACCGCGTCCTGGCGCAAGCCGTCGGACGCGAAGAACAGGACCTTGTCGCTGATGCGCCCGTGGTGCGTTCCCCCGCCTGTCGTGGCCTGGGCCGCCACGATCGGGATGAAAGCCGCGATCGCCAAGACCGCGGCCAAGGCCGCCATGCCCTTGCTCCTCATGAACTACGACCCTCCTCGTCGATTCTCGACCGCCAACCCTACGGGGGCGGACGAGGTGAAAGCAAGCGACGGTCTCGACCCGGTATCAAGTGATGAACATGGACGTCGGCATCGGACTCCCGAACACCGTGCTCGGCGTGGACAAGACCGGGATCGTCGACTTCGCGCGCACCGCGGAGGAAGCCGGCTTCTCCTCGCTGGGGACGATCGACCGGATCGCGTACGGCAACTACGAGTCGCTGACCGCGCTTGCCGCCGCCGCCGCCGTGACCGAGCGGATCCGTCTCGTCACTGACATCTTGATCGCCCCGCTGCGCAGCAACGCCGCGCTGTTCGCCAAGCAGACGGCCACGATCGACCATCTTTCCGGCGGCCGGCTCGTGCTCGGGCTCGCACCCGGAGGCCGGCCGGACGACTACGAGCTCAGCGGCGTCGACTTCAGCCGCCGCGGCCGGTTGTTCGATCGCCAGCTGGAGGACCTCGCGGGCTTCTGGCGCGGAGACGGCGGCGTCGGTCCGGCGCCGGCAAACGGCCGGCCGGGGCTGCTGATCGGCGGGACCTCGGACGCGGCCTACCGGCGCGCCGCGCAGCACGCCGACGGCTGGACGAGCGGCGGTGGCGGTGCGGAGCGCTTCGCCCAAGGCCTGGAGCGCGTGCGCGCCGCCTGGCGGGAAGCCGGCCGCGAGGGCGAACCACGGACGATGGCGCTGTTCTACTTCTCGCTCGGTGAGCGCGCCGCGGACCGTGCACGCGAGACGCTCGGCGGGTACTACGCGTTCGCCGGCGAGTACGCCGACCAGATCGTGCAGAGCGCGGCGACGTCGGAGGAGACGGTCCGCGAGTACATCGACGCGTTCGAGCGCGCCGGCTGCGACGAGGTCATCTGCTTCCCGGCGTCGGCGGATCTGGCGCAGATCGATCTGCTGGCTCGCGCGATCGCCTGAAGTACGCCTCTTTCAGCCATTCCCGGACCTCGTCGTCGACGTCCTCGGGCCGCGCGAGCTCGAAGTGGTGCACGTAGTAGGCGGGTGGCAGGTGCTCGACCTTCGTGAAGCGCGGGCTCTCTCGCCGCCGTCCGAGCACGACGTGCGCCTTCAGCCGCGCGCGCCGCGGCTCGACCGCCGCGAATCGCATCTCCGCCTGCAACGTGATGCGGCTCTTCGTCGCGTTGACCGTGACAGGCCCGTTCCGTTGCGCCGCCGCGACGAGCGCGTCGAACACGGGACGCAGCGCCTCGCGGCCCTCGAAGTGCCGGTCGAGCGGGACGACCTGGCACGAGTGCGGCATGTTGCGGCTCGTGAACGTCTGGCCACAGGTGGGGCAGCGCCACATCGCGCGTCATCCTCACAGGTGGATGCACGTGATCGTCGACAACAGCGCCGGCGGAGACCGCGGTCTCGCCGCCGACGTCGCATCCGCGCTCGGCGCCCACGGGCTGGACGTCGAGGTCCGTGACCCCGGCCCGACCGCGATGTTCGACACCGCCGTCCACCTCGTCTCGACCGGCCTCGCGATCCGCGTCTCCGACCGCCCCGACCGCGCCACCCTCACCAAGATCGAGGACGTCGTCCGCACCGCGCTCATCCAGCGGCCCAGCCAGCGCCGCCGCACCCGCAGCGTCCCGGTCCACCTCGGAGACACCGCCCGCGTGCTCGAGTGGATCGACGTGTTCGACTAGAGCGCGTCGCGCGCCCAGTCGGTGATCAGCTCGGCCCAGCGCTCGCCGCCGAGGTCGTTGTGGGCGGCGGTCGGGAAGACCTCGAGGCGCTTGGGCTCCGGCGCGGCGTGGAAGAGCTCCTCGCCGTGCATGAGCGGCACGACGGGGTCGCGGGCGCCGTGGAGGACGAGCAGCGGCGCGCGCAGACCGGGGATGCGGTCGAGGCTCGGGTAGGCCTCGGGGACGAGCGCGCGCGGGATGAACGGGTAGTGGACGCGCGCGATGTCGCGGATGCTCGTGAACGGGGACTGCAGGATCAGGCCGGCGGGCGGGTAGGCGAGCGCGAGCTCGAGCGCGACCGCCGCGCCGAGCGACTCGCCGAGGTAGAGCACGCGCTGCGGGTCGACGCCGTCGCACGCGAGCAGCGCCGCGCGGGCGGCGCGGGCGTCGGCGTAGGTCGCCTCCTCGCCCGGGCGGCCCGGGCTGCGGCCGTAGCCGCGGTAGTCGAACAGCAGGACGTCGAACCCCGCCGCGGCCAGCAGCGAGGCGTGCGGCGCCCGGTCGCCGATGTTGCCGCCGTTGCCGTGGCAGAACAGCAGGTGGCCGCGCCGCGCCGGCGCGGTAGCCGGCACCCACCAGCCGTGCAGGCCGCCGGCGCCGATCTCGAGCTCGCGGAACGCCGCCGGCGTGGCGATGATGTCGCGCGTCGGGAAGTACAGCAGCGCGTTCAGGAGCCGGCGCAGACCGCTAGCCCGCGGCCGCCGCTTCCTTCGCCGCGCGCAGCGCCGCCTTGTGCGCGCGCTTGCCCGCCTGGTACTCGGCCAGCGCCTCGGGGGAGTCGACGTCGCCGAGCGTCGGGTGCCCCGGCACGAGCGGCTCCGCCGCCGCCACGCCGAACCGTCGCGCCAGCACGGCGGCGAGCGAGTTCACCTTCATCTCGCCGAACCCGGGGAGCGCGTTCAGCCGCACCCGCAGCTCCTCGGGCGACCCGGCCTCGCCCCACACGCGGCCCGCGTCGCCGTCGTACACCGACACGATGTGGGCGGCGAGGTCGCGCACGCGCGTCGCCATCGCGCCCGGGAAGCGGTGGATGGCGGGCCGCGCGCGGAAGACCGGCTCGAGGTCGGCGCCCGCGATCGTGACCGCGTCCAGCGTGCCGAGCCGCTCCTGCAACACCAACGGCCCCGAGAACGCCTTCTGAACCGTCACCTGCTGGTCGAGCGCGAACCCGATCAGCAGCGCCATCGGCTCGCGCACCAGCAGCTCGTTGGCGGCGTCGGAGTCGGTGAAGTACAGGCGGTCGGTCATCGCAGCGCCTCCAGCGGCGTCGTGGGCTCTCCGGTCGCTCCGCGCTTGCGCCGCGCTACACCGCTGGCGACCGCGGCGTTGGCGACCTCCTCGGCCACCGTCTCGGCGACCCGGCGGTTGAACACGCTCGGAATGATGTAGTCGGCGTGCAGCTCGTCGTCCGGGATCACGCGCGCGATCGCGTGCGCGGCGGCGAGCTTCATCTCCTCGTTGATCGTCTTCGCGCGCACTTCCAGCGCACCCTTGAAGACGCCCGGGAACGCCAGCACGTTGTTGATCTGGTTCGGGTAGTCCGAGCGGCCGGTCGCCATGATCGCGACGTCGCCGCGGACTTCCTCCGGCTGGACCTCGGGCACCGGGTTGGCCATCGCGAACACGATCCGGTCCGGCGCCATCGACCGCACGCCCGCGGCGGTGAACGCGCCCGGGCCTGACAGGCCCAACACGACGTCGGCGCCCGCCAGCACCTCGTCGGGCGTGCCGCGGACGTCGCGACGGTTCGTCCGGCGCGCCAGGTCGCGGCGATCGTCGTCGAGGTCGTCGCGGCCCGAGTGCAGCGCGCCCCGGCGGCCGACGACGATCACGTCCCCGACACCCTGCGCGAGCAGGATGTCCGCGCACGCCACGCCCGCCGCACCGGCGCCGACGACGACCACCGTCACGTCCTCGGCGCGCTTGCCGACGACGCGCAGTGCGTTGAGCATCGCCGCCAGGACCACGATCGCGGTGCCGTGCTGGTCGTCGTGGAAGACCGGGATGTCGAGCTCCTCGCGCAGCCGGCGCTCGATCTCGAAGCAGCGCGGCGCCGAGATGTCCTCGAGGTTGATGCCGCCGAACGTCGGCGCCGCCGCCTTGACGAACGCGACGATCTCGTCGACGTCCTTGGTGTCGATGCACAGCGGGAACGCGTCGACCCCGGCGAACTCCTTGAACAGCAGCGCCTTGCCCTCCATCACCGGCATCGCGGCGACCGGCCCGATGTCGCCGAGCCCGAGCACCGCCGTGCCGTCGGAGACGACCGCGACGGTGTTGCCGCGGATCGTCAGCGCCCAGCCCTTCGGCGGGTCCTCGTGGATCGCCATGCAGACGCGGCCGACGCCCGGCGTGTACGCCATCGAGAGGTCGTCGCGCGTCTTGAGCGGCAGCTTGGCGTTGACCTCGATCTTGCCGCCCTTGTGCATGAGGAACGTGCGGTCCGAGACGCTGTCGACCTGCACGCCGTCGAGCTCGCGCACCGCCCGCACGACCGCCTCCGAGTGCCCGGAGTCCCCGCACGCCACGGTGACGTCGCGCACCACCATGTCGCGCTCCACGCGCACGAGGTCGATCGCGCCGAGCAGCGCGCCCGAGG
>Ga0111539_10005602_pt1 | contig 16241 bp, 12 predicted proteins | sample RhiMethybrSRZTD1_FD_79667 | JGI IMG/M metagenome (GOLD analysis project Ga0111539, IMG submission 79667) | Populus rhizosphere microbial communities from Tennessee, USA - Rhizosphere MetaG P. TD hybrid SRZTD1 (version 2) (version 2) | ecosystem: Host-associated > Plants > Roots > Rhizosphere >... | reverse complement strand
GTGATTTTTGCCGCAGGCACTGGCAATCCATTTTTCACTACCGATACGGCGGCCGCGTTGCGAGGGATGGAAATGAACGTGGATATCGTGCTTAAAGCGACCAAGGTCGATGGCGTCTATACGGATGATCCGAAAAAGAATCCCAACGCTGTACGCTATCAGAAATTGTCATTTGACGATGCTATCGCCCAAAATCTCAAGGTCATGGATGCCACAGCCCTGACATTGTGCCGAGATCAGAAGTTGCCGCTCAAGGTATTCAGTATTTTTAAGGCGGGGGCGTTAAGACGGGTAGTAATGGGCGACGATGAGGGAACCCTCGTCGAGGTTTGAAAGGTTTTCATGTATCACGGTTGAACCCGGATTTGTTAGGAATCCCTGGGTTTGCAGGTATATCTTTTACCCTATCTCTGTAACCTAAAATCATGATCGCCGATATTAAGAAAGCCGCTGAACAGAAAATGCAGAAGAGCCTTGAGGCATTGAAGCTGGACTTAGGTAAGGTGAGAACGGGACGGGCTCATACCGGGCTTCTGGATCATATCACCGTTGATTATTATGGCACGCCTATGCCCATCCACCAGGTAGCCAATCTCAATCTGGCCGATGCGCGCACTATTACCGTTGCGCCATGGGAAAAGAAGATGTTGAGTTCGGTTGAAAAAGCCATCCGGAATTCGGACCTGGGATTGAACCCTGTTACCGTCGGAGAATTAATTCGGGTACCGATGCCTCCGCTGACCGAGGAGCGTCGTCGCGACCTCACCAAGGTTGTCAAGCATGAGGCCGAAAACGCGCGGGTGGCAATGCGAAATATACGGCGTGATGCAAACGCGCATCTGAAAGACCTGCTGAAGGAGAAGAAGATCGCCGAGGACGAGGAACGCCGCGGCCAGGACGAAATCCAGAAATTGACCGACCGGTATATTTCAGAGATAGACAAAACCCTGCAAACTAAGGAAGCTGAATTAATGGCAATATGACCTAGGGTGAAAATACCCTACAATGGGATGGAAGCCAGATGATCTGCGAAGCGCGGATGCTCATGAATGATTGAATCCTCTGAGGGTTCCTGAACCATCCTTAACCCGACCGTATCCTCTCATGCCCCCTATCACCAGTTTCAGTAGTTCAACCCGAGAAATACCTGAGCCCGGCATTATTCCCCGTCACATTGCCATTATTATGGATGGCAATGGGCGCTGGGCGAAAAATCGGTTCATGCCGCGAATGGCAGGGCATAAACGCGGAGTGGAGACCGTTCGCACGGCCATAAAGGCATGTATTGAGCGCGGCGTGGAGTACCTTACATTATTCGCATTCAGCAGCGAAAATTGGCGTAGACCTCCAGACGAAGTCGCCTTCCTGATGCAGCTCTTCATAAGTGTACTGGAACAGGAAGTCAGCAAGCTGCACGAGAACGGCATTCGATTTAAAGTCATTGGCGATTTGTCGAAGTTCGAGCCGAAAATAGTCGAATTCATCCGCAACGGTGAAGCGCTCACTGCGGGGAACGACCGTTTTACCCTTACCGTTGCGGCCAACTATGGCGGGCGATGGGACATCATGCAGGCGGTACGGAAGATGCTGGCGCAGCGCGCCGATGTTGGGACATGTTTCGATGAGAAAGACGTAATGCAGCATTTCGCATTGAACTACGCCCCCGAACCTGATCTATTCATTCGTACCGGTGGCGAAAAACGCATCAGCAATTTTCTTTTATGGCAACTGGCTTACACTGAGCTCTATTTTACAGAGACGCTTTGGCCGGATTTCGATGCTAATGCGCTGGACCTTGCCATTCAGTCCTACCAACAGCGCGAGCGTCGCTTTGGACGCACGAGCGAGCAGCTGGCACAATCCCCGCATAACAGAGAAGGCGCCGTCACGAGAACGGCTTAGCTTCCCTACTTCTCAACCTGCCCTTTTCCTTTCCTTATATCTATCGTCATGCTAAGGGCCAGGATCCTCACCGCCGCCATTGTATTGTGTCTGTTTCTGGCGGCGCTGTTTTATCTATCGGCGGTTTTCTGGATGGTGCTATTGCTTGCCTTGATCGCGGCCGGCGCGTGGGAATGGGGCAGGCTGGCGAGATTTTCCCTGAGTTACTCCATCTTTTACCTTTTATTCACAATATTCCTGGCTGGAGAACTACTATTCGTATTGGGCGATGCGGTTTTGGCCAATCCATATACGACTGCGTTGGAACCGCTTTATTTCGCCTCAGTGGCGTTCTGGATGTTGTATGTTCCATTGTTCCTGAAGACAAAGCATCGGGTCGGTAACCCGCTCGCTCTCGCTTTGATGGGCTGGCTAGTACTATTGCCCACGGGACTTGCCCTATACCAATTGCGCGCAATCGAGCCGTTTCTTCTCCTCGGCTTCATGTGTGCGATCTGGATATCGGACACAGCTGCGTATTTTTCGGGACGGGCCTGGGGGCGGAGCAAGCTCGCGCCCTCGATCAGCCCGGGTAAGACGTGGGAAGGGGTAGCGGGCGCCTTCGCCGCCGTTCTGGTTTATGCTCTCATATGGAGCAATAGTTCGAGCAGTGAAGCGCGTCCCAGCTTACTTGTGCCGCTGTTGCTTCTGCTGGCCGCCATGGGAATTGTTGGCGACCTGTTTGAGTCCTTGATGAAACGTCAGGCCGGGATCAAGGACAGCGGGAATATTTTGCCGGGCCACGGTGGTATACTAGACCGGATTGATGCGCTTACTTCGACTCTGCCCCTCGCCATTTTATCCCTTCTAATTTCACAGTCCGAATTATGAGATCTGTCCGTAATCTCACCATCCTTGGCTCTACCGGCAGTATCGGCGAAAACACTCTAGATGTGGTAGCACGGCATCCCGATCGGTTCCGCGTAGTTGCGCTCACCGCGAATAAGGGCGCCGCAAAAATGCTGGAGCAATGCCTTCGGTTTCAGCCGCGGTACGCGGTATTGCTGGACGAACCCGGAGCGGAATGGCTACAGACCGAAATTCTGGCAGCGGATATCGCCACAGAGGTTTTGTGTGGAGTCGAGTCTTTGGAAAAAGTGGCAGCCTTGCCGGACGTCGACGTGGTGATGGCGGCAATTGTCGGAGCTGCAGGCATCCGCCCTACTTTCGCCGCGGCTGGGAATGGCAAGCAGGTCCTGCTTGCAAACAAGGAAACGATGGTAATGGCCGGGCGCATCTTCATGGATGTCGTCAAAGAAAACAATGCGGCCTTGCTGCCGATCGATAGTGAGCATAATGCCATCTTCCAGTCATTGCCCCACAGCTTCTCCGGAGATCTAAAGGCGATCGGAGTGCGTCGCATTTTATTGACCGCATCGGGAGGACCCTTCCGGCAAACACCACTGAGCTCCCTTGAACAGGTAACGCCGGGACAGGCTTGCGCTCATCCCAACTGGGTGATGGGGCGGAAGATTTCGGTAGATTCTGCAACGATGATGAACAAGGGCCTGGAGGTTATCGAAGCGCGCTGGCTGTTTGAAGCCAGCCCTGAACAGATTCAGGTTGTGATTCATCCGCAAAGCATCATCCATTCCATGGTTGAATATGTTGATGGTTCAGTACTGGCGCAGCTGGGCAATCCGGATATGCGCACACCGATTGCGCACGCGCTCGGTTTTCCGGAACGGATCGAAACCGGGGTAACGCCACTGGATATGTTCAAGGTGGCTCGGCTGGATTTCGAAGCGCCCGACTTAAAACGGTTTCCTTGCCTGCGGCTTGCCTATCAGGCGCTGGAGGCAGGCGGCAATGCTCCTGCTGTGCTCAATGCGGCCAACGAAGTTGCCGTAGAGTCATTTCTTGATTGCAAGATGCCGTTTACTGCGATCCCTGCAATGATAGAGGAGGTTATGCAAGCGGTCGGCCATCGAGATATGGCCACGCTGGATGATGTGCTGGCAGCCGATCGAGTGGCACGGGAAGCTGCTCATGAGTGGTTGGCGTGTTTGGTGTAATAAACCCGAATCCCTCGCCGTCGGCATGGTTCGAACTAGCGTGTCTTATTATTCCTTGCGGGTGACGACTGCCCCGGGCGTACGCCAAGGAGGAGATAGGGAACGGCGCCCATCCTTTCGGTCCTGCTGCCGCCCCCCACCCTTGTTACCGGCTGCATATCAGTTTTTCCGACGATTCAGCTGTGCCCGCGGTTGCCATGCCCAACCGATGTCGCAATGACCTTCTTTTCCACTGTCCTCGCTTTTGTCGTTACCCTCGGTCTCCTGATCGTATTTCACGAATTCGGGCATTACCTGGTGGCACGCTGGTGCGGTGTCAAGGTGTTGCGTTTTTCCATCGGGTTTGGGCAGCCTTTGCTGTCCACGCGGTGGGGAAAAGATCAAACGGAGTGGGTGATCGCCGCCTTTCCCCTCGGCGGATATGTAAAGATGCTGGACGAGCGCGAGGGCGTTGTTGCGCCAGAGGAATTGCCGCAGTCGTTCAATCGCAAGCCCGTGATGCATCGCTTCGCTATTGTCGCGGCTGGACCAGCAGCCAACTTCTTGTTGGCAATTTTACTTTACTGGTTGCTATTCATGCTGGGCGTGGCAGCCATAAAGCCCGTTGTAGGTACAGTGCCGCCGGCCACGCCTGCCGCGTTCGCCGGTTTCGAGCGGGGAGAGACTATCACCAAGATAGAAGGCGAACCCGTCGCCACGTGGCAGGACGCCCGATGGCTGCTTTTGTCGCATGTCGTGGACCAGTCGTCCGCCGTAGCGGTGGAAACCGTTAACCCGCAGGGTCAGGTCAATTTGCGGAAGGTGGATTTCAAAGGTATCGGGCCTGATGACCTTGATGGGGATTTTCTAAAAAAAATCGGCCTGACTATTTATCAGCCCGACATGGAACCCATTATTGCCCAGGTAACACCGCAAAGCGCTGGGAGCCGCGCGGGGCTGCGCGCAGGGGATGAGGTCCTGCAAGTGAACGGTAAGCAGATTGCATTATGGGAAGAGCTCGTGCAGGAGATCCGGGCCAATCCGGGCAGGCCGCTAATGTTGAAAATCCGAAGGGACGGGAACCCCTTGGATGTCGAGGTTGTTCCGGACACGACCACGGAAGGTAGCGAGAAAGTTGGCAAGTTGGGTGTCGGTCCGAAGATCGACCAAGCTGAATTCGAACGGCTGATGGTCGAGATCAGTTACGGGCCGGGCACAGCCATGGTCAGGGCAATCAGCAAAACGTGGGAAACGTCGGTATTTACCTTGCAGATGTTAGGGAAAATGCTGATCGGACAAGTATCCTGGAAGAACGTCAGCGGGCCAATCTCTATTGCTGATTACGCAGGGAAATCAGCTCAGATGGGGGTGGCGCCGTATCTCGGCTTTCTTGCGCTCATCAGCATCAGTCTCGGTGTTCTGAACCTGTTGCCCATTCCCGTGCTGGATGGTGGACATCTGATGTATTATGTGATCGAAATAATAAAGGGCAGTCCGCTTTCTGCGAAAGCCGCCGAGATTGGTCAACAGGTGGGGATGGCGCTGTTATTTGCCCTGATGGCTTTTGCCATCTATAACGACGTCGCCCGGCTTATCCCCAGTTAAGTATGAAAGTTCGCTATCTAGTCGCGCTCGTGTCTTTCGTTTGCGCTTCGGCTTCATGGGCACGGGAGCCATTCGTCGTCAAGGACATACGGGTGGATGGAATACAGCGTACCGAGGCGGGAACCGTTTTCAGTTACCTCCCGGTAAAGGTGGGGGACACACTTGATGATGAAAAAGCGGCGGCTGCGATCAAGGCGCTTTATGCGACTGGGTTTTTCAAGGATGTGCGGCTGGAGGCCGAGGACGGCGTCCTGGTCGTGGTGATAGAGGAACGCCCGGCGATTGCACAGATCACCATTACAGGCTCCAAGGAATTCGAAAAAGACAAGCTGAAGGAAGGTCTGAAACAGGCCGGGCTCGCCGAGTCCCGCATATTCGATCGCTCGATGCTGGAACGGGCTGAGCAGGAGCTCAAGCAGCAGTACATCAGCCGCGGCAAATATGCGGTGAAAATTACCACGACCACGACGCCCATGGAACGCAATCGGGTAGCGATCAATTTCCAGGTGGATGAAGGCAAGACCGCGAAGATACGCAAGATTAATATTGTCGGGAATAAGGCGCTCAAGGAAAAAGACCTGCTCACCGCATTCGTATTAAGGCCCCCCGGGCTTTTAACCTGGTTCACGAAGGAAGACCAGTACTCGAAGCAGAAGCTGGGCGCCGATCTCGAATCGTTACGCTCGTATTACCTCAACCGTGGCTATCTGGAATTCAGTATCGACTCTACTCAGGTATCCATCACGCCGGATATGCAGGACATCTACATTACCGTAAACATAACGGAAGGCGAGAAATACACGGTATCCGATATCAAGCTCGCCGGTGAGCTGCTGGTGCCTGAAGAGGAATTGCGCAAGCTCATAAAGATTGCTCCGGGTGCCGTTTTCGCCCGGGAAAAACTGACCGAATCCGTCAAACTCATCACTGACCGGTTGGGTGACGATGGCTATGCTTTCGCTAATGTGAACGCGTCGCCGCAACTCGACAAGGAAAAACGCGAAGTTGCATTCACTTTTTTTATCGACCCGGGACGGCGCGTATACGTACGGCGGATCAACATAACTGGCAATACGCGTACTCGAGACGAAGTCATACGGCGGGAGATGCGTCAATTCGAAGGAGGTTGGTATTCAACGACCAAGATAAACCGCTCGAAAGTCCGCGTGGACCGTTTGAATTTTTTCAATGCCGTCAATATCGAAACCCCGGCGGTCCCTGGCACAACCGATCAGATAGACATAAACGTTGAGGTCAAGGAAAAACCTACGGGTGCGGTGATGTTTGGGGCGGGTTATTCCAATATGGAGGGGTTGATACTGAGTGGCTCTGTCGCTCAGGACAACATATTTGGCACGGGCAAATTTGTCAATCTCATGATCAACACTGGTAGGGTCAACAAAACCTACTCCCTGTCTTATACGGACCCTTATTTCACCAAGGACGGAATCACTGCCGGTTTCGATATTTACAAGCGGGTGCTTAATACGAGTTCGTTGACAGCTGTCAACGTTTTCAATACCGATACAATGGGCGTAGGTTTGCGCTTCGGTCTCCCGCTGAATGAGAATGACAGTATTCAGACAGGGCTGGGGCTTGAGAACACGAAGATCGAGCTGGGGCCCAACAGTCCGCAACGAAATATTGACTTCGTGAACGAGTTCGGCAGCAGTACCATAAACATCCCGGTAACCGCGAGCTGGAGGCGTGACGGCCGCGACAGCGCTATCTGGACCACGTCGGGCACAACCCAGCGCGCCTTTGCGGAGGTCGGCATGCCCGGGGGCGACTTGACCTACTACAAAGCAAGTTATGACCTCCGATGGTATTATCCCCTTACTGACACCTTTACGCTGATGCTGAATGGAGAAGCAGGATACGGCGATGGCTACCGTGGACACGACCTTCCCTTCTTCAAGAACTTCTTTGCTGGCGGCAATACTTCCGTTCGTGGCTACAATATCAGTTCGTTGGGGCCGCGCGATGCAAACAACAGGGCTCTGGGCGGAAATAAGCGTCTGGTTGGCAGCGTCGAAGTATTATTTCCGATGCCGGGAATGAGGAATGATCGATCGGTACGCCTGAGCGCCTTCCTGGACGGAGGCACCGTGTGGGGGCCAGGGGGCGTAAAGCCGGAACAGGAGGGCCTGCGCTATTCGGCTGGCATTGCCGTCACCTGGATCTCTCCCATGGGCCCGCTCAAAGTCAGCATCGCACAGCCGTTGAATGACAAGCCGGGCGATAATTTGCAGCGCTTCCAGTTTCAATTCGGGCAACAATTCTAGGCGACAGCAAAACGTGGAGAGTGAATTGAGCCACCATATTCGTTCGCGGCAGGCGCTAATCTCCGCGTGCATCATTTTTGTCACCGCCTTGGGATCGGCTGGTGCGTTGGCGGATGAGATCAAGATAGGTGTTGTCGATACCGAGAGGGTTCTGGCGGAGTCGGCCCCTGCGGTAAGGGCGCTCAGGAAAATCGAAAAAGAGTTTTTGCCCCGCGACCAGGAGCTCAAGAAGATGGCTGCGCAGGCCAAGGGTATGCAGGACCTTCTGGAAAAAGAGGGCCAGAGCATGCCGGAGGCCGAACGCCGTAACAAGGAGCGAGACCTTGCCACCCTCAACCGCGATTATCAGCGCGCGCAGCGGCAGATGCGCGAAGACCTGAGCCTGCGCCAGAACGATGAAGTCGCGGCTCTACAGCTGACAGCCACTAAAGTGATTCAGGTAATCGCGGAGGCGGAGAAATACGACTTGATACTGCCCCTGCGGGATCTTGTTTACCGCAGTCCGCGCATCGACATCACTGAAAAGGTGATCAAGGCGCTGGCTGACAAGTAGCGAGGAGTTTATTTGCCTCTGGGGTGGGGTTGCAGCGGCAGCGGGGGCTCAGGCCGCTTAAGCTATTTTCTATTTTAAGAATTGAAACAGGAAGCTAAAAGTGGACTCCATGAACATCCATGAAATACTGAAATATCTCCCTCATCGCTATCCTTTCCTGCTGGTTGACAAGGTTTTATCCTGCGAGCCTGGGAAAAGCATATCGGCTCTCAAGAACGTGAGCATGAACGAGCCCTTTTTTTCGGGCCATTTTCCTCATTACCCAGTCATGCCGGGCGTACTGATCATCGAAGCGCTCGCACAAGCGGCAGCGATCCTTACCCTCAGGACCGCCAATCTGACGACTAATGACGATTCACTCTATTACTTTGTGGGAATTGATGGCGCTCGCTTCAAAAAGCCGGTGCAACCGGGTGACCAGCTGATCCTCAAGGCCACGATTCTGCGGGAGAGAATTGGCATCTGGAAATACGCCGTTCAGGCGGAAGTGGACGGCCGCGTTGCCACCGAGGCTGAGCTGATGTGCACCATGCGGACCAAAACTCCCGAATAAGATTGGCGACGGAATGTTTCCGGGCATGCAAAATCAGGATCGTTAGGAATGCTGGCGAACGAGCTCGACTGGGTGGGCGGCGTGGATGAGTCTGGCAGGGGACCATTGGCCGGTCCTGTATTCGCCGCTTGCGTGATTCTTGATCCCGCCCGCCCCGTTAGCGGGTTGGCCGACTCCAAAACGTTGAGTGAAGATAAGCGCAACAAGCTGACCCTTGCGATCAAAGCAAATTCCATTGCCTGGGCTATTGGATTTGCATCTGTCCGGGAGATCGACCGCGTAAATATTCTTCAAGCCAGCTTGCTTGCCATGAAACGGGCCGTCGAGAACTTGTCGCTGCTTCCCGCGAGGGTACTGGTGGACGGAAATCACAGTCCTCGCCTGAAGTGCCCAGTAACCGCAATTGTAAGAGGGGACAGTCTGATACCCGAAATCTCCGCTGCTTCCATTCTGGCAAAAACTGCGCGTGATGCCGAGATGGTCGCGCTGCACAAGCGCTTCCCGCATTACGGATTCGACCGGCATAAAGGGTACTCAACCGAGCAACACATTGCTGCCTTGCGCATTCATGGAATCTCCGAGGTGCACCGCCGTAGTTTCGCTCCAGTCAGGGAGTCGATGGCGGCGTTCGGGATCTCAAAGGAACAGCCTTAACCGACAGGACAGGGCTACCTAGACTCCGCGGGAGGTTCCCGATTTCCTTAACCAACTCTTGTTACGCCAGGGCCTGCGAGAAAAGTTTTGGAAACCATACAGCCGCACCCGGCCTGGAACTGCTGGGATGGGCAAAAAAGTGGGAAAGGAACTAATATTGGATCGTAATCACTAACAGACGGCTTGTACGCAACGGATTGGTTTGAAATTGAACCGGCGGTCTGGATCTTCCTGGGCGGACATCTTTGTGCGGCTCTATTTATATCGCTGTAACTTCTTAAGGTTAAATCAAATATATGCGCATCGAAAAAGATACCGTTGTTTCGTTAAGTTATGAATTATCTGATTTGACCGGTCAAGTAATGGAAAAACCTGATTCCCCGATCAGTTATTTGCACGGGGGCTATGACGGCATTTTTCCTATGGTAGAGGAAAAATTGCATAGCAAAGAAGTAGGCTATAGCTGCTCCGTTCTAATGGAACCGGAGAACACGTTCGGTGAATACGATAGCGAATTGGTCCGGGTGGAGTCCCGCAGCCTTTTTCCCGACAATGTGGAGGTCGGGATGCAATTTGAGGGCGGTGAAGAGGGTTCCGATGATGCGTTGATTTATACTGTGACCGATATAGCGGATGACAAGGTGGTAGTGGACGGTAATCATCCGCTGGCTGGGATTACCCTGCGTTTCGACTGTACGGTTACCGAAGTCCGACCCGCGACCGCGGAGGAAGTGGCACACGGGCATGCTCACGGCGCGCATGGTCATGAGCATTAAAAAACCTTTCCGGACTGTGTTCCTACTTCCCCCTGCCAATACTCGGGTAGATCCTAGTATCAGGGGGATCGATTCCTGAGCTAGGGCAGTTTCTTCTCTGCGGCGTCTTTCAGCTTGTAGAGCGTGTCCAGCGCTTGCTTTGGACTCAACTCGTCCGGTATGACCGCGCGCAGCATTGTAAAGACGGCATGCTGTGCCAGAGTTTCGCCGCTCTTCCAAGTTTCAGTAGTTTCCTCGGTTTCACATCTGACTGGCCCGGCATCTAAAAACAAGTCTAGTTGCGGATATCTTCCTATCGTATCCTTCTCAAGTTTTGCAAGGTATTGCCTCGCCGTTTTGATCACGGGCGTCGGCACGCCCGCCAGCGCAGCCACCTGTAGGCCATAGCTTTGGCTCGCAGGGCCGTCGTTGATGGCATGCAGGAACACGATGCGGTGCTCATGTTCCACAGCGCGCAAATGTACGTTTGCCACTTGCGGGAACTCTTCGGCAAGCTGCGTCAGCTCGAAATAATGTGTTGCAAATAGCGTGTAGCTACCATTCTTCTCCAGCAGATACCGGGCAATTGCCAAAGCAAGCGCCAGGCCGTCAAAGGTGGACGTGCCTCTTCCGACTTCATCCATCAGGACCAAGCTTTGTGAACTGGCATTGTGCAAAATATTCGCGGCCTCGTTCATTTCCACCATAAAGGTGGAGCGTCCGCCGGCCAGGTCATCGGAGGCCCCGATCCGCGTAAAAATTTGATCGAGAGGACCGAAGCGCGCGCTGGCGGCAGGCACAAAACTGCCGCAATGGGCGAGCAGAGCAATCAGCGCGGCCTGGCGCATATAGGTCGATTTTCCACCCATATTGGGGCCCGTGATGATGAGCATTTGCCGTGTTTCATCGCGGGGGTATGCCCCCAGCCGTAGATCGTTGGCGATGAAGTTCTCCACCTGAGCTTCTACTACCGGATGACGGCCCGCCTCAATCTCAATAACTGTTTCATCAGTAAACGACGGCAAGGTGTAATCCAGGGCCAGCGCGCGTTCGGCAAACGTAGCAAGAACATCCAGTTCCGCAACGCTCTGCGCCACTCCTTGCAAGTGGCCAATATAGGGCCTAAGCGTCTCCAGCAATTGACCGTACAGGAACTTCTCCCTTTCCAGCGCATGAGCCTGGGCCGACAAGGCCTTGTCTTCGAAAGCCTTGAGCTCGGGCGTGATATAGCGTTCCGCGTTCTTTAGCGTCTGCCTTCGACGATAGTCGGATGGGACTTTATCGCTGTGCGCATGTGTCACCTCGATATAAAAGCCGTGCAATCGGTTGTATTCCACTTTTAGGCTGGGTATCCCGGTGCGCGTCTTTTCCTGCTCTTCAAGGCGAAGCAGAAACTCACCGCAGTTGTTTTGTATCGAGCGCAGTTCATCCAGCTCTGCATCAAAGCCATCGGCAATCACGCCGCCTTCCCGCAGCATAACCGCGGGCTCATCGCGCAATGCTTTTACCAGTAGTGCAATCAACGTTTCATCCGGAGCCATTTGTTTTGCCAGCAATGCAATGGGTGTTCTAATGGATTCGCTGTCGCCACTCCTTATCTCGGCGATACCCGCAAGCACGTGCGGCAACTGTCTGAGACTATCGCGCAATCCCGACAAATCTCGCGGCCGAGCCGATTCCAATGCGATGCGGGCCGTAATGCGCTCGATGTCGCCTACCCGTTTAAGGCACGGGCGCACCGCAAGATACGGTCCTGATCCGGCTTCACCCATCAGCCACGATACGCCCTCGAGCCGGTTCTGAATCGCTGCGCGGTCCTGCAGGGGATGATGCAGCCAGTGACGGAGCAATCGGCTTCCCATATTGGTCGAGCACGTATCGAGCAGCGATAGCAACGTGGGCGCAGCGTCGCCGAGTATCGTTTCGGAAATTTCGAGATTTCGGCGGGTCGCGGCGTCCATGCGAAGGTACGCGCTGTCGCTTTCAATGCTGAGCGCCGTGACATGTGTGATGCTGGTACCTTGTGTAAGGCGCGCATATTCCAGCAACGCGCCTGCTGCTCCCAGCGAGGCATGCAAGCCCTCGCAACCGAAACCCGAGAGATCGTGCGTGCCGAGTTGCCGGGAAAGAATTCGGGCAGCGGCCTCGACATCGAAGTGCCAAAACGGCAGGCGCTTGAGGCAGGTTTTCCTGAACACGCTGTCGCCGTCCAACCCGCCAAGCCTTTCGGGCGAATCGGGGATAAGAACCTCCGCGGGCTTTAGCCGTTCAAGCTCGCCCGCCAGATTGTCGAGCACCGTTTCCATTACACAGAATTTGCCGGCCGCCAGATTTAGCCAGGCCAGTCCGAGCGTTGAATCGTGCACCTGTAACGCAACGATAACGCTTTCGCGTTTCTCTTCCAGCAATGCCGCGTCCGTCACCGTCCCGGGCGTGATAATGCGCGTCACCTGCCGCTCGACGGGGCCCTTGGCAATCGCAGGGTCACCGGTCTGCTCGCAGATTACTACCGATTCTCCCAGCCTGACCAGTTTGGCCAGATATTGGTCGGCGGAGTGGTGAGGCACGCCCGCCATTTTGACCGGTTCTCCGCCGGACGTGCCGCGCCGGGTAAGGGTAATGTCAAGCAGACGCGCGGCTTTTTCCGCATCCTCGAAAAACAGTTCGTAGAAATCCCCCATGCGGTAGAACATCAACATATCGGGATGCTGCGCCTTGAGGCGCAGGTATTGCTGCATCATCGGGGTGTGCGCAACGAAGTCTTTATTATTCGTTATCAGGTTCTTTGCCGGAGCTTCTCCTGCACCGGCATTTTTTGCTGGTCGTGACATCAGGGTCAGGTATCAACAGCGAGCTTGCGCCAGTACTCCGGAATCTCCGTTCGATAGCGGCGCATCACCAGATTTGCCACGAGTCCGGTCCACCCGGTCTGGTGGGCGGCGCCCAGTCCCTGGCCCGTTTCGCCATGAAAATACTCATGGAACAGCAGGAGGTCGCGCCAGTGCATGTCTGTCTGATATGGGCTATGCAAGGGGAAGTTTGGAATGACGTCAGATTCGTCGCGGCGAAAAATGTCGACCAAGCGCTCTGCTAGCATATTCGCAGCGTATTTGAGATTAATCTCGTAGCCATTCAGGCAAGGAGCAGGAAAGGTGAAAGCATCCCCAAGGTAACGATACATTTTTTCGACTGCCTGAACCAATAAATAGTTGGTCGGCATCCAGACGGGGCCGCGCCAGTTGGAATTTCCTCCAAACAGCGGTGAATTGGATTCGCCGGGTACGTAGTGGATTATGGCGTTGCCGACCCCAGGAATATCCCCCAAGTCTTGCCCCTCGGAATGGCGCTTTGAAACGCTGCGCACGCCGAATGGGGAAAAAAATTCGTCTTCATCGAAAACACGTCCGAGGATCCTCACAAGCATGGCGGGGGTGACAACGGACAATAAATGTTCCCCCCGTTCGTTTGTAGTTACTGGACAGGCGCAGATTACGCTGCCGTCGAACATGCCGCCCTTATGTTTCCAGAGCAGCGCGTTAAAACGGTCCCGCCCGGCGAGCAGACGTGCATCCACCACTTCACTTGCGAACAGGGGAATGATGCCGACCCAGGAAAAAACATCGATACGCTGCGCGCAACCCTCCGGCTGAACGACAATATCCTTGAAGAATCCATCAGTCTCGTCCCAGATGGATACACCCGCGCCTGTGTGGCCGCCAAGCGTGTTTGCGATTGCCAGGAACTGGCTGTAGGACTGAACAGCAATGCTTTCATAGGCGGGATCTTCAACCGCAATTTCAAGTGCCATCACAGTGATCTGCAGCGCGAACATAGCCATCCAGCCAGTAGCATCGGCTTGTTTCAGAGTGTAGCCCGCTGGCAACTGCTGCGAGCGGTTGTATACAGAGATATTGTCAAGCCCGAGAAAACCTCCCTCAAATACATTCATGCCCGTGGCGTCCTTGCGATTGATCCACCAGGTATGGTTCAGCAACAGCTTGTGCAAAACACGCTTGAGAAAAGAGATATCGCTCCGGCCGCGTTGCACTCGCTCCGCACGGAACACCTTGAGAGCACTCATGGCATGCAAAGGCGGATTCACATCGCTGAAGGCCCACTCGCCCGCTGGTATTTGTCCGCTGGGATGCAGGAAATTTTCGAGCAGCAGCAGCTCGACCTGATCCTTGGCGAAATCCACGTCGATCAGCGCTATCACTGTGCAATGGAAGGCAAGATCCCAGGCAGCAAACCATGGGTACTCCCAGGCGTCTGGCATGGAAATGACGTCATTGGCGTTAAGATGTCGCCAATCGTGGTTGCGCCCGGTCAGCCTCGAAGCGGGCGGTATCGCCTGATCGCCTTTCAGCCAGGTGGATACGTCATAGTGATAAAACTGCTTGTTCCAGATCATCCCGGCCAGCGCCTGGCGGAGAATCCGGTGATCCTGAGCCGTGGCTTCTGGTAGCAGTGATGTAAAGAAAGCATTTGCTTCGGCGAGCCGTTGGGACAAAATTTGTGCGTGAGAACTGAATGGCTCAGGCTTGGCTCGGGCTGATAATACCAATGCTATAGCAGCTGTTTGCCCCGCCGGGACCGTGAGCTTGTGTACCGCGCCGAATTTGGTTCCCCGATTCTGCGGATTTACGGCCTTCGACTCTCCATCGATGAGATACCTGTGAAAGGCGTCCTTGACGTAAGGCCCTGTATTAGGGAGCACCCACAGCCTGTCATTGTTGGTCTCGTTTTCTGTATAGAGGAGGTCTGCCTCCTGCCCCCCATAAAGATGATAAGTACCCAGCAGCGGGTGTTCCGCAGAAACGGACCAGGCAGCACCATTCGGAGGCTCGATGGCATACAGGAGCGGCTTCTCCGCATCTATATCCCGCCATGACCAGTCATTTCGAAACCATAGTTGGGGCAACAACCATAGGACAGCTTCGTCGGGCCCCCGGTTTGTAGCCACGATTTCTATATGCAGCTCCTCGGGAGATGCCTTGGCATAAAAAACCTCGACGTCCCAGTAGCGGCTCTCGGCAAAAGACCCGCTGTCGATCAGGCTGAACGGTGGTTCATGTCGGGAACGAGCGGCGTTTTCCTCCACTAGCTGTTTATAAGGGAATGCGCATTGAGGATATTTATAAAGATAATGCAGCCATGCATGCGAGGGGGTGGCGTCAAGGTAGAAGTAGCATTCTTTCACGTCCTCCCCGTGGTTCCCCTGAGGATTGGCCAGGCCAAAAGCCCGTTCCTTCAGGACGGCATCCCGGCCGTTCCACAGCGCCAGACCAAAACAAAGCCGCTGCGCCTCGTCGCAAATACCGCCCAGGCCATCTTCATTCCAGCGATAGACGCGGGAGCGCGCTTGATCATGATCGAAGTATCCCCAGGCATTGCCGTCCGGGCTATAGTCTTCCCGAACGGTTCCCCAGGCGCGCTCGGCGAGGTAAGGCCCCCACATACGCCAGTTCTCGACACGATGCTTCTGATTCTTCAGCCTCTGCCGTTCTGCATCTGGCTGAGCGTTCATTACCCCGTTTCTCCGCTTTGGAAAGGGCTAGACCTGAGCACGCTGCTCAAGGCGTCTGGCCGCTGCCATGATTCCTAAATCGCCGCACCCAGCAAAAGTGGTATGAGGGCTGAATTGGAGTGATGGCCGGAAAATGCCGCGGGGGATGGGGTTGCCCGCGACGCCTACTGATTTTGCCCGCTGGTTGTTTTCAACGCCTCGGTCAAGTGCGGCGCAATGATTTGCAGCAACTGGCCGAAGATTCTGGGATTGCCAGCCAACACGTTGCCGTTTTGCATGTGTGTATCGTTGCCTTCCATATCGCCTACCAGTCCGCCGGCCTCGGTAATGAGCAGGCAACCCGCAGCCATATCCCAGGGTGACAATCCGAATTC
>Ga0111539_10005601_pt1 | contig 16243 bp, 16 predicted proteins | sample RhiMethybrSRZTD1_FD_79667 | JGI IMG/M metagenome (GOLD analysis project Ga0111539, IMG submission 79667) | Populus rhizosphere microbial communities from Tennessee, USA - Rhizosphere MetaG P. TD hybrid SRZTD1 (version 2) (version 2) | ecosystem: Host-associated > Plants > Roots > Rhizosphere >... | reverse complement strand
TCCGATCTTACCCCCTTTGGTCATGGCAAGCCAGGTTCCCCCTGCTTCAAGGTCGCGACCTCCTAACACCTGCTCTTGATCCGTCCAAAAATTTGCTGACGCCGTTTTTCGATTATAGAATTCATCCCGATTTCCGGCAAGAATCAATTTATAATTTGAGTGATCATTGATTGATAAAAAGATGAGGCACATTAAGCGCTTGGTTTTTTAAAGATAAAAGCGTTACACCTGGATAAAGTTCCGCTGCCTGAAATACCGGTAGCCCTACAGAACGTCAAGGCAGCTGGTCAAACTCGATCTCCAGTTGTGCAGGAAGTAATGTAAAAGATTTACGGAAGGCGTGTGATGCCGAATAGTTTAATCGCCTCGCGATGAGCCTCCGTTGCATATCCGACATTGGTCTCCCAACAATAACCAGGAAATTCGCTTGCGTGTTTTATCATCAGTTCATCTCGATATGTCTTTGCCAATACCGACGCAGCCGCAATCGACAAATATTTTCCATCACCTTTTACAATGCACTCATGTTTGATATCGCAATAAGGTTTAAAGCGGTTTCCATCGATCAACAGCAACTCAGGGCGGATCAATAATTTATCTACGGCCAGGTGCATCGCTTTGAATGATGCATTGAGAATGTTAATGCGATCAATCTCCTCGTGGTCGACCTCGGCTACTGCCCAGGCGATTGCGTCACGTTCTATGTCAATACGCAAGGCATCACGCTCGGCTTTTGTTAGCTGTTTAGAGTCATTTAGAATTTCATGCCTATAACGTTTGGGCAAAATTACTGCTGCTGCCACCACAGGGCCTGCGAGGCAACCACGGCCAGCCTCGTCACACCCAGCCTCAATGAACTTTTTCGAAAAACATGAAAGCAGCATACGCAAACTTAATAAGTTTCTAGTTTTTAGTTTCGAGTTTCGAGTTATTAGTTTTGCGTTTTTAGTTTTAGATTGCCTTTAACCTTTTATCGACAACTAGAAACTTCAAACTTCAAACTTCAAACTTGAAACTAGAAACTAGAAACTAATAATGTCTGAAGAAATCAAAAATCCCTGGAAGACGCTTTCAGGAAATGTAAAATATGATAACCGTTGGATCAATGTAACGGAATATCAGGTGATCAATCCTGCTGGTGGAGAAGGCATCTATGGAAAAATTCATTTTAAAAATAAAGGCGTGGGAATTATTCCTGTTGACGAAGAAGGAAATACGTGGCTAGTAGGTCAATATCGTTACACACTAAACGAATTTCACTGGGAGATTCCCGAAGGCGGCGGGCCATTGGGTGAATTTCCACTATTGGCGGCACAACGGGAACTCAAAGAAGAGACCGGAATCTCCGCTAAAAAATGGACGGCACTATTGCGGATGAATCCTTCAAACTCCGTATCAGATGAAGAGTGCATCATTTACCTCGCAGAAGATTTGGAATACGGTGAAAGCCTTTTGGAAGAAACCGAAGCAGATCTGAAAGTAAAAAAACTTCCTCTGACCGAAGCTATTGACATGGTAATGCGTGGCTACATTCGGGATTCTATGAGCATGATCGGCCTGCTGATGCTGGCGAAACTTCGGGGACTTTGATTTATCCGTTATCCGTTAATAGTTATCAGTTATCCGTGCATTCCGAACACACACACCTCTCACCACTTACTTCTTACTACCTACGACTTACTGATTACTTCTCAACCACGAAAACCTTAACCATCCGTTCATGCCCCAACACACCTCTCACGACTTACCACTTACTTCTTGCCAACCACCAATACCTGATTACTGATTACCGATAACCCTCCCAACATGAAACCAAGACCCGTCAAACTCTCCCAAACCACGATCACTGAGTTGATGATCCCCTCCTACGCAAACTTTGGAGGAAAAATTCACGGTGGGATTTTGCTCTCCTTGATGGACAAGGTTGCTTATGCCTGCGCCGCCAAACATGCATCGACTTACTGCGTTACTGTTTCAGTTGACAATGTTGAGTTTTTGCAGCCGGTGGAAGTCGGCGAGTTGGTATCGCTTCATGCTTCCGTAAACTACGTTGGCCGCACTTCCTTGATCGTGGGAATACGCGTGGAAGCCCAAAACGTAAAACTTGGAACGATTAAACACACAAACTCGTCCTATTTTACCATGGTTGCCAAAGGCGATGACGACAAACCGACGCAAGTACCAGAGCTAATTCTTGAAACTCAGGAAGAAGTGAAACGCTGTATCGAAGCCATGCGAATGAAAGAAATTAAACATAAGGTAAAGGACGAAATGGATGACGCGAAATCGAATATCCATGTTGAACATGCGTTGGAGATTTTGAAAGGCGAGCGATGTATCGTTCGATTGAAAAATTAAAAGATTGAAAAATTGGAAAATTCCACTTCGACAAGCTGCTATTTTTTCAATTTTCTAATTTGCTAATGTTTCAATTTTTCAATTCCCTCGATAACTCCACAGCACTTCCATTCGGTGTAGCTTGATACAGAACATAAGTCCCTACGTCATCAGATGAGGAAGAAACGGTTTCAGACTTGCTACCTTGCTTGACAAGTATTTCCTTCCAATCCCCATTCACATAGGTTTTCAACGTTAGGGGTACTCCATAGTGATTTTTGTCCAGGGTATGACTCAAGTTGACCAAAATTTTATCATTTTGTTTCTCAACTTTGACTGACGCGCTCATTCGCTCGCGCATATATTTCGTTGCCTCACCAAACGTCGCTACCCAAAGTTTCCCTTCATGCATTTTAATGTAGGTAAAAAACTCCTTTAACTCTTGATGCGGCTTTGCTTCCCACCCTACTCCATCAATTCCATGAAAGGTCAGGACGAACCATACATTGTCATGAACAAGCAATGTGTCGACCCACGACTTCATCACGTCCATAGTAGTTTTTTTCAAGGGACCACGCTGCCACTGAATGTATTCCTTCTCATATTCTCCTGGCGTATGAGAACTTCCGCGGTTGAGCTCGACGAGGAATGTTTCAGGCATCCGGTTTCGCAGCGCCGGATGAACCTTGTAAGCATACTCCATCACCCGTTCATTTTCTGTTCCAAAAGGACATTCTGCAGAGAACGTATATTCTTTTCCTAATTGATTTTGAATTTCTTCTTTACATTTTTCCATTTCATACAATATGTTCTGCTCATCCAAGACCGCCAAACGCGGGTGAGAAATTGTATGACTGCCAAATTCATGTCCATTTGCGGCAAAGGCTTTTATCTCCGGCCATGTTATGAACGGTGGTTTTAAAAGCACCGGCCGAATTTCTGATGTGGATCGTTTCTTTCTGACCGTAGCGTAGGCATCGTCAACGACTTTATAGGCTTCCGATATTTTGTTTTGCTCGAACAACGAGCCTGCTTGATTGTGTAATTCGATAGCATGCTCAATGTCCAGGAAGCGAAGTGCTGATGCGCGCTCAAAAAGGTTGTCTGCATTTGTTGAATTCCCCGCTGTCTCTTTGATGATTTCCGGAAGCGGTCTTCCCATAAACTTCGGCACGTACTGGGAACCAGGGATGTCAGCAGTATTGATAAAGAAAGTTCCTTTAAAGCCCAGCGTATCCATAATCGGTAACGCTTGACGAAACTGATTGATGGTAGCGTCGTCATAGGTTATAGAAATCGCCGCTAGCTTGTTGTCCTTCCATTTTACAATTTCTGTTTCACCGAAATGTTTGTCATTGTTCGCGCAAGCGAACAAAATTATCAAGCCTGAAAGCTGGATTATCGTGCGAAATCCCATAGGTGTAATCAATTTTGTAAATGTATCTGTGATGAAAACTGGTGGCAAAGTATGTAAAAGACAGACAAGGGAAAGTACTTTTACACGAATGCGAACATCGTGAAAGCCACACGAGCACAAATAACTTCGACTTATGTTCTGCAATGCAATAAAAATTCATTCTTTTACGACCATAAGAAGACATGAAGTTTTTTAGGAAACTTTTCATACTATTAATCGTCACGATTGCCGCACTGGCGGTCATTATTTACCTGTTTATGCTCCAGCCATCTTTTGGAAAATTACCTGCAGGCGAACGTCAAAAACGGATCGAAAGGTCTCAACACTTCAAAAATGGTTCCTTTCAAAACGTGGAGACCACCAGACTGCTAGCCGACAATGCGTCCTATTTCACCATGGTGACAAAATTTTTTAGCACTGACACGATTCGCGAGCCTGCAGATGAACTTCCCACAATAAAAACAGATTTGAACAACATCGATGATCATAAACCAACCATAATTTGGTTTGGACATTCGACTTACTTCATCTCCATAGGTGGCAAAAAAATTCTTGTGGATCCTGTATTTAGTGAGCGTGCTTCGCCGGTACAATATGCTGGCTCCAAAAGTTATCCTGGCACGATGATCTACAAACCAGAAGACTTTCCGCCATTGGATCTGGTAATTATCTCGCATGATCATTACGACCATCTCGATTACAACTCCGTTCTAAAACTGAAAGAGAAAACAAAATTATTCTGCGTACCCTTGGGTATCGGCGAACATCTAACACGCTGGGACGTTGACGCTAAAAATATCCGGGAATTCGATTGGTGGGAAGGTGATACAGTTTTACCTGAGGTTCAGCTCACGGCGACACCGGCTCGCCATTTTTCGGGAAGGGGTTTTAGCCGTAACAAGACACTTTGGGCATCTTTCGTTTTGAAACTGTATGGCTATAGCATTTTTATTGGAGGTGACTCCGGGTATGATGGATCTTTCAAGGCCATCGGTGAAAAACATGGACCATTTGACGTGGCGATGCTGGAATGTGGCCAGTACGATTTACAATGGCCCGACATCCATATGATGCCCGAGGAAACGGTACAAGCAAGCATTGACCTCCAGGCAAAAGCGTTCTTGCCTGTACATTGGGCTAAATTTACGTTGGCGCTTCATCCCTGGAAAGAACCAATAGAGCGCGCGGTCAAACATGCTAATGCTATCAATGTCCGCATCACGACCCCGCTGATAGGTCAGCCTTTTGTTTTGAATGAACCGCTTCCCAATACAACTTGGTGGGAATCACGTTGATTGTTGATTATGCATGTTGATATTGAATATTCTAAAAAACACTCAACACTCAATATTCAAATTCCGACGTTAGCTTCATTCAAAATTTTTCTCCCGTTGCATTTTTATCTTGCTATTTTTATAGCATGAAGCTATTGCGGGCGATTTATACAGGCTATGGAGTTGTCGTGTTTACAACGTTGTTCGTCATTTTATTGCCCTTTCTGCTTATTCCGATTTTGTTTCCCCAGCAATTTCGGTTGGTTGGGATCATCAACAGGTGGTGGGCCAGATTGTTGTTCCTGTTTATTTTCATCCCCTTTCAAACGGAAAATCGTGGGAAACTCGATCGCAAAAAACAATATATTTTTTGCCCGAATCATTTTTCTTATCTCGATATCCCTTCTGTGGGGTTAGCTCCACACAATACCATTTTTGTAGGCAAAAGTGAAATGTCAAAAGTGCCTTTGTTTGGATTTATGTATCGCAAACTGCATATCACGGTCGATCGTACAAAATTGAAAAGCCGCTACGCCTCGCTTGAAAAGTCCATGCAGGCCATCGACGAGGGAAAGAGCCTTATAATCTATCCAGAAGGAGGAATTATTACAGCAAAAGAACCTGTTTTATCTAAATTTAAGGATGGCCCTTTTCGCGTGGCTATTGAGAAACAAATTCCCCTCGTACCTGTCACCATTCCATTTAATTGGATAATTTTGCCCCCGGATGAATTTCTCTTGCGCTGGCATCCGTTAAAAGTAATCTTCCATGAGCCGATCGAAACGTCGCAGCTCACGATAAAAGATCTGGATGCCCTGAAAGAAAAGGTTTATCATGTTATCGATAGTGAATTGAAAAAAAATCTTAATCCGGAATTGTTGAGTACATACATCACGTATTCATAAACTGAAATCGTTTTGTTGCGGGATAAATAAAGAACCGATGAAAATTGATCGTGCTTTGCTGGATAAAATTGCTCACCTCTCCAGGTTGGAGTTTGATGAGAAAGACGCCGAAAAAATGATGAAGGACATGACGGCCATTGTTGATTGGGTGGAGAAACTAAAAGAAGTAGATACCGAAAATGTTGAGCCCTTGACCACGATGAGTCATGAAATAAATGTATTGCGCGAAGACGAAGTTAAAGAACACTTAAGTCATGAGCGGGCGCTGAAAAATGCTCCGAAGAAAGATGCTGATTACTTCAGAGTTCCGAAGGTTTTGGAATAGTCGATGCTTTTTTCAGTACAAAATAACCCACCACGCCCGAAATAATCGATGCAGTAAAAATTCCAAGTTTAGCCGCTGTTATCAACTGAGCATCCTTAAATGCCAGCGTGGTTATAAATAGCGACATCGTAAATCCTATCCCTGCCAAAAGAGCAACACCGACAATCTGTTTCCAGCGTACACCTTGAGGCAAGGCGGCGATTTTCATTTTGACTGCCACCCAACAAAAGATTAGCACCCCGATAAATTTTCCCACTACCAACCCTAATAGAACGCCGAGTGTTACACTACTTGACAAAATGTTGTTTAAAAAACCGGAGTGTAACGTAATACCTGAGTTTGAAAATGCAAACAGAGGCATGACCAGGTAGGACACCCAGGGATGCAATTTATATTCTAACTTTTGCAACGGTGTACCTGCTGCCTTGGTAAGTCGATTGATCTTTTCAATCACCTTGTATTGCGCGGGCTCCAGCAAAGTAACATCGTTCGGTGGTATCGCATGAAATGCACGGAGCTGATCCTCGAGAACCTGAATAAATTTTTCTTCATCAATTTTTGTACGCGCGGGAATTGCAAAAGCCGCCAATACACCTGCAATGGTAGCATGCACGCCAGACATGAGAAATGCCAGCCATACCCCCGCGATCCCAATCAATCCGTAAAATAAAGTACTCCTTACACCAACATAGTTTGCTGCGAGAAGCACAATTAAAAAAAGCCCGCCGATGCTTAGGCTCAACATGGAAATATTGGAGGTGTAAAAAAATGCAATTACCAGGACTGCTCCGATATCGTCAGCAATAGCGAGAGCGGTTAGGAATATTTTTAATGAAAGTGGCACCCGTTTCCCCAGCAACGACATAATTCCCAGCGCAAAAGCGATATCTGTCGCCATGGGGATTCCCCATCCGTTGCTTTCGGGTCCGACGGGATTAAAAAGAAAATAAATCAAGGCGGGAAGCACCATACCTCCGAGAGCGGCTATCAGTGGTAACATTGCCTTCCCCATATCCGACAGTTCTCCTGCCATGATCTCACGCTTCAATTCGAGACCAATAACAAAGAAGAACAATGCCATCAGGCCGTCATTAATCCACTCGTGTAATGTTTTACTTATTCCATATTCTCCCGCCTGAATGGAGATCTTGTATTCCCATAAATGATGGTAAGAATCACTCCAGTCAGAATTTGCCCAAATCATTGCCATTACTGCACTTGCCAGCAGCACAATACCAGCCGTGCTCTCATCATGCATGTAGCGTTCAACTGGTTTTAAAATTTTATCAATTTTGTCGGTGGGCATTATGCGAGGGAATTGGAAAATCCAGTCACCAATCTTCTAACAATTTCAACATAACCGCTTTCTAAAGTTATTAGAATAATCGCTCCATTCCATTAGCTTGCAGTTATTTTCCGCCTTATGCATTCAGTTTTTTTTTGGAAATCATGGGTATCAACTTACCGCTTACTGTTGTTCTCGGTAGCAGGAATTTTTCTCTTTTCAATTCTTTTCATGTGGTTTGGCTATTTTCAGGGTGCCGACGGCATAATCCATTGGGAAAAATTTCAGGAGCAGAAAATTGTTGAGACGACTGTACACGAATTCCGGCTTGGGCCTTTTATACTAGATGTGCCCGGTGACAGTTACGCGATCCTGGAATACTTCAACGGAAGCCATATTGTTCCAAACACAGGATCATCCTACATTTTTTTGGTGGTGCTGGTCTTTACAGCGATGGTCTTGCTATCGGTTATCACAACCTTGCCACGCTTCTGGTACTTTATGGGGATGGCATTATTCATAGCCTTCGTGGTGGCGCTGCGCGTGGAAGTGCTTGCCCTCTTTGGATTCACCAATCGGGTTCCGATAATTGTTGTGCTGTTGCTCTACCTGCTTCCTGCGTTTTTTTTCAGTCAAATCAAAACAAGCATTTCCTTTATTAAAAGACTAGGTACGTTCATAGCGATAACAGCTTTACTGGGCCTGGTTATATTTTTTTTCGCGGGCGTCAACTACCCCTTCTATCACCTTACCGTAAATGGTTATATACCGGCGTTAGTCCTGACGATCTTATTTATTATCATGGTAGCCCATGAGATACTTGCGTCATTCGTATTTATTATCGGCCAAGGATCTTCCAAAAGCTTGCAACATCTTTCTATTATCAGCGCCATTTATATGGCCAACGTAATCATTACCTGCTTTCATGAACTAGGTATTATTGAATGGAATTTCATTTACATCAATGTATATCTTCTATTGATGATCTCTTCGCTGCTTGGACTTTGGGGATTTAGTCAGCGTGAGCCCATGTATCGGAATATTTTCCCGTTTGCTCCTTATGGGGCGTATTTTTTTCTCTGCCTGGGTGCAATCTGTTTCGCCACCACTGGCAATTTATTAAGCAATGCCAATGATCCAGCACTAAAAATAATACGTGATGGCATCATCTTCAGTCACACTGGCTTTGGTGTCATCTTTCTTACTTACCTATTCTCCAACTTTATTTTGATGCTGGCGAGAAATCTCCCGGTATACAAAGTTCTCTATGCTCCCACGCGAATGCCTTATTTCACCTACAGGTTTGCAGGGCTCATTGCCATGTTGGGGTTTGTGTTTTTTTCACGGTGGACGGAGTATGTTTACAACGGCCTTGCTGGCTTTTATAATTTCGCAGGTGATCTGCATACGCTGTTGGATAACCACGGCTATGCCGAGTCGTTTTACGATCAGGGCCATGCGCAAGGATTTCAAAACCATCGCTCAAACTATGCTTTGGCAACGCTGGAAGCATCGCGTTATGATTTTGACGATGCGCATTATAGCTATGAACTCGCGAACGGAAAAAGACCGACACCTTATTCTCTTACTAACGCCGGAAACCTTTATTTATGGGAAAATAAAAATGCAGAAGCGATATCCCGGTATAAGTATGCTTTAAATGAATTGCCGAACTCCGGTGCCATCCAAAACAACCTTGGATTTGCCTTCGCAAAAAAACATGACATTGATTCCGCATTGTTATACCTAAATCTTGCCCGTAATCATTCCATATCAAAAACCTCTGCGGAAACAAATTTTTTCGCGCTGGTCACCATGGAGTCAATACCTATCAAAATAGATTCGGTGCTCACCTTGTTTGATCCGGATCCCGGAGTAATCAGCAATGCATTGGCTCTTTCTACATCGCAAAAACAAAAATTCGAGACTCCGGTTGAGCCGCTCGGACAGAAACACCTGAACCTCTACACGTCGACGTTATTGAATAACTATATTATTAAGTACGCCACAACCCTCGATACCACTTTTATTCAAGAAGCTTACCGGATTGCATCGGACTCCATAAATGAAGACTACAGCGAAGCGTTGAAATCATCTCTGGCTTTTGCCTACTATCACCGTGGAAACGTTACCAAGGCCCTGGAAATTTTAGGGGAGCTTGCTTACGTCAGCCAAAGTTATCAGGGCAAGTTTAATTATATCATGGGACTTTGGGCTTTGGAGCAGGGTAATCCGGATTTGGCCTCCTCTTATTTTACATTCTCGGATACCTATGTCTATAAGGACGCTAAATTCTATAATGCTATCGCGCTCTCTGAGGCGGGGCGAAAATCAGATGCGCTCATCGTTTGGGATACAGTTGCCAACGGTCGGGACGAGGCAAAAAAAGAAATTGCTGTCCGGATGAAAAGGATGCTGACCTTGCAGCCCGCGGACGTTTTGTCGTTGAATGATGCGGAGAAATATCAATATTGCCGCTACAACATTGGACTAAATGACTCTATTACTTTTAATCGAATATTAAACACTTTTGAGAGTGCTGATTACAAGGCGCAGGCAATCCTGGATTATAGTAAGAAAAATTATGAGGCAGACCATTTGGCGCCTGCTATTCGCTATTACAATCGTTTGGCAGGTTTAGAGCTGTCGAACAAAAAACTTTATGACGATGTTCGCCATGCCGAGCTCCTTATGCTAGCCTATCGTGGTGAGTTACGATTACTGGCCAATCAAATCAATAAGGACATCACATTTGATAATTCACGTTCACTGGAAAAACTTTTGTACACGGCATTGATTGCAGAATCCAGCGGTGACTCCACACTTGCGGGAAAGAACTTCAAGATATTGGGAACCTACAATCCATATTTCGAGGAAGGAGTAATTGCGGCAGCCAACTTCTACCGTAGTCAAAGCAAAGATCGGCTGAAACCGTATTCTATTCTTGCTGAAGCGATTCAGATCAATAATAATTCCATCAGGCTACTGAAAGCCTACGTAGCGGAGGCTTCGCGACAAGGATTTGATGAATATGCCAGAAGCGCCGCGCAACGATTGGCAGAGCTTGAAAAAGATTTTCGTTAGCTGTTATGTGTCATGCGTTTTGCCGTCGCATGTACTTGGTGCTTGACACCATTCTTACGTAAAACAGTACCATTGCGCTTTTGCTTTGCTTCTTTTTCTTCCTGCTTTCTCAGTTTTATATTTTGGCGAATTACTTTCCAGTAGTCCTTGCCATAGTCTACCAATATTTCACCTCCAGCAGGAATGTCTTTTTTAGACTCGATGTAAGCCTTTAACCCATCAACAATATAATCCGAGTTGTTCAACAAACCTTTGATTCGGACCAGGCCCCGCGCGTCGTTCGCATAACGTGCATAAGCTTTCGTTGTTGGTAAGGCATCAATAACATGATTTCTGTTGATGTAAAAGATGTATCCATTCTTTCCGTCTTCATCTTTAACATCCTTCCATTTCGTCCGCCTTCCGGTATACTCGATAATGCGGGTGCCTTTTGCAATCGGCTTCTTGGTGAACAATCCCTTTCCCGCGTTAGGTATTTTTGATTTCTTGATGTAAAGCTGTTTCTTCAATAGTGCCATCCAACTTAATGTTAACCCTTATCCTTGCAGATGATGATAGTCATCTAACCAAAACGGGGCGCAAGATAGAATAATTTATGGAGCGACCAAAGTCATAAAACGCGTCGTTCGAGTCTTAATACTTTGTAACACCAGATGGAATGACTTGTTTAAAAATAAAAAAAGATGATTTCAATTAGCTTTCCGCAGGTATACGTTTCCAAACTTAGAGTCGAAATTATAGGTAGGACCATTGCCTGGTTTAGCTGAAACATACGTGTGGAAGTTATCCTGGCGTGAAGCCTCCCCGCTAAATTTTGCATCCAGGTTAGAAAAGATTTCGCCGTGATTGGTCTCGGCAGTGATCTGCCCAACCGACCTTTCCGCCACTGCAGCATCTACGCCGCCATACGTTGCATCTACTGAAAGGGGTCCCATGAAATCTTTAATCTCGACCATTCCATAAACAGATTCCACGCTCGTTTCCATATTACGCGGTACTTTAATTTCAAGCACAATATCCATGTCCAGCCCGTAGGACATACAACTGTAACTATTCTTACCGTGTTCGGCCTGGTATTTTTTTAACTCCTCCTTATTACGAAATACAATTTTTTGTGCCCCGTCAACAATAGTAATACGCTGCGGGAGGTTCTTCATGTTTTTGATTTCATTTTTTATGGACACAGAATTCCCCGTTGAAGAAGTTAGCAGTTCAAAGGCGTCGTCGTTTTCACCTGCGTTGATACTAACCGTTCCCTGGACAGATATTTCATTTTTATCCCAGGTACTTACCTTCACGAGTTCGGGATAGTCAAAATGCATTTCAATTTTTTGTCCCGGTTTCACGGGGATCACTTTGTCAATGGCGGTTTGACCATATTGTTTTAGCGGAATGATCATCGCCGTGGCGAGTACAAGTATTGATTTCATAACTACAATATTTTTATCCCTTCCGGATCTTTACAAGATGCGGAAGGGATGATGAAATTATTTCTTTCTTAAGTAGACGTTGTTGTGTGTTGCCGAGAGATCTATTTCAATCCCGCCACCGTTGATCTTACCACTAACTTTATCACTATACTTGATCATCTCACCAGTCTTTTCAATTTCAATCTTGAAGTCAGGATCTACCAGTATTTCGCCAAAGTTCGTACTTAACTTCAAATTTGCCTTCGTCGTCAACGGTAGTGCAACATCGACGTGCCCATGAACAGATTCGATATTAACAGGACTTTTTAACGCCGCTCCCAGAGAGGCTTCTATGTCGCCATGAACGGTTTTGATATTAAGCGGGCCCGTCACATTAGCGAGAACAACTCCGTTATGAACCGTGGATACATCCACCTTACCTTCAAAATTTTTAATTTCAATTTCGTGGCCATGGGGTGAGGTATGAGAGTAAGACACTACCACATTTTTGGGAACGAGAATTTTTATTTCCGGGCCTTCCATTTTCTTGAGTTGACGGACCTCGATAACATTTCCCTTATCAACCACTGAAAGCCCGATTCCTGTATTGTCTTCCAGGCCCATGCTGCTGATCGCCCGCAAGCCTTTAGCGCGATCATCGTCGTCACGGTCTTCATCACGTGAGCTGAAAATTATCTCGTTGCCGTTATGTCCTTCAATCGTCACATGATTCACTTCCCGGATTTCTAATGTGCCCGAACTTTTATTAAGCTTAAACTCCTGAGCGTTTGCTACTCCAATTAACAGTCCGAACGCCATTGCTAATATGTACTTTTTCATTTTAGTCGTTTTTACAATTTTTTTTCTGATTTATTTTTATTTGAATCGCGATCACTTCATTTATTTTTTTCTTAGATAGACTTTTCCATAGTTACAAGTGAGATCAACGGGAGTACCGCCTCCATTTATTTTGCCACTCACTTTGTCGCTGTCACCCTGCTGCTCAATCTCGATCTTAAATGCCGGGTCAGCGAATATCTCTCCATACGAAGTACTCATTTTAAGATTTGCTTTCGTAGTGGTTGGCATCGCCACATCAACATAACCGTAGATGGACACGATCGATATGGGACCTTTCATAGCAGGATCCATTGTTGCTTCGACGTGGCCATAGATCGTCTTAATAGTCAATGGACCCGTTACATTTTCCAGTTCAATGCTGTTATATTGTGCGTCGACTTCTATTTCATTGCTCATGTTTTTGAACCTGGCTTTTCCACCAAATTGTGACTCATAAGAGAAGGAAACGATCATATTTTTTGGAACCAATATCTTGATATCCGGCGAGTTAGTTTTCTTCAATTGCTGGACCGTCATCACATCGCCCTTTTCGGTCACATTTATTCCAAGTCCAGTATTATCAACCAGGCCAAGACTGTTAACTGGTCGCAGACCCTCCGACCGCTTATCTTTTTCCCTATTTCCATCCGAAGAGGTGAAAATTATTTCATTTCCATTATGCCCTTCGACCTGCACCTTTCCAATATTGATCTCAAGGCGACCACTACTCTTGGATACTTTATATTCTTGTGCCTTTAAACAACCTGCTGCGATCATCATGACAGCAAGTACCATTATGCTCTTATTTTTCATTTTTTTTTAAAACCTATTTCATTATTTGTTTTTACTCCTTAAGAGAGTTTTAATATTCCAGTGTACGCCTCGTCTTTTACCGCTTTCATCGATTCGCTATCTTCAATAATTTTTTTCAAGTCATTCACCACTGATTTCTCTTTTATTTTTACCATTAGCTGAATCAAAGCGATCTGAACCATAGGGTCCTTTTGAGTCGAAAGGGCATCAAGCAAAACTTTTCTTACCTGAGGCTCCGTATGGAACTTGCTCAAAGCATCCAGGGCGGCAAGCCTGACATTAGTGTTTGGATCTTCATTCATTCTTTTTGCTAATGCGTTCACAACTTCCGCGTCTGCATTTTGAATGGTGAGCGCAACGTTTATTCCTTGCAGGCGCTGACTTGCAGATTGTTGATTATCAATGAACCCCATCATCATCACCTTTGTCGCCTTCAGCTCATTTTCGATCGCAATTAGCCTTTGATGTTCATCATTCTGCTTGCTGATCCAAAATCCAATTCCCCCTCCTACCACCAGCAACGCGACGGCTGCGGCTACCCGATAAAATGCCGGTTGAAAGAAGATGATCTTGGTTTCTTTTTTCGATGCCTTTATTTCTGTCGCAAGAAATTCATCAAATTGTTTTTTTAAGTTGTGCGACGGCTCAAGTTTTTTAGACTTATCGATCGCATGGATAACTTCTTTTAACTGCTCGTATAGTCTGAAGGAGTTCTCATTACGAACCAGCTCCTGTTCAACTTGCTGTCTTTCAGCATCAGTTAATTTTCCATCGATGTAATCGATCAGCAGCATTTCTAATTTTTCGTTATCCATACCTAAGATTCATGTTAAATTTTTTCTAACTCAAAGTAGTGCTCTCTTAACTTGGCAATCGCCCGATGCACTTTTACTTTGATGTTTGCTACCGTAGTGTCCATAATGACAGCCACGTCTTCGTATTTCATATGCTGAAAACGGGTCAGTACTAAAAGCTCGCGTTGCTCTTCACTTAGCATCGCCATAGAGCGTTCTAATAGTTTTTCCTGCTCTTCCAGCGCTTCGCTTTCATTTCTTTCCGTTATATGATCGCTTATTTTTTCCACGTCTACGAAATCTGAAAATCTGTTTTTATGCATTTGATAATGGTCAGAAAAAATATTCCGGGCCACTTGATAAATCCAGGACTGAAATCGTAGTCCTTCCCGGTAGCTGTTTCGATATTTTATAATTCTCAGGAAGACGTTTTGCGTTAGGTCCTCTGCCAGTGCGCGATCCATGGTCATGCGGGCTAGAAAATTATAAATACGTTTATTATATCGTTCAAAAAGCAAGGAAGCCTGCTGCAGATCACCGTTTTTGACGGCTTCCATAATCATTTCATCTGTCATCCGATCAAAGCTTTTTGTCAATTTTCGTGTTAGTTACCGGTCGGTATTACAAAGGTTACAATAAGATTTACAGATTTTTGTGCAATAAAGAAAGGCCATTTAAAGCGGCCTTGTTGGGACGCCAGCCTTGGCGTCGGCTACCCTGTACCCGATTTCCCGCCCTGTTTCGTACTTTCGGCAGGACTTTTGTGTCAAAGACAAAAAACAAACAATTATGCGATACAGTATTCTTATTATCCTTTTTCTGGTTACGAGCTTAACCTTTGGACAAGAGGTTTTCAAAGGCGAACATTTTATTGAAGTGACTGGGTCGGCGGAAATGGAAGTTGAACCCAATGAGATTTTCCTTTTCGTAAGGCTCCGCGAGTTTGAAGAAAATCGCACGAAGGTCTCGTTAGAAAAACTGGATCAGGATTTTTTGCAAGCCGTAAAAGCTGCGAACATTGACAAAAAAAATTTGACGATTGCCGATGCAGGATCGAAACTCGCGAAGATTCGTAGAAAAGATAAAGATGCTTTTCGCGAAAAATCCTATGAAATTAAACTCACCAGTGCTGCAGAACTCGAAAAATTTCTGGAGAAAATTGAACCGGTAAAAGTGGACCAACTTGATCTAACGCGACTTCACCATACCGATATGGAAAAGTTTAAAATCGATTTAAAAGTAAAAGCGTTGCAGGCGGCTCAGTCGAAAGCATCTACTTTATTGAAATCCATCGGCGCTGAAATCGGCAAACCAATTATGGTCAGAGATTGGGATCAGGATCCTATTCAACCGTTGCCACAGGCGCGGGCGAACGTGATGATGTATAAAAATGCCGAAGCTCAGGATATGGTGGAAATAGAAGACCAAATTGGTTTCCGGAAACTAAAACTACGGGCGCAGATCACTGCCCAATTTGAAATCAAATGATTCAAAGGTTTTCAAATGTTGTAAGGGACTAAAGTCCTTTTATAAAGGACTCAGTTGCCCCGGCCTTAAGGCCGGGGCAACTGGTAATGATCTTGAAATCTTTAGCCCAGTGGATGAGTTGTTGCCTCTCTTAGTTGGCGATTTCTCTCGGATGTCATAACTTAGGTTCCATGGAAGTCGCCGTTTACAGCATCCGGAAATTTGAAAAAGACTTACTGGAAAAATATTGTAAAAATCACACCCTGCACTTTTTGGAAACCCGGCTCAAGTTG
>Ga0111539_10005599_pt1 | contig 16250 bp, 11 predicted proteins | sample RhiMethybrSRZTD1_FD_79667 | JGI IMG/M metagenome (GOLD analysis project Ga0111539, IMG submission 79667) | Populus rhizosphere microbial communities from Tennessee, USA - Rhizosphere MetaG P. TD hybrid SRZTD1 (version 2) (version 2) | ecosystem: Host-associated > Plants > Roots > Rhizosphere >... | reverse complement strand
CCCAAAGCTGCTTGCCAGCAACGTTCCGACACCGGCAACGCCGCCCTCGACAGTCGTCGCAAACGCCCCGACGGTGAGTACAGCGGTTGAGGTTTCCGCGCCGGACCGCAGCACACCGACCGATGCTCGAGCTGAAGAGTCCGTCGCCAGCACAGTACCCACGTTCGAGCCGCTCCCGGCAGAAACATCCGCGTCTTCAGCGAACGCCACAGCGTCTGCTGAACCCATCGCGGCAACACCCAACGGAAACATTAAAGCGAGTGTCCTTAGCGTCGACGTGAATCTCGTACAGGTGGATGCCGTCGTGCGCGACCGCACCGGCAAGCCGATGAACAACCTCCGGCAGGATGACTTCCGCATCTTCGAGGACGGCGTCGAACAGCGCATCCAGTTCTTCTCCCGCGATACTCTGCCCCTGGCCGTCGCGATCGTTATCGACCGTAGCGGCAGCGTCGCTCCGCTGATGGGCCAGGTTCAGTCGGCAGCCTTTCAGGCCCTGCAATTGTTGAAGGCCGGCGATCAAGTCGCGCTGTTCTCATTCGCAAGCAAGGTCGAGTTGCTCGAAGAACTCACTTCCGAGCGCCAGCGCGTGGCCAACCGAATCGGAGGCATCACCGCCGGCGGCGGCACAGCGATCGTGGATGGAGTCTCTGAGGCCTTGCGTTATCTCGACACCGTCGCTCCGGACAAACGACGTGCGGTGATTCTGATCTCGGATAACGTCGAAGGTGAATCGCATACCAAAGTGGACGATGCCGTAACGTTTGCTCTGGAATCTGAAGCAGTCGTTTACAGCGTCAAGGTCGGCGCCGGCAATGGTGGTCTTTTCAGTGGACCCGGTATACCCGGTCTTCCCATGCCACGGATACCGTTTCCGGGAACGGGCAGTGGCGATCCGGTGAAAGTCCTCACGAAGGAAACCGGAGGAGAGATATTCGATGCGACCAGCGGCATCTCCATCGCAACGGCGTTAACAAGCGCGGTCGATCGGTTGAAGCTTCGATACACGCTGAGCTATGCGGCGGCTCCCGCTGCCTCACGTTCGAGCAAGGGCGGCTACCATCGCATTGAGGTCCAGTTAGTGAGCCGATTCGGCAAACCGGACACGGACTACACGATTCATTCCCGCAGCGGTTACTACGACCCGCAGGAAAGATCGAAGGTGGCGGCCTCGCGGCCTTGAAGCTCGCAAGCTAAATCAGAGGTATATGACCTTCCCGGCCGTCGGAGGTTTGTACAACTCTGCCTCTTGCTCTTACTGCTTGTCGTAAACCATGGTGTTGCTGATTTTTTGACCCTGGGCATTTGTGCCTGATGTCGTTACTGTTCTTGTCTTACCGTCTTTCGAGTAGACCACCTTGCCGGAGGTCATGACTTTGCCACCCTTTTTATTGGTGAATTCGAAGGTATAGTCGTCGACCTTTTTCAATGCGACCATATCGCGGTTCGGATCGCCCTTCACCGCATAGTCCTTACCGTCATACTTTGCCGTGTATTCCGTTTTCACTGCCTTCCCGGCGGAATCGACGATATCTCCCACCTGCTTCACTCCGTCTGGCGCGGCTTCGTTTTTGACGGTTTGGCTTTTTGGGGCGAGGTTAGCGGGATCAAATTTGGACTTGGCCAGGTTCAGCTTCCATGTCCCCAGGGACATGTCGGCAGCAAAGGCCATCGTCGCCATCAAAGCCAGGCACACGAGGGCACACGTCACGAATCGGTATCGTTGCATAGAGTCTCCTTCAGGGCAGTTTTTGAACGTATGTAGAGCTTGCCGCTGAGTCTATGCTCAAACAACCGAAACGCAAAGGTTCTGGCGTGCTCTCTTTTTCAGAACCTACAAGAGTCTGCGGTCTCTACCTTCGGCTCTGTTCTGTTTTCTGCAATGCGGTTTGTGATTTCAAAGGCAGCCAATCCCAGGACGGTTAGCCATATGGGACTGCTCAGGATCAAAAACGAAATCAGGAGCTGGATGTCTGGCCCCCGATAGCCCGGTCTGATCGCCGAATAGTACAGAACCAGATACGGACTTGCCAATCCGCCCACTACGATTCCGGTAGCCACGCGAAGTGCTGTTTCCGCAAAGGGACGCCCCATCTTGCGGCGAGTCCCGAGAATCCACGACGTGATCAGGAAGGGAGCCAGAGTGAAACAGCTTATATAAATCCTCCCAACCGTCTTCGGCGATTGATAGAGGTGTCCGCCAAAGTATGGGACGAGGTAAGGGCCGATCCATACGGCCAGGGCCGTGAAAGCTAATCCGGTGACGACAGGAATCCGACGCATTCGTACGGCAGTTATAGCACCGGGGCGAGGTACTAAAGCCAGATCTGTGCGGCGCCGGGCGTTATTCTCGCTGGGAATTCGGAGTCTGTCCCCGTACACTGACCCGACAATTAGCATCGTGGGAAACGCGAAAGCATGATCATCTGCTCCATCCAAAATGCCAGCGGTTGGACAGTGCCCGAATCGTCATGTCGTCAAGCTCCGGGAACTTGCTCCGAAGCAAGTCAGCAAAGCGGTCTGCCTCTTGAATCAAATCCAAATTCTCATTGGACCGGTCAGGAGTCTGATCCTCATCGAGATATGGGGCTATCAGCGCTTTCAATTGAAGATAGTTATCGGGAAATGCCTGCCTCATCCGTTCTTCGCCGTATAGAGGCTCGTAGCCAGCGGTTTCATCGATTCCAAGATAGACCTTCAGCACGGAATTTAAATCGACCTTCACTGCATGCCTTGCTGCCACCAGTTTGAACTGCCGCGTTTTCGGTCCGCTCCAACCGAGTGTCATGTTGTCTTCTGCCTATTTAAATCCACGACTCCCGGCAGTTGAAGATTCGGAGCGTAGGCGGTAAAGTTCCGGTGACGTTGACCGAACTTCGCGACCAGAATCGCCCCGTTGGAATCGCAACGCAGGGTCAGCTCCGGAACGATTTGATCCAGGTTGATTCCAATCCATCCGCTTGATCCGACATAGGGAGGTTTGAAATAGGGCTTCGGCGCTTGTCGACGAGCGCGGCCTGAAGGCCCGCTGACGCGGGCAGCCAGACCGCGAGAGGACCATCCTGATGGTGGTTGTCTGCAAACATGGTGAAGACCTGGCACCTGCCCGACCCGTAACAGATCCACGCCGAACACCAGGCGTTCTCTCGGCAATCTCATCACCAGCGTGCATCGGACGATTCGGTCCGACATCTCTGACCAGCGGTGCTGCAACGATTCGAAGCGCTCATCACGCTAGGGATCGAAAGCTTGAGTCTGTGTGAGCGAACCGCATATTCTGCTTTCAACTATCTATGAGAACTTTGTGCCTGGCGGCCTTGATCTTGGTAGCTCCACAGCAGCCCAAAGCTGCTGTGGAGGGTCGAGTGGTAAGAGTCGACTCCGGCCAGCCCCTCTCAGGCGCCAGCGTCACGATTCAGCGGCAGGGGGCGCGGGGCGCGCCGTCTGCTTCGGCTGCTACGACAGACGAAAAAGGCAACTTCGCATTCCGGGATTTGGATGAAGGCCGGTACACGCTGCAGATCCAGGCAAAGGGATACGTCCCACAGGGGTACGGTCAATCCGGCAACGCAATCCCCGTCGCGTCGGGTGAGACTACACGAGACATTATCATCCGTCTTACGCCGACGGCCAACATCAGCGGCAGGATCCGCGAAAGCGCAGATCGGCCGCTCGTCAACGTGCCCGTGAAGCTCCTTCGTTACTCCTACGACTTCAACGGCCAACGGAAGTATCAGGTCGTGGGATCGACTCAAACGAACGATAGGGGCGAGTACCGCATGTATTGGGTGACTCCAGGACGGTACTATCTGCTCGCCGGGAACATGTATTCTCCGAATCCTGCCGCGGCAATGATGGCTCGGGTGATGACCTTAGGTGCCAATGGCAATGAAACCACTCCAGTTTCCGGATTTGCGTTTTATCCAGGAGTCACGGATGTCAATCTTGCGCGGACCATCGATCTCCAACTCGGTACAGAGCAGACGATCGACTTGACACTGCCGACTGCGCCAAGAACCTATCGAGTACGAGGGAGACTGATTGACTCCAGAAATGGCCAGCCGCCACCCCGCGCCACCGTTACGCTGACAGCGCAACCATCGGGGCTCGACTCCAACGTCAATGTCATGTCGGCAGGGCCGAATCGCAACTACGATCCCATGACAGGCGTCATCGAATTCCGCGACGTTGTGCCCGGCGCCTACTCTCTATGCGCTGTCGTGCAAGGCCCAGCTGCGGTGCGTTCCTCGTCCTCGCTTCAATCTGCCGCGGCAGTTTCCGTCAACGTAGCCAACGCCGACGTCGATGGAATCGAACTCACTCTTCTACCAGCCGGCTCGATCCAGGGACGCTTGCATGTCGAAGGACAGTTTCCGTCGACTCCTCCGTCCGGGGGCGGGTTTCGCGTCGTCTTTTCACCACTTGTCCCACTCCCGGATGTTCAAAGACTCAATCAGGGTACGCCGGTAAATCCGGACGGAACGTTCAGTGTCAATGATCTCCTTCCCGGCGACTACCGCATCGAGGTGCTCTCGGGAGTGGCAAGAATCACAGCTGGAGGACTGGGCTTCGTCAAAGAGGCGCGCTTCGACGGCGCGGACATTCTGAGCGCTCCTCTGAGCTTTACTGGTTCCGGAGGAGTGCTCGATGCCGTGGTCGCCGCAGGCGGCGGGAAAGTGGAAGGTGTCGTCCTGGATTCACGCGCCCGGCCCGTGGTGGGCGCCTACGTCGTGCTGGTGCCGGACCGCGGACGGTTTCGGCCCGATGTGTACCGGACGGCGACATCGGACGCTAGCGGGCGATTCTCGATATCGACGGTGCCTCCGGGCAACTACAGGGTTTTCTCCTGGGAGGGGATCGAACAGTACGCGTGGTTCGATCCGGACCTGCTCGCACGCTCGGAAAACAGGGGCCGTGCGGTCCGCGTTTTGGAATCTGCAACCGAGACCGTAGAAGTCCGGATCATTCCCTCGGAGAGCACGCGATGAAGCTACATTTGGTTCTCCTTGCTCTGTTGCTTCAGACGGCTGCACCGCAATCCACTCTGAAAGCTGCTCTTTCAGGCGTAGTCGTTCACAGTGCGACGGGAGAACCTGTTGCCGACATTCGCGTCATGCTGGCGAAACTGGGAGTTCCGCTGGGACCCTTCGCACAGATGGCCGCCGGGCAAAGCACTGTCGTTGAACTCCGATTGCCGCTGGATTTCCTCGCGGGGGCCAGCGACGAACTGGCTGCCGCGAGCCGACCGGAAGACGCTTCTCGTTTGGCGGCCTTTGCTGGGCTGCCGTTTCAGCAAGTCCAGGAAATCATCGTGAGTCCCACAGGCCCCATAGCTTCTGTACTCAAGTCGCTTCCGCCGGTGATGACGGACAACCAAGGACGGTTTTCGTTCGACAACGTGGACCCGGGAACCTACCGGCTGATTTTTTCAGGAACGGGTTACGCCAAAGCTGACTACGGACAGCGCTCCTTCGGAGGATCGGGAACAACGATTACCTTACAGCCGGGCGACAGGAAAAGCGATCTCGTGATGCGCTTGGCGCCCGTTGCCGCGATCAGCGGGCACATAAGGGATCTGTCCGGACAGCCCGCTGCAGCCGTTCCCGTTCAGTTGTTCCGCACGGTGTACGACCAGGCCGGCAATCGCAGGATTCACCGTATCGCCGCCACAACGAGTGACGATCGAGGAGAATATCGGCTGTACTACCTCACGCCCGGACGTTACTACCTTGCGGCCGGCATGCTGCCGGGACAGCGGATAGTTGGGATCGGGGGGCAATCCGGCTATACACCTTCAAACGGCGTCTCCGCGAGCAATGCGCTGACGTACTATCCGGACGTAACTAATGAGGAACTGGCTGGGCCCATCGACGTGCGCCCTGGCGAGGATTTAAGCCGAGTCGATGTGTTGATCAGATCCGAGGAGTCGTATCACGTGCGCGGACGTGTGATCGACCCGGCAACGGGACGCCCGCCGACCGCCTTGAGTCTTTCAATTGACGCTCAAATCCGCGATGCCACGATTGAGTCCTCAGGGAGTTTCGGCACGGGACCCGGCCCAAGTCCCAACTATAGGGCTGCGGATGGGACGTTCGACTTACCAAATGTCCGGCCGGGAACCTACACACTGACTGCGACCATCCCCACGGCTCCTACATCACGGCCGTTACCGCTGGAAACAGCCGGACAGTTTGAGGCTATGGCGGCGGCGGCTCGCGCTCGGCCTCGCGCGACCACGACGGTTAGGATCTCTAACGCGGATGTCGAAGGGGTTGTCCTGACAATCAACTCCAGCAGCGTACTCCAGGGGAGAGTCAGCGTCGACGCCAACCCAAACAATCGTGAGGTCTCTCTAGCCTACTTCCGCGTTCAGATGAGAAGGCCAGGCGCAGACCCGGTCCTTAATCAGAATAACGAACCGGAACCTCGGCAGCCCAAGGCCGATGGATCCTTTGTCGTCGAGAATGTCTTGCCCGGAGACTACCGCTTGTCTTTCGTCGGACTTCCCGAAGGTTTCTATGTGAAGGAAGCTCGGCTGTCGGGAGTGGATGCACTGACGACTTTGCTGCGGTATGGAGGACCAGACTCCGGCAGCCTCGATATCTTGATCAGCCCGAATACCGGCACGATCAACGGTACAGCTTCCCCCGGCGCTGAGGTTGTGCTGATCCCTTTCCAGAATCGCGAGCGCACGGAACTCTTCAAACCTGTGACCGCCGATTCCGCCGGGCGCTTTACGATCTCCGCCATTGCGCCTGGTGATTACATCCTGGCCGCGTGGGAGACCCTAGACCCTTACGCCTTCTTTGGCCGCGATGTCATGCAGCAAGCCGAAACCGGCGGTGTGCGAATTCGAGTGCTCGAATCTTCGACTCAAGCAACAGATCTAGTGCCGATTCGAAGGAACTAGGGCTTCTTCTACTCATCGCTCTCGCTTTCCTCCGCACTCGCTGGGAATTCGGAGTCTGTCCCCAGTACACCAGATCTGTGCGGCGAGGGCATTATTCTCGCTGACCCAAAACCTCCACCAATTCCTTCTCGACTACCGCCCGATTGATGAGCCCTTCGTGTCTGGAGTAGTACTTTCCATCTCGACCTACAATTAGCGTGGTAGGAAATCCGACCAAGCCAAACTTTGTCATGACTTCCTGGTTTCCCATTACCGTCTTGAACTCCTGCATTCCGTGTTTGGTGACGAAAGGCTTCAGGATCTCCGGATCTTCGCCGTACATCGAAACGGCCACGACCTGGAAGCCCTTTGAGCCGTACTCCTTTTGGAATTCAACAAGCCAGGGAATCTCGATCAGACAGGGAGCGCAGGTGGTTCCCCAAAAGTTCAAGAGGACGACTTTTCCTTTGAAGTCCTGGAGGCTTGTCGATTTTCCCTCAAGATCCAACAGCTCGAACGGGGTAGCCACCGTCCCACGTACCGACGGCGCCGACTTGTGCGTCGTCTTCTGTGGATCACTGGACTGAAGGTTGCAACTGTAGAGCAACATGCCGGCACCCAGGATCAGCCCGCAGCCCACCAGATTTCGAAGATGACCGAGCTTCCCCTGATTCATTGCTCTTCTCCTAGACATAGTACTGACGAAGCCAACGAATCGTTGAAAGCCTATAATTCGACAATGAGGCCATTGGTTTCCTACGGTGTGCTGCTGGCGGGTCTCGTCGGACTTGTTGCCGGTATCGGGCTGTTTACGTTCGACTACGGTGAGGGCTTGAGTTATTTCTCCACGGACCCTCGTGCATGCGCGAACTGTCACATAATGAACGATCAGTATGCTTCGTGGCTGAAGGGCCCTCACCACGCTGCGGCTCGCTGCATCGATTGCCATTTGCCGCATGCATTTGTTTCCAAATATCTTGCGAAAGCGGACAATGGCTACCGGCATTCCAAGGGTTTTACACTGCAGGACTTCCATGAGCCGATCATGATCCATCCCCGTAACGCATCAATCCTTCAGGAAAGTTGCTTGCGTTGTCACGGAGATCTTGTTCATGACATCGTTCAGGGCAGCAAGACCGCGGCAGATGCCGTTCAATGTGTTCATTGTCATCGCGGCGCGGGCCATGGAGCACGAGGATGATCGGGCGCCGAACCGGATTCCTCGCCGTTGTCGCTGTTGCCTTCCTGGTGATCGGCTTTCTTGTCTCTTACCTGCTGACGAATATCTTCGAGAGGAAGCAGGAAGCGAAAAATCCTTACGTTCGCCTCGTTGAGGTAACGGAGGAAACGACGGATTCTGCAGCGTGGGGAGTTAATTGGCCACGTCAACTTGCCGGCTATTTGAGGACGAATGATGTTACGCGTACCAGGTACGGCGGCTCTGAGGCGTTGCCCGAGCAGAAGATTGAACGTGACCCCTGGTTGAAGCGGATGTTTGCGGGTTACGCCTTTGCACTGGATTACCGTGACCGCCGTGGCCATGCCTACATGCTCTTCGACCAGGAACAGACGCGCCGGGTGACAGAGCGACCGCAACCGGGTTCATGCCTGCACTGCCACAGTTCCGTGATGCCTACATATCGCCGCCTTGGTGGCGGAGATATGTTCCGGGGATTTGAACTGCTGGGGAAGCTGAGCTACGGGGAAGCGCACGCGGAGGTCATAAAGACCGGCTCATCGAATCCCGTCGTGAAGGGCACGGTGAACGCGTTTGATCACGTGGACGGAGCCCATCCTGTTGGATGCGTGGACTGCCATAGCCCGGCTACGATGGAGCTGCGCGTAACGCGTCCAGGCTTCATTCGTGGCATCCGCGCGCTGGCCGATGGTAAGGAGCCTGTTCCGCACATTCCGTCCATCGAGCGATGGCGTTCCGGCAATCGGGAGGCACCCTATGATCCCAATCGCGACAGCACGCGGCAGGAGATGCGATCGTTCGTCTGCGGCCAATGTCATGTGGAGTATTACTGCGGACCGAAGGAAACTCTTTTCTATCCCTGGAACAATGGTCTGAAGGTCGAACAGATTGAAGCGCTCTTTGACAGCTACAAGTTTGAGGATGGCCACCGTTTCTACGATTGGCAGCATACGGAAACGGGCGCCGAAGTCCTGAAGGCTCAGCATCCAGAGTTCGAGATGTGGAGCCAGGGTATTCACGCGCGATCCGGCGTTTCCTGCGCGGATTGTCACATGCCTTATACCCGCGAAGGAGCGATGAAGGTTTCGGATCATTGGGTACGCAGCCCCCTATTGAATATTTCGCGTTCCTGCCAGGTATGCCATGTCTATCCTGAGGCTGAAATCCAGGCGCGTGTCGACACGATTCAGAAGCGCACCAACGATTTGATGCAACGAGCCGCAAAGGCGCTCACGGATATGCTGGATGCGATAGCCGCGGCAAAGCGTGCAGGAGCCTCAACTGAAAAGCTCGCACCGATGCTCGAACTTCAACGTAAGGCTCAATGGCGTTTGGATTTCGTCGCGGCCGAGAATTCGATGGGCTTTCACGCCCCTGCCGAGGCGGCCCGAATTCTTGCCGAGTCCATCGACTACTCAAGGCAGGCAAGCGCAATCCGCTAGCTGTCAGCTGCCCGCGTCTTGAGAGACGGGCATCATGCGCCCCCGCTCGATTCGGAGCTTCATCAATGCCTTAACCGCGAGATAAAGAGCCAGCAGGATAAGGGCACTCGCAGCAATGCCGTTGAAGAATTGGATGTCCAACCCTTTGGCAGCGCGGAAATTCACCAGAGTAAGTTTGCCAAGAGACCACAGCGTCATGACAAGCACGAAGGCCATCGGAAAGAGCGTGAAACCAAAGCGCTGTTTCGCGTTCGAAAGCCAGACGGTGATGGAGAGCAATGTCAACGCAGCGAGAAGTTGATTGGAGGCGCCGAAGAGCGTCCAGAAATTGATGTACGAAGTGCCTCCGCCTCCCGTCGCTATGACATAGAAAGGAAGGCCCATCGTCAAGAGAGTCCCCCCAATGATTCCCATTACACCCTGCCAGCCGAAAAGCTCCTGGACAATGTAACGTCCCAACCGCGTCCCGACATCGAGCGTATCGAAAACGAACGTCGAGAATGCCATCGCACCGAAGGTGATCGCGAATGCGAGATTCTGCTCTCCGATAAGGAGCGTCATGAATTTGCCGATGCCGTTCCCGTAGATTGTGCCTGGCGCGAGTCCCTTCACATCGTCCGCGGTGACGATCATGATCGTCACCATTGCAATGAGAGCGACGAACGCTTCAGCGAGCATGGCACCGTACCCCACAGTCTTGCAGTGGGATTCACGATCGACTTGCTTCGACGTTGTTCCGCTGCATACCAGGCCGTGAAAACCTGAGCACGCGCCGCACGCGATGGTGACGAACAGGAACGGGAACAGCATTCCGGTAGGGGTGCCAAGATCCCAGGTCCTGAAGGCGGGCAGCTTGATGTCGTATCCCCCAAACAGGACTCCGATCACGCCAAGGCCCAGCGCAAGGTAAAGGATGAATCCTCCGAGGTAGCCGCGCGGCTGCAACAATGCCCAGACAGGCATCACGGACGCCACGCAGCAATACGCCAGAATGAGCAATCCCCACATGCGCGCATCCATGATGAAGTATTGGGAGACGTAGGTTCCGAGCCATGAGGTGCCGAGTGCTGCCGGCACAAAAATCGCCGTCAGGAGCCAAAGGGGAGGATTGACATAGCGCTGCACCACGCCCATGACGACAGCAAGAGCCAGATAGAAAATGCTTGCGGCGGCGACGGCGCCACCGGCGTTGAACTGCACCTGGACGCCTTGCAGTTCCTCAGACGCGCTCACGAATGTGCCCGCCGTGATCTGTGTGAAGGCGATGATGACGTAAATCAGCACGATCCAGATGAACATCATCATGGCCCGACCTGCACCGGTACCCAGATGCTCGCGGGTGATTTCCGCGATGGACCTGGCCCCATGCCGGACCGATGCCGTAAGGCTTGAGAAATCGTGGACGGCGCCGATGAACACGACGCCGAAACCGATCCACATCAGAGCGGGGAACCATCCCCAGTTTTGTGCGGCAAGGATCGGACCCGCAATGGGTCCAGCCGCCGCGATCGCGGAGAAGTGCTGGCCAAACAGATAGAATGGCCGCGTTGGGACGTAGTCGACGCCGTCATTCACTTCATGAGCGGGCGTCTTCCTCGCGTCATCAATGCGGAACTGGCGTGCAACCCAGGACCCATAACTGAAATAAGCTAACGCGAGCGCTGCGATAAAAAGCAAGGCGAGTAAGGTCAGGTTCATAATGGCGATCGTTTTAACACGCCGCACACACGTCGGCCAAACCGTTTCTGCCGCAGCCTGCCGGACATCTCGACCTGTCGAACTCTGAGAGTCAGTATCGCTCGCCCTTGCCAAGGAACCGGATCAACGCCAGTACCCCGTTTGGTGGCTTGCGTTCTACTCGTCGATATTCGCGTCCATCCAGAGTTCGAGTCACCATTTTGCGTTCCTTCATTTCCCGGCGGAGCAATGCCGGATCTTCGAAACGATGATTTGCGGACAGGAATCGGTTCATCTCCCGTTCGGAAAGCGTTTTCCTTGCCGGGAGCTTTGACCAAAGAACCCAGAGGCAGGGCTCCTGATGGCTGAACTTGGTGGGCCAGCGTTCTAATTGACCGGCGGCGTCAAAGTAGCGCGACAAACGCTGCAATTCCACGTAGTCGATCGGAGCCGCGGCTTCACGCGGGCGCCGCAGACGCTCTTCGGCAACGATCTGTGCGCGAAAATGTTGAAAGTTACGAGATCCCGCTGCGCGCGCAAGCATGTTCAAGAGTTCGACGTGTCCCGGAACGCGGCCGGAACCGGCAAGCTGGTTGTGTAGTGAGCGCGCCAAAGCGGAAATATCACTGGCGAAAAAGGGAAAGACTGGTCTGGTCATCGCTTATCCTCGTGAATGCGCCTATCCAAACTTTGGATTGTCAGTGGCCGCCGGCTTCCGACTTGGCACAGGATAAGTGTTCGTCGAAAAGAAGTGTGGCAGGTTTAGCTTCCCTTTGCGGGACGGCGACGCCTGGGTGAACTGCCGACCGAATTGAAAATGTATTCCAGAACAACGCGGGTTGCAAGGCTGTAGGCGCGGTCTATGACCGCGCACGATTTGTAAGAACCAGAGCTTGTCATGCTTGAGAAGAAAAGCGCGCGGTCATAGACCGCGCCTACAGAAGCCGGCGAATTTCATAGCACACTTACTTGCTCCGTATCCGCAATTCCGTTACAGTCCATTGCCAAATCCATGAGAAGGCATTTATTGCTTGCGGTAACGGTGGCCGGTTTTCTCGGATTGGCTGCGGCCTGGGCGCAACGAGGGACCACACCACCCGGCCCGACGGGCGGTCCTGCTCAACCCCAGCAACCGCGCCCGCAACTGCCCCCGGGCACAGCGTCCCTGTCGGGAACTGTTGTGGTGATGGGTTCGGGGCAGGCGATTCCCGGCGCATCGCTCGAAATGCGACGTGCGGACTGCAACACTTTCTCGAATCCTCCCGAAGTGGTGACGGCCACGACCGACGGCAGCGGAAAATTCGAGTTTCAGAACCTTCACGCGGGTGGATGGTGCATCGTGGCGACGGTCCCGGGCGGGGCCTATACACCTGCGGAATATATGCAGCGTGGGTCGCTTGGCCGAGGTGCAACGATTCCGATTGCAGACGGCCAGCGCGTGACCGGAATCCAGTTGTCGATGGCTCCGACCGGAGGCATCGCAGGCCGGGTGCGTGATGCGGACGGTGAGCCGATGGCGCATGCGCGCGTCCAGGTCATGGAGCCATTCAGTGAAGAAGGGCAGAGACGTCTTTACATTCTTCAAGTGGCGCAGACCAATGATCTCGGGGAGTACCGGTTCTTCTGGTTGCCGCCCGGACCTTATTACATGGCCGTCGTTCCGGAGAACACACGCGCGCGAAACGTCGTATCGGTTCAGCCGCCTCCGGGTACCGGAGGCCATCGTGAAGACGTGATCGCTCCCGTCGTCACTCCCCGGATTAGTCCAAACGGAGAAATCACAGAAGAAACCTACGTTACGATTTACTACCCCAGCGAGAAGGATCCTGAACGCGCACAACCCATTGAGGTCCAGCCCGGGAGCACAACCAGCGGCATCGACATTGTTCTTGCGTCCGCAAAAGTTCGCTCCTTCCACGTCCGTGGAACCGCACGAAACCTTGTCACCGGCGAAGCTGCGGCAGGTGCCCAGCTGAGGCTTGCTCCAAAGCAATGGTCCGCCACCGTCATCATGCCCACAGCAACCGTGGATCAGAAAGGGACCTTTGATATTGCCGGTGTTGTTCCGGGAAGTTATGTGTTGCTGGGCAACATGTCTATCGCCGATCCGTCGGCACCGCCGCCGAATCCGCCGGGTTTTGCGCCTCCGCCACCCGTAGCAGGCGCGCCACCCACTCCCCAGTCAAGACCGATTCCACTTACCGCGAACTTGTCTGTGGAGGTCAGCGGCGGTTCTGTGGACAACGTGCAACTCGAACTGGTTCCGGGCGTCGCGATTCCTGGAAGGATCGTGGTTGAAGGAGCAACAACCGCGAATCCACAGCGCGGGCTTACCGTCAATCTCGTTCGAGAACCCGATGTCGTTGGCATTCCCAACGGGACGACAAGAGGTATGGTCCAGGCCGATGGAACATTCAGCCTGCAGAACGTCGGGCCGGGAGAGTATCGCGTCTACGTGCCACCCTTGATTTCTCCATTCCAGTGGGGCGCCCCGAATATCCCGCAGCCATTACAGGGCATGTACGTGAAATCTGCGCGCCTCGGGAATGAAGACGTGCTCCGCAACCGCGTCCGTGTTGCGGGCGGCACTTCGCCCGGCCAGATCGAAATCCTGGTTGGCGCCGGGGGTAGATTCACCGGAAACGCGATGAACGATCGGCGCGAGCCTGTTCCGAATGTGACGGTGGTTCTGGTTCCCGATGGCGCATCCCGTCAGCGGCGAGATCTCTTTCGCTCCGCCAGCACCGACATCTCGGGGCGATTCTCCATTCAGGGAATTCCAGCAGCAACGTACAAAGCGTTCGCATTTGAAGACGTTTCCGTGGATGCCTGGCAAAATCCCGATTTCATGCGGCCGCTGGAAAGTCGTGGCACATCCATTGAAATTCGTGACGGCAATCCGTCGAGTGCTGACCTTCAAGTCATCCCGGCGGTCAAACGTTAAGCGCATGAAGAGAATTATTCCTATCCTGTTCCTGACGCTGCTCGCAGAGAGTGCTGCACTGCAACAGCAGGGAACCAGTTCAGCGACGGCAAGCATTCAGGGCACCATCGTGCGGTATGGAACAAACGAAGTTCTCTCGAAAGCTTCCGTGGAACTCGTGCGTGTCGGAGGTGGCGCGGGAGGAAGCGCAACAACGACCACCGAAGCCGACGGCCGATTCTATTTCCCTAATATCGCTCCTGGAACCTATCGCCTGCTTTCCCGCAGGGATGGCTATTGGCCTGCCGAGTTTGGCCAACGCTGGACAGACGGTCCTGGACAGACGCTGACGCTCAGTGCCGGGCTGGAGCTTCGTGATGTGCCGGTCGTGATGACTCCGGGAGGTGTCATCACCGGTCGCATCATCGGACGCGATGGCCGGCCTCTTGCGGGCGCTCGAGTTCGAGCGATGAAGCCCTGGATTCAGGAGAATCAGCGCCAGCTTCGTCCGGTGCAGGAAGTGGTGGCAAACGATCTGGGTGAATTTCGGTTGATCTGGTTGATGCCTGGCCGGTATTACCTGAGCGCCACGTTCGTGGATTACTCGCCGGCGCCTCAGGCGTCGCAATTGATCATCGATCCTGACGCAGCGGTCGGTCTGGCAAACGGCTCGCGTTCGGTCTCACGACCCGTGACCAGCAGGCCGCTGGGTAATGGTTTGGAAGACAACGAAGCGTACACACCCATCTACTTTCCAACCACGCTCGATAGCGATCGAGCGCTCGCGGTCGAACTCAAGCAGGGCGAAGAGTTCCGGGGCGCAGACATTACGGTGGCACCCGTCAGGACGTTTCATGTGCGCGGTACTGTGACGAATCTCCCTGCGCCTGACGCGGGTCCTCGCGGTGCGCCGACACCTGCCGCCGGTCCCCGGGGTGGCGGAGGCGGAAGGGGTTCGCAGGTCCGCCTGACGCCCACATCTCCCAATGGCTCGCAGTACACGACGAATGCGCCGGCAGACACCGGCCTGTTCGACTTTCAAAAGGTGATCGCCGGTGGGTATGTGGCCTATCTCTTTGTTGACGGACTTACCGTGCGCACACCCGTCGAGGTTCGCAATGGCGACGTGGATGGCCTGGTCCTGCCAATTTCGTCCGGCATCAACATTCCCGTGAATGTCACATTCGAGGGCACGCCACCGCAGAACATGCCTCCCGTGACGAATCTGGTCCCGACGCTTTGGCGCAACCCGACGTTGCTAAGCGCACCCTCAATGCCCGCGACGTTCGGTAATCCTCCGGTTCTCAGAAATATCGCACCCGGCAGCTACCACATTTATCTGACGCCGCTCCTGGCTCCCCTTCAAGGGGCAAACCCCGTGAACATCCCGCCGGCGTGGCAAGGCGCTTATGTGAAGTCGATGCGCCTCGGAGACGTCGATGTATTCAATGGAGGGCTTCGCCTGGAGCGCCAACCGGATATGCCGCTGAGTATCGTCGTTGGAGCGAATGCAGGTTCGCTGGAAGGGGTGGTGCTCAACGATGTACGGCAGCCGATCGCAGGTGCCTATGTGATCATGTTTGCCAACGACCCCTCGGACCGGCTCTATCGCACCGATATGTATAAGGTCACGAGCACGGACAGTTCCGGCCGGTTTCAGGTTCAGGGACTGGGGCCCGGCGACTATCGGGTATTTGCCTGGGAGAATATCGAGCGCGGAACCTGGATCGATTCGACGTTCCTGCGTCAGCAGGAAGAGCGGGGAACCACCATTCACGTCGAAGAAGGCAAGGCGCACACCGCAACTCTTCCGATCATTTCCCTGCCGTAGCAGCTTTGTGTTGGATTTTGTCGAGGGGGATCTATCGTTTGAAATCGGACGAATCCTGCATCTCAAATCCCGAAATCCGAAATATCAAATCGGACGGCCTCACATTACCGTGACGCAAGGTCCAATCTGATATTTCGGTTTTCGGGATTTGAGATGCAGGATTTGTCCGATTTCAAAATCTTTGAATTTCTTCTCATACCTCACTCCACCTTGAAACCGCTGAGCGGCATGCGTTCGTCGAGCTTGTCGTTCTTAATGTGAAATTCGATGTCGTACTCCCCGGACCGTGG
>Ga0111539_10005594_pt1 | contig 16255 bp, 17 predicted proteins | sample RhiMethybrSRZTD1_FD_79667 | JGI IMG/M metagenome (GOLD analysis project Ga0111539, IMG submission 79667) | Populus rhizosphere microbial communities from Tennessee, USA - Rhizosphere MetaG P. TD hybrid SRZTD1 (version 2) (version 2) | ecosystem: Host-associated > Plants > Roots > Rhizosphere >... | reverse complement strand
TCTGCTTGAGCAGGCTACCTACGCCCGGGGTGTGAACTTCGACCCCAAGGTAGTCATTCTGAGGATGAGCCTTGGCAATAGCGGCCGTCGTTTCACCCATTCCAAAACCGATTTCCAGAAACACCGGAGCGCTCCTGCCGAAAATCTGCTCGAGATCAAGCGCTTCTGCCCCGAGTGAAATGCCATATTCCGGCATCAACTTTTCGAGTGCCTGGCGCTGAGCATTCGAAACGCGCCCCTGGCGAAGGACAAAGCTGCGGATAGGGCGATGCTCTGTCATTTCGGATACTGCCGGACCTCAATCAGCTAAATGGATTTGTCTTTGCCTGCTGAGCGCTGCTGCCGGCGATCGTTCCCTCCACGGGCGAACTTGGACTCGCGCTGTATAGCTTCTTCGGCATTCGGCCTGCCAGATACGCTTCCCGGCCCGCCTCAACCGCTTTCTTCATGGCAGAAGCCATCAGTATCGGATTTTGAGCGGCGGCAATAGCCGTATTCATGAGCACGCCGTCGCAACCCAGCTCCATTGCGATAGCGGCATCGGAAGCGGTGCCGACACCAGCATCGACGATAACCGGGACGGAGGCATTTTCAATGATGATTTGCAAGTTCCACGGGTTCAAAATACCCATTCCGGAACCAATCAGGGAAGCAAGCGGCATGATGGCCACACAGCCGATTTCTTCCAATTGTTTCGCGGCAATAGGGTCGTCCGAGGTATAAACCATCACCTGAAAGCCTTCCTTGATCAAAATTTCCGCCGCTTTTATGGTTTCGACCATGTTGGGATAGAGCGTCTTCGGGTCTCCCAGAACTTCCAGTTTCACCAGCGTGTGGCCATCCAGCAACTCACGCGCGAGGCGCAGGGTTCGAACCGCATCCTCCACCGTATAGCACCCGGCAGTATTCGGTAGCAAGGTATACTGCGAGGGTGGCAGCACATCCAGGAGATTGGGTTCACCTGGATTTTGCCCCAGGTTTGTTCGGCGGATGGCAACTGTGATGATTTCCGCACCGCTGGCACCAACCGCGGCCCGGGTTTCCGGAAAATCCTTGTACTTGCCGGTTCCAACCAGAAGCCTGGAGGAATAGTCTTTGCCCGCTATGTTGAGGTGGTCCAATACCGTTTCCCGCTTCCTCATCCGCCACCCACCGCCACCACGATTTCAAGGCGATCCCCGTCCGCAAGCATCGGCTCATCGAACTTGCTGCGCGGCACGATCTCTCCATTGCGTTCGATTGCAATGCGCTTGCCTTGCAAGTCCATATGTTCAAGTAAATCGGTAATATTCAGAACCCTTCCATTCGAATCCTGAGCTTTCCCATAATCGCCAACAGGAAAACGTCGAGGCTGGCCGTTGACAATGAGCTGTATCATTTTGAGATCCCCGCAGTCCATATGCGTACTGGTCAATAGCGCGTGGGCTTAAACAGTTTGATTAGAAGACCGATTATACGCGGGCGCCAATCTAATAGTCGAGAATAGCAACTCTTTCCGGCTATGGTCGACGCGGCGGAGAAGAGCGCTTCGACTGTATCCGGTAACGGCTCAGCGCTAGTCCGCGGTTTCGTCGTATAATCTGTTCGACTCGCGGGTGTAGCTCAATGGCAGAGCAGAAGCTTCCCAAGCTTACGACGAGGGTTCGATTCCCTTCACCCGCTCCAACTTGTACCCACCTATGAACCGCTACCTCAGGTTCGGCCTGATCGTAATTGCTCTGGTATCGGTTCTTCTTCTTGGCCTCATCATCTATTTCGCGATTAATTTCGATCCAAATGCGTATAAGCCTCTGATAACCGAACTTGTGAGGGAAAAGAAACAGCGCGAACTGAGACTCGATGGAGATATCCATGTCATGCTGTTCCCCAGCCCCAGAATCGAGCTCGGTCCCCTTGCTCTCAGTGAATATGAAAGCGACGTCGAATTCGCGTCTGCCGAGCGCGTTCAGGTCTCTCTCGCTCTATTGCCGCTGCTAAGAAAAAAACTGGAAGTCGACCAGATCGTCGTCACAGGGCTGAGGGCAAATTTCATCCGGTTCGAGGATGGACGCACTAATGTTGCCGACCTACTCGCCAAAAGTGAGCAACCGGAACCATTCAAACTCGATATTGGGTATCTTGCGGTGCAGAAGGCGACAGTTGCTTTTCGTGACGACGCGAGCGGACGGCGTTTCGTCTTCAGGGATGTGAACCTTGAAGCAGACCAACTCGCTTCAAGTCCCCGCCAACCGGCTGGCGCTGTCCGCAGCAAGGTCCAATCACGCTTCAGGATAGGAGAATCAGAACAAGCTGAGGTCGATCTTACAACTACGCTCGCTTTTGATTTGACGCTTGATGTCGACAAACAGTACTACGCTGTGCAGGGCTTAACCCTCGAAAGCAAGGGACAACTCCCGGGAATAGATCAATTTTTCTTGAATTGCACGGTCGATTTCTCGGCCGGCATTGCAACCGAATCTGTTGCCGCCGAATCTGCCGCAACCGAGTTTAGTGTAAGCAATCTGGCAATCAATGTCACAGGCACAAGTGGTCAGAACAACCTCGATATCGAACTCCACGCGCCTCGACTAAGCCTTGCGCATGGAGAAGTGACTGGTGATAAAATCGCTGTCGCGGCAAAGACGTCGGGACCTAAAGGCAATGTCAACGGAAGGCTCTTGTTATCAGGTGTAGACGGCAATGTAAGCAGCCTGCGGAGCCCCGTGCTACGTGTGGAGCTCGAAGCAGTAAAAGACGACTGGACGATTCGCGCGATGCTTGCGTCGCCGCTTGTGTACGGCTTCTCGACCGGACAAATTAACCTCCCGGAAATCCAAGGCGCCATGCACGCGCGCAGTTCCAGCTTGGCTCCATTCGGCATCGGCGCTACGATTGGAGGAAGAGTCGCGATTGATGCGATGTCGCGCAACGCCCAGGCTGACATCACGGGACGGTTCTCCGACAGCACGGTCGAAGCGAAACTGACGGCTTCCGCGTTTGGCCAGCCCAGCCTTAACTTTGACGTGAACATCGACCAATTGGATCTCGATCGCCTTCTATCGGGGCAACAACAGTCGGGAGAAAATTTGAGAAAAACGCAAAGCGCAGCCGCAACGGAGCAATGGCTTGTTCTTTCCGCGCCGGAGAGCGTAAACGTCCAAGGTTCGGTCCGGATCGGCCTATTGAAGGTCGCCAACACCAAGTCGTCCAGTGTAATTCTGGACATCAAGTCGAACTAGACGGACATGCGGATGGACTCCTTCGCGGCCAAATTGATCCGCTGGCAGGAAAAGCATGGACGGCACCACCTTCCATGGCAGCATACGCGCGACCCATATGCAGTTTGGTTGTCGGAAATCATGTTGCAGCAGACCCAGGTCAACACCGTGATCCCTTATTACCAACGGTTTCTGCAAAGCTTTCCCGATATTCGGTGCCTCGCCCAGGCGTCTCTCGACGATGTGTTGGCTCAATGGAGCGGCTTGGGCTATTACTCCCGCGGAAGAAACCTGCACCGAGCCGCGCGAATGATAGTCAGCGATCATCGGGGCAAATTTCCGGAAAGCGCTGAAACCATTTGTAAGCTCCCGGGAATCGGACGCTCGACCAGCGCAGCCATCGCCGTATTTGCCTATGGGGAGAGGTGCGCAATACTCGATGGCAATGTGAAGCGTATTCTATCGCGCTACTTCGGAATGGAAGGATATCCTGGCGACAAAAAGAACGAAACGTTGTTTTGGCGGAAAGCGGAGGAACTGCTTCCAGCATTGCAGGCAGGGGCTCGGAAAGGCAGCAGCGAAGACACCGGCGGACTTGTTGAAACTTATACTCAGGCATTGATGGATCTAGGAGCAACCGTTTGCACTCGCCGCAGGCCAAAGTGCTCGTCGTGCCCCTTGCGACAGGATTGCATCGCATTCCGAAACGGCCGGATTGACAAGCTACCCTCCCCGCGCCCGCGGAAACCGCTGCGAATGAAAGAAACAATTCTGCTGATACTGATGAACGAGGGAAGAGTTTTTCTGGAAAAACGGCCACTCGAAGGAATCTGGGGAGGCCTGTGGAGTCTACCCGAAATGGCTATAGACGAGAACATCGTGGAATATTGCAGAGGCTGCTTTGGTCTGGAACTCGGATCGCCGGCGCAGATGACGATGCAGCCGTTCGATCATACTTTTACGCACTTCAGGTTACGAATCTATCCCCAGCTGCTTTGGGTCAGGTCACTTTCCTCCACGCCAGCGCACAATGCAGGAACCGGTATCTGGACTACATTCGAAAGTGCGCTCCAAGCCGCGCTCCCCGCGCCGGTGAGAAAACTTCTCACGGCTATCCCGTTGGATTCCTGAAGAAAAATATGGATAACTGGAGGGAATGGCGCCGGGAAAAGCGTGAGGAATTGATCAAGCTCAGGACCTCGGTTAGCGAGGAAGAATACCAGGGCTGGAACGCTGCTATCACCAGCCTTCTCAAAAATGGCTTTCCTTTCTTGCAAAATAACGTTGTGGCTTTTTGCTGGCCTCATCGGCGGGAATATGATCCCCGTCCATTGATGGCTTTTCTACATCAACGCGGCGCGACAGTCGCGCTGCCAGAGGTCTTGAGTAAACACACACCACTGTGTTTTCGTCAATGGTGGCCGGGCGCGCCGATGAAAATCGGCGCCTACGATATTCCGATACCCGATAATACCGACCAAGTAGCCGTGCGTGCCCTAATCATACCCATGATCGGCTTTGACAAGCTGGGCTTCCGTTTAGGATATGGGGGCGGATATTTTGATCGTACCCTTGCGACCATCACGCCCCCTCCACTCGCAATTGGAGCGGCGTTTGAAATACTGCGTGTGGAAACTATGCATCCACAGTCGCATGATGTTCCCATGGATTTTATTGTGACTGAAGCGGGAATCTACCGCACGACGATCGAAGGCCTGGAGGCCATCTCGGCCGAGGCGTGCGCAGCCGAAAATGCACTGCAGGGAAAGTGCTCTAGCTCGGAACACTGATTCGACATGCTATCTCTATCTTGCTAGCTACGGCCCATTACGGCCAACGACGCGTTCTCGTCGAATCCTACAGGTTTTCTTTCTCGCCCCACCGGGGCATCAAGGCGTGTCCCACCTCAAGATGGTCAAGGATGCGCGCAACAACGAAGTCCACCATATCCTCGACCGTTTGCGGATGATGATAAAAGCCAGGATTGGGCGGCAGTATGACCGCCCCGGCTTGCGCGAGCTTCAGCATGTTTTCGAGGTGAATCGAGGAAAAGGGTGTTTCCCGCGGAACCAGAATAAGCTTGCGCTTTTCTTTGAGCATGACGTCTGCTGCGCGCTCGATGAGCTTTTGGCTCAGCCCCCCGGCGATTGCGGCCAGCGTTCCCATGGTGCAAGGGCAAACAACCATTGCATCGGGCGCGTTTGAGCCCGAGGCCACGGGCGCAAACCAGTCTTCTCGCCCAAATACCCTTAATTGTCCCTCCACGGAATTGAAGCGGCGGCTGAATAACTCTTCCGCGTCCTTCGCGCGAGAAGGCAGGACAAATTGCATTTCCTGGTGGGCAACCATCTGTGCGGGTTGGGAATACAGCAGATACACCCGGTTGCCACTAGATAGCAGTAATTCCAGCAGGCGCAAGCCGTACGGCATCCCTGAAGCACCGGTGTAGGCAAGCGTGATGGTTTTCGGAGTATTCATTTGGCTCTAGCATGTCATAATAGAGCTGGCCCTGAAATTGATTCTAAGGGTCCAATTCCCTGTGCCGCACCAAAACCTGATTATTTGGCGCGAAATAGTGCGCAAGCCTCTCGGCAAAATATACGGAACGATGCCGTCCCCCGGTGCAGCCAATGGCCACAGTAAGATAATTGCGGTTGTCGCGAATGAAGCAGGGCAGCCAGTCGTCGACAAACCTACGAATATCACCGAACATGCGGTCAACCTCTGGAATCATGATCAGGAATTCGATTACAGCCTCATCTTTTCCCGTCAGCGGCCGCAGGGAGGCCTCGTAGTGGGGGTTGGGCAGGCAACGCACGTCGAATACCATGTCTGAATCCAGGGGTACGCCGTGCTTGAATCCGAATGACTGAAACAAGAGAGTCAGGCACGCGTGATCGAGCCCGACGAAATCCCTGATCCACGCGCGTAACGAACTGGCGCTCAGGTCGCTGGTATCAATTCGGTTGGCACCATCGCGAATTTCGCGCAGCATTTCGCGCTCCAATTCTATGCATTCGGGCAGGGTAGAGTGATTATCACTTAGCGGGTGGCGCCGGCGCGTTTCTGAAAAACGCTTTACCAGGGTGTCGGTCTTGGCTTCAAGGAACAAGAGATGCACTTCCGTTTCCTGTTGCCTCAAGTCAGCCAATTGCTGCGGTAAGAGCGGTAATGTGTCCCGGCTCCGCGCGTCGATACTCACCGCTACGCGGGGGTGTCCGGAATCCCTCAAATAGACGGTAACCTCCCGCAACAAGTTTGCCGGCAGATTATCCACGCAGTAGTAACCGCTATCCTCCAGAACAGCCAGCGCGATGCTCTTGCCCGAGCCGGACAAACCGCTAATAACGATAAGCTGCATTGTTCAACAGGCGGGAGGCGGTAACATCTGCTGCTAGAACTCACGGTTCATTTTTAGCCTGCTCCTGGTCCTGTGCGTCCTCCATTTCCCGTTGATGGCGGGTTAGAAATTCCTGTGCGCTGTCGATACCTCGTAGTTGCAGCACGTAGTTGCGCACCGCCGCTTCGACCAGTACAGCCAGGTTCCGGCCCGCGGCAACGGGAATAATAACCTTTCGAATATTGACCTCAAGGATATTCTCCGTAACGTCGTTGATGGGGAGGCGTTCCATCGTATTAAAATCGGCGGCACTAGGTTTTTGCAGGTGGACGATGAGCTTCATATTTTTTTTCCGGCGCACTGCGGTCTCGCCGAAAATGGTGCGAATATTCAGCATTCCCAGGCCGCGCACTTCGAGAAAATCTCGCAGCATGGGCGGACACCGGCCTTCCAGGGTTTCAGGAGCGATGCGATAGAGCTCCACTACGTCATCCGCGACCAAGCCATGTCCCCGACTTATCAGTTCCAGCGCCAGTTCGCTTTTTCCGACGCCGCTTTCACCGGTGATCATCACACCCAAACCAAGAACGTCCAGGAGAACACCGTGCCGACTGCTCGACGGTGCGAGCGCGCGCCCCAGATATGGACGTAACAACCACAATACCTCGAGGCTGGAAAGGGGAGAGCAGAACAGAGGCGTATGCGTTGCATCCGCCATTGCTCTAATTGAACCGGGCACAGGAGCACCGCCAGAGACAATAACGCAAAACAGGCTGCTTTGCGCGAGCCGCAGCATATTTTGCTCCAGAGAAGCGGCGCCAAGCGTGTTCAGGTATTCGGCCTCAGTGTGACTCAGGACTTGTATCCAGTTGGGATGGATGAAATTGAGGTGGCCGATGACTCCTTGGGTGGAACGGGCAATGTCATCATCACTGAGACGCCGATCGCCGCCGTCCCTGCCCGCCTCCCACACCAGATTCAGCCTTTGCCGCTTGTCCTCGAATAGTTGCCTGCCGGTAATCTGGGACATTTATGGATCATTTCCGAGGTGAAGTGGAATCGGGAATACTTCCCATACTTCCCTATTTTCGCGCTACAGTCCCGGGTCAGCCGGATTGGCCTCAGGTTGTTCTATTTCCAAATTCTTCAACCCGCCATTGCTGCGATAGTTAGCATTCTTTTCTTTGTGCCGGAGTATCTGCCTGTCAAGCTTGTCGACTAGGCTATCTATGGAAGCATACATATCTGCACCATCCGCCTCGACAAATATATCCTTGCCCCGGACATGAACGTTGACTTCAGCTTTTTGTTTGAGTTTTTCTACCGACAGAATCACGCTGATATCAATTACATGGTCAAAGTGGCGCGTGATCTTGCTCAGCTTCGATGTCACGTAATCTCGCATTGCAGGAGTGATTTCAACGTGGTGACCGGTAAGATTTAGATTCATCATTGCTCCTTGGTGTTTTCAAACTGACTTGCGAAGATTAACCGGAGGGATGTGCATGGACTCCCGATATTTTGCCACAGTGCGGCGAGCAACCATAATACCCTGCTGCCCCAGAATTTCCGATATTTGACTGTCGCTCAACGGTTTCTTCCCCTCCTCGGCGCTGACCAGTTGTTTTATCAAGGCGCGAATCGCGGTTGCGGAACAAACACCGCCCGTATCGGTTCCCACATGACTGCCAAAAAAATACTTGAGCTCGAATATACCACGTGGCGTACGCATGAATTTCTGCGTTGTGACACGTGAAATCGTGGATTCATGCAGGTCAAGCGTCTGTGCAATTTCACGCAATACCATGGGCCGCATCGCGACCGGGCCATGCTCGAAGAATTGTTGCTGCCGCTCGGCCACTGCCGCAGATACCCTCAAAATAGTGCTGAAACGCTGAAGAACATTCTTGATGAGCCATTTTGCCTCATTCAGTTGGCCAGCGAGCCTTCGGGTAGAGTCATCGCTGTAGCGTTTCAGGATGTCGGCGTACAGCCGATTGATCTTGAGCCGAGGCATTGCTTCGGGATTGAGGTTTGCTACCCAGGCGCCGCCAACTTTGGTCACGATCACGTCGGGAATGATATAACGCGCAACGGCAGAATTGAACGCCATACCCGGCCGGGGATTCAAGCGCATGATCAAATTCTGAACAGAGCGCAGGCATTCGTCGTCGCAATGCAGCAATTTTTTTATCGAGCAAAAGTCCCTTGATGCCAGGCTTTCAAGATGACTCCCAACGAGCAGCAAGGCCTGCTCACGATAGGGAGTATCATTCGGCAAAGCTTGCAACTGCATCACAAGGCATTCTCTCAGGTTACGCGCGCCGACTCCGGGGGGGTCGAGATGCTGTAAAAGTTCGCGGGCAATGTGAAGGTCGTCGATATCTATCTCGAGCTCGGGCGGCAACAGATCAACGAGCTCTTGCAGATCCTGGACAAGGTATCCATCGTCATTCAGACTGTCGATCAGTAAGCCGACGATTTTTCTGTCGCGCTCCGGTATCTGGCTAAGACTGAGCTGTGAGTTGAGATGCTCGCGCAGACTTGGAGGCTCCGCGGCGTGTTGTGGATAATCGCGCTCGTCGTCATCGTCACGCATACCGCGGGAGGCACTTTCGTCCTCCAGCCAGTCCGCTTCCCCTGCGGCTTTTTTCGCGTCAGGGCTGTCCTCAGAAAGCAACTTGACGCCTTCCTCCGGAACTTCCATCAGATCAACCGAAAGCGGCTCAACCCCCGCCTCTAGCGCGCCCATATACTCAACGCTGCTGCTAATACTATCGTCGAGCTCCAGAAGGGGATTTTCCTGAACGAGGCGTTCGATTTCCTGGTTTAGGTCGACCGTAGAAAGCTGCAGCAACCTGATGGATTCCTGCAATTGCGGTGTAAGTGTTAAGTGCTGTGATGTCTTAAGCTGGAGCGTGGGTTTCATTATAGGCATGACCCGATACAACCGGGTTTGTAGGTGTAGATGTCCTATTCACAGCCGGAAGTGCTCTCCCAAGTACACCTTCCTTACGTTTTCATTATAGATGATTTCATCAGGGCTGCCGCTCGCCAACACTGTGCCTTCGCTGATGATGTAAGCCCGGTCACATATGCCTAGTGTTTCTCGAACGTTATGGTCAGTTACAAGAATGCCGATGTCACGTTCCTTGAGAAACTGGATAATTTTCTGAATATCAATTACGGCGATGGGATCGACACCGGCAAACGGTTCATCCAGCAGAATGAAACGCGGCGCGGTTGCAAGCGCACGGGCAATTTCGACCCGCCGGCGCTCCCCACCCGAGAGACTGATGGCCGGGTTGGACCGAATGTGAGTGATGTGAAGATCGTGCAACAGCCCGTCAAGATGCTCGTGCATTTCGCCCGGCGGATAATTCTTCAATTCCAGCACGGCGCGAATATTATCAGCCACAGAAAGACGTCTGAATATTGACGCTTCCTGAGGGAGATAACTGAGGCCCAGGCGCGCGCGCAAATGCATCGGCATCTGGCTCAGATCGAGTTCATCGAGATGAATGGTGCCTCCGTCAAGCGGGACGAGGCCGACCATCATATAAAAGCACGTGGTCTTGCCCGCACCGTTAGGCCCCAGCAGGCCCACGACTTCGCCGCTGTTGACGGAAATAGAAACATCCTGCACCACTGTCCGGGACTTGTAGCTTTTTTTTAGATTATCCGCTCTAAATTGAGTCATTTCCCTGCGTTTGGACGTTCGATTTCATCGGCTCTCAAGGCTCGGTTTTTTCTTCGGCTGGATAACGGCCCTCACCCTTCCTTCTGAATGAGCTTGAGTACTTGTTTCGCCGCTCCCGTTTACCTGAAAGAATTCGTTGAGTGCATCGTAGGAAATGTAATCCCCGTGTACCTCATCCTGCCCGCGTCGCAGCCGTGCTTTCTTGAATAGCTGCACCTTGTCGGCCTTGCCGTCATATTCCATACGTTCGCTCCAGCCCTCCACATACTCATCCTTGCCATCGCGTTTTTGGCGAAAGCTGACAAGATTGCCGAAAGCGGTGGCGTACTGGAAACCGCTGGCATCCTCTTTCACGGTCATCTTGTCAGCTCGAATCACTAACGTTCCCTGGGTAAGCACGACATTGCCAGTAAAGGTGGCAAGTTTGTTAGCGTCCTGCACGGTAGCCCGGTCGGCCTCGAGATTAACGGGCTGATCGCGATCCGCCCGCTCTGCTAGGACAGTACCGGCGAGCATCATGCTGAGCAAAAACCAGACGGTTCGTGATCTCAGACCTGCACGGCAGATGTTGAACTCTGATAGAGTTGCCCGAAGTTCCTGGCAGCCGGCTGGAGCGCTTGCCTGGAGTTTCCTATCGTCGTTTGCCATGAACAACCTTTACTTGGGACAATAACTGCGTAATGCCCGTGCGGTTACTCATCTCCATGCCGACCGCCTTGATTACAGCGTTAGTTTCCGTAATGACTACTGGCTTATCCGTTCTGGCAATATCATCAGCCGGAATCACGTGCAGCAGACTCGTCGTCATGCTTGTCTCGCCACGCCCCTTGCCCCCATTTCGCACGACCATGACGTTGCCGCTCAGATAAATATCCTCGCCATTGCTTGTCATCTTCGCCTCGTCCGCCTTCACTTGCATGGCCGGCTTTCCCGGCTCGGTATTGATAAGACGGGGCTGCTCCAGATCAGTGGAATCGTCATCGGGGTAATGCATCATTTTCCTGGCTAGCAGAATATGACGCCCAACACCACCCTCATCCATTTGAATGGCGGAAAAGTTTTCCACTACATAATCAGGCGTTCTGCTTAACTGGCTGTTCTGTGAAGGGGAAATTGCACGCTGGGGTTGATTCAGCCAGAACGGCGACGCCAGGAGCAAGGCAAGAATAACAGCAAGAACCCAGGAAGGCACCCGATTGATCATTTAAGATACGCCGCCAGTTGAGCCTCCAAGGTCTCCTGCGCATGCATGATCAACTCGCAGATCTCACGCACAGCGCCCCTGCCGCCTTCAAGACGGGTGACATGATGCGCATGCCTTTTCACGAAAGCCGGTGCTGCGGGCACCGTAATGGCAAGACCGCAACGCAACATTACTGGCAAATCTATTAGATCGTCTCCCACGTAGGCGCAACTCGCGGCGTCCATTTGCTGGTCCTTCAGCATCGCCTCGAAGGCCGGGAGCTTGCTCTTGGCGCCCTGATACACGATAGTCACGCCCCAGTCCTTGGCCTTCAGATCGACGCAGCGGGATTGCCTCCCAGTTATGAGCGCAACACGCACTCCGCTTGCCTTGAGCATTTTAAGGCCGTGACCATCCTGGCTGTTGAATGCTTTTATCTCTTCGCCGCTGTCCGTGAGGTACAGGCTGCCGTCGGTAAGTACTCCATCCACGTCGAAGACGATCAAGCGGATATTTTTAGCCTTTTCCAGTATCTGCTGCATCGATTACAACGGTTAACCAACGGTCACGGTTGAATAAAGATTAAATTTCGAATTTGGACCAGATCGCGAACAACTACGCGCACCACCTGGCCAGTTCCTGCGTGAAGTAACTCGATTCCCCATATTCCGGCGGGGAACAGCGCGGAAGGTTCTAGTGGGAACTTCTTGCCCGTAATAAGCTGCTTCAAGTATTGCGACCAATAATTGGCGGACAGCGGTAGCTTCCAGCGCGACGTGTTAACCTTGGCAGCTTGCGAATGCAATCTACCGGGGCCACTACTCGAAATGATCCAGTCAATTCTTCGGCAACGGAAACACTACCGACTCGACCACTCCGCTCAACTCTTCCACCACCACTTCCCTTCCAGCTTGGCCCGCGCCGATCTGCCTTAGGCGCGAAATCACCTCCTGCACGAGCACTTCCGGCGCTGAAGCGCCAGCGGTAATGCCAATGCGATCCTTTCCTTCCAGCCAGGTCTCCATAAGTTGCTCTGCCCGATCTATCATATAGGCGTCAACCCCGGCGTTTCTCGCAACTTCGCATAAACGGTTCGAGTTGGAACTGTTAGGCGAGCCCACCACGATAACCAGATCACACTGCTTTACCATCATCTTTACGGCATCCTGCCGATTTTGCGTAGCGTAGCAAATATCGTCCTTTTTCGGCCCTGTGATGTTTGGAAAGCGCCTTTTCAACGCCTTGATGACCCGCGTCGCGTCATCCACCGATAAGGTGGTCTGGGTAACGTAAGCCAGGTGATTGGGGTCTTGCACCTGCAAATTCTCGACATCTTCTTCTGTTTCCACCAGATACATGCATGGACCGTCTCCTTCAGCCTGTCCCATCGTACCTTCCACTTCAGGATGCCCGGCGTGCCCGATCATGATAATTTCCCGTCCCTGCTCGCGCATTTTCGCGACTTCGATATGAACCTTGGTCACCAATGGGCAAGTGGCGTCAAAAACCTTGAACTGTTGCGCCTCCGCCTCCCGGCGCACCTCGTGGGAGACGCCATGGGCGCTGAAAATCAGAATGCTGCCGACGGGGACTTCATCGAGGTTTTCCACGAACACCGCTCCTTTCTGTTCCAAGTTCTCTACCACGAAGCGGTTGTGCACCACTTCGTGGCGCACGTAGATCGGCGCGCCGTGCATACTCAGTGCCCGCTCGACGATTTCAATCGCGCGGTCCACCCCGGCGCAGAAACCGCGGGGGTTCGCAAGCAATACCTTGATCATTTGTTCGTTCTCCATAAAAACCATTCAGTTCTGGCGCCGTGTGCGCCGGTGTGGCGACCACCCCAGCACGCGTGGAGGGCTGGTCCGTAGCAAAAAGTGCTGGACCGTTATTCTAGACTATTCATATATTTACTCAAGCGAACTCTTCCCTTTTTCGACATCCTCTACGTTCAAAGATTGCCCACGTCAGCAAATACAGGCCTGCCTAGCCAGTTCCAGGAATAGACCGCGTATGTCGTTTTTCCCGAAGCGAGCGAACGCTTTCCAATTGCGCGCAAACGGCTTTTACCGCCACGAGCGTTCGAGCGGTCTGCCGATTGATGAGATCAGGGTGCAGAAAAAATATATTGTTGTTTCGGACCGCACTTATTTGGGAGAAACGTCGCCGTCGAGCGTTCGAGTCAGTGTCCCCGAGTTTAAGCGAGACACTGGTAACGATGGCGTCAGGGTCGGCCATCAGCAGATCTTCCTCGGATACGACTTGCGTCAGAGAAGGAGTGGACGCAAACACGTTGACGCCGCCACATGTATTAATAATATCGCTTGCCATATGCTGAGCATTTATGGTCATGAGCGGTTGATCCCAGATTAACTGGAATACGCTTATTTTATTACGCGTTCCATAACGACGTTTGATCCCCTTCAACTCTCCTTCGTACGCTCCGGCTGCTGAGTCCGCTTGCACATATGTGCCCGCGAGTGTTCCGAACGCGCGCAACAAGCGCGGAATATCATCAAGCCGAGCCGCCTCAGCCGCAAAGACCGTTAGTCCCAGTTTTTCGAGTTTCGCAATATCCATCCCCATACTGCCGCTGTGCCATGCAATCACCAGATCAGGCTTAAGCGCTAGAATTCGTTCAAAGTCCAGGCCGGAAGCGTCCCCGATTTCAGGAACAGATTTCGCCTCATGGGGGTAATCGCTGTACCGGCTGGCGCCCACCAGCCTGCTGCCCGCACCGGCGGAGAAAACCAATTCCGTAATACTCGGGGAGAGCGATACGATGCGATGGGCGAAAAGGTCCAGACGGATGTTGCGCCCTCGATCATCAATCAAGCTGAGTGGAGCAACTAATGGCACGACCGGCCCGGAGGCGTCGCTTGGGCCATCCCCACCGCCGTTTGCGCTCGAAGCAGTCAATGCGCTCGAAAGTAAACACAGAAACAATAAAACCCTGTACCGTATTTTATCCCCACACATATTTAGGGCGCGGATATCTCGGAGTATATAATCCCAAGATTGTAGCTTTAATGCCGTTTAGGGACCGGATAGAACGGGACTATGCGCTGCATAGCGTCCAGCCAGTTCTACCCGCTGCTCGTAAGCCTGACGAGCGATGCGCACATCCTCGAGAAAAAGCGGCAACTCCTTGATTAGCAGCGCTTGAGGGCCATCCACAAGCGCTTTCCCCGGTACGGGGTGGAAATCCACCAGTACCATGTTGGCGCCCGCGATAATGCCCTGGGCGGTTGCGTGCATGATATCTAGAATGCCATCAGGGGATGTAGCACGCAGACCGACCGAGTGGGACGGATCAATGCAAACCGGCATGCGCGTCAGTCTCCTGACCACGGGCACATGGGCAAAGTCCACGAAATTGCGATGAGGGTCGCCCATGTTCGTTTTCATGCCCCGCAGACCGAAAACGACTTTCCGGTTTCCTTCGGAAGCCAAGTACTCAGCCGCGTTTAGCGACTCATCCAGAGTAATGCCGAAACCGCGCTTGATCAATACAGGGAACTCCTGCTGGCGGCCCACGATCTTGAGCAGCTCGAAATTTTGCGTGTTGCGCGTACCGATTTGCAGCATGATCCCGGTTGAGTTGCCTGTGGCGTAAAGCGCCTCGCAGATCTCCTCCAGGTGGGATTCATGAGTGATTTCCATTGCAATCACCTTGATCCCGTACTTGCCCGCCAGCTCAAATACATAAGGCAGGCAAGCTTTGCCGTGGCCCTGAAACGAATAAGGGCTGGTGCGCGGCTTATAGGCGCCCATGCGGGTACATATCTGGCCGTTGTCACGCAGTGCCTGCATCATCAGCTCGACATGCTCCAAAGTATCCACCGCACACAATCCGGCAAAAACGTTCAGCGTGTCCTGCCCGAAGCGCACGCCGTTATAGTCGAAGTAAGTTGCCCTGTTATCGTTCTTATGCCGGCCAAGGACGCGATATTCCTCCGAAATCCGGACGACGCGCTCAACGCACGGCAGGCTCTGCATATCCTCGATAGGAAGCGCTTTGGTATTTCCGATCAAATAAACCTCTGTGAGCGTTTGCTCACTGCCGACTTCGGTGTGGACACGCGTGGAAATACCAGGCAGGTTCGCCAGATGGGTCAGCAACTGCTTATACTCAGGACTGTCAGGCCGAGTGTCCGGACTTAAAACGAGGATCATGGAAGGTGCGTGGAAAATGTTGATAAGCCGACGCGGAGGGCGACGGGCGGAAATACGCGATTCTAAACGAAAAAACCTGCACTTGCCATTTCATCACTCAAGGCGTTTAATGACTTGCTGCATGTGCGCTGTGCCTCCCCTGCAGTTCTGAGTTTCAAAAATAAAAATCGGGCACTCAAATCCAGTACGAGTGTCTATGCCCTACTCATGACAGAGCAAAACCTTAAAAACCAACCACCGGAGGCAGCGCAAAAGTCTCCTGCAATTTTCTTGATGGGCCCCACAGCAAGCGGAAAAAGCCGCCTCGCTCTCGCCATCGCGGGACAACTCCCGGTGGAAATCGTGAGCGTCGATTCAGCTCAGGTCTATCGTTACATGGATATCGGCACAGCCAAGCCCGGGGTGGAGGCGCTCGCCGTCGCCCCACACCATCTTATCAACCTGATCGACCCCGACCAACGCTATTCCGCTGCTGAATTTCTCGGTGATGCGCTGCGGGCGATGGGCGAAATTACGCAACGCGGCAATATCCCGTTGCTAGTGGGCGGTACGATGTTCTATTTCAAGACCTTGCTTGACGGTCTTTCGCTACTGCCCCCGGCTAACCGCAGCTTACGCATAGCCATTGAAGCCAAAGCTGAAGAAAAAGGCTGGCCTGC
>Ga0111539_10005592_pt1 | contig 16258 bp, 13 predicted proteins | sample RhiMethybrSRZTD1_FD_79667 | JGI IMG/M metagenome (GOLD analysis project Ga0111539, IMG submission 79667) | Populus rhizosphere microbial communities from Tennessee, USA - Rhizosphere MetaG P. TD hybrid SRZTD1 (version 2) (version 2) | ecosystem: Host-associated > Plants > Roots > Rhizosphere >... | reverse complement strand
GCCTTGCCGACCTGCATGATGGAGGGAAGCTGGAACGTCTTTCCCTCGCGAATCAGGTTGCTGACGGCCGACGTGACGATCAGCACTTCGAGCGCGGCAACCCGTCCGCCACCGATCTTCTTGCACAACGTCTGCGCGATGACACCGCGCAGCGATTCGGCCAGCATCGTTCGAATCTGCGACTGCCGGTCGCTGGAGAACTGATCGATGATGCGATCGACCGTCGATGCGGCCGTTGTCGTATGCAGCGTGCCGAATACGAGGTGGCCTGTTTCGGCCGTCTCGATCGCGATCGCGACAGTCTCGAGATCCCGCAGCTCTCCGACGAGCAGGATGTCTGGATCTTCACGGAGCGCCGCGCGCAGCGCGTCGCGGAACGACTCGGTATGGGTATGGACCTCGCGCTGGTTGACCAGGCACTTGCGGTTCTCGTGTACGAACTCGATCGGGTCTTCGATCGTGATGATGTGCTCGCTGCGATTCTGGTTGATGTAGTCCACCATCGCGCAGAGCGTCGTCGACTTGCCGGAACCGGTTGGACCGGTCACGAGCACCAGCCCCTTGTTCAGCCGACACAGCTGCAGGATGTGCGGCGACAATCCGAGGTCAGCTGCCGTCAGGATCTTGGACGGGATGACGCGGAACACGGCGCCGCTCCCTTTGCGGTCCATGAAGACGTTGGCCCTGAAGCGTGCGACTCCCGCGAGCTCGTAGGCGAAGTCGGTGTCGTGGCGCCGCGCGAACTCTTCGCGATTCTTGCCCGGCATGATCGGCTCGAGCAGCGAGGTCATCGTCGCCGCATCCAGCGGCGGCGCCGCGAGCTCGAGCATCTGGATCGAGCCGTCCTTGCGCACGAGCGGCGGCATCCCGACGCACAGGTGCAGGTCCGAGGCTCCCTGCTCGCACATCAATTTGAAGAGACGATCGATCGCGGGGGTCATTCGGTGCCTTTTTCGATGAGCTCGACGATGTGTTCGGAATTCACGACAACGGTTCCCCGCGACGTGAGGATGTACCAGAATCGCTTCGAGGCGCGAGCGAAGTCACTGAGACGTTCGTGCCCGGCGGCGTCGCTGACGAGAACCGTGCCATCAATGGATGTGCCCGTGGAGAGCGTTACAGAGACGGCGCGCCGCAGCGACACCGCAAAGCCAGGCTCGAACTCCTCTTCGGCTATGCCTTGCGGCAGCATCACCATGACGAGATGGTTGCGGTTGTATTGCCCCGTCGTCCCGTCGTCATGCTGAAACGGAAAGAAGCCGGAAGCGCTGTTGAGCAGGTCGCCGACTCTCTCGGAGCCGCCATGCGTCATCGACGTGACGACGAAGAAGCAGCCGTGCCGGATGGCGCCCGTCGACAGGATGAGGCTGGCCGCGACCTGTTGCTTCAGGACCTTGAACTGCGACATGACGGAAGGGTGTGTGACTCTACCGAACCAGGGCGATCAGGCCTGCCGCAGCGGCTCGGACAGATGCTACGGTCGGAACCTGGGCTCCAACCATCAGGCTGAGCATCACGGTCAGGACGCCTTTCGCCAGGGCTGCGCCGAGGGCGAGAGTGAGGAGAAAAACGGAAGCCAGAACAAGTGCGCTCACACTGATATCTATCGGCCGCGGCGCGCCAAAGTCCAGAGCGCGATGATCGGAATCTTACTGGCTGGAAGAAGTGTGACGAAGATCAGGGAGAGACGCGGGTCCAGACGCCTTGACCGGCCTGTGTCAGCAGTCCGGCACTCACCAGACGTTCAAGGATTCGGGTCGCGGCCTCGGGTGAAACCTGGAGAGAAGTCTGGAGTCCGTCGATCGTGACGAAGGGCGCACCCCCGTGGACGATTTCCTCTAGAACGGTTCTGACGACCTCGGCACGACGCGTCGTGTCGCGACGGTTTGCTTCCACAGGGCCTCGCTACGTTCGAGGGGCTGGTGACGGCGGCTGTGGGACAGGAACTCGAGCCTCGTCTCGATCGGCCACGATCCGGTCCAACAAGTCGGGCAAACTAAGGGCGAACAGGTAGACCGTCTCGTTCATGATGTCTCGGCGCCGCCGGGCGCTGTTCTCCGGAGGAGGTTATCGGTTCTTACCAGAGATTCAATAGGGGTACTACGGATTTTTCTGACATTCGGGTGATGCAAGCGGTGACTGGCGATCTATACTCGTGGCGCTGCCCGAAGTCACGCCTGCCCAGCGCCACCATCTTTCTGCGGCCACGCGATTTCCGGTACCCCCTAACTATGTCTGATATTGAGCCTGGTTTGGACAACCATATCGGCGAACCGACACCCCCGCTTCGTGAAGGCCTGCCTCCGAGATTCCGCATGAGGGCCGACGCTCACTACGTTGAAGAACTGGATTCGGCGCTATTTAGCGCGCCGATCCGCCATCTCGATGTGCGCACCATCGACCCGATTCAAAGGGAGGGTGACCATAGTCCGTCGGCGGACTTCGTAGAGTCGGTCAGGCGGCACGGTGTCCTGCAGCCTTTGCTGGTGAGGAGCCGGGGAGGGCGTTTTCAGGTGATGGCCGGGAGCAAGCGGCTGGCCGCGGCCCTCGAGGCCGGACTCACTGAGGTTCCCTGTCTCGTAGAGCGCGTAGATGACGACCAGGCTCGGATCCTGGCGGCGGCGACGAACGTCCCGTCAGCACCCCGAGAGGGTTCGCCCGTGCGTCCCGAGCGCCCAAAGACGGACATTGCGTTCGGGGCATTTGCCGATTGCCTGACCGCAGTCGCCTCGTCGGCCGGTCTACTGGCCAGCGGGTCGGCCCTGACGCACGCAGTCGCCATCGATTTGGTCCGGGCGGAGGCGGCACGGGCCCTTCACCTTCTTCGCGCGGTTCGGGTGCTCAGAGGGGAAGTCAACCCTGTACGGCGCCCTGTTTATCCAAGGACGATTCTGCAGCGCGTGGTCGGCGAGACAGAGGCCGAGCGTCGCCTGCGGGGTGTCGCGCTGTCGATCAATCAGAGCAAGGCGGACGGTGCACTCCTTACGGGTGACGAAGAACTGCTGGTCGCCTCGATCGGTGCCTTGGTTGTGGCTGCGCCGGCGCTACTCAATGGCCAGAGCGCTCGCAATGTCTCCCTTGGCGTCATGACACGAGCCGATGGGGCAGTTGTATTCGTGGCGGATCATGAGGGTGCCGAACTGCCATTGTTCTGGCGATCCATCCTTGCCGACGATGATGCGCGCGAAGGGGCGGTCCCTGGCGGATCAGGTACGACGTCGGCGCTCACGCTCCTGCGCGCCGCGCGCCACGTCGCTGAAGCGCATGGTGGTCGTATGAGCGTGGACTGTCTCGACGGGCTGACCAGCTTGTCGATCGCGATCCCTTCCGCGAAGTGAACGCGTAGGGCGGGTCCTTCTCTTTGATTCGTAGGGCTGGTCCTGTTTTTGGACCCGCCGATCACGCCGGGTCTAAAAGGCAAGACCCGGCCTACGTTGCGACAACGCGTGCAAACGTGTGAAGGGCTCTGACCCCACCGGGTCTAAAGACCCGGCCTACGCTGCGGACAAGGGCGCCGACCAGATCTCGAGCTCACCTCGCCGGAATAGCGCATTGAACGCGGCGACGACCTTCGGATCGAACTCGGTGTTCTCCCCGTTGGTGATCACATCGCGTGCTTCGAACGGCGACATCGCCTTGCGGTAGGGCCGATCACTCGTGAGCGCATCGTAGACGTCGGCGACGGCGATGATTCGCGCCTCGAATGGGATGGACTCGCCGCTCGTCGGGTTGTAACCGCTCCCATCGAACTTGTCGTGGTGCGCCAGGATGATCGGAATGACCCGCCGCAGCGCGCCGCCGACAGGTTCCAGCATTTCGATGCCACGCGGCACGTGCTCCTGGATTCGGTCGTGCTCTTCGCGCGTCAGCCGGGCGGCCTTGTAGAGCAGGTCGCGACTGATCTCCAGCTTGCCGATGTCATGGAGGAGCGCCGCGGCTCTGACATCCTCGATGCGATCGGTCGGCAAGTTCAGCTGCGCCGCAATCCGCGTTGCATAGACTGACACTCGATAGCAGTGATTCTCCGTGTAGTTGTCCTTCGAGATGAAGTGACGAAGGATCAGCAGCACGCCCGAATACGTCTCACGCAGTTCGTTGATCTGCTGATTCTTGTGCTCGTAGAGCGTCCCCATCAAGTAGCCGGTGACGATGAGCGAGCCGCCCCAGACCACGACCTCCAGCCAATCCGTGAACGTCATGCTCAGCGCGGCGGGCCCGCCTGCGACGGAGTCGCGGAACACCAGCAGGCCGGCCACGAGGAGCACGCTGGCAAGTGCCGTGAGCGTTCCGTGCCGCCGGCCGTAGAAGTAGGCCGAAGCAATAGTGGGCAGAACGTAGAAGCTCAAAACCATCCGCTGGGCGGCGATCACCTGGTTGAGCAGTAGCGCGATCGCAAACAGCGACAGAACGACCCACAGTTCTTTGTTGACGCGCTCGAGCGCGCTCTTCACGAGCAGTCTTCTCATGGCGGTTGCTTTCACACGACGGGCCCAAACGGCCACATCCGTAGTAAGCCTGAGCAACTGCTGTTCCGGTGGTTCCGAGGTGAGCCTTTGGGGGTAACTTTCTGAAAATCAGCGCATTGCTTGTGTGCAGAACGCTCGCCGGGGAAGGCCGTCGCCGTGTCCCGGTGTGCCGGGCCGGGACACGTTCGACCGTTTTCTTCTAGGGTCTACTGACTTTCTGAACACGACACAAGACACCGGGTGTGATTTCCGTACGAATCCGCAGAAAATCACACCCGGTGTCCTTACTTGCTACCTGGAGGTCGAGGCTGGCGCTGCTGGAGGCGCGGCAGGTTCGATGCGCAGTAATGCCCCCTGTGCCTCGCCCGTAACGAGGTAAAGCAATCCGTCTGGCCCTTGCCGGACGTCCCGGATTCGCTGGTGCAACTCGCGCAGCATCGGCTCGCGCCGAACCTCTTCCCATTTCTCGTTGAACTCGATGCGCTGCAGTTGCCCAGTACGCGGCGTTTCACCTTCTCGCAATCCACCCACGAAGTAGCTTCGCTTCCATCCGGTGAAGACGTCCCCGGTGTAGAACGTTCCACCCGTCACGGCGATGGATGGTACCCATACGACGTGAGGCTGTTCAGTGCCCTGCTGGTAGGGAACGTCAGAGATCTTCGGCCCCATGTAATTGCGGCCGTTGCTGACGAACGGCCAGCCGTAATTGGCACCCGGCTTCAGGATGTTGACTTCATCTCCACCGTTGGGACCCTGCTCGGTCATCCAGAACTGCCCGGTCTCTGGATTGAGCGACATCGAGTGGCCGTTCCGGTGTCCCAGCGTGTAGATCCCAGGCTTGTATCCGGGCTTGTTCACGAACGGGTTGTCCGGTGGGATGGTCCCATCGTCTCGTAGCCGAACTGTCTTCCCCGCGTAGTCGTTCGGATCCGCCGAACGGAAGACGTCGGGGCCTGTACCGCTCGCGCTGATGGACATGTACAGCATCCCGTCGCGGCCGAATCCGATACGCGACGACTCGGTGTTGGTCGCACCAGACGCGAAGATGTCGCGGACGTCGGTCAGCGCCGTCCCGTTCCACACGCCACGCGCGAGCGTTGTTTCGCCAGCCTCGGTTCCAGTCGGTCCCTTCACCGGCTTGTGGTAGGCCAGATAGATGAAGTGGTTCTCGGCGAAACGCGGGTGCAGCACGACGTCCATGAGCCCCTGCAGGCCGGCGGCATGAACCGCGGGCACGCCGGCAACCGGTGTGGGATCGAGCCCACCGTTGCGGATGATCCGGAGCTGACCTCCGCGTTCTGTGACAAGGATTGCGTTGTCAGGCAGAAACGCGATCGACCACGGCTGACGCAGCCGCGCCATCACCACGACGCGAAGGTTGCGGTGTTCCGGGCGCGCTGATTCGATGAGGAATGGACCGTCACCGAGCGGCGGATCGGCCCAGTTGATTGGTGTCGCGCCGACGTTGCACTCGGCTGCGGGAATCTTGGGATTGACGCATTCAGGCCGTGGATTTCCGCGACCACCGGCCTGACCGCCTGCGGCGCCTGCGCCGCGTTCCTGGCCTTGCTGCTGCGCTTCGAGAGTGACCGCCGCTGCGCCCATCGCAACGATGGCCAGTGCCACCCGCGCGAGAGCGCGCATCGTCTTCTTCACTCCATCATGCATCCGGGAATCTTACCTCGGTTGCGCAGTGCGACCACCGCCGTCGCCTCCTCCGGATCCGCCGCTCGAGAAGCCCTGGCTCGATACGTTGCCCCCGCCGCCGCCTCCTGATGACGACGATCCGCCAGACGAAGAAGCAACGGAACCTGGAGAGCCGTGCGGTGTGGGCTCGGCTTCGCGCGGGCGCACGCGCGTATAACCGAGTCCGTCTACAGCTCGTCCGCCTCCACTCGGCCTGATCTGCCCGCCTCCGCCTCCGCCGCCCGAACCCGAGTCATCACCGTAGACGACGTAGTACGTGTTGCCGAAGTAACGAGGGTAGTACCAAGGCAGGTACGCGAAGAACGGTGAATAGAAGTACGGTGAATACGGTCCGTACAGCGGCGAGTAGAAACCAAAGTCGCCCCACATGGGATAACCGAACGCATATCCAACGAAGAACGGGTCGTCGACCAGCGCCGTTGTTGGCGTGGTGTCATCGTGTCGCCTCCGTTCGACGATGAAGCGCTCGGGATAGGACAGCGCGACGATCAGGTCGGTGACGGTGCCGGGCACCTTGGCGTCCTGCAGCGCGAGGAGATCCTTTCCGGACAAGTCAAACGCGGAGCCGGTCTCGACCAGTGCCGCTTCGAGCGTTCGCGGCGACACTTTCGTGCTCGCTTCTTTCACATCGTCTAGCGTGAGCGGCGACGCATGTGTGAGGCCCCGTCCGATCTTTGCCACCTCAGAGACGCGGCGGTAGCTGCGAACGCGTACCGTTTGCTGTCCGCTGACGTCGACCGCCTGGATATCCGTCCATGTTCCATTGGCACCCAGAATCGAGATACCCGACACGCGCCGGGTGCCCTTGTCGTTCGAGCACGTGAGATCGGCCCGTGAAAACAGCTTTCGGCCATCGGCAGACCACTCGGCGCGCTGCGTGCCACGGCACTCCGCGTCGGTGATCGGGCGCTCGGCGCCGTCCGCTACGATCGTCTGTTGAATCGCGGTCTGATTCGCGACCCGCGTCGTCAGCGTCGCGCCATTCCCGGAAGGCTCGACGCATATCTGCGCCCGCGAGTCAGCGCCGTTCTGTGAGAACGTACGGCGAGCAGGGTTCGGGCGTGTGCTGGCGTCTCGCGCGTTTTCGACGACCAGCTCCCAGCATCCGAGCCAGGCATTCCACTTCGGGTCGGTGGCCTGCGCATGCGAGACCAATGGGAACAACAACACGGCAGAGGCAAGGGCCAGCGTCTTCATCCGGTTGCTCCTCAAATGGATCCTACTCCGCCTCAGAAGACGAAGTTGATTCCCGTTCCCACGTGCAAGCCCGAAAGGTCAATCGGATCGAAATCGATCCAGTCCCTTCCGAGGTCGCCCTTGGCCCATTCGTACCGGGCCTCGACAGTCAGGTACATGCGTTTGTTCAGCTTGACGTCGGCGCCGCCGAAGACGTGCGCACTGGGTGACCATCCACTGGATACGAACGCGTCCGAAAAGACGGACAGATCGACGAAATCGACGAAGTCGCCCTGCTGAGTCAGCTTGAACCAGTGGGTGCCGCCACCGACGCCGACGTATGGCACAACCGTGTTGGGGACCCATGCCACGCTCCCCACCTCACGTCCACGCGGGACGAGAAAGTACTTCAGGCTGCCGCTGATCGTCGTTCCGCGAAGCTCGGTCCTTTGATTGATAGGAAGGCGATTGTTATCGACGAACCGCCGGTACTCCGAGTCAGTCGATGTAGCGGAGAAGTCAACACCCGCCAGGACGTCCAGCCGGGGCTTCAGCAGAAACCCGACCTCGAGTGTGACGCCAGGCGCGTTGAAGGCGCCTTTGTCGAGGGTCAATTGGTCAGTGACGAAGTCGTACCAGTCGCTGCCGCCGCGGTTGAAGACCCAATTGCCGCGGATCCCAAAAGTGCCGTTTGGCCGGCCGAACAGGAAATCGGGACTTCGGCGTGACCCGCTACCAGGATCCGGCTGATCTTGCCCGTCCGGCGCCGCGTACGAGGGAACGGCGGCCAGGAGGATAAGAACGGCTGGAAGCCAGTAGCGCATAATGCCCGGTTTGGCAAACATCACGCCATCGAAGAAACGAAGAATGCCTAGAAAGTATCTGAGGCAACATCGTGATGTCCATGTGACATGACGATGGTGGCTGGCCCGTGTCTTCGAGAGACGACGCCTCTCGCGCGGGGTCAGACCCCTTCACAATACTGCACTCAAGGGTCAGACCCCCTTCACAGTTTTGCCAGACTGCGGGCCCGCCCCTCAGGAGGGCAAGGCTAGAATGACCGCATGTCCGGACGCGGCGAGGACGTCGCGGTTTCGCGATTCGTCGAGTTCAGCCGCGCCGAGTGGGCACGGCTCCGCGCCGCGACACCGTTGCCATTGACCGAGCCGCAGCTGCGCGGTCTCGTCAGCCTCAACGAGAAGACATCACTCGACGAGGTTGCCGACATCTACCTGCCGCTGTCACGCCTGCTCAATCTTTACGTTGCCGCAAAAAGGAACCTCCATACCGCGACGGCGACGTTCCTCGGCTCGCAAAGCGCGCACATTCCGTTCGTGATTGGCTTGGCCGGCAGCGTCGCCGTTGGCAAGAGCACGGCGTCGCGGTTGTTGCAGGCATTACTTTCGCGATGGCCGAGCCATCCCAAGGTCGATCTGGTGACGACGGATGGATTTCTGTTTCCGCTGGCGACACTGGAGACAAGAGGCCTGACGCATCGCAAGGGTTTCCCGGAGAGCTACGACCTCCGGCGACTGGTGCTCTTCATGGCCGAACTGAAGTCGGGCGTTCCCGAGGTGCAGGCTCCCGTCTATTCGCACCTGCGCTACGACATCGTGCCGGGGGAGTATCAGGTCGTTCGCCGTCCCGACATCGTCATCGTCGAAGGACTCAACGTCCTGCAAACGGGAAGCGGCCGAGCCGGACGGCCCATGCCGATGTTCGTGTCGGACTTCTTCGATTTCTCGATCTACGTCGACGCTGCGGAGAACGATATCGAGCAGTGGTACATCGAGCGTTTCCTGGCGCTGCGGGAAACGGTCTTCACGAACGCGTCCTCATACTTTCATCGCTACGCTGCGCTCAGCCCCGCCGAGTCCGTCGAGACGGCGCGTCGACTCTGGACCTCGATCAATCTCGCAAATCTGCGCGAGAACATCCAGCCGACGCGCGAACGCGCGCATCTCATCCTGGAGAAAGGCCGCGATCACGCCGTGCGCCGGGTGCGACTGCGGAAGCTGTAATCAGGAAGCCGCCGGCAGAGATTCCACCGCCGACTCGCTGGCGAGCAACGGCGCCATGTCGCTGGCAGTCAGCGGCCGCGAGAAGAGGTAACCCTGTGCGTGCGGACAATCGAGGAGGCGCAGCTGTTCGACGTGCGTAGCGGTTTCGACGCCCTCGGCGATGAGCCCCATTCCCAACTCGCGTGCGAGCTTCACGATCGCGCCGCCGACGCCGTCATTGCCGGGCGTCCCCATGCGAGCCACGAAGGACTTATCCAGTTTCAACGCGTCGACCGGATACCGCTGCAAGTAGCTCAGAGAGGCGTACCCCGTTCCAAAGTTGTCCAGGTGCAGGGCCACCTGCAGGGCGCGCAACCGGTTGAATTGATGTCCGACGACATCCGCGTGATCGATGAGGACACTTTCGGGGATCTCGAGGCGCAGCGTCCCGGGAAGCAGTCCGCTCTCACGGATGGCTTCCTCGACCTTGTCGATGAACTCGGGTCGCGAAAACATCTTGGACGAGATGTTCACTGACAGATCCAGCGGCCGTCCGAACATCTGTTGCCACGCCGCCACCTGGTGACACGCCTGGCCGAGTACCTGATACGTCAGCGGGACGATCAGGCCGGTTTCCTCTGCAACGGCAATGAATTCCGACGGCGCCATCATCCGGCCATCGGCACGCTCCCACCGGACGAGCGCTTCCAATCCGCAGATGCGTGACGACGATAGCTGGACGATCGGCTGATAAAAGACCGCGAGATGGTTGCGTTCGATCGCGCGACGGAGCTCGGTTTCGAACGTGAGCTGTTGCAGCGCGGCCGTGTGCATGTCCGGGTCGAACAGCTCGTAGCCGCCTCGTCCGGCCGCTTTCGCGCGATACATAGCGATGTCCGCGTCGCGCAGCAGGGCATCGACCGACCGGGACTGTGCGCTGCCCACGACGATTCCGATACTTGCGGCGCCGCGGGTGCGTTGTCCGTTGACCAGGAACGGCTCGGCCAGCGCCTCCTGCAGTCTTTCCGCAATCGCGCAGACATCGTCCGCCGTTTCGACGTTGTGCGCGAGGACACCGAATTCGTCGCCACCCAGCCTCGCGAGTACGTCCCCGGGACGCAGATGCGACTGCAAGCGCTTGGCGATCGCCTTCAGGAAGCGATCGCCTGCCACGTGCCCGTGCGTGTCGTTGATCGCCTTGAACCCATCGAGATCGATGAACAACACTCCATAACCAGGTGAGCCGACACGCGTCGTCTGACTGATCGCACGCTGAACGAGCTCGCGGAACAATGTTCTGTTGGGCAGATCGGTCAGCGGATCGTGCTGAGCGGCCTGTGCAAGCGAATCGCGGATTCGGCGCGGCTCGCTGATGTCCGTCTGCGACCCCGCGAGTCGGATGGCACGCCCCGACTCGTCACGTACAGCGATGCCGCGGCAGTGAACCCAGCGGACATTGCCATCGACATGACGCATCCGGTACTCGATCTCGAAATGCGATCGCTCGCCGGTGAGATGCGCCTCGATGGCTTCCTGAAGCCGCGCGCGATCCTCGTCGTCGGCAAGGCTCACCCATTCCTCCAGCGTGCATACGCTGTCGGTCGGCGACAACCCCATCATCAGCTTCCAACGTTCGGAGCAATAGAGGGCGTTGGCGCGCACGTCCCAGTCCCAGAGACCGTCGTTCGAGCCGGCGGCGGCAAGCGCATAGCGCTGTTCTGACAGGCGAGCGGCCTCGAGCGCGGCCAGCGTGTCGCCATGCAGCCGGAGCACTTCTTCCTTGTGGCGCTCCTCGGACTCGAGCCGCTCGACGTACATCCGGTAGGAGCGGAACATCAGGTAGAGGGGCGCGCCCGCAAGTGGCAGCAGCCACCACTGCTGCGTCTGCCAGACCAGGGCGCCGGCCACTGCGGCACCGGCACCCACGTAGTAGCTGGGGGCGGTCCACAAGAAGTTCGATTGCCAGACGCTCCACACCGACTTCCGATTCGCCAATGCGATCGCCGTCGCGACGATCGACGTGTTCACCAGGTAGTAGACGAGGGCGCTGGCGACCAGCGGCTTTGAAATTTCGCGCAGACGCAGATCCAGCGAACCGGGTTGCCCACCCATGTACTGGAAGGCGAGTCCGGCAGCCTTCACCGTCAGCACAAGCGCCGCCGCGTTGAAGACCGTTCGGAAGACAGGGTTGCGCCGGCGGTCGTGACCGAAGGCGGACTGAAGCCACGCGCTCACACCCGCCACGACCATCGTCAGGTCGGTGCCAATGAGCAAAAGGGCGGCGAAGTCTACGCTGTACGACACCGAGAGGGTCGACGAGCTCGCGCCGAGCGGAACTTTGAGCCGGAGACTCGACGCGATCGCCGAGGCTGCGAGAAGAGTCCCGAACAAAACTGGATTGGGTACGTGTCGCGGCCCCCACAGCGCGAGCACGGTGACGCCAGCGGCGATGATCACCGACACGAAGAGCGTCGCGCCGAGTGGTTGCGAATCTGCGCCCGCATCCGACACGCCTGCGCGCGAGCGCGCGGGCGCCGTCTTCTCCACGCGGCTGCTGCCGTCGACGTAACGCGTGATGGGCTCGCCTGCCACGTCGAACCTCAGTCCCGCTCTATCGCGCGCACCTGGTACGCGAGGAGGAGCGTTCCGTCAAGTGCGAGCAGCCCGGCGACGAATTTCGACATCGCTCCCTATGCAGCAACCGGGAAGCCAAGTGCACCCCGCGTGCTTGCAGACAGCCGAGATGCGTTTACGTGCACATATCGGCTTACCAATGCGGGATCAGCACTACTCAAAAGTGTGATCTTCCAGTCTGAGAATGTCAGAGGTTCTCAATTTGATAAGAAAGCTCCCGTTCGGGTGCCTTCTTCGTGTTCATTAATGATCATTGAGCGGACACGGCCGCTGTCTGCCACCTACTTCTTATTGCCCGCTTCGAGAATCCAGCGAGCGAGAGCGCGAAAGGCTTTGCCACGGTGTGCAACCGCGAGCTTGTCCTCTTCGCCGACCTCGGCGAGCGTTGCTCCATATGGCGGGTAATAGAAGATAGGGTCGTACCCGAATCCGCGACGCCCCACTGGCGCTGGCGCGATGACGCCTTCGACCGTTGCCGTTGTTTCAAACGCGATCGCATCCCCCTGCACGACAGACAATGCGCACACGAAACGAGCGGTCCGCGGCCGATCGGGGTGGCGGGCCAGTCGTTCGAATATGGCGGCGAATCGCTCCGGGTACGACGCGTCGGGCCGCAGGAACCTCGCCGACTTCACACCCGGCTCACCGTTCAGGGCATCGATCACGAGGCCGGAATCCTCGGCGACGGTCAGCGCTCCCGAGTGCTTTGCGTAATAACGAGCCTTCAGCCGCGCGTTATCTTCAAAGGTGTCGCCGGTCTCTTCAGGCTCCGCGACCGGTGCGAGATCGGCAAGCGTGATTAGTTCGGCAGGGGCGCCTGCCAGCAACGAACGAATCTCGCGGATCTTGTCGCGATTGGTCGTGGCGATGAGCAGCCGCATCGTCAGCCCGTTATGCGGCTTCCGGCGCAGATCTGGTGTCAGTTCTGTTTTCCAAGATACTGGCCGACCAGACCTCGTTGCAGCGCGATGAGTTGCCGGATTCCCGTGTCGGCGAGGTCGAGCAGACGATTGAGCGCTTCACGCCCAAAGGGCAGGGCTTCCGCAGTGCCTTGCAACTCGATGTACAGTCCCGCCCCGGTCTTGATGACGTTCATGTCGACGTCGGCCTTGGAGTCCTCGGCGTAAGCCAAATCCAACATCGGCTCGCCGCCGACGATGCCGACGCTGGTTGCAGCGACGAAGTCGGTCACCGGTATCGTGCGAATGAGATCCTGCTCGCGCATCTTGTTGATCGCGAGCACGAGTGCGACAAAGGCGCCCGAGATCGATGCCGTACGCGTGCCGCCATCGGCCTGGATCACATCGCAGTCGAGCGTGATCGTTCGTTCGCCGAGCTCTTCCAGTTTGGTCACCGCACGCAGCGACCGACCGATGAGGCGCTGAATCTCCTGCGTGCGGCCGCCGACCTTGCCGGCGCTGGCTTCACGCTGCGTGCGCGTGGTCGTCGCACGCGGCAGCATGCCATATTCGGCCGTCACCCAGCCTTTGCCCGTGTTGCGGCGAAACGGAGGCACGCGATCCTCGACGCTGGCGGTGCAGATCACCTTTGTCTTGCCGGCTTCAACCAGCACCGAGCCCTCGGCGTGAATCAGGTAGTTGGGAGTGATACGTGTTGGTCGGAGCTGTTCCGGAAGGCGGCCGTCTGTTCTCATTGAATGAACACTGTAATGCAATTACTTCTCGTCCGTCTCCCTCACCAGTGAATCGTTTCGTGTGAGCGGACGACGAAGGTCGACGTGTCCCGCGATCGTGTCCGCTTCCTTGCCGTCCACGAGGATCTGCACGCGGCGAACGGCCGGCAGATTGGCCGCCACAGCATTGACGATGGCGTAGACCGTCAGGAGTTCGTTGAGGGATCCGCCCGGATGCGCACGAACGACCTCGGCGCTGAGGTCCACGAACGCATCCCCTTTATCGGTGACGTAAAGGGCGCGCAACGTCGTGCCCATCGGGATGACGCTGACGAACGGGGCGGGCGGGGTTTCTGCCAGCTGCGCCGTCAGGATCTGCCGGCCCTGATCGACGACGGTCTCGGCCAGTGGTACGTCGCGTCGCACGGGAGCGAGCGACTGGCCATCGGGCGCACCAAAGAAGAGCGTCGCTGTGATGTGCGCGGTTTCCTTCGGAGACACCGGTGCGCTCGCGACCGGCGTCTCCGCAGGCACGGCGCGCGGCGGCGCATACATGCGCGCGATGCTGATCGCGATGAGCACCAGGGCGGCAAGTCCGCCGATGAATGCGAGCCACCAGACCCGCATGCTCATGGCGTCTGCGACTCCTCAGACCAGGCGCGGAAACGGACGATGGCGCTGAACACCGCCTGCGCCACTGTTATCTTGAAGTCGTCCGTTTTCAGCCGCGCCTCCTGCTGCGGGTTCGTCAGGTAGGCGACCTCGACGAGCGCGGCCGGCATGTTGGCCGCCGCGAGCAGACGCATGGGCGCCTGACGGACCGGATGTCCGCTCATCGGGACCTGTCGTTGCAGTTCCTCTTGCAGCACGCTGGCGAGAACGGACGACTCGTCGAGGTGCCGCGCCTGCGCGAGGTCCCATGGAATCAGGTCCAGGCGCCGCACGCCGCCACCGAGCGCCGGGAGCGATGCTCCCTCGGCCGTGGCCACCCGCACCACTTGCGCGCTTTCGCGATCCAGCTGGAGATGGAAGATCTCGGCGCCCGATTGTTCCGGCACGCGCGAGCCGTTGACGTGAAGGCTGATGAGCAGATTCGCCTTGCCGTTGTTGGCAACGGCGGCCCGTTCGTCGAGGCCAAGGGCGCGATCGTCTTCTCGCGTCATGATCACGCGCAGACCCAGCCGATTCTCGATCATCGCGCGCAGACGACGGGCGATGTCGAGCGTCAGCTGTTTTTCCTCGATACCTTTCGGGCCGCGAACACCGACATCGTCACCCCCATGGCCCGGGTCAATCACTATCGTTTGCCAGTTCCGGGTCGCGACAATCGATACGGGAGGAACCGGTTCCGGGGCGCGCGGTTCGGCATCGGGCGATCGTGGTTCGTTGGGCGGGGCCTTGGACTCTGACGTGGCGGCAGCAGGAACTTCGATTGCGACGTGCGCGACATTATTAGCTGTTGTGACCGTCGCGCGTGGCAGTCCGGCTGCGTCCGTCAGGGTGACGACAATCTGATTCGGTTGGTCGCCCTGGCGAATCAGCTGAACGAGGCCTCCGCCGGTCGCGGAAGGAAAGTCGAGGGCGTCGGCGTCGACCCGTACTATCAGCCGTCCTGGCTCTGTGCCGACTGTAACAGCGGCCGCAGGAGCGACGTCGATCGACGCGCGCGTTGGCGGACCCGCGGAGTCGATATTCGTGGTCACGCGCGGCAGCCTCACATCCCCGACGACTACGAGTCTCGATGCTCGCCGCAGCTCGATACGCTGGTCGTAGATGGACGCCAGCGCCACGGACAGGAACTCGATCGGGACCAGCCAGCGGTTCCCTGCTCTGATCACCGGAGAGGGCAGGGACACGACGCGTCCGTCAACTGAGGCCATCGGCCGATTCGCCGAAGCAACGATGGTGCGGCCACGGTATGACACCGTGACTCCGCCGGCCAGCGTATCTTCCTTGACGGTCACCCGGAACAGGCTTGCCACATCGTCGAGCGCGACGACTTCCCGGCCGGCCTGGACGGTGGTCGGGATCGGCCGCCGGCCCTCACGCGACACCAGTGTGAGCGGTGTGGCCTGCGTCAGGTCCTGGCCACCTGTGCCGGCGACGAACGCCAGGATGAGGATTGTGACGGCAAGAGTGCGGAGCTGCACTGCTTCACATGATCGCATTCGTGCGCCCGCGTCGCAATGGATGAACTCGCGTTCAAGGTTCAGATTCATGTCGACTCCGAACCTGGAACCCAGAACCTGCAACGTCGAACGTGAACTTAGAACACGAACTCGGAACTCGGAACCCGGAACGTGGAACTGCACCCATTCGGTGTAAAGTGTCGTTACTTATCCAGCCAGGCCGGAAGGAGGGGTTATGAAGACGTTCCCGCTCGCGCTCGTGCTCATGCTGGCTTCGGCGCCGTTGGTCTCCGGCCATCACTCATTCGCTGCGCACTATTTCGAAGAACAGTCGGTGACGGTTCAAGGGACGCTGGTCGAGTTCGACTATAGCGCCCCGCACGCGTGGGTCCATCTGACGGCCGCCGACGAGCGCAGCGGTTCGCAGCGATATTCAGCCGAATGGTCGAATCCGAATCGGCTGTCTCGCGATGGCATCACCAAGGAAACCCTCAAGCCTGGTGATGTCGTCAT
>Ga0111539_10005591_pt1 | contig 16258 bp, 7 predicted proteins | sample RhiMethybrSRZTD1_FD_79667 | JGI IMG/M metagenome (GOLD analysis project Ga0111539, IMG submission 79667) | Populus rhizosphere microbial communities from Tennessee, USA - Rhizosphere MetaG P. TD hybrid SRZTD1 (version 2) (version 2) | ecosystem: Host-associated > Plants > Roots > Rhizosphere >... | reverse complement strand
TGCGGCATAGACGAGCGCGGGAGCAGGAAGCGCCGCCAGTTCGCGCGCGATGGCCAAACGCTCGGCGAAACGCGTCAGGATTGCGCGCTCATCGTCGCTGCGCCGGTCCGCGGTCACGGCGAGAGCTTTGCGCACGTCCTGGGGCAGGCTCGCTGCGCGAGAAGGATCGTCCGCCGAGCTGGTGGATACGCGGAGCTTGCCAATCACGTGGCTGCCGCCATGGAGCTGCTGGATCACGAGCGCGAGCGTCGATCCGGGCGGCGGGACGACGCGCGCGGGCAGCTCGAAGACTGCCTGGTGGTCCTCGGACTCTTTGGGATGGATCCCCCACGCGGTGCTCTCTTTCCCGTCGAGAGCGTGCGCGATGGTCCAGCCCTCTTGCTCGAAGTCCGCGGTCGGCGCCTGGAGCGCGAGCGGCTGGCCCGCGGCGGCACCGGGGGCGAAAATCCGGAGCGAGACCTCCGAAAGGTGGAAGTTGCCGTTGTCCGCGCGCCCTGGCCCGCCGGCGGGAAGCGAGGAGTCCGCGAGCACCTCGATGCGCATTGCCGTGAGGCCCTCTGCAGGCGCAGGCCAGGTGAGCGTGTAAGTGTCGCGCTCGGGCCGGGCACCCCCCGCAAGGTAGGAGCCGTCGCTCTGCCGGCTCAGCGTCGCTCCGCCGGCCGAAGTGAACGTTGTGGCTTCGACGACGCGCCAGGCGACCTGCTCGGCGGCGAGGCCGCGCTCCCAGGCCGCCTCACGCTCGACGAGAGCGGCGGTGAGGACGTCGTCGCGGCTTGCCGTGTCCAGACGGCGGAGCCGGGCGGCGAGCTCACGGCGCTTCCGATGCACGCTGGGGTCCGGATCGTATCTGCGGTTCGCTTTGTCGACGCCCGCGAAGTCGGCTTGCAGCGAGTAGTAATCCTCCGTGGAGATCGGATCGAATTTGTGATCGTGGCAGCGCGCGCACTGAATCGTCACGCTCGCGAAAGTCTGCATGACCTCGCTCACGACGTCATCGCGGTCGATATAGCGCGCGATCTGCCGATCGATCGTGTCGTCCCGGATGTCGCGCAGGGAGCTTTCGTCCCAGGGTCCACAGGCCAGGAACCCAAGTGCGACGACTGCGGCCGGATCGTCCGGGTAGAGCACGTCGCCGGCGATTTGGTCCTCGACGAACCGCGCGTAGGGCTTGTCGGAGTTGAATGCGTTGACGAGGTAGTCGCGGTACGGCCAGGCGTTCTCGCGGATGCGATCCTGATCGTGACCGTGCGTCTCGGCGAAATGCGCGACGTCCATCCAGTGGCGCGCCCAGCGCTCCCCGTAACGCGGAGAGCCGAGCATGCGATCGACCACGCGTTCGTAGGCGAGCGGGTCCCCGTCGTGGACGAACGCGTCCAGCTCGGCTGGCGAAGGCGGAAGGCCGAGAAGGTCGAAGGACAGCCGCCGGAGGAGCGTTGCCCGGTCGGCTTCGGGCGCGGGGTCGAGCCCTGCTGCCGCGAGGCGCGCCAGCACGAAGCGGTCGATCGGGTGAGACACCGGAGCGCCGGGTGGAGCCTCCGGGACTTCGACTTCCCGGATCGGCTCGAGCGCCCATCCCGCCCGACTCTCGCTCGCGGGCGGCGCTGCGCGGGCAAGTTGGAACGACGCCGCGAGTGCGAACGCGGACACCACGGTCCAGCGGCCGCTCGCGTAGCTTCTCCATTGGCCTCGCGCCTTGCGCCCTCGCATGGGCCATCAGTTTACGGCACAGCGAGCAGCGCGGGAATGCCGAGAAGTGGCAGCATCTGCCTGCCGCGGCGCTAACTCAGCGTGGATCTCCGCCCGGAGGCGCTGCGCTCGGGGTGGGACGCGAAGCCAGAAGGGCGTCGATGACCGCCTCCGGCTCTCCGCCGGCAATCACCAGCCCGCGGTGGGCGGGGCGGACGAAACCCTCGGCCACCGCACGGTCGAGCAGCTCGAGGAACCCGTCGAAGTAGCCGGCGATGCTCACGAGCGCGCACGGCTTGGCGTGCAGGCCGAGCTGCGCCCACGTGACGACTTCACAGAACTCTTCGAAAGTCCCGAGGCCTCCCGGCAAGGCTACGAACGCGTCGGAGAGGTCCGCCATCAACGCTTTGCGCTCGTGCATCGACCCCACGACGCGCAAATCGCTCAGCCCCCAGTGCGCGAGCTCGCGGGTCGCCAGGGCTTTCGGGATCACTCCGATCACTTCGCCTCCCGACTCGAGCGCGGCGTCGGCGACGATGCCCATCAGGCCCACGCTCCCGCCGCCGTACACGAGACCGATGCCCCTTCGCGCGAGCGATCGGCCGACCGTCCTCGCGGCGTCCGCGTACTCGGCTCGGGCCCCGGAGCTCGAGCCGCAGAAGACGCAGATCCTGCGAAGGCTCGGAGAGTCCGCCACGCGCGCCTCCGTCACCCGCCGAGGATCACGCGCAGGAGGCCGCCGTCCGGCACGACTCGCGGGGCGATGCCGTTGACGACGATGCGGACGTCCGGCCAGGCCGCTTTGCGCAGCTCGAGAAAGGCTCCCGGCAGAGCGGGCCCCTGATGCGCGACGTCGAGACGCTCATCGGCCTTATCGATCGTGACGTGACCCGGCAGGCCGCCCGCGTCGAGCCGCAGAGCGGCTTCTCCTCGCCAGCGGATCTCGGTGCCGTGGAAGAGCGCGGCGGACTCGAGCGTCGCCCCCGAGTTCGATGACACGCAGGCGAAGGCCCCGTCGCTTTCCAGGTCCCCGGCGGGAAGCAGGCTGCGGGCGGCCAGGACGGAGCCCGCGCGCGGCTGCAACCGCCGGCAAAAAAAGTCCTCGCGCGTCCCATCCCGGTGGCGAAGCACGCCCGCGGTGGGAGTCTCCTTCGCGCCGCCTTCGGGGGCGATCGTCAAGGTGTCGAGCTCGGGAGGAACGTCAGCCCGGTCGAGCAGCGGCACGAGCACCGTGGCGAGGTGCAGTGGAGCGTCGCCTTCTCGCTGCAGCCAGACGACGGGGGCCGGCTCCTTCACGCCGGACTGGAAAGCCACCCACCCCTGAGGGGCGGCCGCGGCGTCTCCCTCAAAGCCGCCGGGCAGTAGAGCGGCGTCGAGCGCGTCCCGATCGAGCGGAAGAATCGCCAGACCGGAGCCGTCCGGCATCCTGCACTCGAGCGTCCCCGTAGCCGCGTTGCGCATCGCGACAGCTTGCGGATGGAAGTGGAAGAGCGCTCGCGCCTCGTGGCGGCCGCGCCCCTCGAGCCGGTCGACGACGAGCCACCAGCGTGGCTTGCGGAAAACGATCTCCCTACGGTGCACGACGGGCTCGCGGAGTCGGCGGTATCCGGTGTGGTAGCCCGCCGCCACGTCCAGAGATCCGCAGCTCGTCCACTCGATGGGCCGGGCCGCTGCCGGCCGGTAGACGCCTCGCAGTCCTTGCAGCAGGCTCTGGTCTGTTCCGTCGACGAGGAGTGTGTTGTGCGCCGAGGTCCCGCGGAAAAAATTCCGCCAGCGCTCGCCCAGATGGGCGCTGTACATACCCGGGTCCACGAGGACGTGGCTGCCTCCGACCGCGATGTCAATGGAGAGGGCGTCGGCGTGTCCGTGGCCCGGCACGACGGAGTCGCCGAAGGGGCCGCAGTCGAAAACACAGTGGAGCGGGACAGCGCCCGGCGTCTCCGCCTCGAGCACGTAGTATCCGCCATTCGGAAAAGCGCGGGAATGACGCGTCCGCCGAGGCGCTGCGTTCCGGCAAGCTTCGAGCAGACCGCCCTCGAGGCCGAGCGATGCGAACAGCCACAGGAGGTTCTCGTCCGCCCGCGCAGGAGCATCGATCCCCGGAGCCGAGAGGAGCACGCGCGCGCCGAGCGGAGCGTCGTAGCGCTCGTGCCTGTCCCCGTTCGATGCATCGCCCAGGAGGGGCCGGGAGCCATCGGCCCGCGTGATCGCCGCCTGGAAGATGCACAGGCCCACGAGCCGCACCAGCGCGGTGCAGTAATCAGAGCTCCTTTCATCGCGTCCGGCCAGCCGGAGCACCACGAGGTGCTCGAGGAGCTCGCTCGCGACGATAGCGTGGTAGAGCGACGAGCGCTCCGAATGGACACCGTCGGGCAGCACCTGCCGCTCGAGTTCGCGGTGGAGCGTCTTCAGGCCATCGCGCTCCCACTCGCCGGCGCCGGGGAGGCCAGGGTAGAGCAGCCCGACCATCGCCAGCGCCCGGGCTTCGAGCAAGAGGTGGTTGTTCCAGGCGTGCCGCTCGAGGTGCTTCTTGAGGAAACGCGCGTGACCGAGCAGACCTCGGAGGAAGAGCTCATGTTGACTTGCAAGCAGGCTCGGGGATGCGGCGAAGTGCGCGTGCGCCCAGGCCCAGTTGGAGATTCGCACTCCGACCTCGAAGATGCTCCGCCACGACGGCGACTGAATCTGGGGCGGGTTCGCATCCATCCAATCGGCCAGCAGCTCGAGGAAGGCCCGCGCGTAGCGTTCGTCCCCCGTGTACCAGTACGCACGGCCCAGGACAGGGAAGAAGTGGTGGCGGTTGAGGTCCCAGGTCCAGTCCAGGTTGCCGCCGGGCCGGTGCTGCCAATCCACGGGCCCGTCGAAGCGCACTTCATGCCCGCGGTAGCGGAATCGTCGATCGCAGGCAGCGTCCGCCTCGGCGATCGTCCGCAGCCGCTGCTCCTCCGGCACCGCGCGCACGATGGCGTCGCGGCGCGAAGCGTCGTCGAGCGGCCGAGCGTCTACATCTTGACCCGGCAGCGCGGAGGATGGCTTGATTGCGGCGCCCAGCTCGGCCGGCAGAGGCCAGCTCGATCCTCCCTGAAAGGTGGCGAGCAGCCGGCCGGCTCTCCACCTCGAGTACTCCCAGATGTAGCGCGGCCCCCGCGCCAGAAAGGCGGACGTCCGCATCCAGGGAGTTACTCGGTCGTGGGGCATGGGAAGTGTCTGCGAGGCGGCAGGGCCGCGAGATGGTAGGGTATTTCACGCAACCTCGCTGGCTCCTCCTACCGAAAAAACGCTCATGCATGGCGATCTCTCGGGCGGTCTCGTCTACATTATCGTCGCAATCGGGGGCGAAGATGAGGTGCCAGCGGCACGAGCGATCGGGCGCCGGCTGATCTCCGCCGCGAGGTCCGCCGCAATGTCCGCCGGTGGGCCCGGGGCGGCGGGCGGACCCGAAGCGCAAGGCGAAGCAAAGTCGCTTCCGGGAATCCTGTGGGGTTTCGTGCCGTTCCGGCCCGACGGGGCGGGACCCGGTGATCGTCTTTCGTACGCAGCGCGCGAAGGAAAAGAAGTCGTCCTGCGCGGAGATCCCGTCTGGCGCGAGGCGCTGAGCGGGCGGCCTTGCACGGCCGCTGTGCTCCTCGACGTGTGGGGATCGCAGGGGGCGGTCGGGGCGGCGCGAGCCCTCGACAACATGTCTCTCGCGCTCCTGTCCGACGCAAACACCGGCGAGCTCCACGTCCTCACGGACCGCATGGGCGGCATCAGCCTCTACCGCGCGAACGTGGACGGCTTCGACGTCTTCGCCTCATCGTATCTCGCGCTTTCGAAGCTTGTTCCGCGCCGCGAGATCGACGGCGACGCGCTCGCTTGCTTCTTTCACCTCGGCTATTTCCCGGACCGCCGCACCGCCCTCCGCGCGGTGTCGGTCCATCCCCATGCGACGGCCACGCGGATCCGGGCCGGGCGCGTCACGACGGAGCGCTACTGGCATCCGCACACTGACATCGGCTCCCGCGAAAAGCCCGACGCGCAGCTCGAAAGCGTGCTCGAGGCTTTCAACGGCACGGTGCGGGAGTACGCGGCCGGGCATCAGAACATGCTCCTCGCCATGACGGCGGGACTCGACTCGCGCACGGTGGTGTCGAGCCTCCTCCACCAGAGCATTCCTTTCCAGCTCTACACGCACGGCTTCCCGGACTGCTGGGAAGGGCGGCGGGTGCAGTCGATCGTACGGCGCCACGCCTTACCCCATAGGTTCCTCCCGCTCGCAGAGGAGTTCACTTCGCGGCTGGATGAGCTCTCTCGGGAGTCATTCCGGTGCACGGAGGGCACGATCTCTGCGATCGAGAAGAGCCACCTCATCCACGTGCAGTCGCTGCTGCGCGAGGCGACGGGGCCGCAGACGGCGCTGCTTCTCGGCGGCGGTGCGGGGATGCTCAAAGGCACGTTCTACCGGCTTCTCGCCGAGCGCGATCGCTACGCCCCGAGCGACGTGGCCGCCTACCTGCGGTGGAACTTCACGAAGAAGCTGCCGGCGATTTTTGCTCCGGAAGTTCCGGCCACGAGCTCCGCCCCTCTCGATGCCTTCGTGGTCGCAGCCCTCGAGGAGTGCGGGTCGGGAACTTTTTTCCAGCGGCTCGACTATCTCTACCTCGTGCGCTACCGGCGCTGGGCCGGCGGTGTGAAGCACATCTACCGCCACTTTTTCCCTACCCGCGAGCCCTTCATCAGCGCCCGCCTTCTCGAGGTGCTCTTCGCGCTCGACCCCGCGATCAAGAAGGCGCAGCAGCCGCATTACGAGATCCTCTCCGCGAATTTCCCGGCGCTGCAGTTCGACCTGACGAACAAAATGACTCCCGCGCTGCCGCTCAACTGGCGAACGGCGCACCGGTTCCTTCCGAGCCTCGGGTGGCGCGCGAAACAGGTGATGCGCGGTTTCAGCCGGCGCTTCCTGCCGTGGGAGCTCTTTCCGCTCGTGGACTACGTCGACTACTCCCGGTGGATCGGCCTCGCGAGCGGGCGAAGGCTCCTCGAAGAGCTGCTCGACCCTTCCCGCATGCAGAGCGCGGTCCTCTACGACGGGCCGAAGCTGCGGGCCTGGCTCGACCGTGAGCGAGAGCGAGGCTGGAGCTCTTTCCCGCTGCTCGACAAGATGTGCACGCTCGAGATGTACTTCCGGGAGATCTCGCCGCCATGAGTGACGTCCCAGCCAAGGGGCCGATCGCCTACATCTCCCATTACCTTCCCGCCCTCACGCAGACTTTCGTCTATCGGGAGATCCTCGCGCTGGAGAAGGCGGGCTGGAAAGTGCACCCTTTTTCGCTCCGGCGCCCGACCAAGGGCATCTCGGAGGAGGCGAAGGAGCTTGCCGGGCGGACCTTTTATCTCCTGCCTCCGCGATGGGCCCTCTTCCTCCTGCGGCAGGTGCAACTTTTCGCCGCGCACCCGCTCAAGTACTGCCGCATTCTGCTGGGGCTCGTGCTCGGCCGCGGCGATACGCTCCGCGCGCGCGTCCACGGGCTGACGCACTTCTTCGGGGCCATGTACGTCGTGCCCGAGATGCGCCGCGCCGGTGTGCGTCACGTTCACGCGCATTTCGGTCAAAACCCGGCGACGATCGCCCTGGCCGCCGCCGAGTACCTCGGCATCCCGTTCAGCATGACGATCCATGCGCGCGACCTGTTTGTCGACACGCACCTCCTCCGGACGAAGCTCGCGAGAGCGCGCTTCGTCGTCACGATCTCGGAGTACAACCGCCGCATCCTCGAGGAGATCGCTCCGCGGCCTTCCGACACCGAGAAAATTCACGTGCTCCACTGCGGCATCGACCTGCGCCGGTTTCCTGAGCGCGAGCCGGAGAGCGCCGCGCCGGCCTCCGATGCGCGGCCGGCCACGTTCTTCGCCGTCGGCCGGCTGGTGGAGAAGAAAGGCTACGTTTACCTCGTCGAAGCGGCGCGCCTGCTCAAAGAGAGAGGCGTGAGCTTCGTCATCCGGATCATCGGCGGCGGGCCGGACCGCGACAGCCTCGCGGAGCGCATCGCGGCACTCGGCGTCGGCGACTGCGTCCGGCTCGAGGGGTCCATGCCGCAGGAGAGCCTCCTGCCGCTGCTCCGGCAGGCGGACGCATTCGTTCTGCCGTGCGTTCTCGCCCGCGACGGAGATCAGGACGGCATTCCCGTGAGCCTCATGGAGGCGATGGCCTACGGGATCCCATGCGTCTCGACCACGATCTCGGGCATCCCGGAGTTGATCGAGGACGGTCGCGAGGGCATTCTCGTCCCGGAAAAGGACCCCGCGGCGATCGCCGGAGCACTCGAGCGGCTCGCCCGGAGCCCGGGTCTACGGCGCGAGCTGGGGCGGGCGGGGCGCGCCAAGGTGGAGCGAGGCTTCACCCTCGAGGGGCTCGCCGAGGCGCTCGGCTCGCTTTATCAGAAGTCGATGGTCAGTGTACCCCCCGCCGGCGCCGCCACGAAGTGACGCCAGCTGCGCTCGTCCGGGCCGCGCAGCAGTTGAAAGTGGCGGCTGGCGGAGGGCGAGCTTATTCTCTTTTTTGAGCCGGAAGTTAACGCGGGCGCCAGACAAGTTTGGGTGGAAAGTCTGGCCACACTCGAAGGAGGCGTCATGCTAGCGAGAGTTCACGTCCTCAGAGCCATCGGGATCCTCGTGGCCGCCTGCGCCGCCGCCGGTGCCGTCGTCATTGCGACCCCGGCGAGGGCTCAGTCCTTCGACTGCACGGGGATACCGACGTCGGTGGGCGAGGAGCTCCGCGCCGAGCTCGTCCTGTCGAACTTGACGAAGCCCGTGGACGTTCAGGCGCCGCCCGGCGACACGGAGCGCCTTTTTATCGTCGAGCAGCGGGGCCTCATCCTGATCCTCCGTCTCGAAAATGACAGCCTCGTGTCGCAGCCTTTCCTCGACATCGTGGACAGGGTGGACGACGGAGGCGAGAAAGGCCTGCTGGGCCTCGCGTTTCACCCGAACTACGCGGAGAACGGCAATTTCTTCGTGAACTACACCCACACCGGCGGCCCGACCAGCTTGCAGACGACGATCGCCCGGTACCATGTCTCCGCGACCGACCCGAACGTCGCCTCCACGGACGAGACCCCGCTCCTCACGTTCGACCAGCCCTACTCGAATCACAACGGCGGACAGCTCGTATTCGGCCCCCTCGATGGGTATCTCTACGCCTCGACAGGGGACGGTGGCGATGCCGGCGACCCCGAGAACCGCGCGCAGAATCCACAGGTCTACCTGGGCAAGCTGCTGCGGTTCGACGTCGACGGGGGCTCGCCCTACGCCATCCCGTCAACGAACCCCTTTGCCGGCGACGACGGCATGCTGGATGAGATCTGGGCCCTCGGCCTCAGGAATCCGTGGCGTATCGCTTTCGATCCGCAGACGGGCGACCTCTACATCGCCGACGTCGGCCAGGACGACTGGGAAGAGCTCGATTTCCAGCCCGCCTCGAGCTCGGGCGCCGAGAACTACGAGTGGAAAGTCCGCGAAAGCAACCACGAGTTCCGCCCGACGGTCGACTACGGCCCTGGCTCTCGAGTCTCTCCGATCCTCGAGTACCCCCACAGCGGCGGCGCCTACAACGGCTGCTCGATCACGGGCGGCTTGGTCTACCGGGGTTGCAGCATGCCGGACCTGCGAGGAACATATTTCTTTGCCGATTACTGCAGCGATTTCATCCGTTCGTGCCGCGTCGTGGACGGCAAAGTGACGGCCCTCAAGAACCGCACCGCCGAGCTGAATGCAGGCCTGGGCAACGACCTGATCGACGACATTTCCACCTTTGGAGCGGACGGCCGGGGCGAGCTCTACATCTGCGACCTGCGCAACACCAAGGCCGGCGAGACCTCCGCGAAGCTGTTCCGGATCGTGTCGAAGAACCCTCCCGGCGAGGCGCCGAAATTCATCCGCGGCAATGCAAACAGCGACGATGGCTACGACCTTTCCGACGCGATCAACACGCTCGGATACCTGTTCCTGGGCTCGCCGCGCACCGTTCCGTGCCAGGACGCACTGGACGCCAACGACGATGGCCTCCTGGACCTCGCCGACCCCATCTGGACGCTGAACGCCCTCTTCCAGGGCAGCGCCATGCCGCCGGCCCCGCACGCCGAGTGCGGCGTCGACCCGACGGAGGACGAGCTGGGCTGCGAAACGTCCACTTGCGGGTGAGCCGAGAGCGGCTCCGCAGGCTCAATACTTACAATCGAGACGATCCTGCGTTGGGTCGGTAGCGGCCTTGTCGGTCGGCTCCGGCAGGACCTGCTCGTGCAGGTAGAGCACGCTCAAGAGGTTGATCGCGTCGGAGAGGTCGACCTCGCCATCGTCGTTCGTATCGGCGGCGTCGGAGCACGAGAGCCCGCGCAGACCGTAGAAGAGATAGCCGAGGATCGCGACCGGGTCGCCGATCGAGACCTCGCCGTCGCGGTTAGCGTCGCCCCGCACGAAGAGTCCGGGCGTTACGGGGGGCGGAGGCGCGCCGGCCGGCGTCGCATTCGGGTCGTCCGAGATCCAGAAACGGATGACTTCTCGATTCCGGTTGCCGGCGTTGTCCTCAACGGAAACGCCCAGCAGGTAGAGTCGATCCTTTTGCACGCCGGGGAGCGAGATCCACGCTACGGAGCTGGCCTCATCCGTCCGCGGCACGACGCCGAACACCGGGATCAGCTGCACGCCGTCGCTGAGGTCATCGTCGATCAGGACCTCGAGCGTGTCCCATTTGACGCCACTTTCCGCGTCCGCGAGCCCCACGCGGACCACTCCGTCGAACGACGGGTTCCAACCGCGCACCGGCGTGCCGATGCTCACGACCGGCAGACCGTTGTCGTCCGTGTAGCGGTAGCCGGCGTGGATCGGCGATGTGAAGTCGAGAGGACAGCCCAGGTCGATCCACCGCGCGATCGTGCGCACTTCCTCCGGCGTAGCGCCGTGCGGCTTCGCGTGCGGGGTGAAGTCCAGGTCGTCGTCGCGGTCCCCGTTCTGGCGGCCGTCCAACCGCTGGCCAAAGAGCTTCCACACGAGAAAGCTCTGCCGCGCCTGGTTCGCGCGAACGTACTTCGAAAGCTGCGGATAGACGTAGCTGCCGCCGGGGGGCGGGCCGCCGTACCTGCCGTCGTCGTCCTTGACGAGCCGGAAATAGGGATCGTCGCTCTGGGTCCTTCCGTCGACAGCGAAATCCGTGAGCGAACGGTTGTCGGCCGTGGCGTGGCAGGTAACGCAGCGCGATCGGAAAATCGGCAGGATGTCGCGGTTGTACTCCACGTCGACCATGCCCGGAGGCAGCACTCTTACCGTCGGATTGCCCTGGTCGACCGCCTCGAGAATGGGAGTGCCCAACGTGAGGTCCCAGATGCCGTCTTGCACCATGGGGTGCACGGCGTCGATACCGACCGGGTGGAGCGGCAATCGCTTCCCCGCAGCGGTGCCTTCGAAGGCGAGAGGCGCCGTCGAGTGCGCGTGGCAGCCGCCGCAGTCAGCTCGGGCCTCGCCCGGCACGGCCGCGCGCCAGGTGAGCTCGCTGAACAGGGTCATGCCGTTCTTGTCGATGCCCTGGAAGAAAAACGGCGTGTTCGCCGGAATCTTCAAGAGGAAGGATGTGTCCGGATCGCCTTTCGGATCGAGCAGGACGCCGCCCTTGTCGTCGGTCTTGCGCACGGGCACCTCCCCCAGGATCTTCCATCGCTCGTGATGCACCGAGCGGAAACCCTCGACGAAGCGATCTTGCCGTGAGTCCGGCAGCAGGTGCACGACGGCTTTGTGCTCGATCGGATCCTCGAGCTTGTCGATGGGCTTACGAAAGGGCTTGGGCACGGCGCCCACGACGCGCACGGCGTAGATATCCGCGTTCTTGACGGCGCCGGCGTCGGTCCCCTGGATCTTCCAGGTGCCCGAGTGCTGCTCGCGGCCCTGGCTCGGCCGGAATGGGTCGCCGCCCACCGTCGACGACTCACGATTGTAGAGGGAGCTCGTGCCCACGAGCGCGTGCGCCTCGCCGACGGCCAGCCGGTCGTCGGACGGCGTTGTGGAGCTGATCCACGGCAGCGTTTTCGGCTCGATCTCTCCGTGCACTTCGGAGTAGGTCACCACCGGGCGTGGCCAGATCGCGTTGTAGTCGGGGCTCGAAAGGACTTTGACGAGCTGCGACGCGTTCGTCGGGTCCGTCACATAGGCCGACTCCGCGTTGGGGATGAGGTAAATGCCCGAATGGAGCACCTGGTCGTCGCCTTGCGTGCACGTGTTGTTGTGGTTCACGCCGCCGGTCGAGTAGGCCACGAGGAGGGCTCCGTCGGGAGCCGCAGCCGGCATGCAGTACTTGCCGCTGCGGTGGGGCGCGAGGCAATCGTCGGGGAACGTGTGCGGCGTGACCGAGACCCAACCTTTGCGGTCGTAGTTGCGGTACGAGATCGAGTAGCCGTTGTAAGTATTCTTCGCGGGCGAAGGCGACCGTGTGTAGGCGGGGTCGGAAATCTCGAGTGGGAACCTCACGAGGTGCCCGAAGCCGAAGTTGTAGCTCGGATAGTACTGCGCGGTGACGATGGCGCCGTCCTCGAGCTGCGTGGCGAAGTGGTCCACGTTCTTGTGGTGGTCGTGCGGCTCGGTGATTGCGACGAGGCCGGATCCGTCCGGGTGCATCGCGTAGAGCGTGGTCATCGCGTACTGGAACTTGCCGCCCGCGTCGTCCCAGTTGGAGAAGAGCAGCCTGCCGTCTTTCAGCACAATCGGATGCTGGACGAGGTGGAGGTTGCCATTCCCGACGCAGCGCATATTCGACAGCTCGGAGGTCGACATGCTGCCGTCGTGGTCGTCCATGACGTAGATCTGGCAGATCGTCACGGACCAGGGGTTCGTCACGCTGAACGCCGTGCCCGGTCGCGCAGGGACCAGGGCGCCTCGGTTCGAAGTGAAAGCGATCTTGCCGCCTGGCAGGAGCGCCGGCCCCATGTCGCGGATCGAGAGGTATCTGCCGAGGTCGTCGGCCGCATCGTCATTCCCCTTGTGGTAGCGGCCCGTGAAGCCGTCGTCGAACGTCAGCTGGATTTCATGGCTGTCGGGGGCGTCTCCACCGATGCGCATCTTGAAGAGGTGACTTGGGCTGCGGACGTTCTTGGCGTCCAGCATCTTCGTGTAGTAGACCCATTCGCCGTCGAACGAGATCACGGGGTCCTGCACGCAGCAGTCCTCGCACTCGACGAGCAGCTCCTGGGATCCGTCGGGGTGGAGCAAAGCCAGGTCGGCGCCGGGCTCCGCGCGGAACGGATCCTCACCTTGCGGCAACATCACGACCGTGTCATCTCCCCGCCGCGGCCACCGGACGTAGACGATGTCGTAGTCCACATTCGCAGTGGCGGCGGTGGCGGCTTCGGTCCCCACGTAGCTAAGGATCAAAAAAGATCCCAAGAGAATGCGATGTGCATGCATAGTTCGAGGGGCACGCCCAGAATGCTGGCGCGTCGATTTCATTTTTTTCTCTCTCTCCGATCTGGGTGCGACAGACGCACTACCGCTCGAGGCGCATGGCCTCGAAGCCTCTCTCATCCGCCGGTGCCGCTCTCGCCAGAATCCCCACCGCTGGAATGGATGCTCGCCGACTAGGGCCTCAGACCCAAGGGAGCGAGCAACTCGCTGACGCGCGTCTTTCCTTCCGGAAAGCTCGAGTCAACGAAGTTCCAACCGACGGATTCCCGACTCGACGACCTCTTCCTCGATTCGACGACTGCGGTTCGGCGACCAATAACGGTCCGGCGATCTTGAACCTTGAAACGACAGCGCGCCGAGAAAACCCAAACCCTCCGTTGACGTTGAGGGCTCGCCTATGAAACCGTCCGAGGCTCCATCTGTCCACCTAAAAAATGCCAAAAGGAATCCGGGGTAGAGCTCGAGCGGAGTCGGGCCGGTGCGCGGCGATTTTCCGCGCGCTTCTCCGATTCTTCCCGACGACCGACCGAGCCAGCGATCGAGCTTAAGGCAGGAATTTGCGGAGCTCTTCGAGAACCTGCTTCGGCGCTTCCTGGTTCGGGACATGGCCGGCGTCGAGCTCGACCAACTTCGCGTTGGGAAGCTCTCGCGCCAGACGGCGCCCCAGGTCGATCGGGACGGTCTGGTCGAATCGCCCCCACAAAAGCAGCGTCGGCGTGTGGATCGAGCGGAGGCGCTGTTCGAACTCCCGGATGTCTCCGGGGTCGATCGCGCGCAGCGACGCGATCATGGAGCGCCTCCGATCCCAGGGGCCGATTTCGGCGATGTAAGTATCCACCTCGACGTCCGACAGCCTCCGGACCGTGGGAGAGATCGCCTTCACGATCCAGCCGGCGGACCTCCCGAGTGGGATGGCCTGGGCTGCGCCCGCGGCCCCCGGCATCTTCGACAGCGGCAGGAAACTGGGCACGTGGTCCTTGTAGCAGATCGAATTGATGAGGACGAGGCGGTCAAGCCGCTCGGGCCAATCCTGAGCGAACACGAGCGCCACGCCGCCGCCGTAGGAGTTGCCCACGAGCGTCGCTTTCTCGACGCCGAGGGCGTCGAGCACCCCTCGCACGCGGCGCGCCTGGGCGCGCAGCGAATAGTCGACTTCCGCCGGCTTGTCGGACTCCCCCGCTCCCAGGAGATCGAGGGCGATGACGCGGCGCCCTTCAGCGAGCGGCTTCAGAAGGTGCCGCCAGTCGTAAATCGAGCCCGTGATCCCGTGGAGAAGCACCACCGCATTCTTCGGCGCCGCATTCTTCGGCACGGCAGGCGGAGCGCTCAGAAGCACAGCGGTCGGAGCGCTCAGAGGCGCGGCGGCATCGAGGGGCATCGCGGCCCCCTTGCCGTCCAGCGTGCAAATCGGCGCGGGGACGAAGCAGTCGGCTACGCAATAGCGGTAGCCGTCGACGTCGATGTCTTTCAGCACGCCTTCGGAGCGCAGGATGTCCCGGTATGGCGTGATCCGCCGGGCGCTGGACGCTCCGGGCAACCGCCGTGGAAATGAAGTCGAGACGGCAAGACAAGCGCCCAGGAGCAGACAGCGGCTGGCGATTCCCAGAGCAGCGGAGGTGTGTCGCATTGGCAATCCGTGCCGCCGAGCCGGGGTGAAGGCTCGTGCGGATCGCGGAATTATAGCGGTCAATGCAACCGGCCGGGACCACAACTATGGCCCGAGTGGGAGCCGGACCGGCAGGGCGCCGGAAGCCTCCGGAATGTCCTTCGGTTTCCCGCGAAACGCGTGGAAAAATGCTGCGCCGGCGCTCCGGACGAGCGCCGGGCGGCCGGACGCCTCCGGTGACTCCCTGAATTCGAGGTTTTGCAGGGCGATGCCGAACGCCATTCTTTGCATGACGGGCTCCGAGCTGACTCGCGGAGAGACGAGGGACTCGAACGGCCCCTACTTGGCGATGCATCTGAGCGAAATGGGCGTCCCGGTGGACGAGATCCGGCTCGTGCCCGACGACCCGCGCATCCTCGAGCACATGACAAGAACCGCGATCGAGGCCGCGGACGTCGTGATCCTGAGCGGAGGGCTCGGCCCGACGGCGGACGACCACACCGTGAGCGTTCTCGCGGCGGTCTTCGGGCAAGCGGTCGTTCGGGATGGCGAAGCGGCCACCCGCATGCTGCGTCGAGCCGCGGCGCGAGGATGGAAAGAGGCCGACCTGCCCAAGAATTATCTGAAGCAGGCGGAAGTGCTCGCCGGCGCAAAAGTGCTCCTCAATCCCGTGGGGCTTGCCCCGGGAATGATTCTCGATACGGCCCGCGGCATCGTGGTCGTCCTGCCGGGCGTGCCGCGCGAGCTCGAGGCCATGTTCCAGGAGCTCGTGGCGCCGGCCATCCGGCAGCGTTTCCACCTCGAGAAGCCCCGCATTTTCCGGGCGAAGGTGCTCGGGCAGGGCGAATCGTGGGTCGAAGCGAGGATCCAGAAGCTCGGCGTCGACTTCCGCCGCGTGGAGTACGGAATCAGCGCGAAGCCCGGCGAGATCCTGGTCAAGTTCGTCGCGCACCGGCCTGAAGACCACGCCTACCTCGACGAAGTGAGCCGCCGCCTGGTCGAAGAGTTTCGGGATGAGATCTGCGTCTTGCCCGAGGGACTCACCGACGCGAGCGGAACCGCTCACGCCATCGAGCATTCGCGCATCGTTCACGATTTGCTCGTCGGCTCGGGGCTCCGCCTCGCCACGGCGGAGTCTTGCACGGGCGGCGCCATCGCGAAGTGCCTGACGGATCACCCCGGATCGTCCGCCTACCTCGCGGGGGCCATCGTCGCCTACTCGAACGACGTGAAGCAGTCGATGCTCCTCGTGCCGGCGGAGATGCTGGAACGGCACGGCGCCGTGTCGGCGGAAGTCTGCGAGGCCATGGCGGTCGGGGCGATCGAACGCCTCGGGGTCGACATAGCGCTCGCCGTCACAGGCATCGCGGGGCCGGACGGGGGCACTGCGGAGAAGCCAGTCGGGCTGGTCTACCTTGCGCTCGCGGCCCGGGGCGTGGCCGAGAGCCGGCCGGCCGTTCAGGTCGAACGCCAGCGCTTCGTCGGGCAGCGCGACATGGTACGCCGCGCCGCCACGATCCGAGCCCTCGAGATCCTCCGGCGGTG
>Ga0111539_10005590_pt1 | contig 16260 bp, 12 predicted proteins | sample RhiMethybrSRZTD1_FD_79667 | JGI IMG/M metagenome (GOLD analysis project Ga0111539, IMG submission 79667) | Populus rhizosphere microbial communities from Tennessee, USA - Rhizosphere MetaG P. TD hybrid SRZTD1 (version 2) (version 2) | ecosystem: Host-associated > Plants > Roots > Rhizosphere >... | reverse complement strand
TGGTGCGGGAGAGCAGTGTGTGGGGGCCGCACTCGCTTCACACGGCAGAGGCCACAGATTCACGCCTGATCTTCATGCCATGGCGCAGGGTCAGGCAGCTCTCTCAGAAACCTTCGTTTCTGGAACACCCACTTGGTCCAATCGACGGAACACCCTTACCTGCTTCCAGCACGGCGCCAGGCTTAGGAGTCCATCGTCACCGACGCCACGTCATCTTCAGCCACGAGGATCGGGACCGTCGGGCCAATGACAATCACCGCCGGGTTCTCGACCTTCAAATCGGTGCCGGTGGCGAGCTCGCCGAGGCTGCAGCGGATGACCCGCTGCCGGGGCGTGGCGGCATGCTGGATGCAGGCGACCGTGGTGACGGGTGGCCGGCCGTGGTCGAGCAGGTAGGTGGCGATGCCGGACAGGTTGCCGACGGCCATGAGCAGGACCAGGGTCTCGGCCGAGCTGGCGAGGCGTGTCCAGTCAACGGTGTTGGTCGGGTCGTCCGGGTGGAGATGACCGGAGATGACGGTGAAGGACTGGGCGACGCCGCGATGGGTCAGGGGGATGCCGGCGAGCGCGGGGGCCGAGGTGACGCTGGAGAGGCCGGGGATCACCGAGCAGGGGATGCCGGCTCGAGCGCAGGCTAGCACCTCCTCGCCGCCGCGACCGAGCACGAACGGGTCGCCGCCCTTGAGCCGAACCACGTGGCGTCCGAGGCGGGCGTGGCCGAGCATCACCTGGACGATGGCGTCCTGGCTGAGCTGGTGGGAGCCGGGGGACTTGCCGGCGTCGACGAGCAGGACGCCAGGGCGCAGCTGGGCGGTGAGCTCAGGATCGGCCAGCCGGTCGGTCACTACGACGTCGGCGGCGTGAAGGGCCTGCCAGCCCCGCAGGGTGATGAGGTCGGCGCCGCCCGGTCCGGCCCCGACCAGGGTGATGCGGCCGGCCAAGGGCGAGTGCGCGGGGGCGGGGGAGTCGGTTGGGGCGAGTGCCGGCCGGCCGTTGGAGAGACTCCGGGAGAATGCGTCGAGGATGCGAGGGTGGTGCTCGGGCGCGGCCACGGCGACGCGTAGCCAGTCGGGGCCGAGGCCGGGGAAGGTGTCGCCGCGGCGGACCGCAATCCCGAGGCCGCGAAGCCGGGCCCGGACCGCCGTGGCGTCGCGGACCTGCAGCAGCAAAAACGGCGCCCGGCCTCCCGGGACCACAGTGACGCCAGGGAGGTCGTCGAAGGCGGCGGCCAGGTCGGCCCGCCACTCGGCGGTGCGGCGCGCCTGCTCGTCGGCCCAGGAGACCGCGTCGAGCTGGCTGCAGGCGGTCAGGGCCTCCAGGGCGAGGCTGTTCAGTGGCCAGGGCGGCTGGGCCGAGGCCAACTGGGCGACAAGCGCCGGGTTGGCGATCAGGTACCCGACCCGGAGCCCGGCCAGGCCCCAGGTCTTGGTGAGGCTGCGCACCACCACCAGGCCGGGGAGGTCGGTGCGGGCGGCCAAGCTGGCCGGCTCGCCGCCGACGGCGTCGGCGAAGGCCTCGTCGACGACCAGGATGCGGCCCGGCCGGACCAGCCGCTCCAGGGTCTCGACCTGGTGCAGCCGCGCCGTCGGGTTGGTCGGGTTGCCTACCACGACCAGGTCGGCGTCGGCCGGGACCAGCTCGGGGTCGAGGTCGAATGGGGGTGGGAGAAGGACCTGCCGCAGCGGCTGGTCGGCAGCCCGCAGGGCGGCCTCGGGGGCGGTAAAGGACGGATGGACGCAGACGGCCAGTCTGGGCCGCAGCCCGCGGGCCAGCAGGGTGAAGGCCTCGGCGGCACCGTTGGTGAGCAGGACCTCGGCCGGGTCGCGCCGGTGGCGGGCGGCCACCGCCGAGCGGGCCGCGTCGGGCCGCGGGTAGGCGGCCAGCCCGGTCAGCGCGGCCTGTAACCGGGCCTGCAGCCAGGCCGGTGGGTGGGGCAGCCGGACGTTGACGGCCAGGTCAAGCTGGGCGTCGCCGGCCCGCGGGTCGAGGTCGTCGTCGCCGTGGTGGTCCAGGTCGATCGCTTGTTCCCCGGCGGGGGCGGCGTCAGCGAGCACGGCGCCACCATGGACAGCCGGATCGAGTGGGATGCCGGGTTCCGCCGTGGCCATGGGTCAGACCCTCGCCGACCGGGCGGCCCGTGCCGTCCTGACCAGGCGTTCGGCAGCGCCGGGAACGCCCGCCCAGTGGAGATGGAGGTAGGAGGCGAGCAGGGTGGGGCTGGCCCAGCCGTGGCTGTTGCCGTCGGCGAGCTTCCAGGCTGGGCGGTCGCCGTGGGGCGGGTCGCTGAACGTCCGATGGAACTCGTGGCCCCGCACCTGTGTGCCCGCGGCGGCCAGCGGGGTGTCGTGCAGCGCGGTCGCTTCGTGGTAGCCGAGGTGGAGCCGTCCGGTCATGCGGGCCCGGGCTGGCAGGACTCCGCACTGGTCGCGGCCGTCGAGGGACTCGCCGAGCCACAGCAGTCCGGCGCATTCGGCCACCACCGGCATGCCGGCCCCGGCCCGCTCCCTTACCTGTTGCCGCAGGGCCGTGTTGCCGGCGAGCTGGTCGAGGTAGACCTGCGGGAAGCCACCGCCGACGACCAGCGCGTCGGTGCCCTCGGGCAGGTGTTCGGATACCAGCGGGTCGAAGGGGACGACCTCGGCGCCGGTCGCGGCCAGCAGCTCGTCGTGCTCGGCGTAGCCGAAGGTGAAGGCGCGGCCGGCGGCCACGGCGGCCCGGATCGGTGCGTCCCGCCGCGGCCGCGCTGGCGCGGAGGCCGGGGACCAGGGCGCGGCGGCCAGCGCCGGGGCGGTCCGGGCAACGGCCAGCAGCCGGTCCAGGTCGACGCCGCGGGCCACCAGCTCGCGCAGGGCCGGGAGCCAGCCGGCCACGGGCCCGGGCCGCTCGGGGGCCGGGACCAGCCCGAGGTGGCGCGAGGGCGTGTGCAGGGTGGCCTCCCGGGGGAGGGTGCCGAGCACCGGGATGCCGGCGGGGGCGAGGGCCTCCCGGAGAAGGGTCTCGTGGCGTTCGGAGGCGACCCGGTTCAGCACCACCCCGGCCAGCCGCACCCGCCGGTCCCAGCTGGCGAAGCCGTGGACCACGGCGGCGACCGACCGTGAGGTCCCGGCGGCGTCGACCACCAGCACGACCGGCGCGTCCAGCAGGCGCGCGACATGGGCCGTGCTGGCCAGGTCGCCGCGCCCGGCCGCGCCGTCGAACAGGCCCATGACGCCCTCGACCACGGCGACGTCCGCCCCGTCGGCGGCGTGGCGGAACAAGGGTGCGATCAGCTCGTCGCCGACCAGCCACGGGTCGAGGTTGCGGCCCGGGACCCCGCAGGCGGCGGCGTGGTAAGTGGGGTCGATGTAGTCGGGGCCGACCTTGTGGGGGGAGACCCGCAGCCCCCGGGCGCGCAACGCCGCCATGATCCCGGTGGCCACGGTCGTCTTGCCGTCCCCGGAGCGGGTGGCGGCGATCACGACCCGGGGCGGGCTCACCACTCGATCCCGGCCTGGCCCTTGCGGCCGGCGTCCATCGGGTGCTTGACCTTGGTCATGTCGGTGACCAGGTCGGCCGCGTCGACCAGGGCCGGGTCGGCGCGGCGGCCGGTGATCACCACGTGCTGGATGCCGGGACGGTCGGCGAGGGTGGTCAGGACCTCACCGACGTCGATGGTGCCGTTGGCGATCGGGTAGGTGAACTCGTCCAGCACCACCAGCCGGTAGGTCTCGGCGGCCAGGTCGCGCTTGACCTGCTCCCAGCCCTCCCGGGCGGCGCGGGCGTGATCCTCGGGCTGGGTCCGCAGCCAGGACCAGCCGGCGCCCATCTTGTGCCAGGTGACCGGCCCGCCGCGTCCGGTGGCGGCGTGGACCTCCCCGAGGGCCTTGAGGGCGCCCTCCTCGCCCACCCGCCACTTGGGGCTCTTGGTGAACTGGAATACCCCGATCGGCCAGCTGGCCGACCAGGCCCGCAGGGCCAGCCCGAAGGCGGCCGTCGACTTGCCCTTGCCGTCGCCGGTGTGCACCACCAGCAGCGGCCGGGTGCGCCGCTCGCGCATGGTGAGCCCGTCGTCGGGGACGACGGCGACCTTGCCCTTGGGCATCAGGCGACCTCCTTGGCGCGGATGATGTCGGCCAGCCGCCGTCCGGCCAGCTCCTGGCCGGACCCGGCCGGCGAGGCCAGGCCGGGGATAGTGACCAGCTCCCCGTCCAGGTGCCGGGCCAGCTCGCCGGCCAGCCCCAGGCGGACCGGCCCGTCCTCGGCGTCGACCACGATGCTGGAGGTCCCGGTGCGGGCAAGCGCGGCCGCGGCCCTCCTGGCTTGGGCGAGCGGGTCGCCGTCGCCGGTGGCGCGGCCGTCGGTGACGACCACCAGCAGGGGTCGGCGGGTGGGGTCGCGCCAGGCTTCGCGGCGGACGAGGCGGTGAACGGCCTCCAGCCCGGCCGCCAGCGGGGTGCGGCCGCCGACCGGGAGGTCGCGCAGGCGCCGGCCGGCCAGGTCGATGGAGCGGGTCGGGGGGACGACCACGGTGGCCGACTCGCCGCGGAAGGTGAGCAGCGCCACCCGGTCGCGGCGGCGGTAGGCGTCGCCGAGCAACGACAGGGCGGTGGTGGCCACGGCGCGGCTGCGGCGGCGGGCCGCTAGCGACCCGGAGGTGTCGAGCAGCAGCACGACCAGATTGGCCTCCCGTCCCCGGCGGAGCGCACGCCGCAGGTCGCCGGCGGTGACCGCGAACGGGCCGCCCGGGCGGGCCAGGGCGGCCGCGCGGACCGTGGGCAGCAGCTCGGGCGCCGTGGTGGTGGGGACGTTGGATACCGGGCGGCCGTCCGGTCCCTGGGAGCGGGACCGGCGCCCGCCGTGGCCGGCACCCAGCCCGCGGGCCTGGAGCCGCCGGATCTCGACCGCGGCCCCGGGCGGAGCCGCCGTCCCGGTCCCGGCGCCGACGGCGGGCGCGGCCTGGCGGTCCGGAGGCTGGCCGTTCCCCTCCCCGGTCGCGGCGAGCCCCGGGTCGTCGGCCGCCAGGGACCCGGCGGGGTCGTGCCCGCCCCCGCCTCCGCCGCCGTCCGGCGGGGGGTCGGGGTCGTCGCCGTCGGGGTCGAGGGCCCGGTCGAGCTCGTCGGCACCGACCGCGGGGTCGTCGAAGGGGCCGCGGCGGCGGCGGTGGGGCAGGGCCAGGCGGGCGGCCTGGCGGACGTCGACGTGGGTCACGTGGTCGCGCCCCTCCCAGGCGGCGTGGGCGATGGCCGCGCGGCAGGTGACCAGGTCGCCCCGCATGCCGTCGACGCCGAGGGTGGCGCAGACGGTGGTGACCCGGAGCAGCTGGGCGTCGGGCAGCGCGGTCTCCGGCAGCCGGGCCCGGGCGGCGGCGATCCGGGCGCCCAGCTCTCGCTCGGCGGCGGCGTGGGCCTCGGCGCTGGCCGACGGGGCGCGGTCATGGCCGAGGCGGGCCCTGACCACCTCCGCCCGGCGGGCCGGGTCGTCGCTGGCCAGGACCGGGACGCACAGGCCGAAGCGGTCCAGCAGCTGGGGCCGCAGCTCCCCCTCCTCAGGATTCATGGTGCCGACCAGTAGGAACCGGGACGCGTGGCGCAGCGAGATCCCTTCGCGCTCGACGCTGGTGCTGCCGGTGGCCGCGGCGTCCAGGAGCACGTCGACGAGATGGTCGGGGAGCAGGTTGATCTCGTCGACGTACAGGACGCCGCGGTGGGCGGCGGCTAGCAGCCCGGGCACGAAGGCGTCGGCGGTGGCCGCCCCGGCCAGGACCCGGGGGACGTCCAGGCTGCCGGTGACCCGGTCGTCGGTGGCCCCCAGGGGCAGCTCGACCAGCCGCGCCGGGCGGTGCTCGGCCGGGCGGCCCAGCGGGTGCGGCCCGTCGGGGCAGCCGGGGTCGGGGTCGGCCGGGTCGCAGGCGAAGCGGCAGCCGGTCACCACGTCGACTCCTGGCAGGACGCCGGCCAGGCCCCTGACCAGGGTGGTCTTGGCGGTGCCCTTCTCGCCGGTGAGCAGCACCCCGCCGATGCCGGGGTCGACGGCGCCGAGCAGCAGGGCCAGGCGGGCGTCGTCCTGGCCGATGACCGCCGAGAACGGCAGCTGGCTCATGCCTGGGCCTCCTCGAGCTGGCCCTCGACCTGGAGGTACGCCTGGCGCAGGGCCTGGAGGGTGGCGTCCTCGGGGGCCTCCCAGAGGCCGCGGTCCACGGCCTCCAGCAGCCGCTCGGTGATGCCCCGCAGCGCCCACGGGTTGCTCTGCTCCAGGAACTCGCGGGTCTCGGGGTCCAGGACGTAGGCGGCGGTCAGCCGCTCGTACATCCAGTCGGCGACGACCCCGGTGGTGGCGTCCCAGCCGAACAGGTAGTCCACGGTCGCGGCCAGCTCGAAGGCGCCCTTGTAGCCGTGGCGGCGCATCGCCTGGACCCAGCGGGGGTTGACCACCCGGGAGCGGAACACCCGCGCCGACTCCTCGTGCAGGGTGCGGGTCCGGACGTGCTCGGGTCGGGTGCTGTCGCCCACATAGGCCTTGGGGTCGGCGCCGGTGAGGTGGCGCACGGTGGCCACCATGCCGCCGTGGTACTGGTAGTAGTCGTCGGAGTCGGCGATGTCGTGCTCGCGGGTGTCGGTGTTCTTGACCGCGACGGCGATCCGCCGGTAGGCGTGCTCCATGTCCTCGCGGGCCGGCCGGCCCTCCAGGCCGCGACCGTAGGCGTGGCCGCCCCAGACGGCGTAGACCTCGGCCAGGTCGGCGTCGTCGCGCCAGGACCGGCTGTCCATCAGGGGCAGCAACCCGGCGCCGTAGGCGCCCGGCGGCGACCCGAAGATGCGGGTGGTGGCGCGGCGCAGGTCACCGTGGCGCTCCAGGTCGGCCAGGGCGTGGGCGCGGACGAGGTTGGCCGCCGGGTCCTCGTCCAGGTCGGCGACCAGGCGCACGGCGTCGTCCAGCAGCGCGACCACGTGCGGGAAGGCGTCGCGGAAAAAGCCGCTGATCCGGACGACCACGTCGATGCGGGGCCGGCCCAGCTCGGCCAGGTCGACCACCTCCAGGCCGGTGACCCGCCGGCTGACGTCGTCCCAGACCGGGCGGACTCCGAGCAGGGCCAGCACCTCGGCGACGTCGTCGCCCGAGGTCCGCATGGCCGCGGTGCCCCACACCGACAGGCCGACCGAGTCCGGCCAGCCGCCGGTCTCGGTGCGGTAGCGGTCGAGCAGCGAGTCGGCCAGCTGCTGGCCGGTCTCCCAGGCCAGCCGGGACGGCACCGCCTTGGGGTCGACGGCGTAGAAGTTCCGTCCCGTCGGCAGGACGTTGATCAGCCCCCGCAACGGCGACCCGCTGGGCCCGGCCGGCACATGCCCGCCGTCGAGGGCGTGCAGGACGGTCTCCAGCTCGCCGGTGGTCGCCTCCAGGCGCGGGACGAGCTCGGTGGCCGCGAACACCAGCAGCCGCTCGACCGGTTCGTGGGGCTCGCCGAGCACCTTGGCGGCGACCGCGGGCACGGCCTCGGCCTGCCAGCCGGCCAGCTCCATCGCCTCGACCAGCGCCCTGGCCTGCCGCTCGACCCGGTCCACGTCGCCGCGGGCGGCGGTCCCGTCCTCGGCCAGCCCGAGCGCCTGGCGCAGCCCCGGCAGCGCCCCGGCCTGGCCCGACCAGATCTGGCTGGCCTGGAGCATGGCCAGGACCAGCCCGACCCGCTCGGCTCCGGCCGGCGCGACCCCGAGGACGTGCAGGCCGTCGCGGATCTGGGCGTCCTTGACCTCGCACAGCCAGCCGTCGACGTGCAGCAGGAAGTCGTCGAACTCGACGTCGTGGGGCCGCGAGGACAGGCCCAGGTCGTGGTCGAGGCGGGCCGCCTGGATGAGCGTCCAGATCTGGGCCCGCAGTACCGGCAGCTTGCCCGGGTCGAGCGCGGCCACCGAGGCGTGCTCGTCCATCAGCTGCTCCAGGCGGGCCAGCTCGCCGTAGGTCTCGGCCCGGGTCATCGGCGGCACCAGGTGGTCGACGATGGTGGCGTGGGCTCGCCGCTTGGCCTGGGTGCCCTCGCCGGGGTCGTTGACCAGGAACGGGTAGATGAGCGGCAGGTTCCCGAGGACCGCGTCGGCCCAGCAGGCCGCCGACATGCCGAGGTTCTTGCCGGGGAGCCACTCCAGGGTCCCGTGCTTGCCGAGGTGGACCACGGCGTGGGCGCCGAAGCCCTCCTCCAGCCAGCGGTAGGCGGCCAGGTAGTGGTGGCTGGGCGGCATGGCGGGGTCGTGGTAGATGGCCACCGGGTTCTCCCCGAAGCCGCGGGGCGGCTGCACCAGCAGGACCAGGTTGCCGGCGCGCAGGGCGGCCAGCACCAGCTCACCCGCCGGGTCGCGGCTGCGGTCGACGTACAGCTCACCCGGGGGCGGCCCCCAGGTGGCCTCGATGGCCTCGCGCAGCTCGGCCGGGAGCCGGTCGTACCAGCGCCGGTAGTCGGCGGCGGGGATGCGGACGGCGGCCGTGGCCAGCTGAGCGTCGGTCAGCCACTCGGGGTCCTGGCCACCGGCCGCGATCAGGGCGTGCATCAGGGCGTCGCTGTCGACCGGTTCGACGCCGGGCAGCGCGTCGTCGCCGGTGGCCGGGCCGAGGTCGTAGCCGCGCTCGCGCAGCGCCCGCAGCAGCCGGACCGCGCTGGCCGGGGTGTCGAGACCGACGGCGTTGCCGATCCGGGCATGCTTGGTCGGGTACGACGACAGCACGACCGCGACCCGCCGCTCGGCCGGGGGGATGTGGCGCAGTCGGGCCAGGGCAACGGCGATGCCGGCCACCCGGTCGGCCCGCTCGGGGTCGGGGACGTAGCGTGACAGGCCGTCGCCGTCGAGCTCCTTGAACGAGAAGGGCACGCCGATCAGGCGGCCGTCGAACTCGGGGATGGCCACCTGGGTGGCCGCGTCCAGCGGGCTCAGTCCGGCGTCGGTGGCCGCCCACTGGGCCCGGGACGACGTCAGGCACAGCGCCTGGACGACCGAGACGTCGAGGGCGGCGATGGCGCCGGCGTCCCAGGCGGAGTCGTCGCCGCCGGCCACCGACAGCGCCGGGGCCGTCCCGCCGGCGGCGAGCACGGTCACCACCAGGGCGTCGGCCTGGCCGAGCACCTCCAGCAGGTCCGGGTCGGCGGCCCGCAGGCTGGCGCACCAGACGGGCATGGCCCGCGCCCCGCGGGCCTCGACGGCCGCGCACAGGACGTCGACGAACTCGGTGTTGCCGGCCAGCTCGTGGGCCCGGTAGTAGAGGACGGCCACCGTTGGCCCACCGGTCACCGGCCGCTCGCGGACCCCCCAGGGAGGGGTGGGCTGGGGGGCGGCGAAGCCGTTGCCGTCCAGCAGGACGGTGTCGGCCAGGAACCTGGCCAGCTCGGCCAGGTTGGCCGGGCCGCCGTGGGCCAGGTACTGGTGGGCCTGGGCGGCGATGCCGGCCGGGACGCTGGACAGGGCCATGAGGGCGGCGTCGGGGGCCTGCTCGCCACCGAGGACGACCAGCGGTCGGGGCTGGCTGCGCAGGTGGTCGAGGCCCTCGCGCCAGGCCTGCTCGCCGCCGAGGAGACGGACCACGACCAGGTCGGCTCCGTCCAGCAGGCCGGGGAGGTCCTCAAGGGGGAGCCGGGCCGGGTTGGCCAGCCGGTAGCCGGCGCGGCTGGCCCGGGCCGCGAGCAGGTCGGTGTCGGAGGTGGACAGCAGCAGGATGCTGGCACGACGGTCGTGCGGCACGGCGCCTCCTCGGGGTCCTCGCCCCGGGTCGTCGGTCACGGCGGCCGGAGTCTCCTGGCTCCCGGATCGTCGCTCGCCCCGGTCTTCCCGCCCGTACGGGCCGTGACCGTGCTGGGGTCCGCTCCCCGGTGACAGTGGCGGGACCGCGCCGGATTCGCACCGGCTTCCTCCACTGGCCGTCGTGGGTCGCTGCGGACTCTCGTCCACCCCGGCCCCGGACGTCAACTGGGCCGGTCGGGCCCCGTTGACCACAGGCGGTGGCGGCGGGTACGGTGCGGCCTCCGTCGGCCGGGACGCGCAAATCCGCAGGGAGGTCCGGTGACGAGCGTCGACGCCTGCCCGGGCATCCTCGATCTGCACGAGGCCCGCGACGGCCAGGTGGCCCGGGTGCGGCTGCCCGGCGGCTATGCCGCCGCCAAGGAGCTGCGGGCCGTGGCCGGGCTGGCCCGCCGCTTCGGGGACGGCCGGGTCGACCTCACCTCGCGTGGCAACCTGCAGCTCCGCGGCGTCCGCGCCGGCGACGCAGCCGAGCTGAGCCGGCACGCGGCCGCGGCCGGGCTGCTGCCCTCGCCGGCGCACGACCGGGCCCGCAACATCGTCGCTAGCCCCCTGGCCGGCCTGGGCGGCCGCCCGCAGCTGCGGCCACTGGTCGACGCCCTCGACCGCGGCCTGCTGGCCGACCCCGCCCTGGCCGCGCTACCGGGACGGTTCCTGTTCTCGGTCGACGACGGCGGCGGCCGGGCCAGCCTCGGGACCTGCGACGTCGGGGCCCGCCGCCGTGGCGCCGGGTTCGACCTGGTCGTCGCCGGCCGGGAGGCGGGCGTGCACGGCCCGGCCGGCACGGCCGCCGCGCTGGCCCTGGCCGCGGCGCGGGTGTTCCTCGACCGGCGGCGGGCCTGCCCGGACGTCGTGCGCGTCGCCGGCCTCCCCGACGGCGGGGCGGCGGTGGCCGCCAGCGTCGACGGCCGCCTGGGCGAGCCGGCGGCCGACACCACCGCCCGCCTGCCTCTTGGACCGCTCCCCGGGGCGGCGGCGATCGTCGTCGCGGCCCCGCTGGGGCGGCTGGACGCCTCCCACCTCGAGCTGCTGGCCGCGCTGCTGCCCCCCGGGGAGGTGGCGCGGCTGGCCGCGGCTGGCCGGGTGGTGGTGCCGCTGGCCGGGCTGGCCGTGGCCGCCCGGCCCCGCCTGGCCGGGGCCGGCCTGCTGGTGGCCGACGACCACCGTCTGGCCGGGGTCACCGCCTGCAGCGGGACGGCTTGCGCCCGGTCGCTGGCCGACGTGCGCGCCCTGGCCGCCCCCGTCGGCGGCGACCCGGTCCACTGGGTCGGCTGCGGGCGCCGCTGCGGCCTGCCCGCCGACGCCGTCCCGGTGGTCGCGACCGCGGCCGACCGGTTCCTGGTCGGCGACGACCCGGCCCCCCGAGGGCTGGGCGCGCTCGGTTCCTCGTGATGGCCCTCGACTACGAGCGCGACGGGGCCGCCATCTACCGGGCGTCCTTCGCCACCATCCGGCGGGAGGCCGACCTGGACCGTGTCCCGCCAGGTCTGGAACGCGTCGCCGTCCGGATGGTCCACGCCTGCGGCATGCCCGACCTGGTCGACGACCTGGCCTGGTCGCACGACTTGGCCAGCGCCGCCGAGGCCGCGCTGGCCGCGGGGGCGCCGGTGCTGTGCGACACGGCCATGGTGGCCGCCGGGATCACCCGCTCGCGGCTGCCGGCCGGCAACGAGGTGGTCTGCACGCTCGCCGACCAGCGGGTGCCGGCGCTGGCCGGCCGCCTGGGGACCACCCGCTCGGCGGCCGCCGTGGAGCTGTGGCGCGACCGGCTCGAGGGCGCCGTGGTCGCCGTCGGCAACGCCCCCACGGCCCTGTTCCACCTGCTGGAGCTGGTAGCGGACGGCGGACCCCGGCCGGCGGCGGTGGTCGGCGTGCCGGTCGGGTTCGTCGGCGCTGCCGAGTCCAAGCAGGCCCTGGCCGCCAGCCCGCTGCGGCTGCCCTACCTGGTGGTCCACGGGCGCCGGGGTGGCTCCGCGCTCGCCTCGGCGGCCGTGAACGCCCTAGCCAGCGAGCGCGAATGACGACCGGGCGGCTGCTGGGGGTCGGGGTCGGCCCCGGCGACCCCGAGCTGGTCACCGTGCGGGCGGCCCGGTGCATCGGCGAAGCCGACGTGGTCGCCTTCCACTGCGCCGCCCACGGCCACAGCATCGCCCGCGCCGCGGCCGCGCCGTACCTGCGCGACGGGCAGATCGAGGAGGTGCTGCGCTACCCGGTGACCACCGGGGCCACCGACCATCCCGGCGGCTACACGGGGGCGATGGCCGACTTCTACGACCAGGCCACCAACCGGCTGGCCGCCCACCTGGAGGCCGGGCGGCTGGTGGTCGTGCTCTGTGAGGGCGACCCCGGGCTCTACGGCTCCTACCAGCACCTGCACGCCCGGCTGGGCAAGCGGTTCCCGGCCGAGATCGTGCCCGGCGTGTCGTCGGTGGCCGCAGCCGCAGCCGCCGTCGGCCGGCCGCTGGTCCAGCACGACGAGACGCTCACCGTCCTGGTCGGCACCCTGCCGCCGGAGGAGCTGCGGGCCCGGCTGGCCAGTGCCGACGCGGCTGCCATCCTCAAGCTGGGCCGCTCCTTCCCCGAGGTCAGGGCGGCGCTGGCCGACACCGGCCTGCTGGAGCGGGCCGCCTATGTCGAGCGGGCCGGCAGCGACGCCCAGCGAGTCGCCCCCCTGGCCGAGGTCGACCCCGCCGGCGTGCCCTACATGTCGCTGGCCCTGGTCCCCGGGCGGGGCCAAAGGCCGCCCGCTGCGGCGGGGGTGACCGTGGTCGGGCTCGGCCCCGGCGACCCGGCCTGGCTCACCCCCGAGGCCGCCAAGGCCGTCGCCGAGGCGACCGACCTGGTCGGCTACCGGCCCTACCTGGCCCGGGTGCCGCAACGGCCGGGCCAGCGCCGCCACGGCTCCGGCAACACCGTGGAGGCCCGGCGGGCGGCGCAGGCCCTGGACCTGGCCGCGGCCGGGGGACGGGTGGTGGTGGTGTCATCCGGAGACCCGGGGGTGTTCGCCATGGCCTCGGCGGTGCTGGAGGTGGCCACCGACGGCGACGGGCGCTGGGCCGGCGTCGATGTCCGGGTGCTGCCGGGGGTCACCGCCGCCCAGGCCGTGGCCAGCCGCGCCGGCGCGCCCCTGGGCCACGACTACTGCGTGCTCAGCCTGTCGGACCGGCTCAAGCCGTGGGAGGTCATCGCCGACCGGGTCGACAAGGCGGCCGCCGCCGACCTGGTCCTGGCCCTCTACAACCCGGCCTCACGCACCCGCACCTGGCAGGTCGAGGCCGTCCGCGGCCTGGTCCTGCGCCACCGCGACCCGGCCACCCCGGTGGTGGTCGGCCGCCACGTCGGCCGGGTCGGCGAGCGGGTCACAGTCACGACCCTGGAAGCGCTCGACCCCGCCGAGGTCGACATGAGCACCCTGCTGATCATCGGCTCCAGCGCCACCCGGGTGACCGAGCACCACGGCCGCCAGGTGGTCTACACCCCGCGCCGCCACCCCTGACCCGCCAGCCGCTGGACCCAGCCGGCGGCCCCCTCGACGGTGGCCACCGACGGCCCCGGCGGCGGGGGCGGCCGCCGGACCACGACCACGGGAAGGGTCAGGTCGCGGGCGGCCTCCAGCTTGCCGGCGGTCAGCGACCCCCCGCTGTCCTTGGTCACCAGCACCTCGACCGCGCACCGCTCCATGAGGGTTCGCTCCTGCTCGCGCCGGTAGGGGCCGCGGGCCAGCAATACCTCGCGATGGGCCGGCATCGGCCCCGAGGGCTGGTCGACGCAGCGGATCAGGAACCAGAGGTCGTCCAGGCCGGCGAACGCCGCCAGCCCTTGGCGGCCGGTGGTCAGGAACACCCTGGTCCCGAGCGACGGCAACACCGCCGCGGCCTCGCCCAGGGAGCCGACCCGGTGCCAGTGGTCGCCGTCCCGCGCCCGCCATCCGGGACGGGCCAGCCGCAGCCGTGGCAGCCCCAGCCGGTCACAGGCGGCGGCCGCGTTGGCCTGCATCGTCGTGGCATAGGGGTGGGTGGCGTCCACGACCAGGTCCACCTCCTGCTCCCGGAGCCAGTCGACCAGGCCGGGTACGCCCCCGAACCCGCCGACCCGGACCTCGCCGGCCGGCAGCCGGGGGTCGCGGACCCGCCCGGCCAGCGAGCTGACCAGCGACAGCCCCGGCCGGTCGGCGAGCCGGACGGCCAGGTCCCTGGCCTCGGCCGTCCCCCCGAGCAGCAGCAGCTTCACCGGCGACGCCGGCGCAGCAGGTAGGTGTCCATGATCCAGCCCTTGCGGTCCCGTGCCGCCTGGCGGGTGGCCTTGATCTCGGCGGCGACGTCGGCCAGCCGCCCGGACACCAGCAGCTCGTCGTCGGTGCCGACATAGGCGCCCCAGTAGATGTCCAGGTCCTGGTCGGTCAGGCCCTCGAAGGTGCAGGCGGCATCCAGCATGACCACCACGTCGTCGCTGTGGTCGGGGAAGCCGTCGGCCAGCCGCCGCCCGGTGGTGATGTGGATGGGCCCGCCGACGCGGTTCAGGGCGATCCGGTGGCTGGCGGCCAGCGCCTGGACGCTGGAGATCCCGGGGACCACCTCGATCTCGAACGCCAGACTTCCCTCGGCCAGGATGCGCTCCAGCACGTCCAGGGTGCTGTCGTACAGCGACGGGTCGCCCCAGACCAGGAAGCCGCCGCAGCCGCCGTCACCCAGCTCTTCGCCGAGCATCCGTCTCCACAGCTCGGCCCGCCGCCGGCGCCAGTCCTCGACGGCGGCGCGGTAGGCCGCCGCCGTCCGGTCCCGAGGCGGGTCCGGGACCTGCACCATCCGGTAGCCCGGGCGCTCGATGAACCGCTCGCAGATCTCCTCCCGGAGCCGGACCAGGTCGTGGGTGTCGGCGCCCTTGTCCGTCACGAAGAAGACGTCGACCCGGTTGAGCGCCTTGATCGCCTGCACCGTCAGGTGGTCCGGGTCGCCGGCGCCGATCCCGATGACCAGCACCCGTCTCATCGGCGCGGCTCCCGGATGCGGGTGGCCGAGTACAGGTGGCTGTCGCGGAACCCGCGGTGGCCGAGGACCTCGCCGACGACGATGATCGCCGTGCGGCGGATGCCGTCGGCCCGGACCCGCTCGGCCAGCTCGCCCAGGGTGCAGCGCAGCACCACCTGGTCCGGCCAGCTGGCCCGGGCGACCACGGCGACTGGGCAGTCCGGCCCGTAGTGGGGCAGCAGGTCGGCGGCGACCTGGTCGACGTGCTGGACGGCGAGGTGCAGGACCAGCGTGCAGCCGGTGGCCCCCAGGGTTGCCAGCTCCTCGCCGGCCGGCATCGGGGTGGCCCGGGCCGCCGCCCGGGTCAGCACGACGGTCTGGCCGACCCCGGGCAGGGTCAGCTCTTGGCCGAGCGCCGCCGCCGCGGCCGCGAACGCGGGCACGCCCGGGACGACCTGCCACGGCACCCCGGCCTTGTCGAGACGGCGGGCCTGCTCGGCCACGGCGCTGAAGATCGACGGGTCGCCGCTGTGGAGCCGGACGACGTCGTGGCCGTCGCGGTGGGCGGCGGCCAGCTCGGCGGTGATGGCGTCCAGGTCCAGCTCGGCGGTGTCGACCAGGCGCGCCCCGGGGCGGGTCGCCGCCAGGACCTCGGCGGGGACCAGGCTGCCGGCGTACAGCACGACCGAGGCCTCGCCGAGCAGTCGCTGGGCCCGCAGCGTGAGCAGGTCGGGGGCACCCGGCCCGGCTCCCACGAACCACACCGTCACGGCCGGGTCACCTGCCACTGGACGATCGGGAGGGCGGGCCGCCAGGCGGTGAACCCGCCCAGGGGCTCGGCGTGGCTGGCGGCCAGCTGCACCAGCTGCCCGCCAGCGGTCTGCCGCCAGCGGTGCAGCACCGCCTCGGACTCGATGGTGACGGCGTGGGCGACCAGCCGGCCCCCGGGTTCGAGCCGCTCCCAGCAGGTCTCGAGCAGGCCGTCGCTGGTGACGCCGCCGCCGACGAAGACCGCGTTCGGGCGGGGCAGGCTGGTCAGGGCCGCCGGGGCTTCGCCGCGGACCACCTCCAGATCGGGGACGCCGAGGGCGGTGGCGTTGCGGCGGACCCGGTCGGCTCGGTCGCCTCGGCGTTCCACCGCGACGGCGCGGCAGCGGGCGTCGACCCGCAGCCACTCGATCCCGACGCTGCCGCTGCCGGCGCCCACGTCCCACAGCAGCTGCCCGGGCCCGGGGGCGAGCGCGGCCAGGGCCAGCGCCCGGGCCTCGCGGCGGGTCAGCTGGCCGTCGCTCTCGTAGGCGTCGTCGGGGGAGCCCGGGAACCCGCGGCAGGACCGTGGCGCCGGGACCCGGCCGGCAGACCAGGGCCACCACCGCCAGGTCGGCGAACCGGTCCTCGCCCAGCGCCCCGGCCGCCACCGGCCCGCTGACCTGCTCGGCCTCGCCGCCAAGATGCTCCAGCACCATCAGCTCGCTCCCGCCCCAGCCGCGGTCGGCCAGCAGCCGGGCCAACACGTTCGGCGTGCCGCCGTCGCGGCA
>Ga0111539_10005589_pt1 | contig 16260 bp, 8 predicted proteins | sample RhiMethybrSRZTD1_FD_79667 | JGI IMG/M metagenome (GOLD analysis project Ga0111539, IMG submission 79667) | Populus rhizosphere microbial communities from Tennessee, USA - Rhizosphere MetaG P. TD hybrid SRZTD1 (version 2) (version 2) | ecosystem: Host-associated > Plants > Roots > Rhizosphere >... | reverse complement strand
GAGCTGACGTACTTCGGTGAGGACAAGACGCGATGGCCGGAGATGGTGATTCCCGGTCACGTCACGCGGGCCGACATCCCGGTGCTCTTCACGACCGCGGAATCGGACAACGCCAGGTATCTGTGGCCGCAGGCGGCCGTGTACAAAGAGCTCGTCGACAAGTTTGGAGCGCGTCCGCGCTACAAGCAGAGTCCCGGACACAATCATTCGTCGCAGCTGTGGTCGCTTGGCACGTCTGACACGAGCGTGTCATGCGAGCTGGTGGACTTCATCGAACGCACGGTGAAGCGCTGATCCTGCCGGGCGGCCGCAAGATCGGGTTCTCGTCGCGGAGTATCCGTACGCGGCCGGTCAAACGATTCACCTGCTGACGAATTGGCAGGAACGGATCAAATACGCGATGGCGCAGAGTGGGTCATCGCTCGGCCTTCGTTCGAGTCGTGACATACAGATCCTGACCGCCGAACCCTCCGGCGCGAGTGGACACGAAGTACAGCGTCTCCCGGTCCGCAGCGAGGTGCGGGTCGAAATCCAAATCAACGCTGTTCACCAATGCCCCCAGATTGATTGGCGGCGACCAGAGATCCACGACAGTGCCGCGCGTCGCTGTCCACAGGTCCGACGCACCAGACCCGCCTGGTCTCCTCGAGAAGAAGAAAAACTCGAGGCCGTCGAACCTCACACTGGCACCTGCGTCGCTGGCGGTGCTATTGAGCTCTGAAACCAGCGCCCCCGGGCCGAACGTCCCATCCGGCAGCAGATTGCTGACGAAGATGTCGTTTCCCGTTGGAGTCGTCCTCGTGAAGAAAAGTTGTGGCGCCTCGAGGTCGTCGTTGTCAAAGAAGAACGGGCTCTGGTCGAAACTGGGGGAATTGACGTTGGGGCCGAGGTTCACAGGCGGCTGCCAGTCGAAGTCGTCGTGGACGTGCTCGCGGTACGACGCATAGATGTCGAAACCGATAACTCCAGCCGGATTCGGCTGGCTACCCGGCCGCCGGCTCATGAAAAAGAGCCAGTGCCCATCCCGGGAAAGGTTGGCAGCCGCCTCGTCGGACGTCGAGTTGACGACCGCGCCCAGGTTGACCGGCGCGCCCCATGGCTCGTCCACCCGGTTCCGCTGCGAAACCCAGATGTCGTTGCCCCCAATCGCATCACCGGTCCGATTGGAGATGAAGTAGAGACTCAAGCGATCCCTGGAAAGCGCAGGGCCCTGCTCATTGAAAGCGGAGTTGACGACGGGTCCGAGGTTGACTGGCGCGGACCAGTCCGAGAAGTTCGGTTCTGCCGCTGGCGTTGACGCAAGAAACGTGAGGAGGACAACGCCTGCCAGCGCGATTCGCGGAATTGCCATGTTTCTGCTCCGTGTAGACGCGAGCCTTCTCCATGCTCAGCGGCAGGGGTTAGAATCCGGCCTTGCCCTGAGCGAGCGAAGCGCGTCGAAGGGCTGCGCTGAGAGGTAACGCGACATCGCGGAGCGATCTGCGTCATGAACCCCGAAGGGTCTCGCGCGCGTCGGGATGCGATGCTGCGAAGCCGGCAGGAGATACCGGGCAGCGGCGAGGTCACCGGTCTGCTGCGCGCCTGGGGCGAGGGTGACCTTCTCGCCCGCGATCGGCTGATGCCGCTGGTCTACGCCGAACTTCGGCGCCGCGCGGCCACCTACATCCGCCGCGAACGTATCGATCACACGCTTCAACCAACGGCGCTCGTCAACGAGGCCTATCTGCGGCTCGTCGGGCAGGAGCGCGTCGTCTGGCAGGACCGCGCGCACTTCTTCGGCATCGCCGCCCAGATGATGCGCCGCATCCTCGTCGACTACGCACGTGGACGTGGCCGCACGAAACGCTTTGCCGCCGCCATCCGAGTCGAGCTCGACGATCGCATCGCCGCCTGCGAGCGACGCGACTGTGAGCTGCTGCTGGTCGACCGGGCGCTCACCGAGTTGACCGCCGTCGATCCGCGACAGGGACAGATTGTCGAACTGCGGTACTTCGGCGGCTTGAACGAGGGAGAGGTCGCCGAGGCGCTCGGCATCTCGCGTTCAACGGTCACGCGGGAATGGCGGATCGCCAAGGGATGGCTGTACCGGAGAATCACATCCGGACTCGCGCCGGATCTCCGCTGATGGGCACGCCTCCCTGGAGCCGCGTCAAGGAAGTCATCGAGGCCGCGCTCGATCGAGGGCCGGACGAGCGTGCGCAGGTCATTCGCGAAATGTGCGGTGGCGATTTCACCTTGCAGGTCGAGGTCGAATCGCTCTTGAGCGCAATGCATCTGGCGGTGAGCTTCGTCGAACGACCCGCCCTCGAATCGCTGGCTTCGCTGGACGCAGTGGCCCCCGTTCAGATACTCGATGCCGCCGGACGTGCGCTGCAAACCGGCGAAACGATCGGGCCCTACGAGATCGTCGACTTCATCGGCGCGGGTGGTATGGGCGAGGTCTATCGGGCGCGGGACCGCACGCTCAATCGCGACAGCGCGCTCAAGGTACTGCCGAAAAGGTTCGGACCCGACGCCGATGGCCTGGCGCGCTTCAGGCGTGAAGCGCGGGTGCTCGCCTCGCTGAACCACTCGAACATCGCGGCGATCTATGGTTTCGAGGAAGGCGACCCTTCGACAGGCTCAGGGCAAGCAGTGTCGGCGCTGGCTCTGGAGTTCGTCGAGGGACCGACGCTGGCCGATCGCATCGCGACGGGAGCAATTCCCGTCGACGAGGCGCTCTCGATCGCGAGCCAGATCGCGAACGGATTGGAATCGGCGCACGGCCGCGGCATCGTGCACCGCGATCTGAAGCCCGCCAACATCAAGGTGCGCCCTGATGGCACGGTGAAGATCCTGGATTTCGGGCTGGCCAAGGCGCGCGAACCTGGCGAGAGTCCCGCGGTGACTCGCGCCGGTGTGATCGTCGGCACCGCGGCGTACATGAGTCCCGAACAGGCGCGCGGGACGACCGTGGACAAGCGCACCGACATCTGGGCGTTCGGCTGCGTGATGTACGAGATGTTGACAGGTCGACGAGCGTTCGCTGGAGAGACCGCTCAGGACACGCTCGTGGCCGTCGTCGTCCACGAGCCCGAGTGGAGTGCGCTGCCGGCGGGCACTCCGGCGGGCATCGTGACATTGCTGCATCGATGTCTCGAGAAAGACCCGGGCCGGCGCCTGCACGACATCGCCGACGCGAGGATCGAGATCCAGGACGCGACGACTCCATCGCCGATCGTCATCCGGCGGGAGAGCCGCTGGTTGGCCGTACTGGCTGTCGCGGGCGTCATGGCGATCGCGATCGTTGTCGCCGGGCGAAACTCACCGCGTTTTGCGAGTCCGCGTGAAGCGGCCTCGGACGTGAAGCGGTTGGAGATCCGGCTGCCCACGGCAGGGTCCCTCGCGCGCGCCTCGGCACTGCCCGTGGGGGTGGGACGACCGTCCATTGCGATCACGCCAGATGGAACGCGGCTGGCGTACGTGCTCGAACGCGAGGGCGTCACACAACTCTATCTGCGTGGAATCGACGAACTGGAGGCGACTCCGGTCCAGCATACGGAGGGCGCGTTCGCCCCCTTCTTTTCGCCGGACGGCCGGTGGATCGGTTTCTTCTCTGGAAACAAGCTGAAGAAAGTCGCGGTCGGCGGTGGTGATCCGATCGAGCTCTGCGATGCTCCCAATCCGTATGGCGGTGCCTGGTTGACAGACGGAACCATCCTGTTCGCCCCCGATGAAGGACGACGTCCGTCGCGCGTGTCGGAGAACGGAGGCATGCCGCAGCCCATCGTCGTGAAGAACAGTGCGGGCTCCTTCAGACACCCGGATGTGCTGCCCGGAGGGAAAGCGGCGATCGTCACCAATCCACTCTTGAGGAATGTCGGCGTGCTGTTGCTGGACACCGGCGAGTTCCGTCCTCTGGTGGAACGTGCCGGTGGCGGCCAGTATGCGCCGAGCGGTCATCTGATCTTTGCGCGGGCCGGGACGCTGCTGGCGGTGCCGTTTGATGTAGAGCGGCTGGCCGTGACGGGCCCGGAAAGCGTGATCCTCGAAGGCGTGCGAATGGATCCAGCGGGCCCGATAGTGCCCCAGGCCGTGTTCTCCCGTGACGGCACGCTCGTCTACGCGTCCGGCAGCACTCCTCCAAACGCCGTCCGCCCTGTGTGGGTCGACCGGCAGGGAAGCGTCCACCCCCTTGGAATGCCGCCGCGATCGTACCGGAATTTCAGCCTGTCTCCTGATGGCCGACAGCTCGCGATCGTCATCGAAGATGGTTACCGCGACCTGTGGGTTCAGGATCTGGATCGGGGCGTCCTGACGCGGCTGACGTCGGGGGCTCAGATCGGAGCGAGCGCATGGTGGGACGACAAACGAATTGTGTTTGACTGGCGCACCAACCCCACAGCGCAGGTCTTCTCGGTTCCCGTCGACGGCAGCGGCGAGCCGGAGCCGGTCACGACGCACCGATTTGTGCCCACGTCCCTGTCGCCCGATCGCCAGCTGCTGGCAGGGTTCAGGCAGGATCCGAGCACCGGCCAGGATCTCTACGTGCTGGCGTTGAAGGGCAACCAGGCGCCGCAGCCGTTCCTGCGCACCCGCTTCACGGAAGCGGGAGCGATGTTCTCTCCCGACGGGCGATGGATCGCCTATGCGTCCGATGAATCCGGTCAGTACGAGATCTACGTGCGTCCGTATCCCGGTCCTGGCGGGAAGCGACAGATTTCCATCGACGGAGGCGAGCACGTGGTCTGGTCGCGGAACGGCAAGGAGCTCTTTTACCGCAACGGCCAGAAGTGGATGTCGGTTGCCGTGAACCTCACAGGCGAGTTCACGGCGGAGAAGCCACGACTGCTGTTCGAAGGACGCTACGTCATGATTGGCTTGCAGTCCTATGACGTGACATCCGACGGGCAGCGGTTTCTGGTGCTGGAGCCCGTCGAGGAAGAACCGGTGACCCACCTGAATGTCGTGCTGAACTGGTTCGAAGACGTGAAGCGGAAGACCGCTGCTCGTCCAGCAGCACTACGGTGAGCCTCACGGCGTTGCGGGTTGCATTCCCTTCTTCTGCAACACGGGATGTACCGCAGGCGATTTCAAGTACGTCAACAGCGCCGTCGCCGCTGCACGCTGCTTCGCTGCGGCGCCGATGCCGCCAACCATGACCATGGGATCCTGCACGTCGGCAGGAAACGGACCGAGCACTTCGACGCCCTTCACAGGCAGGATCTCGCTGAGCGGCAGGACGCCGAACTGAGCGTCGCCTCGCGCCACGGCGGCACCGGCGTCGGCACCTGTGGTCACCGGACGAAGCTTCGGCGCCATGCGCTCGGAGAGCCCGAGCGTCTGCAGGAGCTTGGTGAGGTACACGCCGCCGGCGCCTTCGCGAGCGTAGGCGATCGACGTGGCGTCCTGCAGCGCGCGCACGAGCGACGCGGTCGCGCGAATGTCGGGTCTGTTCCCTCCCGCGCGGATGGCGATGGCCATCGGCGTTTGCGCAAGTGCCACGCGCGTGCCGCTGACGATGAACCCGCTCTTCATCACGGCATCGAGCGCGCCCGCTGTGAGGATCGCGACATCGAACGTCTCGCCCGCCTCGATCTGGCGCCGCAGGTCGGCCGCCACGTTGTACTTCACCACCACTTTGTGCATCGTCGATTGCTCGAACTGCGGCAGCACCTCTTCGAGGACCGGCCGCATGCCATTCGACGAGAGGAGCACGACGTCTGCCGCCGCTGCAACGCCCGGAACGGCGAGGGCCATGAGCAGGACGAGCCCATCGAAAGCGGTTCGATACAGGCGATTTTTTCGCATCGGAGCTCCTTTGCTGTGGGCCCGCTTATGGGCGCGGAGCGGGAAGGTTGATCAGCGTGCAGAGCCTTGGCCAGTGCGCACTGGCACGCAGCGAGGCGCCGAAGGCTCCCTGCATCGTCGGGAGGGCCATCGACGTCCGCTCCTCGATCGCCCGCTCCCACGAGCTCGCAGCGTCGTCGATCTCGTCGCGGACGGTGTGATACATGGCCAGCCCCATAGATGTGGCTGGCGCCTTGTCCCTGCGCAGCTCGTCCAAGATCGTGTCCGCACGTGGATCGTGTGAACGTGACAGCAGCCCCGCATACAGACCCGCCGTCGCGCGATCCCATGGGGCGCGCTGGTAAGCGGCTTCGGCGAACGTCACCGCCTGCTCGAACTGACGACGCGCCGCTGACATCTCCGCAAGGTAGTAATACGACCAGAAGAACTCCGGTGTCAGCGCGATGATCTGCCGCAAATGGTCCTCGGCCTCGTCGTAGCGGCCAGCCGCGCCGAGGATGTTGGCCAGCATCGTACGAAATGTCGAGTGGAGCGGGTCCTTGTGAAACCCGCGTTGGCCTTCGACGACCGCTGCTTCGCGCTGCCCGCTGCCCAGGAGATAGAAGAGGGCGCAGCCGTGGTGGAACAACGGTGAGAGCGATTCATCCGCCTCGATGTGTGCATACGCCCGCGCCGCTGCTGCCCAGTCGTAATCGTAGGTCGCCGCCAGAACGCACGACACGCCGTATGCGTCGGCGATCGACGGATCGAGGTCCAGCGCACGCGTAATCAGCTGGCGCGCCAGCGGCGCCGACTCGCGCAGACTGGACATGCCGACAGTCGTGCGGCCGAACAGGTAGTCCGCGTAGAGCACGTGCGCCTGGGCATATTGCGGATCGAGCTCGATCGCCTGCTTGTAGAACTGGCCGGCCTTTTCCATCGACTCCGCGGTGACCTGCCAGTGGAAATGGCGCGCCTTCAGGAGCGCTTCGTGCGCGGCGAGAGTCGGCACATGACGCGGACCCGCCGCATCCTTCGGCGAGAGCGTGAGCCGCATTGCGCGCGCGATCGCCGCGGCGAGGTCGTCCTGCAGCGCGAAGACGTCCGTCAGCTCACGGTCGAAACGCTCGGACCAGACATGGGCGCCATCGGCGGCGTCGATGAGTTGCGCCGTAACGCGGATGCGACTCCCCGCGCGCCGCACGCTGCCCTCGAGCACCACGGTGACACCGAGCGCGTCGGCGATCCGGCGGATGTCGTGTGCCTGACCGCGAAACGCAAACGCCGACGTGCGGGCGATCACTTTCAATCCCGGCACGTGCGCGAGGAGGTTGATGATCTCTTCGGCGAGGCCGTCGCTGAAGTAGTCTTCGTTTCTGTCGGCGGTCAGATTCGCGAACGGGAGAACGGCAATCGCCGGGCGCACGGAAGCAACAGATCCTCCTGATGGCGTCGGAAGAGGAACGGCGAGGCCGGCTTTGCGCAGGCCGTCGAGCAGCTGCTCGACAAGCGCTGGCGCGTACCACTTGCCGAACTCGTCGCGCACCGTCCGCGCGAAGTCGGGGTTCACGTTCAGCACGCCGCGCACCGTCTCCGCTGCTGCTCCGCGGTCTCCCAGTTGCCCGCAGACAGCCGCGTGCAGGGCCATGCTGAAGACTTGCGCGGTGCCACCGCGCATCAGGCTCTTCATCGAGTAGCCACGAGCGCGCTCGTAGTCACTGCGGCGATACGCATCGAGGAGGTGGATGGCCCAGTACCATCCGGGATGATTGGGATTGAGCTGTCGCGCCCGCTCGGCAACGTCGCAGCCACGCTCCCAGTCGCCGGCAAAGGCAATCAGATGGCCCAGGTATTCGAGCGTCGATCCGTCCATCGGGTTGAGGGTCATCGCCCGTTCAGCGGCGTCGCGGAACGCGTCGAGCTCCTTGCGAAAGAACAGGGCCTGCGCGAGCGCGAGCCACGCGAAATGGTTCGCGTGTGCCGCGTCCACCGCTCGCCGTGCGGCGTGGAGCGCGCGCCGGAGCGGATCCTCGCGTGCGTTGAACCCGAATCGGTGCTCCTCTCCGTACATCATCGACAGCATGGCCCAGCCATCGGCGTTGCCAGGCCCCTGGTCGACGGCACGCTCCAGCGCTTCCCGCACAGCGGCGTGCTCTTCAGGAGCGATGCGCTCGAAGTAGCCGAAGCTGCGCAGCACCGCCTCGTACGAGCTCAGTTGATCTGGCGGCTTGGCGCGAACCGCTTCGCTCATACTGTGCGGCAGCACGCCATACCAGTCCGCGACGGTCGAAACAATCCGCGGAACGAGATCATCCTGCAGCGCGAGCAGATCGTCGCCACCCGAGGCGCGGTTGTAGGTCTCCGTCCACAGCTGTGCCCCGGTTCCCGCATCGACCAGCCGCACGACGACACGGATCATCGAACCGGTCCGGCGAAGGCTTCCCTCCATCAGGTAGCGTGCACCGAGCGCGCGGCCAACAGCCTGCGCGTCGCGCGAATCAGTCCCGTGTCGCAGCGTGGCGCTGCGCGCGATCACGCGGAGGTACGAGAATCGCGACAGGCCCGTGATGATGTCCTCCGACAACCCCTCCGACAACCCCTCCAGGTCCGCATCGCCGGCGCGGCACGTGAAAGGCAGCACAGCGATCCAGAATCCGTCGGCGGCGCGCGCGGCCCCGGAATCCGCCGATGCGGATGTGCGCTGCACGGCGGACGATGACTGTGGGTGTGGGCGGGGAACCTCGAGGCCTGCTTTGCGCAGACCGTCGATCAGGTGCTCGACCAGCGCGGGTTCGGACCATTTCCCGAGAAGTTCCCGAGCGACGCTGCCGAACTGCGGCAGCTGCGTCAGCACAGCGCCGAGCGAGCGAGTGGCAGCCTCGCGTTCGCCGAGCTGCGCATGCGCGGCGGCGAGCAACGCGTGTGTCAAGAAGAGATCGGGAATGTTTGCCTTGATCGTTTCGTCCACAGCACCGCGGTAATTGCCCTTCTGGTACTCGTTCATCATCAGGAGCACCCGGTACCAGCGAGGGTGATGCGGATTCAATTCCATCGCTCGGCGAATCAGTCCGCAGCCGCGTTCCCAGTCGCCGGTGTAGGCGATCAGGAACGCCGCCTCGTTGCTGCCGTCGAGCGGATTCAACGACAGCGCCCGCTCCGCGGCGGCGAGACAGGCGGCCGTTTCCTTGCGGAAGAACAGCGCCACCGCCAGCGCCTGAAACGCGAGCTGGTTGGAAGGCGCGGTTTCGACGGCGCGCTGCGCCGCTGCCAGCGCACGATCGAGCGATCCGGGTCGGGGGTTGAAGCCATGGGCATGCTCGTGTGAGTAGATCCACGAGAGCATCGCCCAGCAATCGGCATTCGCCGGGGCCTGTTCCACCGCGCGCTCCAGCGCGTCGCGCGCGGCGGCATGATCAGCGGCCGTGAGCCGGTGGTGATACCCGAAGCCGCGCATGAGCGCTTCGTACGGTGTCAGCCGCGCGGGTGCCAGGCCACGTACGGCATCGCCGATGCTGCGCGGGACAACGCCAAACCGATCCGCGCACGTCGAGACGATGCGGGGGATCAGCTCGTCCTGCATCTCGAAGATCCGATCGGCGTCGAACTGACGGTCGTACGTTTCGGCCCAGAGGTGCGTCCCCGTTGTCGAATCGACGACCTGAACGGCAACGCGAATCGTCGTGCGGGCGTGACGGATGCTCCCTTCGATCACATACCGCGCGGCCGTCGGCGTGTCCGTGACGCGCAGATAGGAGAACCGCGACATGCCGGTGACGATCCCCTCTGACAGGCTTGCTGCCAGTTCCGAGAGGTCCGCATTGCCGCCCGCATATTTGAAGGGCAGCACCGCCACACGGAACCCTTCGTCGGGACGCGGCGCCGCGGTCGATGAGATCTGGCGCAGTTCGTTGGCCACATCGCGCGCCGTCTGCACGCGCCGCTCACGATCCTTTTCGAGGCAGCGATTGATCAGATGCGCGAGCGCGGGCGGAAGACCGGGGCGCAGGTCCTCGAGCCGCCGCGGCACGTCGCGCAGGACGGCGGAGGCGAGCTCGATGGACGTTGCACCTTCGAACGGCCTGTGACCGGACGCAGTCTCGTAGAGCAGGACTCCGAGCGAGAAGATATCCGTCCGATGGTCGACGTCGCGGCCGACGATCTGCTCCGGTGACATGTACGCCGGCGTTCCCATCACGATGCCGGCCCGGGTATGGCCGGCGTTGGTCATCGTGGCATCGGTTGCGCTCGTCGCGCGGATCTCCTTCGCCAATCCGAAATCGAGCACCTTCACCCTTCCGTCGGTCGTCAACATCACGTTCGCCGGCTTCAGGTCGCGATGCACGATGCCCTTGGCGTGTGCCGCTGCCAACGCGTCGGCGAGAGCGATGCCGATCGACACGAGGCGTTCGACCGGAAGCCCTCCCTCTCCAAGCAGGTTGGCGAGTGGCTCGCCTTCCACCATCTCCATCGTGAGAAAGTGAACACCCTCGGCTTCTTCGACCGAGTGGATCGTGACGATGTGCGGGTGGTTGAGGGCGGCGATGGCGCGAGCCTCCCGCTGGAAGCGCGCGAGCCGCTCGGGATCGTCAGCGGTCTCCGCGGAAAGAACCTTCAGCGCGATCGCGCGATCGAGCCTGGTGTCGGTCGCGCGGAAGACTTCGCCCATGCCGCCGGCGCCGATCGCGGCCGTGATGTGGTAGTGCGCCAGAGTACGGCCGACCATCGATTTGTGCAGGAGGCCGCGATTGTACCGCACGCACAAGAGGTCGCTCATCCGGGTCGAGACCACGCATGGCGCCCCCGCGCGTCGATGGCCGATCGAATATCTACGACGCGACGCAGACCCGCGCGTTTTCCCACAGGACCGATTGCTGATCGAACGACTTGCGATACGACTGGATAACCGCCTGCACCGACTGTCGCGCCGCCGGTGTATCGGCATGGACCAACAGCAGTACCTTCGACTGCTCGCGATCGATGCTGCCGTCTGGCGTCAGCCACTGGCCCTCTGCCTGCCACACGGTGAAGCCATCCGGAAACCGCTTGGTGACTTCGTCGCGGAGGAAAATCTGCCATTCCAGCTCGCTGACCGACCCTTTCGGCCGCGACAGCCCGAAGTAGAGAGTCGTGCGGATCTGCGGAGCGGACGAAGCGCCGCAGTCCATCGTGACGCTGAATCCCTGGGCTCCGACCGTCGTTTGCCATTGCCCGCCCGCGACGAAACCAGCGGCGAAGATCAGCGTGAAAGAAGCGGCGGTGATCGCTCGTATCAAAAGAGTCTCCTCATGTAGGGACTGGGGGAGCGAGGATTATAGCCACGCCGGTCCGGCGACAGTCATCCTCGAGCGCGGAAGCGACGCGCTCGTCGGAATGTGACCAACCCGTCGCGGTTCTTGTGCTTGCGGTTCTCGTTCGTGCTGTCACATAGTGTGTCTCCCGTAATTACCGCTTGGGCGAGCGCTGGCACGTCGAGCATGGAGGAGCACATGCGAAGCCATCTGTCCGGACGTCGTGACTTTCTCGGGACGATGACGGCGCTCGCGGCCGGTTTGCCGGCGTTTGCCGGCGTCGCATGGCCGCGGTTGGCCGAAGCTGCCGCAGACGCCACCAGGACGAATTACAACCCCGCGGCGAAATTCGATATCACGGTCAGCGAGATCGAGCTCCGGCGCAACGCGGCGGGCCGCATGCTGATGGCGCGTGTCTATCAGCCCGCGGGTGCGGGACCGTTCCCGACCGTTCTCGATCTGCATGGCGGCGCATGGAACAACAAGGACCGCTTCGCTGAAGAGCCGATGGACCGTGCCATCGCATCGAGCGGTGTGCTGGTGGTGGCGATCGACATGACACGCGCACCGGAGGCGCCCTACCCGGCGGGCATTCAGGATGCCAATTACGCTGTTCGGTGGCTCAAGTGGAAGACGCCGATGTGGAAGGGTGATCCGTCGAAGATTGGCATCTACGGCAGCTCCAGCGGCGGTCACGTAGCGGAGCTCCTGGCCATGCGTCCGCGCGATCAGCGGTACAACGCGATCCCGCTGCCGCAGGGTGCGCCAGCGGTGGACGCCAGCGTCGCGTACTTGGCGATGCGCTCACCGATCAGCGACACATGGGCGCGCTATGAGAACGCGGAGCATCTGAAACGTGCGGACATGGTGAAGAGCAACACCACCTTCTTCAACCCTTGGGACACCATCCACGAGAGCAACCCGGTGGAAATCCTCCAGCGTCACGAGCCCATCACGCTGGTGCCGATGCTGATCATGCAGGGCGCGCTCGACGACAACATGATCCCGCCCGCGCAACAGAGGTTCGCGGAGACATACAAGGCGGCGGGTGGCGACATCCGCTACGAGCTGTTCGAAGGCTGCGAGCACGAGTGGGTGGCGAAAGAAGGGCCGCAGACGGACCGCGCGCGCGAGATGGTCAAGGCGTTCATCGCGCGGCAGTTGAAAGCGGGCGGCGGAAGCTAGCGGTCGGCGGGTAATAGGGTTCAGGGCACTCGATTACGCGCAACCCGCGAACGTCTCGGTCACGTGTGGCGATACCGTCCGCGATCGTGGATCCGCTCGGAGAAACGATTGACGTGATTGCCAGGCCTTGATCGTGTGGCACGTCGACTGGTAGCCGATGTCGGCGATCTCCTCCAGCGCCTTCCAACCGAACAGCTCGTAGTGGCCAACAGGAGGTTCGAGATACAAGTCGACCCGCCCCCTGACGTCGTCCGCGAGCCGCATGGTTCGCAGGTGCGCCGTGCGCAGCATGATTTTGAAAATGGACGGAAACGGAGCCACGTCCGTCGAACGCCGGATCGATTGCCAAAGGACGCGCCACGGCGACGGCAGTGTTCGCGCGTACGTGCCTGCGCTGAGATCGATCTGTGGCGAGACATCGACGGCGATGACGATGCCGGTGTCGGGCTGATGCATGACGTCGGCCGGCAACCCGTTCAGCACTCCGCCATCGACGAGCAACTCGCCTGACTCGGTCACGAACGGCGGCGCGATGCCCGGAATCGAGATGCTGGCACGGATGCAATCGCGCAAGAGACCGTCGCGATGGACCTTCGGCTCCGCTCGTGTGAGGTTGGTGGACACGCAGTAATAGTTCGTCGGCAGATCCTCGATGCGGGTGTCGCCGAACATCGCCTCGAGCATCCGAATGCCCTTGCGACCGGAGAGCAGCGCAATCAACGGCAACGTGAAGTCGTGCAGCGGCTGGACGCCGACCCAGTTCCTGCGGTTGACCTCGAGCATGCCGGGATAATCCAGTCCCTCCGCGTATTGCGCGGCGATCACCGCGCCCATGCTGGTGCCGCCGACGCGATCGATCGGAACTCCCGCTTCCTGCAGCGCGCGGATCACGCCGATGTGCGCGAATCCGCGCGCTCCTCCGCCGCCGAGCACGAGACCGATCGCGCGTCCCGCCAAATGACGCGCGAGGCGCTGAAAGTCCGCCGCGCGGTCGAACCGTACGTGATGGTGCCTGGAAAAGAAACGCACGTTGAGCCAGTCACGGGTGTAGTGGGGTGCACCGCCGGCGCGGAGGAGCACGAGCTCCTCTCGCGTGCCGGGGCGCTCGAACGCCAGCCACTCGCTCGCCGCTGTCACCACGGGACGCTGCTGTCCCGGCGCGAGATGCACGACCCGATCAGCCTGCCGGAGACAACGGCGCGACCACGGCGATGGATCGGGATCGGCCTCGTAGATCAGGAACCGGTGGTGCGTTTCCTGGGTGTCGAGCCAGCGCGCGACCGTGTCGTGGCCAGGGCCGTGGTCCGAGAGCTGCGCTGATCCCGGCCCGAGCGCGGCGTCCACGGCCCTCGCGCTGACCACCGCGGCCGCTCCGAAGGCGCCGAGCGCCTGCGCGAGTTTCTCGCAGAAGGCGGATGTCGACAGTCCTCTGTCGTGCGGCAGGACCGCGACGGTCGATGCAGACCGACGCTCGGGGACCCGCTGATGGTTCGTTTCGGCGAGCCACGAGGCCAGCATCCCCGTCAGCTGGAAAATCGTGGTCGGATACTTCTCCGCCAGGCGCAGAAACGATTCGCGGGACAGGCGGGCGACCACCGTGTCGCGCACGGCCTGCACCGTGGCGCTCCACGGCTTGCCGGTGAGCACCGCGTACTCGCCGACGTTTTCGCCGCGTCCTGCCTCCCGGATGATCGAGTCGCGTCCATCGCTCCCGGTGACCGACTCGCGAAGGCGACCGTGAAGCACCACGTACAGACTGTCGCTGCGATCGCCGGCGCGAAACAGCAGTTCACCGCTCGCCAGGTGCAGCAGCTCCATCGCCTCGACGATTTCATCGAGCGCGTCGCGGGAGAGACCCGCGAAGAGATTCGCAGAGCGCAGGACGGCTGATTGTCTGTCGATTGCGTTGATGAGGGCCACGTCGCGAAACCTCCCGCTGATGGAGATATCGAAATCGCGCGGCGAAAGGCGACAGTGTCTCGTGGCGAGCTGCGGGAAGAGGCCGGGGTCGACCCTCCGTGCTATTGTCGGCCCCCGGATGGCACTCCCTGGTGATGACGAAAGAGCCCCGATGACGGCGCGACCGATGTCCGACAGCCAGATCGCCCGTTCGTACGTCGACGCGGTCGTCGTCGGCGCCGGCTTCGCCGGCCTCTACGCGTTGCACCGGTTGCGCGGCATCGGATGCTCTGTGGTTGCCCTTGACGAGGCCGACGATGTGGGAGGCACGTGGTACTGGAACCGCTATCCGGGCGCCCGCTGCGACATCGTGACGGTGGACTACTCGTACAGCTGGGACGCCGAGCTCGAGGCGGAATGGCAGTGGTCCGAGAAGTACGCGACGCAGCCGGAGATTCTGCGCTACCTGCAGCACGTGGCCGACAAGCACGACCTGCGTCGCAGCATCCGGTTCTCGACGCGCGTGCAGCGCGCCGCCTGGGATGACGCGACATCGCGCTGGTCGATCCGGACGAGTGAGGGCGACGAGATCGTGTGTCGCTACGTCGTGATGGCGAGTGGCTGTCTGTCGGTGCCGAAAGCGCCCGACATTCCGGGTGTCGACGCGTTCCAGGGCGACGTGTATTTCACGTCACGCTGGCCTCATGCCGGCGTCGACTTCACGGGCAAACGCGTAGCCGTCATCGGCACCGGATCCTCCGGCATTCAGTGCATTCCCATCATCGCGGCGCAGGCGTCCGCGCTCACGGTGTTTCAGCGCACGCCCAACTTCAGCCGACCAGCGAAGAATGGGCCGATCCCTCAGGACAGGCTCGACCTCTATCAGCGCGATCGGACCGCGTACCGCGACGCGGCGCGACGCTCGCGCCTCGGCGTGCCGGTGCAGCCGCTCGAACAGGAGACGCTGCAGGTCTCGGAGGAAGAGCGGAACGCGAGATTCGAGGCGATTTGGGAGTCGGGCGAGTTGATTCCGCCGTTGTTCCCCGATCTGCTGCGCAGCGAGGCAGCCAACGAGCTGCTCTGCGAGTTCCTGCGCAACAAGATTCGATCGATCGTGCACGATCCCGTGACCGCGGAGGCGCTGTGTCCCAAAGATCACTTCTACGCCACCAAGCGGCCGTGCCTCGACTCGAATTACTACGAGACCTTCAACCTGCCGCACGTTCGGCTGGTCGACGTGCGCGCAACGCCGATCACATCCATCACTGCGAAGGGCATCGATACCACCGCTGACGCGTTTGAGCTCGATGCCATCGTGTTCGCGACCGGCTTCGATGCCATGACCGGCCCCATCGTCGCGGTCGATTTTCAGGGGCGAGCGGGGCTGAGGCTCGCGGACAAGTGGGCCTGCGGACCCAGGACGTACCTTGGCCTGATGTCTGCCGGGTTCCCGAATCTGTTCATGATCACCGGGCCCGGCAGCCCGTCGGTGCTCTCGAACATGGCGGTCTCGATCGAGCAGCACGTCGACTGGGTGACGGACTGCGTGCGGCATGCGCGCGAGCACGCGTTCGACCAGGTCGAACCCACCCAGGCTGCCGAAGCGGGTTGGGTGCAGCACGTCGAGGATTTCGGCAATCTGACGCTCTATCCGCGGGCGCGTTCCTGGTACACCGGCGCCAACGTTCCCGGCAAGCCGCATGTGTTTCTGCCGTACGTTGGCGGTGTCGACGCGTATCGCCGGACGTGCGACGCGGTCGTCGCGCGTGGCTACCTCGGGCTTCGTTTCGCTGGACCCGCTGGCGCCCGATGCAACGACGGAGTCATCTGTCCTTTACAACCGGACGTCCAGCGGCTGGTCGACGTCGTCGCGTCGCTCGGACTTCCGCGGTTCGAATCGCTCGATCCGGCGAGCGCGCGTGCGCTCTCACGATCGCTGGCGGCCACGCGGCCACCGGGCCCGACCGTCGGGGACATTCACGACGGTGTGCTGCCAGGCGCCGCCGGCGATCTGGCGTATCGTCTGTATCGTCCGGCGAGCCCGGGGCCCAATCCGATCGTCGTGTACTTTCATGGCGGCGGCTGGGTGCTTGGCGGTGTCGACTCGGACGGCCCCTTC